>ENA-OPSV01000110-OPSV01000110.1-human-gut-metagenome-genome-assembly--contig:-NODE-110-length-61702-cov-3.673139_pt1 | contig 61702 bp, 73 predicted proteins | sample MGYA00241460_ERZ501912 | MGnify/ENA primary metagenome ERZ501912 (study PRJEB25962, sample SAMEA2042402) | human gut metagenome | biome: human gut; feature: human-associated habitat; material: faeces...
CTTTAAAATTGGAAACATAAAGCAACCTTACGTATTTATTTTACAACATTTTTTTTAAAATTAAAAGACTATTAACAAAGAAATTATTTGTCAACAGTCTGAAAGTTGCCAGCAATGGCAACTTTCTTTTTAAGCTTCCAAAAGAAATACTAGAAATCCTTTATAAGACTCAAATAGATCAAGTTTACTAGTTACTTCCCATGGAGCATGCATACTAAGTACTGGTAGACCACAGTCAATTACATCAACATTATAATTAGCTAGAATGTAAGCAATTGTGCCACCTCCACCTTGATCTACTTTTCCCATTTCGGTAAACTGATAAGTTATATTATTATTATCAAGAATATTTCTTAACTGAGCAATATATTCGGCATTAGCATCATTACTACCACTCTTACCACCTGCACCTGTATATTTACAAAAAGCAAGTCCACCGCCTAAATGAGCTTCGTTATTTTTATTACTAGCACTCTTATATAAAGGATCTGCTCCTGCTGTCACATCACAAGATAACATCTTAGCTTTAGATAATACTCTTCTATAACTACCCTCTTTTTCATCTAATAATAAGCAGATATCTGCAATAGTATTAACAAAGAAGTGGGACTCCATACCAGTTGAACCCATACTACCAATTTCTTCTTTATCAGTAAAGATTACACAAGTAGTCTTTTTAGGTTTATCAACTTTTAAAATAGATTCTAAACAAGCATAAGAACAAGACCTATCATCTTGACCATAACCAATAACCATACTTCTATCAAGTCCTAAATCTCTTGCTGGAAAAGCTGGTACTATTTCAAGTTCACTAGAGATGAAATCATCTTCTAAAATAGCATATTTTTCTTTAAGTATAGCTAAAGCATTCTTCTTAACTGCTTCTTTTTCTTCTCCTTTTAAACTTTTACTACCAACTAAAACATCTAAGTCTTCTCCCTCAATAACTAAAGACGCAGTCTTTTTCATTTGATCTTTAGCAAGATGAATTAATAAATCAGTAATACCTACTACTGGATCACTACTATCCTCACCAATATTAACGTTTATTTTACTACCATCTTTTTTAACTACTACCCCATGAATGGCTAATGGAATAGTAACCCATTGATATTTTTTAACCCCACCATAATAGTGTGTATCAAGATAAGCTAAGTTATCATCTTCATATAAAGGATGAGGTTTTAAATCAAGTCTTGGTGAATCAATATGAGCTCCTAAGATATTAATACCATCTTTGATATTTTCTTCTCCTATTACAAATAGAGCAACTGATTTACCTCTATTATTAACATAGACTTTATCTCCACTTTTTAAGTTGCTAACATCATCTAAGTTTTGGAATCCTGCTTCAATTGCCTTATTAATGATATAGCTTGCACATTCCCTTTCTGTTTTACAACTACTAATAAACTCTTTATAACCATCTGCAAATTTCATTAAATCATTAAGTTCACTTTCACTATATTTATCCCAATTATTTTTCATATTTCTATCCTCCATTACTAGTATAACAAAATATCAGAAAAAGTATAAAGATTTAATTAACATATTTTGACAATTTTATAGCTTATAGTCATTAATGAAGAGAAAATGACATATTTTGATTATAGGTGATATTCTTTGAAAAAATTCTTATTAATTATTATTATTTCAACTATTTTTTATCCCTTTACAGTACTTGCAACAGATACATCTAAAAGTTCTATTGTTATGGATATAGATAGTAATAGAGTTTTATATGAGAAAAATGCTAACGAGAAAAGACTCATCGCATCTACTACTAAGATAATGACTGCTCTTTTAGCCCTTGAATCTAATAAGATGGATAACTTAGTAGAAGCTAAGGAAGAAATATTAAAAATGTATGGAACTAGTATCTATCTTAGTCTACATGAAAAAATGAAATTAAGAGACTTAGTCTATGGTTTAATGCTTAGAAGTGGTAATGATGCTGCTATAGTTATCGCTACATATCTTTCTGGTAGTGAAGAAGAGTTTGTCAAAAAGATGAATAAAAAAGCGAAAGAAATCGGCATGGTTAACACTACTTTTCAAAATGCTCATGGACTAGATGAAGAGACTAAAAACTATTCTACTGCTCATGATATGGCTCTTTTATCTAGTTATGTTTATAAAAATTTCAAAGAATATAGAACTATTACTAAGACTTATAAGTATCAAGTACAAACAGAGGAGAAAAGTTATCTTTGGTATAATAGAAATAAACTTTTAAAACAATATGAGTTTTGTACAGGAGGAAAAAATGGCTATACCCCTAGTGCTGGTAAAACCCTAGTAACTACTGCTAGTAAAGATAATCTTAATTTAACTATTGTTACTTTAAAAGATAGTGATGAATATAACACTCATAAGGAATTATATGAGTTAATGTTTAATAAATATAAGTATTATAAATTAGTTGATAAAGATAATTTTAACATTGATAATAAAAAGTTAAAAGATAAAGTATATATAAAGAATAGTTTCACTTACCCATTAACTAATGAGGAAAAAGAACATATTATGATAGATACTAAGGTAGATACAAGTATCAAAAAAGGTAAGGTTGGTTATATTAGTATTAAACTTTATAATAAAGAAATTGGTAACATTAAAATCTATCTAAAAGAAAAAAAGAGTCAGAAGAAAAAGCTCTTTGGATTCCTAAATCGTTAGCAAGCTAAATTTATATATTCTTAGAAATATCTGTAATTGATGTAAATTCAATGCATAGAAACCATCTTTTTTGTATTACTAGCTATTTTCGTTTTCAACTAGATAATCGGTTAATTTACTATTTTCTTTAACTATACCGTTTTCTTTATCAAGAGATTTTTCCCAAGTTTTTTCCATTTCATACTTAAAGAACTCAATCATTGGCGACAAATCATCTTCTTCATCAAACTTCTCAAGAGCAGCATAGTAATATTTCTTATCTTCATCATAAACAATAAGTGGTGGGAGATTATTTATCATTAAAATATAATTAGTAAGCGTTCTGCCTAACCTTCCGTTGCCATCAGCAAAAGGATGAACTTCTTCTATAACATTGTGAAAATAGCTAGCTATCTTTATAACACTTTCTGTATCTGATTTTGAAACACTAGTTACTTCTTCTACCAGATTTTGAATATCTAACTGTACGTCCGCTGCAGATGAACCAACCTCATTTCTTCCCGTAACATAATCGTGTTTTTTATATTCTCCTGGTCTTTCCTCATTAACCAAGTATCTTCTTTCATCATAAGTTCCTTTTGTAAGCAATTTATGTATCTTTTTAATAAATTCTTCACTTATTGGTTCTTTAGCTATAATTTTATTTATTAAAAATTCAAAACAATGCTTCTGATTAGTAATCTCATAAAGAGTTCTTAAATCGCCAGTAAAATTTATTACTTTACCATTTTCAAATATTTCTCTTGTATCGTGATATGTAATTTCAGAGTTTTCTATTTTTCCTGAATTATATGCAAAAAGAATACTAAAACTGTCTAAGACTGTTTTTAGTTTTTCTGGGCTATCAATTTTCCTTTTCTGCCAGTATTCTATAACTTCTTTATATGTATATTTTGGTAATTTCATAGAATCATCCCTCTCATTTGCTAGTTTCTAGTATATCACAATTATACTAGAAACTATGGATTAATTTGATTAAGTCTAATTAAATTAATAGATGGTCTATCAAACAATCTAAAGTCATACACATTAATACCTACTCCACTACTAATATAAAATTTAGTGTTATTTATATCGTAATAACCATTCTTATATTTTTTAGCACCACTTCTTGTAGTAAGTGAACCAATTAGTGGTAGTCTTACCTCTCCTAAGTGAGAGTGTCCTGCAAAAGCAAGATCAACACTATGTCTTGTTAGAACATCATCTATAGAATCAGGTTTATGCATCATCAAAATAGAATAAATATTATCGTTTTTCAACTCACTATTATAGTAACTTAATAATGTATCTAAGTTTTCATTATCACTATTTAATCCCATTAACAAAATAGCATCATCTTTTTGATATATTAAATCATAACTATTATCTAAAATAGTAAAACCAACATCTTTTAAAATAAGAGAAGTCTCTTCAGTATCATTTTCTCCTAAAACAGCATATTTTAAACTACTAGCTGATAATTTTTTTAATTCTTTTATCAACTTTTCTCTTTCTTCAGTAGTTAATTCTTTACCATCTAATAAATCTCCGGTAAAAAGTAATAAGTCTGGTTTACTCCTATTTATTAATTTAACAGTTTCACTAACCATCTCATCTCGAGCATTATGTAAATCTGAGAAACTAACTATTTTATAGCCATGAAATGATTTTGTTATTTTACTACTTGCTACTTTTTCTTCCTTAACAATCATTTTAGTAGTAGCTATTTCTGTTACATATAAAATAAAGAAAAAAGAAGCTACTAGAATGATAATAATTAATAAAACAATTCTTTTGATGATTTTTACTTGTTGTTCTTTCTCTTCATCCTTAATTATTTCTAATTGTTTATCTTTATTTAATTCGCTTCTTTTTTTCACATTAACCATATCCTTTACTAAATTATATCAAGAAAAATTATTTTCGTATATAAATTTTATAGTTTTTCTCACTGTATACTAATTTATAGTCAATAAGTTCTTCTTCTTTATAGAACATTACATCACTATCAGATAGTACTAGATAGGTAAATTTATATTTGGCTAAAAAGTCTTTTATTTTTAAATTACCTGTTTGCAAATTATAGTATTCTTTTAAGATATCTTCTTGTCTATTAATACTTTTCAAAAATATTTCTGGTCGTGGATCTATATAAGTTTTATAACCATTAAATTCTAAGTAACTTCCTTCATTAAAATCATTATATAGTAAAACATCTTTAGTAGTATGACTATCAAGATAGTTAACTACTTTTTCTAGTGGATGTTTATCTGGTTTTATTACTACTATATTACAAATGATTATTAAGTAGAAACAAGTTACAATGATAACCATAAATTTATCTATCTTAGTAAGATTAACTTTCTTATAACTTCTTGCTCTATCTTTATAATAATCTGCCAAAGGAAATAGTCCTGCTATTAATAAGTAACAATAATTTCTAATAGAGCAAATTGTTAAAATAGTAGTACCTAGATATAAAAGGAAATAACGAATCTTTATCTTTCTCTTAGAAAAATAATAACAGATTAGGATAGCAAAGATAGTTAGATAAACTATTAATCCTGATGTTTCTTTAATAGATGGTGGTTTAACTTCTGTTACAAAGTATTTTAAGTAAGGATTATTTAAGGCCTTATAAGTATAAGTTAACATGTCAGTGCCATACGGATTAATAAATCCTGTTAATAAAACAAGTATAAAAGTAATTAACAGTGGTCCTACTTTATATTTATCTTTAGTAAAACAACTAAACTCTTTTAAGATTCCTTCTACTATATAAGGCAGTATAAAGCATGGCAAGATAAAGAAAAGCGATCCATGCAGGTTTATCTCTAATAGTGATAAGATTGGGAGTGGTATTAAGTATTTAGTCTTATTAGTTTTTACATATCGTTCTAATAGATTAAAGTATAAAAGATAGATTACAAAGGAAATAACTTGTGGTCTTGATGTTATAAAAACGGGTAACATTATAAGAGAAAATAATAGTGTTAAAAATAAGGATAAGTAGTATTTATTATCACTTACATAAGAACATAATTTATAAAATAGATAAATAATTACTGTAAATAAACTAGTTATAAAAATAGATATTCCTAGATTACCACCTATATTATAAATAACTGCAAAAATAATAGCTGACAACCATTGTTGCATTACAAAAGAAAAGTTATGATGCATCGTAAATGGTTCGATATATAAAATACCATGTTTTAAAATATTGTTACCACTTTTAATAATAAAGTAAGTATCATTATTTAGATTTATATTTTTAGCTAAAGAAAAAATAATAGGAATTAGAAGAAGAAGAATTCCTATTATTTTGGGAGGAGAATAACTTTTTAGTCTTTTCACCTATAGTATCTCCTCTTTATTTTCCATTTCTACTCTAACAAGCTTTGAAACTCCAGACTCTTGCATTGTAATACCATATAAAGTATCAGCATACTCCATAGTCTTCTTCTTATGAGTTATTATTAAAAACTGAGTTTTGTTTTTATAGTGTTCTAAATACTTACCAAACTGAGAGACATTAGCTTCATCTAAGGCTGCTTCCACTTCATCAAATATACAGAATGGTAATTTTCTAATATTTAATATAGCAAATAATAAACTAATAGCGGTTAGGGTCTTCTCACCACCTGATAACAACTGAATAGTTGATAACTTCTTACCTGGAGGAGATGCTACTATCTCAATACCAGTAGTTAGTAAGTCATCTGGATTAGTTAATTTTAAATCAGCACTTCCACCATGAAACATCTTAGAAAAGACTACTTTAAACTCTTCCTTGATTTCATTAAAAGTCTTTAGAAACTCATCTTTCATCACTTGATCAAGTTCATCCATTATCTCAAATAAAGTAGCTTCAGCTTTTTCTAAGTCTTCTTTTTGATGTAGTAAAAATTCATACCTTGTTTTAACTCTATCATATTCTTCTATTGCTTGTAAATTAACCATACCCAAGTCTTTAATAATCATTTTATATTGATTAACTAATTTTCTAGACTCTTCTATTTCTTCTGTTAACTGATATTCATTCCTTGCTTTTTCATAAGTCATTGTATATTCTTCTGCTAAGGTTTGTAAATAACTATTAAGTTTAACATCAATTCTTGATAATTCTATTTCTAAGTTTTTAATAGTATCTTGTTTTTTCTTTAAGACTCTACCTTCATAAGTATCTTCATCTTCAAAACTAGCTAGATTACTTTTTAATGTTTTTAATTTATCATCTAAGAATATTTTCTTCTTTTCTAGTTTTTCCTTATAAGTACTTTTTCTATAAAACTCTTCAATAAGTTCTTTTTCTTTTTGATCAAAGCTATCAGTTGATGCTTCTAATCTTTTAATAGATTCATTTTTTCTTACTAGGTTAGCACTTAATTCTTTATATCTCTTATCTTTTTCTGTAATAGTAGTTTTAATATTTTCTAACTCTTTATCTAACTTATAATAGATATCTTCTATAGTAGTAATCTTTTCTTCACTTTCTTTAATGTCTAATAACACTTTCTGTCTTGATTTAGTAAGGGCTTGATAAGTTCTTCTAAGTGATTCTATTTCTTGCCTTATCATAACAGAACTTCTTCCTTTATAAAAAGTTCCACCACTCATAGAACCACCTGTATTTATGACATCACCATCTAGCGTAACTATTTTGTATTTATTCATAGTCTGTCTTGCAATTACTAAGGCACTATCCATATCTTTAGCTAGTAATACTAAGCCAAACTGGTTATAAATTACATCTTTATACATTTCTTCTGTTTTAATTTTATCTGCTAAAATGCCATAATAGCCATTTATTCTTTCTAAACTATTTTTAATATCTTGTGGAATATATCTTGGTTTAATAATATTTAAAGGGAAGAAAGTTGCTCTTCCTTTCTTTTTATTCTTAATATTACTAATCGCTTCTTTAGCACAGATATCATCTTTTACTAAGACAAAATTTTTACTAGCAGCAAGAGAAGTATCTAAAGCTTTAGCATAAATATCATCAGTTGTAACTACATTACCTATTGTATTATAAATACCTTTTAGAGACTCTTCTTTTAAAAGGTAGCGAATTACTTCTGGTAAGTTAGAGCCTTTTTCTTCTTCACTTACTAAAAAGTCTATCTTATGCTTATAACTTAATTGATCTTGATCTATTTTACTATATTCACTTAAATAATTTTTCTTAGCCATCTTAGTAGAGTCTAATTCCTTCTTTTTAGTATTTACCTCATCTTCTTTTATCTTAAGTGTTTCATTTAACTCTTCTAGTTCTGTAGCAAGTAGTGATAATTCTTTCTTATCTTTAGATTGTTCTGTTAACAAGATTCTTAACTCTTCATCAGTTGATCCTTCCTCTTTCTTACGTCGTTCTAATTTAAATAATTCTAAACTACTTTCTTGTCTTACTACTTCTTCAGCTGTTTTAAGCAGTTCATTTTGAACAAAGGTTATTTCTTTTTGCAGTTCATCTTCTTCTTGTTTATATTTTAATATTTTACTATCTCTTACATTTTCTTCTTTCAAAGCAATTAATACTTCGTCATCTAGTTTCTTCTTCTCAGCTGTTTTTAATTTTTCTTCTTCTGTTAAATGATATATATCATAAGCAAGAAGTGCTATTTCAAGTGATTCTAGTTTCTTTTTATATTCAAGATATTTTTTAGCTTCTTCACTTTGTCTTTTTAAAGGAGTTACTTGTAATTCCAACTCGTTGATTATATCTTGTACTCTATCTAAAGCTTCATGGGTACGATCTAATTTTCTTAAAGCTTCTTCTTTTCTTTTTTTGTATTTTAAAATACTAGCTGCTTCTTCAAAAATAAGTCGCCTTTCATCCTTACTTTCACTTAAAATCTTTTGAACTTCACCTTGACCAATTATATTAAATGATTCCTTTCCAATACCACTATCTAGGAATAAATTTAAGATATCTTTTAGACGACACTTTTGGTTGTTTAAAAAGTATTCATTCTCACCGCTTCTAAATACACGTCTTTTAATTGAGACTTCCGTATATGGAACTGTTAGATAGTGATCACTATTATCAAAGACTAATTCTACAGATGCTACATTTTTCATTTTTCGTGAAGCACTACCAACAAAGATGACATCGCTCATTGCTCCATCACCTCTTAAAGTTTTCACTGATTGTTCTCCAAGTACCCAACGAACAGCATCTACAATATTACTTTTCCCACTACCATTTGGTCCGACAATACATGTTGTTTCATCATTTAATACTATATCTATTTTATCTGCAAATGACTTAAAACCATTTACAATTATTTCTTTTAAGTACATATCTTACACCTACATTTTCTATAAAGATTTTATCAAACAATTGATAATTTAACAAGTGATTTAGATAAGCAAACGGGAAATACTAAAATATTTAAAAGTATTATCTATTTAATTGGTTAACTACTATATCTATGCTATTATTTTTAACAGGAACATTTATAGATGAGTGTCACCCTTCTTATATATTTTATAAGGAGGTGATGTTGATGAAAACTAAGACTTTTATTTTAAAATTCCTTAGATTAATTTCATTAATATTACTACTATCTACCTTATTGGTATTAGCAGTAAAAAACTAAAATAAAGACACTCTTCATTAAGATAGAGTGTCATCCCCATTTTTTTGAAGGAGACATTCACTTCCAAATAAATGTTCCTCTTTTTTATTTTATGCAAGTTTTCTTGCTACATACATATTATCACAATACTTACTTATTAACAAGTAATTTTACTACGGGAAAAGTTTAATTTTTCTTAGAAGAAGTAGAAACACTAGTTACTGTATCTTTCTTTTTTCCTAAGTAGTTATTAACTATTTCCCTTTTTTGATTATTTAAAATATATTTTGCAAACTCACTACAATCACAACCATTTTCTAATAATGTTAAAAAAGTAGTAGTATCAAAGGAAGTTATATACCTTTCTTGTTTAGCAAATGATAGTGTTTCGCTTCTAACATTATCATATATTCTATATGTTTCACTAGTTTCTTCACCACTTAGTATTTTTTCTTTATTTTGATTTTCAACATATCCCATAAGATCAGTTGCATAGACATAATCAAAAATATACATCATGTTAAGAAAATCATACTTTGTTCTATGTTTTTCTAAAGCCTGGTTATATTTTTCTTCTAACATTTTCATTCCTTGGTCATTATCATAAAGATAATTTATTGTAACAAAAAACTCTTTTGGTTCTTCTATAATGATTGATAATTTGCTAAGCATAGAATCATACAATTCATAATTATGAAGGCTAGAAACTACAGTTCCACCACTTTGCATTCTTAAATTTTCAGATGGAATCTCCTTCTCTTGAAAATCGACATTATGAATATTTTTGTATACTTCTTCAGCAAACCACTGAGTTTGAGCTTCCATTATCATTCTTCCATAATTTTCATGTTGATTAATACCACAAGCTCCTGTTTCTAGATTAGTAAGTGATGTTTGAGCAGCGTGATGAAGCTCATGATATATGGTAATTTCTTTAAGTTCATCATCTAAGCTATCTCTAATAAATAAAGTCTTACTCTTAATATCTCGTAATCCCTTAAAATCTTTACCATTCTTTTCAGTTAAATAGTGATTATCATCAAAGAACTCTATTCTTTCAAATCTTAAAACATTATTAACTATTTCATCAAAACTAACTGAAGGTGGAAGAATATTTTTACTTTTTACAACATAAAGATAATTAGCTAAATACTTTAAGGTAATATCATCAATATCTTTTTTCTTTTCTTTTATTAAGTTTACTATTTCATTGTACATTTATTCTTCTTACCTTTAATTTTTCTTAAATTCAAAATAGAAGTCTAGTATTCTAACCATGTCACCATCTTCGGCTCCCATTTCTTCCAGTTTTTCATCTATTCCCATTTTTCTTAATTTCTTAGCAAAGCGAAGCATTCCTTCTTCAGTACTAAACTTAGTCATCTTAAATAATTTTTCTACTGTTTCACCTTTTATAACAAAGCAGTCATCTTCTTTTTCAATCGTAAATGGTTCTTCTTCCTTAAACTTATATAAAACATAATCTTCATAGTCTTCGTTTTCATATAAATTAACTTCTCTATTTTTAGAGACTATTTCCTCTAGATAATCAACAACCTCTTGTAAACCAGTTTTTTCAAAAGCAGAAATAGCAAAAATCTTTTTGTCTTTAATATTTTCTCTTAGAACCTTTAATTTTTCTTCACTACCTACCACATCCATTTTATTAGCAACGATGACCATGTCTTTTTTAATTAGTTTTTCACTAAATGATTCTAATTCATTATTAATTAACTGATAGTCTTTTAAAGGATCATCATGAGACATATCTAAAACATGAAGTAATACTTTTGTTCTTTCAATATGCTTTAGGAATCTATCACCTAAGCCTTCACCTTTACTAGCTCCTTCTATTAATCCCGGTAAATCAGCCATGACAAAGGTATCGTTGTTAGTTGCTCTAACTACTCCTAAATGTGGGTGAAGTGTAGTGAATGGATAATCTGCTATTTTTGGTTTAGCTTTAGATACACTAGAAATAATTGTACTTTTTCCAACACTAGGGAATCCTACAAGGCCAACATCTGCTAAGAGTTTTAACTCTACTTTTATTTCTCTTTCCTCACCAGGTTCCCCATTCTCTGAGAAATTTGGTGCTGTATTATTTTGTGTTTTAAAAGCGGTATTGCCACGTCCACCACGTCCACCATGAGCTACTACAAATGATGAGTCTTTTCCCTTTAAGTCAGCTAAAACTAAACCTGTATCCATATCTGTTACTACTGTTCCTTGTGGTACTTTAACAACAACTGGCTCCCTACTTTTACCATGCTGGTTCTTTCCTTTACCATTTTCTCCTTTTTCACCTTTAATTAGCTTTTGATAACGTAAATCAAGTAAAGTATGAAGTCCTTCATCTACTTTAAATATAATATCTGCCCCATGACCTCCATTACCACCATAAGGTCCACCATAAGCGATATACTTTTCTCTTCTAAAAGCGGTACAACCATCTCCACCACTTCCAGCTATTACTTTTAATACTACTTCATCTACAAACATAACAATATCTCCTTTCTCTAAAAGAAAAAAAGCAACTGTATTACTCAGCAACTGGGTAAACAGAAACTTGCTTTTTGTCTTTACCTACACGTTCAAATTTAACAATACCATCTACAGTTGTAAAGATACTATCATCGTTACCACGCTTAGTATTAACTCCTGGATGAATCTTTGTTCCTCTTTGACGATAAAGAATGCTTCCAGCTGTCACAAATTCTCCATCGGCAGCTTTAGCTCCTAAACGTCTACCGATTGAATCACGTCCATTTGAAGTTGAACTTTGTCCTTTTTTATGTGCAAAAAATTGAATGTTTAACTTTAATAATTCCACGTTTGTCTCCTCCTTACTTTATCTCAATATTATCTTTATAGTTTTCTTCTAATTCCTTTAATAAAGAAATCATATTGCAAATTAGTGTATCTACTATTTTATCTTGTTTGCAAATACTTATTGTTAATCCTTTTTTATCTACTTTATAAGTTAAGGCCTCTTTATCCAGTGACAAGATTCCATTAACTGTAGTAGTAACTATCGAACTAGCAGCACTGCAAACAATATCTTTACCATAATCAGCATACATAGCATGTCCTAATATTGCAACTTTCTTATAAAATCCATTTTCTTTTGTTGTTTTAACACTAATCATAATTATCCATTAATTTTAGTAATCTTAATTTTTGTATAAGGTTGACGATGTCCTTGAGTCTTACGATTACTTCTAGACTTATTCTTATACTTGAATATACGGATTTTTTTACTTTTACCATGTTTTAAAACAGTTCCTGTTACACTGGCACCATCAAGATAAGGAGTTCCAATTTTTCCATCGATCATTAATACTTCATTGAAAGTAACATCTTTTCCATCTTCTACTTCTAACTTTTCAACAAAGATTTCGTCTCCTTCACTAACACGATATTGTTTTCCACCGGTTTTAATAACTGCGTACATTTTAATACCTCCTTTTTTACTTAAGACTCGCTCTTAAGGTACAAAATATTTTTTGTTTCTACCTTTTCAATGCGGTTTGAGAAAGAGGCCTGCTCTTGCTACAAACACCATGATTTTACCATAATTTATTAAGCTAGTCAAACTGTTTTGCTTATTTTATAAGACTTTTTTTCAATATTTTGTTACTTTTTTCTGATATACTTCTTTCTTTTTCTAGTTTTAGTCCCTCAAACAAAGTTCCTTTATAAATAGGAATACTTTCTTCATCTAAAGTATTTAAGACCTTAGTAAGTAATTTTTTATCATAACTAACTTTCTCATTTTCTAAATAAAAATTAAGTTCATATAAAGATGTTCTTCTAAGCATACCACCTATTTTACTAGCTGAAATAGTAGTAAATATATCAGGATGAATAGTTATATAATTATCTACTATTTTGTTTATCTCTTCTTGGTCTAATATTTTAGCTATGTTTTTGATATCATATGGTGATAATCCATATCTTTTATAGTGTTCATAAAGATTATATAATTTACTTTCTTTATTACAAATTACAATATCGTTAGCAACTTCATTAGTAATATCTTTCATACCTTGTATTAATTCTTTTGCTAATCTTTCTGAGGTAATTTTATCATTAGTATTCATTTCTAAGTTGTTATGGAAAAACATTCTAAAAAGATAATATAAGTCTTCTATTGAAATATCAATCTTATTACAAATTCTTTCTACATTCTTAGCATTTAGTGATCCGATAATCTTGATAATTTCACTTATCCCAGTCTTTAATTCATTCGTATCTTTCATTCTATTTCCTCCAAAGTGCTTAAATTGTATCAATAATTATTATGTGTGTCAATTTGCAAACAACTTATTTGCATAAGAAAAGTTAATTATTTTTAATATTTTTTCAACATATCTATTTCTTTCATTTTGGTATTCCAAATAATAAGCATGTTCCCATAAATCTATACAAAGTAGTGGTGTTAATCCATATAAATAAGGACTATCCTGATTAGTGGTAATTAGTAAAGACAACTTTTTATTATTATCAGTTACTAAGAACAAGTAGCCACTTCCTTTTAATTCTCTAGTACAACTTTTTATTTCATTATACATATTATCTAAATTTCCAAATGAATTATTAATCGCTAATAATAGATTAGAGTCTGGTAATTTCTTTTCTTGTTTTATAGATTCGAAATATAACTCATGATTGACTATTTCCCCTAAGTTAAATAAGAAATCATTTTTATCCTTCTCATTAACGATATCAAGATGGTTATATAAGTCTATTAATTCATAATTAGTAGAAATATTGTTTTTAACAATAATCTCATTTAGATTATTTAAATAGGTTTTATAATTTTTCTCATAGTGATAAGCATTAGTTTTAGTTGATATAGTTGGTTCTAATTGATAATATAAAAATGGTAATTTTTTAGCTTTGTACATCTTTTCCTCCCCTATAATAATACGAATTAAATTTTTTTCATGCAAAAAAGCAAAAATCTCTTGCACGAGTATAAAAAATATGTTACTATTAAATGGCAATGGAAGTTCTGGACCCTTAGCTCAGTTGGTTAGAGCATCCGGCTCATAACCGGGCGGTCGATGGTTCGAGTCCATCAGGGTCCACCATTTTTATTCGCGGGTATGGCGGAATTGGCAGACGCGCTAGACTTAGGATCTAGTGTCATAGACGTGCAGGTTCAACTCCTGTTACCCGCACCATTAATGATTTAACCCTTATTTAATAAGGGTTTTATTATGTCATAAATTAACTACCTCTTATTTTTATTATAGGAGTCTATTATATCAAAAAAAGTCATAAAGATTGTAAATTATGACTTTTTAATAAAATCTATTTTAATTGTATTTTTTCATTATTCTTAGGGTATTTATAATTGTTAATAAGGTAACACCAGTATCAGCAAAAACTGCAAACCACATATTAGCTAAACCAAAAACACTAAGTAATAGAATTAAAATTTTAACAGTAATAGCAAACACCAAGTTTTGTATCATAATATGTTTAGTATATTTAGAAATATCAATAGCAAGTAAAATTTTTGAAAGGTCATCTTTCATTAGAACAACATCACTTGCTTCAATAGCTGCATCTTGACCAACTGCTCCCATAGCAATACCAATATCTGCTCTTTTTAAGACTGGGGTATCATTAATTCCATCACCAACAAAGATAGTAATAGCAGCTCTACTTACTTTTTCATAATTAGAGAATTTATCAGTTGGTAACATCTCATACTTAATCTCATCTATTTCAAGTTTTTTACCAATAGCAAGAGCGATTTCTTTCTTATCACCAGTAAACATATAAGTCTTTATTCCATGTTTCTTTAATCCATCAATTGTCTCTTTAGCATTTTCCTTAATACCATCATTTATAGTAATAGATGCGATATGTACTCCATCAATATTTAGATGAAGAATAGTATCATTATCACAATCACATAGACTTTTATTTCCAATTAATACTCTTTTATCATCCAAAGTAAATGATATACCCTTACCTTCTATTTCCTTATAATCTTTAATATCCTTATTATTTACTCTCTTATTACTTAAAGAAAGGATTGATTTAGCAATTGGATGATTTGAAAATGATTCACCTTTTCTAAGTATTTCTATAACATCTTCCCTAGTATAAGAGTCATTGGAAATATCAATACTTTCTACCCTAAAACTTCCAGTAGTAAGAGTACCTGTCTTATCAAAAATAATATTTTTAGCATTACTTAAATTATCTAAGTAAGTACTTCCTTTTATTAAGATACCTTTCTTACTAGCTACACCTATACCAGTAAAATAAGAAAGTGGTACTGATATAGCGATAGCACAAGGACAAGATATAACCAAGAAGGTTAATCCTCTATAGATACTAGACTTTAGTGTTACATCAGTAAAAATTGGTAACATGATTATAACTAAAATAGCAAGTATTATAACAGTTGGCGTATAAATCTTACTTATCTTAGAAATAGATGTTTCCATCTTTGTTTTTTTATCGGTAGCTGATTCTAATAACTCTAGTATTTTAGCAACAGTTGAATCTTCATATAAAGCTGTTACTTTTATTTCAATAATATCTTTTTTATTAATACTTCCTGATAGGACTTTAGATGATACTTTAACAGCTAATTCTTCACTCTCTCCTGTAAGTGCTGAAGTGTCAAGTGCTGACTCACCCTTGATAACTACACCATCAAGAGGAATCTTTTCTCCTTTTTTTACAACTAAGATATCTCCTACTTTTACATCCTCTACTCTTACTTTTTGTACCTCATTATCTTCCTTCTTATTAGCATAATTTTGTTTAATATCAAGTAGACCTTTAATAGATTTACGAGAATTATTAATAGCTTTCTCTTCTAGTACTTTACCAATGGTATATAAAGTTACTACCATCATTCCTTCTAGTACTTCCCCTATTGCTAAGGCTCCAAAACAAGAAATAGTTATTAAGAAATTTTCATTAATTGTTCTACTCCTAAATAATAACTTAATTGCATTAATAGTAGTTTTATATAAAAGAAGACCATAAGATATTAAGTATAAAACTATTTTAATTATGTTAGGTAACTTTAAGAAATATCCCAATAGACCGATTGTTAAACCAATTATTAGGATTCTTAGAGAAAATTCATTTTTAGTTTCTACTTCTTCTTCTGATAAATAAGCTTCTGGCTCTATTTTTTTTACTAAATTATTAACTTCTTCTAAACTAAATTCTTTTAAAGATTCATATGATAATTTAGAAGTATTAAAATTAACTACTACATTTTTAAAGTCTTTGTTTTTATTTAAACTTTCTTCTATTTCTCTAGCACAATTAGCACAATCTAAATTATTTATATTATATTTATATTTCTTCATTTGTTTTTCCCTTCTTATGATTAATATGTTCTAAAGCTACTTCAAAAACTTCTTTTACATGATTATCATCTAACATATAATAAACTTCCTTTCCCTCTCTTCTTGTTTTTACTATTCCCATTTTTCTTAGAGTTGAAAGCTGATGTGATATAGATGACTTACTCATATCTAAGCTATTAGCTATATCACAAACACACATTTCGTTATTATCAAGAGCAAATAATATTTTAGTCCTAGTTATATCACCTAATATTTTAAAGAAGTCAGATACATCAGTTAAAGTATCTAATTTTTTTATTTTCTCTTTAGTATTATATACATTTTCTTCATGAATTATATTACAATCACAACTATATTTTTTCATTGTTACCCTCCACATCTTAATTATAGTTGAATATCTACTCAACCGTCAAGGATAAAAGAAAAAGAAGTCATTATTTTTTACTTCTTTACTAAACATTTACTTCTTTCTTTTTTATACCAATTAGCGAATAAAGATAGGACGTTAGGATTAGTCTTAGCTAGTTCATCTTTCTCATCACTTGACATTTCACTAACAGTTTTAGAATACCCTTCAGGAATAAAAACTCCAAATAGCTTAGTATATTTATCACTATTAGTTCCTTGATATTCACTATATGCTAAAGTTCCTTCTTGACTAGATTCAAACACTTTAAAATTATCACCATCGTAGTAAGCTAAACATTCCTTTAATAAACATTTTCTATCAGCTACATTTTTCATATTTTCTAAAAGACCTTTTATGCCAATAGTATCTAGTAAATTAGTCTTAATAAAAGCTCCAGGAAAATCAGGATTATTTGGATAGTTTTTAACATAAAAGCCAGTATCCATAACAATAAGTGGTTTTACTATATTATCATAAGCACTAATAGCCTTATCGACAGTGATGCAAAATAGATCATTTTCTAATTGTTCAAAGAATCTATAGTTTTTACTGATAACATTAACATCAAGAGTAGCTAATTTTTCTTGTACTTCTTTTAGTTTCACATAATTATTAGAGACAAATATCAATTCATCTTCTGTCATAATATTCTTCCTTTCAAACAGAATATATTATAGATATTTTCTTCTGTTTTAGCAAGCATTTTATGGATATAGATTAAAGTATATATCACTTACACTCTTAGAAATTCTCCTTGTTACCATAGATGAGTAATTGATACTAGAGTTTTCTAATGATGAGTTTGGACTAGTTACTGTTATTGACATCTTTGGATTATCAGTTGGTGCATAACCAATAAAAGCAGTTGATACAGTTGGTGTATCTATTTTTCCATCACCATTACTATCAGTGAAACTTTGACTAGTACCAGTTTTACCTGAAGGATCATGACTAGCATCAATATAATTTCTTCCTAATCCATAACTTTTAGTAGTAACAGCATAAAAACCTTCTCTTACTCTATTTAAATATTCTTCCTTAGTATTAACTTTATTTAAAACATTAGGCTCAAACGTATAAATTACTTTTCCTAACGATTCATCATCAGTTGATTTATGTACTTCTTTTAATAGATGTGGTTGATATCTTGTTCCTTTATTAGCAATTGTTGAAACATACTGTGATAACTGCATTGGAGTATAAGTATCATACTGTCCCATTACAAAGTCAAGTAGTAAACCTCCAGCTGTATTATCACTAGAAGTTCCCCTAGACTCAACAGGTAAATCTATTCCTGTTGCTACCCCAAGACCAAACTCATGAAAAGTATTTCTATAAGTATCAAAGATGCTTTTATCAACTTTAAATGGCATATTATAACTATATTGGTATCCAGCTACCTTCATAGCTGCTTTAAACTGATAAACGTTACTAGATAAAGCTAGGGCATCTATATCATTGATTCTACCAAGAGTTTTCCAAGAACACTTCTTTTTAGTACCAGCTAGTTTTATACATTCATCTTGCTGATACTCTCCTATTTTTATAGCTCCTTGATTATAAGCCACTATCATACTAGCTCCTTTTACAACAGAACCTGATGTCATTGGAGAAATAACTACTCCTGCTGTATAATCAATTATTTTATAATCACCTTTTCCATCAGGCAACACTTGTTTACCAGCCATAGCTAGTATTTCTCCAGTATTAGGATCTTGAACAACAACAAAACTTCTATCATAATACTGGGTATTTGGCTGACTCTTTGTTTCTACTATTTCTTTTTTTAATATCTCTTCTACTTGTTTTTGTAACTCTATATCAATAGTTAAAACAATATCATTACCTCTTTTACCGTCACTTACAAGTTCTAGCTCATGACGGTTTAATACTTTATATACTTCTTTTTTACCACGCAAATAGTCTTCATACTGCTTTTCTAAATAGCTTGTTCCTACTCTATCATCAAGTGAATATCCTTTTTTTAAATAATAAGCTTTTTCTTCACTAGGTATACCATTATCTGATACAGTTCCAAGTATTGTTCTAAATACATCTCCATAAGGATAACTTCTTTCCCAGTCAAGTCTTGTATTAAAACCATCTAATGATTTATTATTTTCAGCAATATAAGCATATTCTTCATCTGTTACATCCTTTGTTCTAATAACTTTTTGATCATATGTATATCCTTTATTCATTAAGTAATATAAGTAAGCCGCTTTTTTATCTTCATCAGTAAAACTATTTAATTCATCATCTGTTACTCTTTCAATCTTAAGTTCTAAAATATCATCTTGAGTTAGTTTTCTTTGTTTTACTTTCTCATACTCACTTACTTTTATTCTTTTTTTCATCTTTTCACTATTTTTTGCTACAAAGAATTCTCTTTTCATCCTATCATTTAATTTACTAATAGAAAGATTTAAGTGAGGAGCTACTTTATAAGCTAAATTAATTTCATCAAGAGCAGTTCTTCCTTTTTCTTTCTGATAATAGATAGTCTTAACCGCTTTATTATCAACAATTACTTTACCATTTCGATCAAGTATCCTACCTCTTGGAGCGGTTGATCCTTCTACTTCTTTAGTGGATAATGCTTCAAGTCTTTTTTCATATTTAACTTGATCTCTTAGCATTACTTGATACAAGTGAAAAGCTAATACTATAAAGCAAAATAAGGAAATAGCTGCTATTGTAGAAAATCTTTTTTGATAGTAGAAGTTAGATTCCATTCTTAATTTATGTTTTTTATTTATCTGTTTTTTACTAGTTTTTTGCTTAATCTTTGGCATCTTACCACTCCTTCCTTAATAGTTTATCACATATTTTAAAATTTATTTCATATAAATTTAAAAGAAGGGATGAGTTTATGATTGAACGTTTTTTAAGAAAGAATATTACTAGTTTAAATCATCATTTAACAATGGGTTTTTTAGAGAGTAAAGGTATTTATCCTAGTGAAGATGAATCTATAGTTATTACTAATTTTTTAAAAGAAAATTTAGATTTTATTCTTAATGATAGTAATTTCATCTATAGATTAAAGGGAATGATTAGAGATAATGTCTTTAATGGTTTACTAACTTTATATAATGATTATAGAGGAAAATATTTTAATTAAAAAAAGAAGATTATGCTTCTTTTCTATCTAATGTTATATTACCAAAGGCATTATTCTTAATATCTTGTAGTATTATATTATATACTTTTTCATAAGATACAATTCCACCACGTTCTAAGCAACCTCTTTTAGTGCCTATTATATCTAGTACTTCTACTATATCATTATTATTATAACTAACTCCGTATCTTTCTTCTACTCTATCTTTATAAAGGTTTGATAATATAGAAAGAGCATAAATAGCTAATTCTTCTTTTGGAAGTATTTCTTCCTTAATTGAGGAAAACAAAGCTAGTTTTTTGGCTTGTTCTTGATTTTCTATTTTGGGCCATAGTATTCCTGGAGTGTCTAAAAGTTCTATATCGTTATTTACCTTAATCCAACTTAACTGTTTAGTAACTCCTGGCTTATTCCCAACAATAGTCTTTTTCTTTCCAGCTATTTTATTAATAAAGGTACTTTTACCAACGTTTGGAATACCAAGTACTAATACTCTTAATCCTCTTGGCTTAAGTCCTTTTTTAGCTCTTTTCTCATTTTCTAATTGTTGATACTTTTCACTAACACTAATTACTTTTTTAATATTATCACCAGTTATTAAATCAACAGGTACTACATCATTGCCAAGACTTTCAAAGTAATTAATTATCTTATCAGTCTCTACCTTATCACATAAATCATACTTAGTCATAATTATAATTTTAGGTTTAGATTTTATTATATTATCAACTTCTTCTATTCTAGAAGATAAAGGCATTCTAGCATCTACTATTTCATATACTAAATCTATTAAGTTTAATTTTTCTCCTATTTCTCTTTTAGTTTTAGCCATATGGCCAGGGTACCAGTTGACTTGAATTTTGTCAGACCCATTTTGATTTGAGTTTTTTTTCTTTTCTTGCCTCATTTTTCTTTTTTGATACATATCCATGATTTCCACTTCCTTCTTTACATTTATAAGCAAATAAATATAGTATATTATATCACAAATCATGTCTTTTTAGATAGTCCAAAGCCTCATTATATTGATTTTTGAATTTTAAATCTATTTCTATTTCCTTATTATTACCTATTCTTATTTCATCTATAAAATTTATTACTAACTTTCTATCTACTTTTTCAAATTTTTCTTTTTCTTTAAATTGTTCTAACCAAAGTAAATTATTTTTATTATTTGTAGCATTTAATTTATCTTTCTCCAAATTTAATTTATTAAGTTCATATAAATATTTTTCCTTAAATTCTTCATAATCATCTTTGGTAATAAATTCACTTTTATAATCGATTAGCAAATCATTTATTTTTTTCTTATAATTATTTATTTCAACGTTTAATTCTTCTTTGCGAATATCATTTATTTCATTATTATATTCTATTTCAGAATAATCAATTATATCATTAATTCTATCTTTTAAATTTAAAAGCAATTCTATATATTTATTTACTATTTTTAGAATAGTTTCATCTATTTCATCTTCATATATAAAATGCTTATTGCATTGTTTTTTCTTCTGATATGCTCCACAATAATAATAGTATCTTTCTTTACCATTTTTCTTATTTAAATTTCTATACATATTAGAACTACATTCAGAGCATTTTAAATAGCCATTATATTTTTTTAATTTACCATCTTTATTAATTCTTAAATTTCTATTATAAAGAATCTTTTGTACTTGATCATATATTTCAGGCCTTATTAAAGGCTTATGTGCATTATCAAAAATAACTCTATCAATTTCTGGGACAACAACTTTATTATGAATTTTATGGCTAACCCTTGATGACTTATTTTGCTCTAATGTACCTTTATAAACTTTATTTTGTAAGATTCTATCTAATTTATGTGTTGTCCACTGATTATTTTCAATTACTACTTTTTTATTATACTTGCTATTCAAATATTTACTTGGTGTTGGAATATGTTTTCTATTTAAAATTTCAGCAATTTCTGTTTTACTTTTACCTTCTAATACTTGACTAAATATATATTTGATAATATCAGCTACTTCTTTATCAATAATCAACTTGTGATAATCATCAGGATCTTTTAAATATCCATATGGTGCAATATTACCTATAAAGTTCCCAGACTTTTTACTTGCTATTAAGGAAGACCTCATTTTCTTTGATGCATCTTTTGCATAATTTTCGTTCATTAAGTTTCTAATTGGTATATCAATATTATTCATACATTCTGGATTTAAATATGAATCTATATTATCATTAATTGCTATCAATCTTAAATTATATTTAGGTACTACTTCATCAATAAAATCACCAACTTCAATATAATTTCTTCCAATTCTTGATAAATCTTTTACTATAACACCGTTTATTTTACCTTTAGTAATGTCTTCCATCATTTTTTGAAATCCAGGTCTATAAAAATCTGTACCAGTAAATCCGTCATCAGAATATTCTTTATATACAGTAATATCTTTTTTATCTTTTAAATAATCTTCTATTATTTTTTTCTGATTTACAATTGTATTAGATTCTTCTGCTTCTCCATCATCAAATGATCGCCTTTGATACGTTCCTAACTTCCATTTCTTCATTAGTAATTACTCCTTTTTCTTCTAAATATTTTATTAAGTTCATGAATTCATCTTTATACTTAAATATAACTTCAACTTGCCCGTTTTCATAAACAAATATATTTTCAACTAATTCATGAAGTACTTCCTTAGTTATTTTCTTTATTCTTCTATTTCTTTTAAAATGTCCTATCCAATAATCATTTTTTCTTATTTTTTTGATTTTGTCTCTATAACTAATGTCATAGCTTTCTATCTCATCATTTATACTTTTTATTTGATTATCAATATCACTATATAGCTTATTAAATTCAGACTCCGATATTTTATTATTTTTCCAATTTTCGTAATGCTTTATTTTGTCATTTTTTAAATTATTAACTTTAATTTCAAATAGTCTAATATTATTGTTATATTCATTTTCTAAATCAATTACATTATTATTAAAATAAAGTTTCATTAAACTTCTTTCTAACTTGATTATAAATTTCACTTGCAATTGAATTGTTTCTAAAACAATATTTTCAAGTTCTTCTGATTTTATTTTGTGCATGGAGCATTTACTAACAAGCCTCAGATGTGTCGCACAAACATAATTAGAAATATTTCTATTTCCTCTATAATCTTCTTGTTTTGTCATTGCTCTGCCACAATCGCCACATTTTAATATTCCTCTAAATTTAGAATAATTTTCAAGTTTCGGTGCTGATTTTCTTTTCTCATTGTTTTTTATAATCTTTTGAACTTTATTAAAATCTTCTTTACTAATAATAGCTTCATGAGTATTTTCACATCTTATATAATTTTCTTCAGCAACATTTACTATTGACTTACTTCCAAATGCTAATCTTTTTGTTTTTAGCTGTACTAAATTACCTATATATGACTCATTACTTAGCATTCTTCCAATAGTAGAAGTACTCCATAAATATTTAATTTCCTCATCATTTGGTTTTAAAGACAAATTCCATTTTTTTCTTCTTTGTATTTCTTTTCTACAAAGAATTCCATTATTATTTAAATATTTACATATTTTTATTCTTCCTTCACCATTTAAAGCCATTTCAAATATTTTCTTAACTATTTCAGCTTCATCTTCATCAATAATTAAATGATGTTTTATATCAGGATCCAATTTATATCCATAAGGTGTTGTTCCAGCAACAAACTCACCTCTTTTAGCCATTGATTGATATGCCGAAGCTACTTTTTTAGAAATATCTCTTGAATAACTTTCATTCATAAGATTTTTAACTGGAACAACAATATTATTAATAGACTCTGGATTTAGATATGAATCTACATTATCATTAATTGCTATTACCCTTAAATCATATAAAGGAAATACTTCTTCTAAATATCTTCCTACTTCTCTATGGTTTCTACCAAGCCTTGATAAATCTTTTACTATAAGAGTATTAATTTTACCTATCATAATATCAGCAAGTAATCTTTTAAATTCTGGTCTTTCAAAATTAGTACCTGTATAGCCATCATCAGAATAATAATCTATTATCTTCATATCAGAGTAATTAGATACAAAATACTCAATCATTTTCTTTTGATTAGTTATTGTATATGATTCTTCAGTTTCTCCATCATCAAACGATCTCCTTCCATATACTCCAACCTTCCAAATTTTAGATTTAGATAATGTTTCTTCTCCTTTTTTGCGTCCCCTTCCTGCCATTGGTGACCTCCTTTCAAGAATATAGTAGATTATTTAAAATACTTAGTCGAAGCTACAAATTTTCAAATCATACATTTGACTTATTTATATAAACTTTTTAAAACAGAAGTTAGACAATCCTCAGCTGTTTTATCACTATCAGAAAAATTAACTTTTACTATTCTTCCTTTTATTTTGAAAACATAAGGATTTTTTACAACATTTAAAAAATCAAGTAATCTTTCATCACTTGGTTTTCTTCTGTCTATTTTTATATCTTTAATATCTATTACATCATCAGGATTTATCTCACTGATTGGAATATCTTTATAGTATTTAACTTTTCTTTTAAGTTCTTTTAAGTCATACTTTTTCATAAATAAAACTCTCCTTTGAAATATTAAATGCTTTGATAACACCGATATCTAATTCTTTGATTTGTTCTTGTGTTAGTGAATCCACATAAGATATTAATCTTGATTTATCTAATACCCTAATTTGTTCTAGTAGTGCTATTGAATCACGTTTTATATGTTCTGAAGATTTAATAAATACGTGAGTTGGTAAATATGCCTTAGTCTTAACTTTTGTTGTTATAGGTGCAACTAGTACTGTTGGACTATATTTATTTCCAATATCATTTTGAATAATTACAACTGGTCTAGTTCCATTTTGTTCACTTCCAACAATAGGATCTAATGAGGCATAATAAATATCACCTTTACTTATCATATTCATCTTTAATCTCAACTCTATATATAGTTTTTGGTTTTGTATTATTAAATAAAGACCTCAAATTCAAATTATTATTTTTATCCAAATAATTATCAATTAATTTTTGTACATCATCTTTAGCTTTTTTCATACTTGTTTGAGTATGATACATAGTTATTTCATATTCAACTTTTACAGTCACTCTATATCTTTTTTTCATCTTAAAAATCCTCCTATGTAAAAACACAGAATTTCTTCTGTGTTTAATTTCTATTTATTTTCGTAACTGACATTTTTCTAAATACCTTCAGTCTAGGATTTCATCAAACGACTGAAAAGCTATTTCAATCTCACAGGAATTTCACCTTTCCGAGGTTCTCTCCGAACTGTCTCCATTGCTTTAGACTGTGGCTAGACAGGAGTATCTTTAATTCTATTATTAGTCATCGCAAATTAAATGCTATTTAATTTTATAACCAAATATTAATCGACAAGCGTATTTGTTAAGGTGCTCTTAATAATAGGAAAGTATCTGATGAATGATTATTTAATTTTCAAAGAACCTCTGTTTCAATCAAAAAAAGAAACAGTGAAAGGTTTTATTCCCTCTCAACTGTTTCCTCACTAGCTTTGAAAAATATACCCACTTAAACTAATTTTTTTAAAATTTCTTTTAAATTATTTTTAGCAACTGTTATACTTTTTGAAATATTCTTTTGTGATACATTTTCTAACTTTGCTATTTCTTTTTCAGTTAATTCATCAAAGTAATATAATTTAATTCTTCTTCGTTGCACTTCTGGTAACATGTTAATTGCTTTTCTTAAATCTTCTAATGATGTTTTTCTTATGATTAAGTCTTCTATAGATTCTTGTTTAAATAACATTCTATTATTCAAAGTATGTTCAGTAAGTTCAGAATGTTCTATATGTCTATCAAATTCATTTAATTCTTTCAAATCATCAAGTTCAAATCTATTCATCAAATCAAATACTTCTTTAGTTACCTCTACTTCGTTATATTTATTGTTACTTTTAAATATTATGTAATAGTTATTATTAATTATTTTTAAGTTATATGGATTGTCCAGCTTTTTTCTTCTTTTTGGTCTATCAACCATTTTCATATCCTCCAATCAATTCGTTTTTTTGAATTGATTAGAGGTGGACCTCTACAACTTAGAATTGTATTTGTACAAACAAAAAAGACGTCAGACAAGGTAATCCATTTAAGGACTCCTAATCTGACGTCAACAAAACTAGGGCTAGTAAAACTAGAAAAAACTTTTTTACTAGCAATATATATTATTAATTTTTTCCTTTTGTTCTTTCTAAAAACTATCCAGTAATATTTTCGATTGATCTTTTTCATAGGCAAAAACTCCCCTGAGCAAATGCCTTATGTGAGAGCTTTGTCCTATTACATAATTAAAACGAAATATACATATAATATGTATGAGTTATAACATCATCCTTTTAAATGACTAATTATATTCAACCAAAACAAACCCCTATTACAATATCACAGATGTTATATGTGGCATTGCAAACATTAAATTCCCCTCTAAATTTAATTGGTTGCTATAATAACACAAACATAGTGCAAAATATGTCGAATTATGTCTAAAAGGTAGTTTTTAAGGTATGAAATGTCATTTTAGACGCAAAAATTGACTTTTAAGACACAAAAAAGCAGTAAAACTAACATTTACTGCTATAATTAAATCTTATTTTTAACTTTATAATTATAATTCCAAAGTCCTAATTGTCCTTTTATTTTTTTATCAGAATTTATTTTTCTTATAGTCTTAATTTTCCAAGCATAGCCAGATCTTTTTTTATTTCCATAAGCTATATTGTTTTCGCAAATTATCTTTTCATTTAACTTTTCATCTAATTCTAAACAATCTATCAGTTCAACTTCTGCTATTATCTTTCCAGCGGGAAAATCTAAATTCAGATTTTTAAATTTTTCCATATTCTCTTTATCAATTCCAACACCAGCATGAATTAAGATTTTACCTCTATAATTAGTTTTCCAACTTCTAAATTCATATTGTTTAATACCTTCTGCAACTAAGGTTGCCCATGGTTGTTTTAAAGTTAAAGCCTTCATTTAGGAAGCCTCTTGAGCTAAGTCAATACTATTTTTAATATTGTTTTGAGAATCGACATTGTCACTTTCAGAGTATTTACCCCTCTTTTGAATTCTTGATTTTTTTTCAATTTCATCTGGAGTCATTGTAGAGGAAATTGAAAGTAATACATTTTCAAGACTACTATTAATTTTGATTTTTCTTTCATTCTTTCTTCTAATTATCCCATAACATCCAACAGGTGAAATATATAATTTTGGATCAGGATTAACATCTATAATATCATACATAGACTTAAATATTGGATTCTCAGGTATTTGAGAAACATTAATATTTGAAACAACATCATTATCAAATAAAATTATATTCCCATCTTCAAAGTCCTGCCTTAAGGCAACAAAAGTCAAATCGTCTTCACCTATAATTGATTTTTTGGATTTATCATTAATTATTCTTTTTCCAATCCATTCAACAACTGGTACTACCCATGAATTGCCTGTTGCTTGAAATCTAGTTGTATTTCTAGCAGATGGTATATTCGTGTAATTATCCGGAAACCCCATTAATCTCTCGGTTTCTAAAGGAGTTAGTCTCCTAATTTTTGAATCTTGTACGACAAACAAAGAACCATTATAAGCTGCAGCATTCCCATTCCATTTCGTACCATAGGCAGCATATAAACAGTCCGTATATTCTCTAAAAATTTGAATCCGATGCCCATCTTTCTCAAATTTTAATTCAAACTTTGGAAAAGATTGAAATTCGTTTTTGTGTTCTTCAAATAAAATGTTTTCAGGATAAAAATCCTTGCCACCAGCTAAAAGATATAATCTTTTTCTTTGTTGTGGAACTCCAAAATATTTTGCATCAAGTAATCTCCATGCAACATTTCTTTTCGGTCCCCTAATTACACCAGCATTAGGCCATTTTTTTACATCTATAGCACTAGTGTATCCTGCAAGATAAGAAACTAAGCAACCAAAAGCATTTGTCTTATCTTTTAATACACCTTCAACATTTTCCCAGAAGACTATAGTCTCTTTTTTATGTGCCTTTAATCTAACTTTATCATTTGAATTAATAATATCAACAAACTTAAGAGTTAAATTTCCTCTATCATCATTTAAGCCATTTTGTAATCCAGCAAAAGAAAAAGCCTGGCAAGGTGTACCTCCACAAATTAAATCTGGTGCTTCTATTTCTTGATTTATAATTTTATTTGGAATATCATTCATATCTCCTAAATTAGGGACATCAGGATAATAGGTATCTAACACTTGAGAAGGAAATGGAGCAATCTCAGAAAACCATTTAAAACCAAGCCCATATTTTTCCCAAGCAACAGAAGCAGCTTCTATTCCTGAACATATACTGCCTACAGTTTTAATCATTATTATCTTCTCCACTAATATATTTAATTAACTCTTCTCGCCATTTTTGAATGTCATACCATCCACAACCAATACAACCTTTTTCTGCTTCCTTTCCTTTTTTAGGAATAGTATCATCCCAATCTTCTGACCCTTTGTAAAAGAATGGAATTCCATAAATTATACCTCGTTTATTGGTTTGAAAACAACTTCTACAAACCTCACGTTTTTGTTGATTTCTTTGATTAGTTAAAAGCTGAAATTTTTCTTTAATTTGCTCATCTGTCATATCATCTGGATTTTCACCTTTAGTGTTTTCATCCCATCTAATTTCAGAAAATTTATGGTCAGGTAAACAGTTAGAGTTTATTCTTGTTTCATAAACATCATACTGTCCAAGCAATTTAATTATTCTTTTTCTTAATGCTGGGCTCCATGTTTCATATCCATTGCCACCTATTGTCCCTCTACTTATAGGTAACATAATAAGGTGAGTTTTATTTGAGCAACATTTATTACAATATCTATTTGTATCAGTTGATATAGTATACCCAGCTTCTTTAAGATCTTGAATTCTACGAGCCCAATTTGGATTATTTGGCAATTCACAGTTCACACAGTGCCAATCTCCATCTTTTAGAACTTCATAGAATGATCTTGTAACACTAGCATTAGGTTTTGCACTCCAATATTCATTTTGTTCGTTTAACCATTTTTTATAATTTATTGGATTCATTTCGTTATATACTTTATTTAAATGCAAATTTATTTCTTCATCAGTAATCAATTCCAGACCTGTTCTACGGTATACAATTGGAACCCATCCTTCCCAAATTTTGTTTTCATATTCAAACTTAACTCTAATATATTCTTCAGATGCTTTAGTATGTAAATGTTTTTCAAATTTTGTAATTCCTGGTAATAAATCAATCATCTTTCCATCTCCTTTTTGATTTGTATTAATTTTGTATTACTATCATTCATATTCGTTTTCTTTAATAAACTCCATAATATCTTCAATATTACAATCCAACACATTACAAATTTTAACTAATGTTTCAACTTGAACTGTCTCATTTTTCCCCAATTTTGCCATTGAATTTGTACTTATATCTGCCATCTTAATTAATTGGGTTTTATTAATTTTTTTATCTATTAACAATTTCCATAATTTATCATAACTTATTTTCACTAAAAAAAGCTCCTTACATAAAACTAATTTCCATTCAATTTCAAACTATATCTTAACTTATTATCTTTTGCCCATTGATTAACTTTATCTATATAATTTCTTAACAAATTATTGTCATATTTAATATCAAGATAATCCAAAATAAAAAGTCGAATTGCCAATGATAATTTCCAATAAGCATAAACATTTTCTAAACCATAAAAAACATTTTTCTTTTCATTTGAATTCAAATGAGATAAATAATGTCTTTGATTTTTTGCTTTATAAATAAAAATCTCAGTTTGCTCATTACTTTTTATTCTTCTTTTATCTCTAGTGTTTAGAATTCTCTTTGCATTTCTTGTCCTATAATAGAAGTACTTTAATTCATCAACCAAATTATCCTTAGTACTAATTAATGATTTATATAATCCTTCGATTATTTGAACAAAATTACAATTAACAATTTCTTTATAATTAGGTCGATTTATATTTATCAAAAATAAATCATATATTATTTTAGTTTTCTTTCTAAAGCTTATAAAATCAGCTATAGTTTTTTTATTAATTGTTTCTTCAGTAATACACCCTAAGACATCTACACAATTTTTCCTCTTAATCTCCGGATTATATTTATCTACAACAGAAAAATAAATATTACTTTTTTTATCATCAACATAAAAACATACTTCGTCTATAATTGGCATATCTCCAATAATTAAAGTTATCATTTCCAATATTGTGTAAATAATTTTTGATAACTTATTATAATTATGTAATCTTGTTGAAGAAATACTAATTTCAATTATAGTATCTTCCTCTTTGTAAATATTTAATTCTACAATTTTATTTGTGTCATATTTAAATTTTATTTTTTTTATATATGCCATATATTTTGAACTGCCCAAATATTTAGTTTTAAATACAACTTTTTTTGTATATATATCAAATTTTTCAGAAATTTCATTTTCCAATATAACATCTGCTGAAACTAATTTAAACGACTCTTTTTTTTCCATATTACTTGATATATTATAAGTAAAAATACAATTTATACATGAAAAATTTCTATTATCGTCAGTTTTGATATAAACAGTTTTTAGGATTTTATAAACCTTATCTGAATCAAACAAAGCGTCAGCAACAGTAACTTTTAAAATTTTAAAAAATTGTTCTATATCCAATTCAAAAGATAGTTCTTTTTTGCTAGGGTTAAAAAATCCTCTTAAATCATAAAAGCTCTTAGAATCAATACTAAATTGGAAATTTTCATACATAATATATCACCTGCAATCCTAATTATCTCATATACATTATTTTACACTTTATAATTGATTTTTTCAATAATTTATTGCAAAATTAAATCTTTTATCATACTTTCTTTAAATGTATAAATAATGTATAATATAAATAAATTAGAATAAATGAGGTATGTAGTATAAAAATAAAGAAGTAAATGTAGCAGAAGAATTAACAGAAATATTAAATAATATGAACTTTAATTTACCAGATAAGCGAATGGAACAAATTGATTTAAAACTTAATACTCTACTAAATAATATGGAATATAGAGACTATATAAATTTTATTAAAAGTGATGAAAAATTAAAACTATATGATTACTTATTAGGACAAGATTCTAACAATGATACATTATCTAAAATGTTAGTTAAAAGTTTTAATAATGATATGTATGAATACTTAAATAAAATAATAGATATTAAACTTAAAGAACTTAGCTTAAAATAAAAAAATAAAGTCCCTCTGAACTAACAGAGAGACTCTTTAATTGTTTTTAAAATATACAAATTGAGAAGTATTTTGCCATTTATATTTACTCCATAAATCAGTTGCACTACTACCTGGATCAGCCATTGTAACTCTATTACCTATTGTATCTATTACTGCAACCCAATGTTGTCCAGTATCACCCATCACTTCTACAGCAAGATAATAATTACTAGATTGATATTTATTAATTAACTGATATTTTTCACTTTTAGTTTTACCTTTTAAACTCACTCTACCAACATATGAAAAACTTGGAATAAACTTAGTAATTGCTCCATATTGTAAATTACCGTTTTCATCAAAACCACCATTTTCATTCATCTTCTGAACAAATGTCTGTGGAGTAAAAGGTACTATTGTCTTTCCTGCTCCAGACCTTTCAATTAATATAGAAATAGATGTTGCTAAACAACCTATCTGCCTTAAAGTTTTACCAGATGTACCAATAAGTGTACTTGCCCAAGTTTCATCAGTTTGTTTCCAATTAATAAAATCACCAAAGTTTGTTCCATATAATAACTGAGCCCATAAATCTAAATACTTATCGCTCAATAATTCTCTAGTATTTTTCTTTTGCTCATCTGTAAAACTATATTGATTCATTATCTCATCTAGACTTTTTGATTGAATAATAACATGAATAATTGTTTTACCATCATCAGTTTTCGTTTGTGTATTAGATGAACTGCCTTGAATAAAAGAGCCATCTGTTGCTATTAAATACCCATTGCTTGATGCTTTAGATATACTAACTTTATTAAAATCGTTGAAAACATTTCGTATATTTTTAATATTTTTTTCATTTATATACATAATTATATCGGCATTTTCTTTATCATTTGCATACTTAACAGAATATACTGCAATTACTTCTTTCCAATTAGTAACCGTATTATCCACAGCTATTTCACTATTAGGATTCATTAATTGTTCTTTTTCTGCCTTCTCATAAATCTCATTATTAATTTGAGATATTACACTACTCATTGTTCTACTATTAGATTCATTGGAAAAGAAAATACCAAACATAGATGAACATAATAATCCTATCAAACAAATTAATATTACTACTATAATTGCTATTACTCCACCTGTACCAAGCAAAGCAACTAAAGATTTAACTCCAGCAATTAACGATTTAGTAAAACTAATCATTGCTTTTATTATTTTCTTTGTTACACGAGCTGTTACTTTTGCTGTTTTCTGTGTTGCTTGTTTAGTTTTTATAGTGAATTTTCTTGCTCTTTCAATATTTTTAGAAGCATCTTTAACCTCCTTAATTGTCTTATCTTTAATTTTGTTTTCTACACCAGTTTTAATTTTATTTGCTTTTCTGTTTTTATAATTCTTTATCATTCTATCTTTTGTTTTAGTAAGTACTTTTTTAGAACTATTAATAGTTGCATTTTTAGATTTATTAGCTATCATCTCAATCTTGTTATCAGCATATTCTACATTAGATGTTTTTTCTTCATTAAGCATATTACTTCTATCTCTTATATCACTTATAGAATCTTTTACTTTAGAAGTCCATACAACTGATTTATCAAGAGTTTTAATTCCTGATTTAAATTTTTCTTTTACTTTAATATCTTTCACAACTATTTATCCTTTGGATTTGTACTCATCAATTTATATAATTCTAAATCCTTAGGAAAATGATTTTCAAAAGGAATTAAATTACTTCCTATTTTTAATAATCCTTCTCCTGGTTCAGAATTAGTAATATAACTTAATTGCATTTCAGATATATTAAGAAGTTTTGCTAATTCCAATCTATCAGTAGCCGCTTGATTTAACATAACAATCAATTCAGAGTTTGCTAACATTGTTTTAGCTGTATGACTTTGTAATAAGTCTTCTACATTTTGTGTTATACCAGTACAATATGCTCCATACTTTCTAACTCTTTTCCAAAGCTTAAATAAGAAGTTAGCAGAATATTCATGTTGAAATAATAAGTATATTTCATCTATAAAAATATATGTGTTTCTACCTTTATTTCTATTCAATGTTATTCTATTTAAAATATTATCAAGTACTACTAACATACCAAATGATCTAAGTGATTTATCTAACTCTAAAATATCATAGTTTATTATTCTACTATTAATATTTACATTTGTTTCCATTGCAAAAGTATTAAATGAACCATTAGTATATCTTTCAAGAACTGTTGCTAAATCTTTTGCCTCTTTTTCTGGTTGCTTTAATAATTCTTCTCTTAAATCAATGAGTGTAGGTGGAACTCCTTGATAGTTACCTTGTTGAAAACTTCTATATACTTTATTAGTACATCTATCAATTATAGATTCTTCTAATGGTCCTAATTTTTTATCTTTCATTAATATTTCACATAAGGACAAGATAAATTCGGATTTTAATGTTACAGGATTACTACCTTCTCCATATTCAGAGTTAATATCCATGGGATTTATATGATTATTACTAGTTGCACTAATAACAACATTTTGACCATTCAAAGGTCCTATTAGTTTTGCATATTCTCTTTCAGGATCAATTATTAATATGTCTGCATTTGGATCTCTTAATGCCAGTGAAACTATTTCATTTTTAGCAGAAAATGACTTACCAGAACCTGATACTCCAAGTATAAAACTATTACCATTTAATAACTGTTTTCTATCAGCCACTATCATATTTTTACTTATTACATTTAATCCATAATAAATACCATTTGTATGATTTACTTCTTGTACTCTAAATGGTGTAAAAACTGCAAGTGATTCAGTAGTTAATGTTCTTAAAGCATTTATTCTTCTCATACCATAAGGAAGTGCTGTATTAAGTCCATCTAATTGTTGATATTTTAATACTCCTAACTGACATAAATGTTGTTGACCAATTGATAAAATACTTTCTGTATCTTCATCTAGTTGTTTCTTTGTATCAGCTGTATGAACATAAGTAATGACACATACAAACATTCTTTGATCACGTGTTGTTAAATCGTCTAACATTTCTTTAGATTCCTGTCTTTGCTGTTCCATATCATAAGGAATAACTGCACTAAAGTTATTATTACTATTTTGTCTTCTTTGCCAATTCGTAATATTAGTTTCTACACCCAGTCTTCGATTCTCCACTTCTCTAATTGCCACATCCATAGGTATAGGAATTATATCTATAGATAATATTACACTTTTATCAATATCAGTTAATTCTGAAATCATATCATCTTTAATAAAATTAGCATATTCTTTTAAAAATATTGCTCTACCAAATTTATTTTCAAATTCAAAATAATCACTTTGAAAAGAAGCTGACGAAGGACAAATATAATCTTTGAAATTATGTCCTTTTTTCATTAATTCTTTATTATCAAAATTAAATGTTTCTGTATCATCTAATCTGTAAAAATCATGAATGAGTCTTAACCTTTCACTAGCATCCAATTCTATAAAATGTGAACCAAGTTCTCTTAAATGATTATTAAACTCTACATCAATTCTTTTAAAATAATTTCTTGCCTCTTCAACACTTTTCTTTTCAATTGATACTGTAATATATTTTTCTTGAATCATTTTTTTATTGTTAGTTATTTGTTCTAATAACATTTGATTATATTCATTTCTATATTTATCTAAGTTATCATCAGAACTTTTTAATAATATATTCTTTTCAAAATCCACTCTATTTAACTTTCTGTTTATTATTGTTATTTTTGTAGTAGCATCACTATCTAAGGAATTTAATAGTTCTGAATATTTTAAAAATATTGCTTCTTTATCACTACGACTAGCAACTGCATAATTTACATCAGTAAATAAAAATGTTTTAGTATACTTATTTTTTCCCACTAAAAATATTCCATCTTTCCAGATTCTATTAATTGGAATAATACCTTGTACATTTTTAGGTATATCAAATTCATCAGCATCTTTTTTAAACTTAAAAACTTTATTTATTACTTTCATTCGTTTTCTCCTTTTCTCTTGTATTTATTAATTCATAATAAAAATTAGTCGGTTCAAAGACTAATTCTTTTTTAGTTAAAATCTCTGATTTAATATATGCCATGAATAACTGTTCTCCAGTCATACCATTATATTTAACAAATCCCATTACACCAAATGGCATAGCACCTATAATACAAATCCAAGAACTAATTTCTGTACCTAATCTAGGTTTAAATATTAAGAATAATATAAGTGCACTTAAACAAGCCAAGATACTAAATATAAATTGTCTTAAGGATAACCCAAAGAATATGTTTTCAGAATAATTTCTTATCTCTTTATTAATCTTTACTTCCATTATCTTTCCCAGTCACTTCTTCTTTTTGAATCTTGTTCTTCATACTTGTTTGATTCTCTAACAATTTCAGATTGTAATCTTGGATTATTTTTAGAATCTTCATAAGCATCTACTATTCTTTCACTTAAGAAATGATAATCTTTCTTTTTTGCTTGTTTAGTGTCTTCTACATAAGAATTAGTATATTCAAGTGCTATTTGTTCATTAATTCTTAAATCTTTAGGATTAATTCCCATATCCATACAAATTAATACTTCTGTAAAATATTTCTCATCCTCTTTCTTCAGTGCTGTTAATTGTTCATACATAATACATAAGAACTTTCTTGAAGTAATATCAGCCATATATCTTTCTGTTACTTGATTTAAAATATTCTCATAATGTCCTGCTGGTACTTTGGTTGGTTCTTGTGTTTCTGGATTTATATATTTGTAAGTCATATCACTTATGCTCTTACACATATCCTTCATTTTCATTTGTGAAAAGTCATCGTATTGTTTTCTCATTTTCTATCTCTCCTTATCTTTCTCTTTATAAAATTCCATACAATCTCTAGGTAATTCATAAAATTCACAATTTGCTTCTATTTTCTCTTTTGTAATATTATTTTGCTTACAGAATTTTAAATACTTTTGTACTCCACTTTTATAGTCAATATCATTTGGATATAATTCATGTAATGAATTCCATAATCCATAATGAGTATTTGGTGATACATAAAGTAATCTTACATTCTTATTTTCTAATTCATTGAATATATAATAATCAAAATTAAAATCCCATTCTGGAACATACATTTCATTTATAATCTTATTTGAAAACACATCAATTTTATCTTCATATGATGATTCATCTCCGTCAGATATTAATACTTTAAATTCATTTTTTAATTTATCAAATAATATATATTCAATATCCATTTCATCATGAAAATTATTATTATCTAGTTCTTTAATTTTATCTAATAAATATTTCTCGCATTTTTTATCAATAAAACTATCTCTCATCTAACAGTCTCCTTTTCCTTTACTTTTATTTTCTCTTCAATATAATTACATACTTTATTTGCTTCATTTATTGCTTTAAATAATTCATTAGGTTTATCTTTTAATATTTGAATCCAACTTTGAATATATGCTTTATGATTGTTATAATCCTCTGACTTAGGATTTATATCTAATTTTTGCATTAAAAAAGAAGAACTAATCTCGGCAATTAATTCTTCTCTTGCATAATCTTGTTTATCCTTTATTTCAAATCTATTTAGTCTAGATTCATGTCTTGTCGAATGACATAATTCATGAAGTTGTGTAGCATAATATGAATACTTATCAAAAAACTTATTTGATTCTGGTAATACTACTTGATCATCTTTTACATTATAGAAGGCTTTATCTCCTTCTTCTTTATAATTAACTTTTAACTTATTAATTATTTTGTTTATATAACTATTAACTTGAATATTGTTGTTTTGGTTTTTATCTATTTCTTTTATTCCTTCAACTAAACTTCCATTAAATACATAAGTTACATTACAAAATGTTTTATATTGTTCTTTAAGTTCTGGATTGCTATTTATAATTTTATTATATTCTTCAAAAGATATTTTCTTTTTACTCTTAGTATCATATACTGACCAAAACTCTATAGGTACACCTTTACCTTTACTATTTTTTAACTTATATCCTTTATCTTTTATTTGAACATAAGTAAACCATCTATTGTCTTCATAATGTTCTTTGTAAGAAACATATGATAGCAATAATTGATTAATTCCCTTATAAGTTGTATTTGTTATACCATTTTTATTTAAAGAACTATTCCATCTTTGTCTCCATGGTATTTTATTTTCTTCTAACGATTCCAAATACATCTTAATTAATTCTTCTTTTGTCTTTGTGTTCACTCTCAGTTCCTCCTTTCAAGGCACAAAAAAAGACCAGAAATTTATCTCTGATCTATTCCTACAAATTGTAATTTGTAATTTTAAAATATTCCCTTATTATATCTAAACATTGCATAAAATATTATAGTAATTCCCATTGTAATTCCTATGCTTAATACTACATTACTTATATGAGTATAATTTAAAATTGTGAATACGCCTGCTAGTATTATTGTAATTCCAATGATTATGTTTCCTATTCCTACTTTTTTTCCAAAAGGTATTATATCTTCTTTTTTTACTCTTTTTCTATGATAAGAATGTAGTAAAGATATGTTTTCTTTCATATTCAATATCCCTATAATTATTATAATTAAACCTATTATTATTTGTATTATAAATTCTCCCATAATATATCTCCTTTAAAAATTGTAATTTATTGTTATACCCATATAATCAATATTAGTAATATAATACCCATACCTAGAAAACCATATCCCATAATTCTACTCATTTTTCTAAATGATTTTTCAGTTTTAGGAGTTGGATGAAAAAGTTTTTTTCCTGTTTCATAATTCATTTTAGGCATATAGTTTCCAATAATCGTAAATAATATTCCTAATATCAAACATACACTTTTTCCAACATAAACATCACTACCTAACGGAACTTCTATCATAATGATATATACTAATACTGTAATAATTGGAATAAACCATTCCATTATTTTTACAATTCTAGGTTTTTCACTATTTTTTAATTTATTAACTTTTGTTGTACATATTATACATATTGCTTGCACAATAGCCATAATAACTGGTATTCCAAATAATGCAAAATTTTTTTGTGCATAATTATCTGGTACATCATTTATCGTAAAATGAATTGGCATTTGTTCTGGTAGCCTATTATAAAAAGCAATACCTAATACCATTGGTAATAAACATATAATTACACTTAAAATTAATGTTCTTTTATTTTTCTTTTCCATTCTTATTTCCTTCCAACTTATAAATCCAAACTAAAACATCTTCAAATATGGAACTATTTAATTCATAAAATATAAAGTTCTTTTGCTTTGTTTCAGTTATTAAATTTGCTTTCTTTAAATTTGATAAATGATATGATACGGTTGCTCCTGTTAAATTAAAACTACTTGATATTTCTCCTGCTGTTTTTCTACCATCTTTTAATAGTTCTAATATCTCTCTTCTTACAGGATCACTAATTGCTTTTAATGTTTCCGACATTCCCAAAATAATTACCTCACTTATAGTATTTCGATATATATCTAAATAGATTGTACTATTTTGTAACTCTAATGTCAATAACTATTTAGATTTTTTTCTAAATAGTTATATAAAAATAGATTAGTTGTATTTCAAACTAATCTAAACAATAACTTACTATTTTTCTAACTAATTACTAAGTTGGAATTTGAATTATTTTTTCTTTTTAATTAAATTAAAATTGGTGTCATAATATAAATCTAAATCATCACAAATTCTTTTATTAATTGCCATTAAAGCATTATGATATTCTTTATATTTTGGTGATAATGCAATCATACTTGGAATAAATATATCATTATATCCCTTATTTTGTAATTCCTTCATAAATTTTCTTTGACTTATTCCTATTAAACTATATTTATAAAAAATACTATTTTTTAATTTATATCCATCATTAACCTTTTTCTTTAACTTTTCATATTCTTCTTCAGTTGGATTAAGCATTTCCTTGATTTGCGAATCAATTTGCTCAATTTGAACTATAAGTGATTTTTTAGAATTCAATTTAAACAAAATCCAAGAATTTAATTTCATTAAAAATGGAATTCTAATATTTGTGTTATCCCAGAATTCAATAAGTCTATTATATGCTTCTTGTTGTTCTTTTGTTTGAATTCTTATTTGTAAATATGGTAAAAAATGATTTAAAAAATAATATCCATAAAAACCAGGAATAGAATTCTGAATTGCATCAGCAAGAGTTTTATAGTCAACAGAATCATATAATTCTTCTATATTATTATTTTCTATAAACTTTTCTAATGCTTCTAACTCATTTTGCGAAATTGTTATTTCTTTTTTCTTTTCTATTAGAATTTGTTTTAATACGCTCTTATCATTTAAAATTTCCTTAATATCTGATAATCCTATCCCCATTTTTCTATATGATGAAATTTCTTTTAACAAACTAATATCTTTATCAGTATAATTTCTATAACCATTACTATCTCTTTTAGTTTTTAATAGACCTTTTTCTTCATAGAATTTTATTGCTCTCTTACTTAAATTAACTTGTTTAATAACTTCATTTAATCTCATATACTTTCACCTCATTAACACAATATCACTATCCGTTACGTGCAAGTCAATAAATTATTTCATTTTTTATAAATTATTATCTATCTAGCAAATCATTAAATTGTAATTTGTATTTAATCTTAATTTAATTACTTATATATTTCTCTATTGAATTGTATTCATCTGGAGATATTCTATATATTCCATTATAAGGTTGTTCAATAAAGTATTTACCATTTTTCTTATAAACAAAAACTGTTGAAGTTTTGTTTTCTTCATACTCAAAATCTATTTTTATTTCATTTTCAACATTTATAGGACTATCTTGTATGCTTTCGTTAGTTGTTGTTCTTTTAACTTCACTTATAATATATATTATATCTTTTATTTTGTCTTGTTCAGATACCTCAATTCTTTTTCCGTTTTGTTCTAAATTTATGCTATAAACACTATCATCTGATGGTATATTCAAAGTATAAGAAGATTTGTTAATTTTATTAAAGTATAAAATCCCTAAAACGCCACCTACACACACCAACAAAATAATTATAAAAATAATTTTTCCTTTTTTCATGTCTTTTTCCTCCAACCAAACAGATTGTAATTCATTACTCTTTTTCTGTATTATAATCTAGTCCTATTTTTTTTAATGCACAATATAATAGTGGTATCAAAATAATCATTTCAACAATAATCCAAATATATATTAAATCTAAGTTACCAGTTTTCATAAATACACTTGTTATACTATAATTCCATAACCAATGAAATCCTGTTGACATCCAAACACTTTTTGAAAAAACAAACATCTCTGCTGACACTATCCCATATAATAGTGGAAATATAAACATTATAATTGTACTTATATTATCTGTATTAGCAATATGTGGAACTGCAAAAATAAGAGCCGATACAATTAATCTTACATATATATTATTTACCTTTTTTAGAACCAATCCTAGAAATAAGCCACGAAAAATTAATTCTTCCAATAATGCCACTATAAAATAATATATTAATTTATTCTTACTATCTATCAGTAAAGTTAAAAAGTTATTATTTTCTATTATCATATTTTGTTTTACAATCATATAAACTAACAAAACTAATAATACTGCCAAAAAGATTCCACATACAAAATTCAATATATCTACTTTTCTAAATCTTAAACCTATTGTCTTTAACATATTATCTCCTCTACAACTTACTATTTTTCTAACTAATTACTAAATTGTAATTTATTTGATTAAATGTGCTGTAATAATTGTATAACTATAAGAGTTAATAGTTATTTTAATATTATCAATTTCACAATACCAATTTTTACCCTGCTTATAAATATTACAATTCTTATCTAAAATTTTATTTTTACAAAATTCAACTACATCATTAGTATTCAATTTTAGATTCTTCTTAATTCTATCAATCCCCATTTCAGTAGTATGCACTTTACTTATATTATCAAGTAATATTTGTTTATCTTCCATAACTTAATCTCCTCAAAAAATTACTATTTATCTAACAAATCACTAAATCGTAATTTATGTTGTTCATGATTATAAATATTGTGATTAATCTATATATGATAAAGTCTCCCCATAAAACAACACTTTTTTGCCTTTAGGCACTTTCTTAATAACTTGAAATACATTATATACATCTGGATATGGAGATATTATACCCATACACATCATGCCAAAGCTTAAACTACATATTGTTGAATTATTTGTTAATGCAAAAATTAACATTGGGATTATTCCTAATATAAATGGTAATAAGCACATTGTAATAAATTTGCTTTTACTCATAGGATAGGATGCTAATGCTACAAATGTTATAGGTTTTATAAACCCTATACTAACATTAACATTTTTGGGATAAACAATCCCATGTAAAATTTCATGAACAATTAATAACATACATCCTATCAAAAAACCTAAAATTAAAAAAATTGGTTTTATTGATATATTACTATTAAATAATTTAAGAAATAAAACTACATTACATAGTATTATTAAGAATACACAAATAGGTATTGCTTTTATTTGTATATTATCTTTATCATTATTAATTAAAGTCATTTTATTATTTGTATTATATTTTTGATACTTAATAATTTCATTTTCGTTTATAATACCAACCATCTTTAATCTAGCCATACTAACAACCCCTATCATTACTACAAATTTACCATCTATAAGTCACTTATATTATACCATAAGAAAAATAAATCTTTTTATTGATCTGTTTGATAAATTGTAATTTGAATTACTTTATCTTTTTTCTTTTTATTAAGTTAATACCAATTACTATAAGTATTATTGATGGTAAGAAAAACTCAACACTTCTAACTATTATATTTAAATAAAATGGGGCTGAATTCATATACCAATGTAAATAATCAATATCCAATACAACTAAATATAATAATATTAATAATAATGCTACAAATAATAAAATTAAACCTATAATTTCTTTGGTTTCTAACTTTTCTTTTTTTATTAGTTTTCTAGCAATATAAGTTATAGAAATTGATAGATATTCAAATATAGCAAATATAGATATTAAATATAAAGATGTTAATAATGTTGGCACATTACCAAAATGATAAATACTAAATATTTCTGCAAATATAAATGTTAAAACTAATATAATAATACTTAATATTATAATTGTTCTTTTTTTCATATAATCCTCCATTTCAACAAATTACTATTTATCTAACAAATCAATAAATTGTAATTTATCGAGATAGTTACTTTAAAAAATTTACTAAATTTATATAAACTTGATTTGTTAATACACAATCGTTCAATGCCCTATGTTCATTTCTTTTAGTTAAATTAAAATAATCTATTAAATTATCTAGTTTATGATGTTTTAATTCTGGTAATAATTTTCTTGATATTCTTAATGTATCAATATAGTCATTTGATAAATATTCTCCTAAATTATCTACCATACTATCATAAATAAAATCAATATCAAAATTAACATTATGACCAATAATAATGTCATTTCCTAAAAATTTCTTAAATTCATACAAAACATATACTAAATCTTTTCCTTCTTGTTCTATCATTTCGTTTGTAATGCCTGTTAATCTTGTTGTAAAGTAGCCTACTTCATTATTTATTTTTATTAATTCTGAAAAATATTCTATCTCTTTTTTATTTCTTACTTTTATTGCACTTATTTCAAGTATTTCTCCATAATAGGAATCCAAACTTGTTGTTTCTATATCTAATACTGTGTAATCATCTACATTTTCTACTAGGCTATGACCTTTATAAACTCTTTTTCTTACCATATTAAAGCTCCATTTATTCTAAAATCCATTTAATTCCTTTTACCATTCTTAAGACTCCATCTTTAAAGTGATTCCCTTCATTTTCTTCGTATAATGTTTCAATATTTTTACTTAAAAATTCTTGAATTTCTCTTGTTTTATCTTCTACTGTTTGCAATATTTCTATTTTAGAATTTTTTTCTTTATTTCCAAGTGAAAAATATATTTTATCTATATTTTTACTTATTTCATTTTCCTTAACATATTTTTCAAAATTAGGATACCACATAGAACCTGAAGCTGATACAATTCTTTTGAATATATCTATTTTATAGCCTGAATATAGAGCAAATAACCCACCTAAAGAATACCCTGCTAAAACCCAATATTCTATTTCTTTTTGAAGTTCATTTGTAATAAAACCTTCTACTTTTGGTATAATCTCATCTTCTATTAGCTTTAAATATTCATCTGCATATCCTTTGCAATAACTATCTCCTTTATATAAAGGTGGACATTCCCAAGGGGTCATATCATTGCTCCAACTCATCTTTGAAATAGCTACTAAAATAAAATCTTTTGCATTTAATTTTTTACATTCTTCCCAAACCTTATTACCCTCTCCACTAAAAGTATTAAGTATTATCACAGGAATTTTCTTGTTTTCTGTTTCGTTATAAAATATTTCAATTTGTTTTTTATCAATTTCAAAATTCATAATTTTTCCTACTTCCAATTACATTTTCTACACCACTTGCAACCATTACAACTAAATCTTCTTTTGCAAGTTTTACATCTTGGCTGAATTTTTATATCTTTTTCTTTATAGATTAAAGGATTTTGTAGTTCTGATTTTAAAGCCATAACTCTTTGGTATGCTTTTGGAATGTTATATGTTTTTCCATCTTTTATAAAAACATTTCCAGTACCACAAAAATCAAACTTTATATTATACTTTACACATTCATCATATATTTTCTTTACCCAATCAAAATATAAAGGTCTATTTCCTTCGTAGTTTTCACCATCAACTAATACAATTTCAAATTTTCCTGTACTTAAATATTGGTCTAATGTTATTTCTGAAATCATTGGAGCACACATTATTCCTTTATGTTTGAAAGGTAAATCTAATAGAATTGGTAATCTCTCATCTGCTCTTTTTTGATTTTCTGTTGTAAATACCATTATTACATTTTCTAATCCATCTCCCCACCAACTAGGCAAATTATCTAATACTCTTTCAGCTCTTTTGGTTTGTAGCCAAAAAGTAATATCAGGACGAAGTTTAATCATTTCCCATACTTCTTTTCTCCACTCATCTGCTTCGGTCAAAAAGAAATCACTTGTCATACAAACTCTTAAAACTGATCCACTTGGTATTTTATATTCTCCATTTCGACTTTTTTTAAGTGGCAAATTAAAGTTAGTTTTTACTTTATAAATATCGCTTCCATCTTTATCTCTTTGGCTATCTAAATAATACATATAGCAATTTTCACAACCCTCGCTATACTTTTTGCAGCCATGCCAAGGATTCCATATATCATTCATTTTATTATCATTTCCTTACTACTTATAGGTTTAAGTCCTTACTTAATATATCTGTAAGACCTATAGGTCCTCTAACTCACTTAATTCCATACTTGTTTAATTTTTCAAAAGTAAATTCATCTTGCTTATACCTTTTTAATAACTTTATTTTCATTACTTTTTTCATTGCAACATTTTTATCTTTATATTCATAAGGTATATCTGTTTCTAAAACTTCACATTTATAAAGGATTGCTGAAATAGGTGCAGCTACATATAAGTAAACAATATCTCCAGCCCATATATTATTAGATTGTTTCCATATAATTGTGTCTGTTTTATTAAAAGCATTTATAATATCATAATATTTACCTCACTTTCAAATTACTATTTATCTAGCTAATATTATACTTAATGACTTCATAGAATATTATATCATAATCCCATCATTTCTCTTACTATTCTATCTGAGATTTTTATAGTCCCTACTAAAACTAACATATTAAATATTAATTCTCCAATATACTTCCAGACCTGTGTTACTGCCGCTGCACTTGAATCTACTACTGGTGGCGATGATGCAAATAAACTAAATATAATGCAAGATAATACAATAATCGCTCCTTCCAAACAAACTGCTGTGTAACTTTTCAAAAAAGATTTCCCAATGTTACTAGTTGGTTCACCTGCAAAACTTGATAAAGGGATTGGCGCTAAAGCTGTATATAAATATAATTTAAAGAACCTACCATATACTGTCATTATCATAATAAATGATAAAACGGTTACAACTAATCCTCCAATTAATGTAACTGCCCATAATGGAATAGATTCAAAGAAGCCGCAAGACTCTATTGCTGAAATTATAGAATTAGGTAAGGTACTTTTTGAACTAAAAGTAATATTGGCTGTAGATATTATTTTTGATGTTATACCTTGAGTTATCTTAAATACATCTAGCATTAATGTCATTCCATAGGTAACAACTATCTTTGCCAAAACAAATCTAATAAATAATTTAAATACCTGTTCTGGTCTTTTAACTTCATCAAAAGAACCACAAGTTTTGATCATTCCTACAAGGAAAAATAGAACTAGTAATCCTAGTCCTATTCCCTGCATAGAATTATAAATACTTTTAATTACATTCCATATCACACCACCTTTAAAGGTCTCTGGTGTAGTTGTAACTAGACTCCAAATTTCCGCTAATTTTGAGTTCCATGTATCAAGTGCATTTTGTAAGTTTTGAACAACCCAATTATCACTCATTTACAACAACTCCTATCCTAATATTTTTGTAATAATTGCTTTTGAAAAACAAATTATTAACCCTCCACCTATTGTCATTACACTACTTGCTCTTTGACTTGCATCATGGCTTTTAAAAGACATACCAAATTGAACAACACCAAAGATTAGCATTATTGCTCCTAAAGATTGAACCAAAGTAAAAATAAAATTTGTTAAATTGTTTACTGCTGCTATTGGATCATCTGCTGCATAAACAGTACTAATATTCAATAATGGAACTAAAGAAAGACCTATCATCTTTAATTTAGATTCAGTCTTTTTTAGTTTGTTTTGTTGCTTTTCTTTTTCTTTCATATTTTCCCTTTCTTTCTAAAAAATCATCTATCTCTTCTGAATAGATAACTTCATATTTATTTTTAATTTTTTCTATTTCATTAAATTCAGTATTTTCATCTATTAAAGAAATACTAACTTCTCCAATAGATTCATTAGTTGTTCCATGATAATAATTTTCTCCATTTCCATCTGGAGTAAAATTAATATTTGGGTGTTTTTTTATATTGAATTTTAAATCTATAATTGGTCTTTCACCCCTTATAAATAAAACACATTGTTTATTATTGATCATTCTTACTTCATCAGGCATAAGCAACTCTCTTCCTGCATTTTGATAGTTGGTAGAATAATTACCTTTTAATCCACTTGTTTTACCATAAGTATTTGTATCAATAGTTTCTTTTCCAAGTAATTCTGAAACATATTTAAAAGTTTCTTGCTCATTACCACCTAGATATAAAAACTCATCACAGTTACCCACTATAGACCCCCATTGTTTTTCAAAAAGTGCTTTTAGTTGTGCCAAATTTTGTAAAATAATGGATACAGAGACATTTCTACTTCTCATTGTAGATAAAATGTTTTCAAAGTCATCAGGTAAACTTACATTAGCAAATTCATCCATTAAAAAATGCACATGAACAGGAAGTGCACCATTATAAACATTATCTGCTAAATAAAATAGTTGCTGAAATAATTGAGTATATAAAATACTGACTATAAAATTAAAAGACTTATCTGTATCAGGTATGATTGCAAATAAGGCTACTTTCTTTTCTCCTAATGAACCTAAATCTAATTCATCAGTTTGAGTAAGTTTACTCATTGAATCAAGATTAAATTTTTCTAATCTACTTATTAAAGTTATTTGTATAGATTTTAATGTTTTACCAGCACCAGATTTATATCCTTTATAATATTTTATAGCAATATGATCTGGCTCTCTTGCTTCTAATTCATTAAATAGCATATCAAGAGGACTTACATAATAATCATCATCTTCCTTAACATCTCCAGCTCTTATCATTTCCATTACCATAGGAAAGTTTTGTTCTTCTTCTGGTGCTTCATATTTCAAATAAAATATAAGTGCAGAAAGTAGCATAGAAGCCGCAGTATCCCAAAATGGATCTTGAGATGTTGAACCTTTAGGAGTGGTACTCTTAAAAAGATTTGTAACTAATCTTTGAACATCATTCTCATCTTTTATATAAACAAATGGATTATAACAATGAGATTTTTCCATATTAATTAAATCTAACACTTTAACTTCATAACCTTTTTGTTTTAATAAATTACCTTCTGCTCTAGTTATTTCACCCTTAGGATCTAATATTACAAATGATGTATTGGCTTGCATCACATTAGGCTTAGCATAAAATCTTGTTTTACCAGCACCACTACCACCAATCACAATAGTATTTAAGTTTCTCATATGCTTATGGGCATCATATCCTATAGAAAAATTTTTACTCAATATTTTATTAGCTTCAAATGGAATTTGAGAATATCTCTTATTTAATTCGTGAACATTTCCCCATTTAGCTGAGCCATGTTCTTCTCTTCTTCTATAATTTTTTTTATCCATTAAATATATTGTTATTCCAAATACATAAACTAAAACAAAAATAAATACTACTGGTATAGTATTTTTACAAAAAATCATATTAAACGGATGGCTTATAGCATTACTAAAACCTTCAATAATATTAAATAGTCCATTAGAAGATATTGGTGCTATAAGTACTCCTAACCATATAACTGGAATAATTCCAAATATATAAATTAAATAATTATCTTTCTTCAATATACTTTCTTGGAAACATTCTTTTTTTCTCTGGTAGATTTAATACTTTTAATAATAATTCATCTACAAAAGTTGTATCCTTACCTTCCTCGATTAATTTATTTCTAAATTCATTTAATGCATTTATAATAAGTCCTTCTTCATATTTATCTAATTCTAACACTTTTACATCTTTCATTTAGATCTACCCTTTGATTTATTTATATTTTTATCAATATTAATCTCTTTACTTACAGATTTATCCTTTATTTCTTTCTTATAATCATTTAACTTTGCTCTAACTGATGGCTTTTTACTTTTTAAGTTGTTACCCTTAATTGGTGAAGTCTTTTGCACTTCTGAGAAAGGCTTTGACAGAGGGTTTTTTTCTGTCTTTGCCAAATGGGGGTTTAAAGAATTATCTTCTTTCTTTTTGACCCTTGATTTTGGATTTTGCTCCTTGCCTTTATTAACACTCTCTCTATTTTTTTCAATGCTAGATATAATTTCTGCCTTATTAAATTCTGCAAATTTAAATCTTTCTACTATTCTATTTATTCTTGCTGAATCTTCTTTTCTAACAACTATATCTACTATTCCATCTTTAGATTTATCTTTTTTATCTACTAATGCACAATAAAGTATTCCATATCTTTTTGCTTCTTGCTGAAACTTTGCAAGATCATCTTTTTTAATAGTAAAAATTGTAAGAGGTTTACCACTTTTTAGCATACTTGAAAGTTTTGATTTACCACTTGTTTGTTCTTTATTTTTCATGATGGTATATAAAAGCACTGCAATATTTTTTGCACCACTTCCTGTTACTTTAGCAGCGACCTCAAAGCCTTCTAAACTCATTCTTACAATTTGTTCTGCGGCATCACTTGACTGATTCATTTACTCATTCCTTTCCTTTTGATTTTCTTTTTCTAATCCCTCGATTTTTTCTTTAATGGATATAGATTCAACATTTATTTCATTACATAAATCTATTTCTTTTTTTAATTTAGGTAATTCTTCATTTATTTCTTTTATCTTTTTCATGATTCTTATTTTTTCTTGTTCATTATTAATACTAGAAAATTGTTTTCTTAACTTCTTTCTAATGTTAATTAAATCATCATATTTATTATTTATCATAATTTCATACTTTCTAAATGATTCATCATCAGTAATTTGTTCTCTATCAAACATTCTAATAATTAAATTGTATTTTTCCAATTTCATAACATCATCTTTGATATAGGTATAGTTATTATATTTTTTATTAGGATAAACTTTTAATAGATAACAATAATATCTATATAAAGCGACAATTCCATGATATTTATGACTAAAACTTTTCTTATAAAATCCTTTATTATTTTGAGATACATTCTCAATATACTCTTCCTCTAAGATTCTGGATTTAATATTATCTATAGAATATTCTTCACCAAAGTATCTCTCAATTCTAATATTTCTTTTATAATCTAAATTCCTAACTGAAAGTTTTCCATATCTATTCTGCACTTCATAATTCATAGAAGACAGTATTTCAATAAATTCTTTGTAGTTTGAAGATTTAGCTATAGCAATATCTATATCTCTTTTAGTTTTTTTGTAATAGTTATTTCTGTTAGTATTCTTAAGATAATACGGAAAGTAAATTCTACCTTTAGATGTTGGCTTTTCATCTAAGACTGATAATCCATATTCTTTACATAAATCATCACTAATTTCTCTTAATCTTGCGGTTGATGATCTATTAGAATAAAATTTCATGCCATCAACAAATGAAACTGAATTAACAATAAAATGATTGTGAAGATGCTTAGTATTTAAATGAGTTGAAACTACTACCTCAAATCTATCACCCCACATTTCATTTGCAAGTTTAACTCCAATTTCATGAGCTAATTCTGGAGTAACTTCTCCCTCTTTAAATGATTGATAACCATGAAATCCTAAAATACCTTTTGTTTTATTAAATAATCTTTTAGTCTGATTCATTTGTTGTAAAGCTGTCTCTATTTCACAATTAATTCCAGACACATAAAAAAATTCTTCAGTCTTATCTTTATTCATTGCATAATCAATAGCAACATTTAAATCAATAAGATTGGAATTAGTCTTTTTTCTATCCTCTGCATAATCAATAGTTCTGCCTAAATTACTCCCTATTTTCCATAATTTTGTTACTGCTATAAAATCACCTTCTTATCCTACCAATATCTAAAACTTTATCTCTTATTTCTAAAATTAGTTTATCTAATTCTTTTTTATAATGTTCTAAATAAATATAATTAACATTTCCTGTTTGATTAGAAACCTTTGCTATTTGATTTATATTAATTCCTATCTTTCTAATCTCATAAGTTAATTTATTAATTTCTTTATTAAGATTAGTATTAGGCATATAATCATTAACCAATGATCTAAAAAATTCTGACTCAGTAATTCCTAAATCAAAACATTTTTTTCTTAACAATTTTTCTTCTTCACTTGTTAGTCTTATGTTCTTCTGTCTTGTTCTTTTCATAAGATACCAATTCTAAATCAGATTTTTTAGAAATTATACACATACACATTAATGTTATACCTGATAATCCTCCTATCATTAAACCTAATAGGAAAAATAAAAAATTACTCATAATTTTGTTCCTTTCTATATTAAGGGGATTGGGGTTTCCCCATATTTGAATTTGAAAGCACCTTTAAGGGTGCTATACAAATTCATTGCTTGCTAGTAATGAGGATATTACTCCTCATCTTCTGTTTCTTGGTCATTATTTTTTACTGACTTAATAGTTATCATAGACTCAGTATCATTTTCTTTTAGAAAATCACTTATGGCTTCCATAACTGCACGATCACTGCTATCAGCCTTAACTACGTAACTATTGTACGATTCTGCAAATATTTCCACAGTATATTCTTTCATTATTTTCTCCTTTCTATAAAGTTAAAGAGATGAAATTATCTTTCATCTCTTGCTTCTTGTTCTTTACTTCTACTTGATAGAAATGTTACCTTTTCTGCAATAACATCTGTTGAGAATCTTGTTTCTCCATCTTTCTCATAAGAGTTAGATTGCATTCTTCCTTTAACACCTACTATGTCTCCTTTTTTGCAATATTCAGAGCAATTTTCAGCAACTCTATCAAACATTTTTGCTGAAATAAAATCAGTTTCATAAACCCCTTCTGCGTTTTTAAATGTTCTAGGAATTGCTAATGTTACTACTGCATATTTATTACCATTCTCAGATTCTTGTAATTCAATATCCTTAGTAAGTCTCCCAACAAATATAACTTGATTTAACATTTTCTCACCTCCTTTCGTGTTATTTTTTAAATTCATTATCTTTATCACCTTCTTTCAAAATAAAAAAAGTCATAAGATTTTTGTTTCTTATGGCTTCTCTCAACAATTTAATATTTTTAATATCATCAGTTGTTATACCTTTAATATTAAAAATGTCATCTATTTTGATATTTCTAATTTTCTCATCAGAATCTATTCCATTTTTTATCAATTTTAGAATAGTTTTATATCTTAAATTAATTATTTTATTTTCCAATCTATCCTCCTATACTAGTTCTAATATCATAACAATTTGTTTTTCCGTATTATGCCTACAAGTAATTAAAGTTAATGTTGTTTTAGATAAGTTCCTTTTAATTTCAACTTTACCATTCTTATCAACATCATAAATATTAACTACTTTATAAGTATAATTTTTATCTTTGTAATCTACTGTTGCCTCATCTCCGATTTCTAATTTGTCTAAATTTCTAAAATAAGAAATTCTTGCATTACCAGAATGAGCAGCAAGTATTAAGTTACCACCAACAACATCAGGCATATTAGAACCTTTTATTATTTGCACATTATATTTAACATTATTCAAATAACTAGATTCATCAACTAATCCTCTAACTAAATTAATTTTATTAATTTTAAGCACTGCAACATAATTGATTTTTTTATTTTCTGCTTGTTTATTATCTGAATCACTTTCTATATTTTCTTGTTCAGTTTCTTCATTTGATAAATCATCTTGATAAAATTCTTGAATCATTTTTTCTTCTTGCTTATCGTTAAAATAATTAAGGAGCAATTTATAATTGCCCCCTATTATTGCGAATAATATTAAAATAATTCCTATAATTATATACTTATTAAATTTTATTTTTTTCATATCGTATCCTTCCATACAAAATAAAAACAGAATACTAATCTTTGTATTCTATTTCCATATAATATTCTTCTGATATAAGATCACTCTCATCCATTGTTGCAACTTTATCTTCGTACAATATTGATTCTTTATGAAGTTGCTTAATTAAATCTATAATGGCTTTATCTTCATATCTATACTCATAATATGAATCATTTATTCTAAAATTTTCTGCTAACAATTCATTATAAACATTCATTTCATGCTCTAATGTTTTTCCACTTGCAAATTTAAATACTTTAATATATTTAATATCATTTATTTCTTTATTATCCTCAAGTTCTAATTTAAGGAATTTATTGTTAAGTATGTTATATATTTCAGTTAATATTTTCTGCTCCTTGAGACCATCATATTTTTCATTATAAATCATCCTTACTTTTTCTAATAGTATTAAATCGTTTAAATTTATTGTCTTTCTAATCTTCATATTTTCACCACAAGAACATGATAACATTTAGCTTATAAAAAGAAAAATGTGCGATTTTTTAATTTGCACATCTACTCTATAAATTTATCATTTTTTTGCTCAAATCCTCCAGCCCAATCTATATATCCTTTATCAGTATAATCTTTACAACTAATTGTTATTTTCCAAGTCCATTTTCCGATTTCAGCACATTTTGTTTTTATATATGCCTTACAATACGATTTCCCATCTACATCTAAAAATTTTTCTTTATCCATACCACCATTATAAACGAGATCCTGATGAGTTAATAAAAGGGAACCATTTTCTGGATAACATTTTGGAGCTATAATATACATATATCTTTTTAATTCATTATCTATATCTTTTTTTATTTCCCCATATCGTTTTGTATTTTGTTTTTTTATTTTGCAATTTCTATATTCAACAAATAGCATACCTGCAGTTACAATAAAAATTATTATTAAAATTAATATAAATAGTTTTTTCTTCATGATTTATCTCCATAACTAACTTTAAAGATTTTCAACATCCCAACTTAATCCATTATCATTACTAATAAATAGAATTTCTTTGGTTTCGTATCCATCTTTATTTGAATTAATTTGATAAACAGAACATTTAAATTTTAAAGCATTTTTTTCATAATATGGCATTTTTTCAATAGTAATAAATTCAGCATTTTCGTTTTTATAATTAACTTTTGATTCTGAAAAATCTTTTCCCCCATTATTAGATACATATAAACTAATAGTATTATTTGTTAACATTATTTTATTATTTTTAGAAACAAACATTAAATTTTCATTTAAAATTGCATACTTTGCTTCCAATGAAATTTGAATAGGCTCATTTGTTATTGGATAATACTTTTCCCCATTATCTGTACTTTTGTTTATTTGTACTAGAATATTTTGATTCAATGTATCATCAAGTTTTACAAATTTAATAATTGTTTTATCAAACTTTTTTTCATAAAGAGTTTTCATATCTTCTGGTAATATATAATTGTCATTTTCATTTATAATTGTTTCTTTATAATTTGTTTCGTAACTTTCTTTGTTTTTTATCTCACCATTTTTATCTTTAAAATAAATTTCATTTATTTTCTTAACTTCTTTTCCATTATTATCATAAAATATATATTCAACTTCATTAGATATATCAGGATTAACAATTGGATCATATCCTCCTTTACCAAAGTATCCATGAACTTTTACTTTTGTTCCCATAAGGAGTGGTCCATAATAATTGTAATAATCAACATCAACATTTATAAACGAATTTACAACCGCAACATACTTATTACCATATAATGTCACATTATGCTCTGGTTTATAACTAAATACAGCTGTAATAAAAATAAAAGGTGAAAAAATTAATACTAATACTATTAAAGGTACTAAAGCTAATATGATAAATCCGATTGCTTTAATTTTACTTTCTATAATTTTTGAAATTTGCTCAAACATTCCTATGATAAAACCAATAATTGAAATTACAATTATTAGAGCTATTACCCAAAGTCTAAATCTAATATTAAATAAGTATAGCAAATAATTTAAAATTATATTTATTAAAATAAAAATTAATGTTATAGCTAATATTTTACCTTTTAATTTTTCAATATTTTTCTTCATTTTTTTCACCTCTAATCTAGTATTATTCCTTTTTTATATTTATCTAAATAATCATCTTTTAATATCAATTTATTATTTCTAACAACAAAATGTGATTCATTAGGTATTTCTAATTTATTGCTTCTAAAAGAAATATCTTTTCTATAATATATTAATTCATCGTTTTTTATTTTAAAAGTCCCACTCGATTTTTCTAAGATTTCTTTATCATTATATATTGAAAATTCTGCTTCCCAAGACAGTTTTTTAGATGTAACATCAGACTTATCTAAAAAAGTTACATACAAAGCACTATCATTACTTTGATAAGTATGAAATCTTAAAAGTCCACCTAGTTTTTTACTATAATCTGATACTTCTAATTGATTGCAATAATTTCCATTTCGTACCCCATAAGAAATATTATTCCATAATATTCTACTTTTTACTGAATAATCAATAATCGTTATATCAGTATTTTTATCATAATAATACGTAGTATCATAACAACTTATTTGTTTTAATGTTGATAAATAATTTTTTACTTCTGATTTCAAAATATAATTTCCTCTAAGGTTTTTTATTGAATAATTATTTTCATTATTTTTTATTAAGAAAGAAAATTTTGGAGCACCAAGATTTACAACTTTATTTTGCCCATTAAAATCATATCTTACATGGATAACATCATATCCAATAGGTAATAGCTTAAATAAAATAAATACAATAATACAGCTAAAGCAAATAATTAATATCTTATTTTTCCTATTCATTTCTTTTTTTATTTTTTTGCTTTCTTCATCTAATATTTTTTCAACATTAACATCTTTTTTCTTACTAATTTGTAAAATAGTATAAATATCTGTATCTAATTCATCTGCTAGTTTTTCTAATAAAGATATATCTGGTAATGATAATCCTCGTTCCCATTTACTAATTGCTTTATCAGTTATAAACAATTTTTGACCTAATTCTTCTTGAGTTAAACCTTTTTCTTTTCTAAGTGATGCTATTTTTTTCCCTATTCTATTGTTATCCATAATCACTCACCTCAAAACTATTATACTATAAAAATATAAATATACACTCGACTGTTAGTTTAGTTAACAAATTATTATTTATCTTCTACTTCAAATTATATCATAAATTAATTTAATTTCTCTTTGTTTTAGAATCATTATAGTTTTTTCTTATTCCATAAATAATAATTCCTGCACCTGCTACTCCAAAGAAAAATGTAAATAAGATATTTTTATTATTTTCTCTAATGTAAGTATTAGGTACTTCTACTATTTGGTTGTCTTTCATAACTGATTTAACTATTTCTCCATCTTCCTTTATTTCAAAGAACATTTTATCAGGATTAATCTCCCATCCTTCTTTGGCTTCTTTTTCAAGAATATAGTATTTGCCAACTGGAAGTCTGTCGATTATGATTTTTCCATTTTCATCAGTTACACCTGTAAAAACTAACTTATCATTTTCAGTATATATTTCTATTTTTGTATCTGGAAGTGGCTTACTAGTTGAAAAATCTATTTTAGTAAATTCTAATTTTCCTGATGCCAAATGATTTTTAATTGAAGTTGTATATTCAATTGTATCAGTATATTGATCCTTATACTTTAATTCAAATTCATATTTAGTTTTATCCAATACATGATTTCCAACAGTTGCTATTTCTTGCAAATAATACTTTCCTAGATGAAGATTATCTATTTTAATATTACCATCTTTATCAGTTAATACTTCTTTCACTAAATCACCTTTTTTATAAATTACATTTCCAGTTCCATCAGTGATGTTTTCATTAGCATATAAACCAAATTTAACTCCTTCTAATTCTACTTCTTTATATTCATATCCATTTTCTTTAAGTTCTACATTTTCACCTTTCTTATTTACTTTAATAGTTCCTTTTACTTCTTTATTTTCAAATTTAACCTCAAATAATATTCCATATTCATTATCATTGATTAATTTTGAATCTTCACCTATGGTGAATTTTTGAGATTCTTTATTCCATAAATATTTATCAATTACTTGATCAATTTCTTCTAATTTATAATTACCACTTTCTAATGGATTAGGTGTAATTAATTCACCCTCATTATTAGTACAAAACTTATCTAGTGTTTCTTTCTTAGGATATGTTACTGATTGTGATACATATTCATTTTTATCTGTATTAAATATTCTAAAACAAATATTAGATCTTTTAATTACTTCTTTAGTATCTTTATCTATCTTAACAACTTTTAATTTTGCTGTTATTTTAGCATTAGAAATTGTGTAATAAATTTTACTACCACTTTCCCTTACATCTAAATTAAAATCATCTACTTTAGTTGTATCCTTTGAAGTTGTAAGTTGTTTAACTGTATAACTTCCATAAACTAAATTAACTGTAAGTTTTCCGTTTTTATCAGTAACTCCCTTAGTAAATAATTCTCCTTTATTATTATAAAATCCAAACTCAACATTTGGCTCTGGTGTCATTATTTCTGATTTGTTTATTGCATATACTTTTGTAATTTCTACGTCTCTATTAATAACCTTTTCGTTAACTGCTATTTCATTATCAATATTTTCTAAAGTACTTTCAAAATAATATTTATTAGTATCTAATTCATAACCCTTAGATGGAAGAATCTCTTTTAAGTAGTATTTCGCAAATGCTGGTAAATGTTCTAGTTTACCTTTTCCATCTTTTCCAGTTGTAACTTTAGAAACTAATGCATCAGTTTCAGCATTATATATTCCATAAACTGCTCCTTCTAAGGTTGCTTCACCACTTGGAATTGTTGAATTGTTATCTCTATCATACTTTGTAAATTCGACTTTACCTCCAAGTGATTCAATATTAACTACTGATAGTGCTGGATCTACAATCCCTGATGACATCATAGTTTGTTTACCACTTGAGTAATAAACTAAATATTCTCTATCAGTATATAATCTCTTTTTAAATTGTAATGTTACTTTACCAACTTTAGTTGTTTTAACTATTAATTTATTTTCATCAATTCTAACCTCTGCACCATTACTTGCTGATACATAATAATTTGATAAAACATTGTTTGTATCTGTAAGTATTACTTCTTCTCCTACTTTTGCATTAATAGTAGTTCCATTGAACGATGGTCTTACATAATGATTTCTTACTAATCTTTCTATTTCATTTCTTTGAGCACTAATATCATATATAGTACCTTGTGCCCATCTTTTTGATGAAAATACAGTTTGATCTGCATTTATTGTTTCCCATAAAAGAGCTTGAGTTGCTGCTCTATATTCAGTTGTTTGATGACCAGTATAGTCATAACCATAATATGCAATTAACATTATTCTTTCTTTTTGTTCATTTGAAATATTATATGAATCTAAATTTCCAGTTTGATAAGTATCTCCTTCTGGAATACCTGGTTGAATACAATATGCTACTCTTCCATTAAATTCATACCATGTTAAATGCCAACTATGATAATTTCCATCATCTGGTTGAATTCTTTGCCACCACCAACCACTATCAGTCATTTTTAATGTGGTTGATTCAGCCTTAACTGTGTGAGTGCCTGCAACTAATCCTACAACTGAAAGTGTTAGTGCAAATACTCCCATTAATATTTTCTTTATTTTCATTCTGCTTTCCTCCTTAATTTGAAAATAAAAAAAGCACTAATTTCTTAGTACAATTTAATAACCTTTATATCTATCACAATTTCCAGATGTACATTTTAAATATAGATATGCTCCTAATACTTTTCCATTCTCATCTTGAACTTCCATACACCACGATCCATATATATCATTTACATCCATCATTAAATATTTCTCACTATTTTTTTGACATTCGTCTAATGATGAAAAATCTATGTGTCCGTGATGAAATGAATAGTAATAAGAATTAGGATCAGGAACATCTATATAATGTTTTTTATCATCTGTTTGTTTTTTAGGTTCTTCTACTTTTACCTCTACTTCTTTTGTTTCATTATTAGAATTGATTGGTGTAGAAGTATTTTTATTATTTGTTGATGAATCTTTTGTTGAACTATTCTTTTTATTTGTATTAGATTCTTTAGAAGATTTAGAAGTATTATCATCTTCTCTTTCTTCTTTTGTTATTTCTGTTTTTGGTTCTTCTTCTGATGCATCAGTTTTTGTTTCTTCTTTAGTATTTATTTTTTCTTCTGTCTTAATTTTTGGTGTTTCGGATTTGTGAGTAACTTTAATTATAATTGGTATTAATATAATCATTAATAAAATAGCAAATAAAATTACTTTCTTTTTCACTTTGTATCACTCCTTTGAATCATTTTTACATAAATTTAAACTAATTTAAAATGTGCGAATTTATCTTTCATTATCACTTTTAACATTTAAAATGTCATCAAATAAGTCATCACCATATAAATCAGTTTCACTTTTCATATACTCCAACTTATTTAAGTTACTTTTTAAAGCATTATTAAAATAACCAAATTTATTAGAAATTTCATTTCCATCTTCATCTCTAAATTTATTTAATTTGATTTTTGATGTAATGTAATGAATAGAAGTATAAATATCTTCAGAAGAATACTCTTGCATTATATTATTAAACAATTCATAGTAGTTTTTAATATCATTATCTTCAATCGTTATATATCCAGATTTAATTAATTCATTTAAAAATCTAGAATTATTGACATAAGTCGATTTATCATATTTATCATATTTTTTATTATTTAATTTATTAGTATTTAATTGTTGCTGGTTATCCAACGTTGGATGATCCATAGCTGGAAAATCGGGTCCTGGATTATTTTTTTCTAAAATGTATTCCTGAGGAGTATCAAATACTTTATATTTATAAACGAATAGCCCTTTAGAATTTTGTTCTTTCAATATATCAATATAACCAAATCTTTTCAATTCATTAATTGCTGATCTTACTGCTGACTTACTTTCTGAACATATCGAAACTAATCCATTAAATGAATAATCCCAATCAGGTGGTAAGCTATACATTTTGCATAACAAACCAACTGCTTTTAAAGATATTTTTTTATTTCGTAAAATAGAGTTATCTACAATCGTATAATTATTTTTTCTATTAATTTCAAATTCTTGAGTATTCAATTTATTATCCTATCTCATAAAAAGATTTAATTATCGCTCTCTATCTCTATTTAAATGCCTACTATAATATTCAACTGCTTTTACAATAAAATCTTCCATATTATTTACTTTATAATTTTTAGGCATCACTGATTTAATCTTATTTTCACTAATTTTAATTTTAGTTATTTGATTAGGCTTTTCTTCATTCATTAAATTTTCAATAAATTTCTCTGTTAACCCATTTAACTCACTCTCTTTTCTTAATTTTATTGCTTGTGCATGAGATGGAGTTGCATCAGAATATTCTATTGAATTAAAAAGCATTTCTTGTTCATCTTTAGATAAATATGATATTTCAACTGCTGGTCTCAATGCTATTGCTGGTTTTTCGTTTAAAACTGAATTATCTACCATATCTAAAAGCTCTGGTATTAATTCATTCAAACGTAAATATCTTTGTACTTGTCTTCCACTTTCTGAATTTTCTTCACCTAGTATATCTCTAGTTCTAGCATTGTGGCCCAGTGGTCCACCTTTAATATTTTTTATTGCATTCATTTTCATCTTATAGGCTTTTGCTTTTTCACTAGGAAGTATATTAGTTCTATGAAGATTTGAATCTACCATATATACTATTGCTTCTTCTTTAGTCATATTTCTTACTATACATGGTATAAAGTTATTACCTAATAATTCAGAAGCAAATTTTCTCCTATGCCCTGCAATTATTTCATATCTATTATTTTCTTTTTTTCTTACAATTATTGGTTCTAATACACCATTATCTTTTATACTTTCTTTTAACTTTGATAAATCTTCATTTTCTTGTACCTTAAATGGATGCTCTGGAAAATCATCTATTAAAGATAAATCAATTATTTCTACTTTTTCTTTCTTATCTTCATCTCTGTCTTCTTGAGTTGAAAAGAAATCATCTAACTTGAATGTTGTTAGGTCTATGTTTTTCTTTTGTTCCATCTTTCAATACCTCCTTTGCGAAATTCTCATACGCAAGTGCAACTTTACTATTTTTATCATATGAAAATATACTTTGACCTTGTGCTGTTGATTCAGCAATTTTTATTGCTCTTGGAATTTGTGTATCAAATATTTTAAATACCATTCCATAAGTGTCATTTAATTCTTGCCTAATATTCCTAGCTAATTTTGTTCTCTCATCAACTAAAGAAAGTAATATTCCTCCGACTTCTAAGTTAGGATTAATTTTCTTTCTGACTTTAATTACTGTTTGTAACAAGTGTCCCATACCCTTAGTAGCTAAAAACTGACTTTGCACAGGAATTATAACCTTATCTGCACAAGCAAGAGCATTAATTGTTATCATTCCTAAACTTGGCATACAATCAATTAGTACATAATCATAATCTTTCTTTAAACCATTTAAGACATTTTTCATCGTATATTCTCTACTCATTGCATTTACTAAACTTACTTCTAATGAAGAAAGTTCTAGATTAGATGGAATTAAATCTACACCTTCACTATGATGAAGGATTGCCTCTTTTGGATTCACATCTTTATCAGTTATTGAATCTTGCATAAGTGTTGCTAAAGTAATAGGTATCTCATCTACATTATGCCATCCCATATAAGTTGTTAAATCTCCTTGTGGATCAGCATCTACTAATAAGACTTTTTGTCCTTTTTTAGCAAGTGCTACTCCAAGACTAAATGTAGAAGTTGTTTTTGCTGTTCCTCCTTTCTGATTAGAGATTGCTATAATCTTACCTTCTTTCATCTGTTCACCTCCTTCTTTTTTAGCCATCTTAATAATGGCTATGTATCCCATTTGGGTATAAAAAAAGAACTAAGTACAATTTGTATTTAGTTCTCTATAATATGTTTAAATTTTTGGATTTTTAAGAGGGGTTGAACTATTTGAGCCACCTTGTTAATTCTACCCTATTTTTCCATTAAAAAACACCATTTTTTGGTGATTTTGGTTATTATCCAGCTATTTTTTACCAAAATATGCATCATCTAAATAGCCTTTAAAACCTTTATTTATAAGGATATCATAAGATTATGAATAAAATATAACCCAATCAGTTGATATTTGTTTTACTAAACACCTTATCTTTATTTTCATTCATTTTAGTCACGTATAATCTAATTATGGTCTAAATGACCTATATTAGATCCCTTTCTATTTA
>ENA-OPSV01000126-OPSV01000126.1-human-gut-metagenome-genome-assembly--contig:-NODE-126-length-58933-cov-7.895377_pt1 | contig 58933 bp, 101 predicted proteins | sample MGYA00241460_ERZ501912 | MGnify/ENA primary metagenome ERZ501912 (study PRJEB25962, sample SAMEA2042402) | human gut metagenome | biome: human gut; feature: human-associated habitat; material: faeces...
CGGGGGTGCCGATGGCCCCGCGGGTGCGCTCGCGGCAGCCCATGCACAGGATAATGCTTTTGGCCTGAATGATCTGGTAGCCCTTGCTGCGGCTGACGCAGTGTACCTGCTTATCGGGGGTCACTTCCAGCACCATGGTGCCCAGTTCCACCCGCACGCCGGTTGTGCGCAGCATCTCGATATAGCGCCCGGCGTATTCCGGGCCGGTAAGCTGCTGGCCAAACCGATGCAGGCCAAACCCGTTGTGGATGCACTGGTTCAAAATACCGCCCAGCTCTGCATCGCGTTCCAAAATCAAAATATCGCGCAGGCCATGCTGCCACGCGCTGTATGCCGCCGCCAGGCCCGCCGCCGATGATAACAAGTTCAACCATGGTTGCACCCCCTTCCGGTTTTGGTTTCACACAGCAGCACATTGGTGCCGGCTTTGTCCTGCAATACATCCAACGGGTCAATGCCTCGTGTTTTGCTGATCAGTTCCAGCACGCGCGGCCCGCAAAAGCCGCCCTGACAGCGGCCCATACCCGCGTTGCACCGCCGCTTTACGCCATCAATGCTCACGGCTGGGATCTCGCTCTGCAAGGCATCCAGAATCTCGCCCTCGGTGATCGTCTCACACCGGCAGATCACGCGGCCATAGGCGGGATTTTTGGCAATCAGCTCCGCCTTTTGCTCCGGCGGCAGCTCCTTGAACCGCACGCGGGTACGGCCATCCTTATAATCCGTCTTTGGCTCCGGCAGGTCATTGTGGGCTGCCAGAATTTTAGTTACCTCTTTTGCCACAGCCGGTGCACTGGAAAGCCCCGGCGATTTCATGCCCGCCAGGTCAATAAAGCCCGGCGCGCCGTCCGCTTCGCCGATCACGAAGTCCCCGGTATCCACGTTGGCGCGCACACCGGCAAAGTTGCGGATGGACTCGCCAAAGCGGATCCCCGGCACACTGCGCCTGGCCGTTGCCGCCACAAAGGCAAGGCCGTCTGCCGTGCAGGCGGTATCATCCCCCGCTACCGGCTGGGCGTTCGGCCCCACCAGCAGGTTGCCGTGTACGGTGGGCGTTACCAGTACCCCTTTGCCGTTCTCGTTCGGGCACTGGAAGATCACATGGTTCACGCGGTTGCCTTCGCTTTTGTCCAGCAGATAGTATTCCCCGCGGGTAGGTTCCAGCGTAAAGGTGTGCGGCGCGGCCATCTCATGGATGGCCTGAGCGTTCAGTCCCGCCGCATTGACCACATAGCGGGCCGCAAAGCTGCCGTTTGGCGTGGTCAGCTGCCAGCCGCCGTCAATCTTTTCAATGTTGGTTACAGGAGTGCTGCGGTACAACTCCACCCCGTTGCGCACCGCCACCTCCGCCATGGCCAGCGCAAACTCCCACGGACTGACGATGGCTGCGCTGGGGGCAAACAGCGCCCCGGCCACTGTAGGGGCAAGCTGCGGCTCCATCGCCAGGGTTTCCTCCGCCGTCAGCAGCCGGATGCCCGGCACGCCGTTTGCCACGCCGTTCGCGTACATCTTTTGCAGGTGGGGCAGCTCTGCCTGGCTCAGCGCCAGCACCAGGCTGCCGCATTGGCGGTAGGGCACATCCAGCCGGGCGCAGATTTCCTTTGCCAGCGCCACGCCCTGCACATTCAGGCGGGCCATTTGGGTGCCCGGTTCCGGGTCATACCCGGCGTGCAGGATGGCGCTGTTTGCCTTCGTTGTTCCATCCGCCACATCGTTTTCTGCTTCCAGCACTGCCACATGCAGCGGATAGTGCGACAGTTCATACGCTGCAGCTGCACCAACCACACCACAGCCAATGATTGCTACATCCAGCATAACTACCTCCCAGTTGTATTGGTCATTCAGGATGCAAAAATCCATCCTGTCAACATGGTTTCCATTGGTTTAATCATAGCGTTAAATGCACAAAAAATCAAGTTCAAGTTGATTTATTTTGCACATTTCGTCGCCATTGTGTAGACAGCGGAATAGAGGTCCGCTGCTTTGTTTGCTGCTGCCTTTCTATGCAAAAAGCTGCCGCACCTGGCTTTCCCGGTGCAGCAGCTTTTTTTGATATAAGAATTCACCTGCCTTACCAGCCGCGACGCTTTTTGCCGATCTGTTCTGCCTTATAGGTCAGAGCGCGGTCATGCATGCCGCTGATACGGTCAAGGTAATTGGGGTTGACTTCTACCTTTTCATCCTCAAAGATATGCTGCCACCAGATACGTTTGGCATCGGCACAATCAACGTGATGTTCACTTGCGAGCATTGAAAAAGCTTCATGCCGCTGATTAAACGTTTTGCCACGCCACTTTTCATAGATGGCTTTCATTTCCGGGGTAGGTTCCGAGATGGAGCGCAGGTGGGCACCGAGGGCATCAAAATCTTTAATGTCATTGGATGTATACGGCAAGCGAGGTGCGGCAGATGCTAAGCCAAAAGCGCAGATAATACTGGATGCTGCAAAGGTGAGCGCCGCCAGTGGCGGAAACAGCGAACCGAAGCAGGGGCAGCGGTCGCAGAGTGCGAGGGGCTTTTGCCCCCGAAGCACGATGCGGGTACCGCAACCCGACATTATCGAGCATTTTGGCAACGCAGATGCCGTGCCGCAGCTGCTGGAGCGGTGCTTAAGCCGCAAGGCGGGAATTGTGCGGTGTTGCCTCAGCTCACGGCACTGGTAGCGGGCGTACAGAGCATCAAAATCCGTCGGCAGCTGGGCAGGCTTGCGGCCTTTATACTGCTAAAAAAAATCGCTCATAAATTCAACGTTTTCACGTTAAATTCATGAGCGATTTTGGTTGGGCCGGCCGGATTTGAACCGACGCAATGGAGGAGTCAAAGTCCTCTGCCTTACCGCTTGGCGACGGCCCAGCAAAAGAAAAGACCGCGCAGCATAATCACTTTTGCTCAACTCTTCTATCAGCCTTTCCCTAGTCATTTCCGGATTCGTCCGGTGCACGTACTGTAAGAGTTCTGAAATTTTATCCATTATGCAACAACCTCCATAAGTTCAATCAATAGTCTGTCTGCTATTTCAAATACTTCTCTTCCGTATGTAGTCAAGAAGTCTGCTACAATTTCCTCGGTGCCAATATCCATGTATACGTTATATGAAAGGCAGAATGCATGACATAATTCGTGGCACAACACACGGTCAAGGAACCTTCCGCGTAGATCATCCGCAAGATATATCGTTTTCGTGTCTCTGTCGGTCATGCCTACCGTTCTACTTCCATCACTTCTCTGTAGCATATCGCTGTAACGCGATACTTTGACCAAATTCCACATTTCATTGTTTATCGTGAACAATTTACCACCTCGCAAACAAAGAGGGCAAAATGCCCTCTCTATTACATTTTCGTGACAAGCGTAGTCAGCTTTGTCTTGGTCAACTGTTTCTCTTCTGGGGACATACCTGAAAACAGTTCTGTCACATCTTCCGAAAGTGATTTCATGTACTTTTCAAGTTCTTTCATCTTTGCGTCCTTATCTTCCGGTGAATTTCCGTTATGCATTTCCTTTGTTTCCATGTAGCTTCTCCGGCTCATACCGGCTCTGCCCTCTCTTGCATCGTGAGTACCGGTACTCATGCCATTATTTCCGCTCATAGGCTCTGAATAATACATCTTTCCCATACTCATTCTGTCAAGGTCTCTCATTCGGTCGTATTCCGGCATTCTCTCCCATTCGTGGTAATCTTCCGGCATCTGATGATAATATGGCGGTTCTACATATCCTCTGCGTGTTCCGCGTCCTTTCGGTGCGAATCTGCCATTTGAGTACCGGTACTCATTGTAGTATCTTCTTCCCGGATAATCCCCAAATTCTTCCACCATGCGCATGATTTCTTCATCTTCAGACTTTTTCATGGCTTCAACAATGTTATAGTCTTTGTCAAAGCATACGATATTCTTTGCAATCTCCGTCCAATCCTTGAGATCATCAAGGTTTTGACCCTCAAAATTCTCAATTCCGATGCCGTCAACGTGGGCTTTCACGCAATCCATAATCTGTTTCGCAAACTTATGCATAATATCAAGCCTCCCTTACTGCAATCAAATTACTGTTCTGTACTTCAATAGCCTGTGTAGATGTATTCTGCACCGCTACTGTACTGCAACAGCCACAAGGTACATCAACGTATGCCTGAGCCGAAACGTTAAATAAATTTTGTACTGCTGCCGGAGTAACTATCATTCGTGTTGACTGTAAAGGCTCTCCGTCTACTGCAATGGCAAGTGATATAGCTCCAACTGTGCCGCCTGTCGGTATCTGAATGTTGCCGGAATACGATACCAAAAATCTAGCCTTACACTGATTTGTGATACCTCTTAACTTGATAATTCCACTTCCCTGTCTGTGTACGATACATTTTGTTCCATTTACTGCCGTTTCTGTAAATGCAACATCTTCTCCAGCGGCAACGGTTTGTAATGCAATTCCTGTTACTTCCATTATTTTTACCTCTCTTTCATAAAAATAAGGGCAAACATTACAGTCTGCCCTTTGGTTATAAGTAATACTGCATAGCAGACATGATCGAGTTAAACTCAATTAAGATACTCAATTATTTAGTTTTAGCAGCCACATCCTGTGTTGCATCCGCATCCATATGCATAAGCATTTGGGTTAGGTACAACATATGCCGGAATAGCAGACGGATTTACCGCATTGATAATCTGTTGTGTCTGAGCCGCCATCTGAGTTGTAAGCAGTGCGCTCTGACGATCCTGTGAAGCTGCTCTGCGAAGGTCGTTATTTTCTGCCTGTAAGCTAGAAATTTTCTCATTGCAGAGATAATCAAGAATAGCGCGTGTTCCTGCATTCTGACTGTCGATAATGTCTCTCGTGTTGCTGTTCATGGTGTTCTGCAACGCGCAAGTGTTAGTTGCCATGTTGTAGTTTACGCCTTGGATAGCTTCTCTTGTTTCGCAGCAGCAGTTTGCGAGCTGTGACTGTAATGCGTTTGTGTTCTGCATATTAGCGACTGTATCAGCATTGATAGCTTGCTGAATGCCGAATCCGGTCTGCAAAATGTTTGTGTTGATGCCATTCATGCCGGTTTGCACTGCATAGAATCCGTCACAAAGTCCGTTTGTAATGCCATCAAGTTTTGACACAACCGCCTGATTATCAAATCCGCGCTGGATTTCGCTTCCGACACCACCATTCATTCCGTTTCCTCCGAATCCGTTACCGAATCCACCCCATCCGAAGATGGCAAAGATAACGATAATGAACCATAACCATGAGCCTTCTGCGCCCCATCCATTGTTATTTCCGTTTCCGTCAATGTTCGCAACAAGCGGAACGGATGCACAATTACCTGTGTTAAACATAGAATTTACCTCCATAATTCATTTTTATATACATAATCTTGCAAGAATTAGTATCACATTCCTAATTGGCTTTTAAACGACTCAAAAGCCTTATCTGCGTCAATTCCCTTTTCTTTGCACAAATTCCTAGCCATCTGCTCGATGCCCTTGGAATCTCCCTTTTGTGCCATCTGCATAGCGTTTCTAGCCATAGGGTTGCTCATTACGCTGTTATTCCCCATCATTTGTTGTAAAAACTGCTGTGGGTTTCTCATTCCCTGTAACATCTGCATAGGATTCATTAAGACTCACTCTCCTTTTGTGTTCGTGAAGATTTTCTTTGCGTTTGCGAAGATAACTTATCTTCCAACTCTTCCATCTTTCCAAACAAACAATCCAATTTGTCAGTAATAGCCTTTGTCGCATCGTCAGATAGCCCTATTTCAATTTTTTTATCATCACTCGAAGAATCTGCCATCTGCTCATTAAAAGGCTTGTAAACGGTCTTTCTGATTGTTCCATTGGCATCCCATTGTTTTGCAACGATTGCGCTCATGTCCTGCATCGGGAAAAACGCAACGCTTCCATCCATAGGCACATCATTCGCCATGATCGCCGATTCCGACTGCACTACTTTTCCTTGGATTCCAAGAAACTGCGGTTGCATCTGCGGAATCTGTGGCTCTGGCTGTTGAAACCTCTGCATTGGGTTGTACTGATAAGCGGAATAGCTTGGGTTTGGGTTAAATGCCATATTCTGATTTTGCATCTGATACATTCTCTTCCTCCAATACTTCCTTGATTGCGTGTATCATTGCTGACTGATACACAAGCGGAACCTTTGACACATCTTCTCTTGTTAAGATTTTTTCAAGAATTTCATCTGTAAATAACATTCCGCATCCCTCCTATGCTTATATTTTTGCATAAAAAAATACGGTTCTTCCGCAAAAAATAAGCAGAAAAACCGCATAAAAAAAGAACGCCACAGCGTTCCAAGTCTACCATTTTCAGAAAAGAATCTAAAGCACTTGTGCAGACTCCTTTCTTTTGTGTTCAGTTTTTGAGTACTATTTTGAGTACCAATTTTTTTAAGACGCCGCAAACACAGTGTTTATGCGACTTGTAAAACAGTCCGTACGGGAATCGAACCCTAAAGTAATTGCCTTGAAATGGCTTAAAATAGCCATTCTTTCAATTTTTCTTTGAGTACTTTTGAGTACTAGGGACTCATAATGCTTCGATTAAGTCAAGTTCCTGTCTCTTTTCCTCAATTCCGGTACGATCAAAATAATAATGATCTTTTGTGCAACTAATGTCTGTATGCCCCATAGTATCAAGGATTGTGGACTCTTTTACTTTTCCGTCAAGCAAGATACTTCCATATGTCTTTCGGATTTTGTGTGGAGATTTCACTTTCATTCGCAGTTCATGTTCGCAGATATACCGCAAACGTTCACGAAAGTTGTAGGATTTCAAACGTTCTCCTTCTCTCTCAAATAGATATTCCCCGAAGGGATTTCTCTTTCGTACTTCATCAAGAATCCATTTGTACCTGTCTGGCAATATTGCGAATCGCAATCCGGCTTCTGATTTTGGAAAATCTTTGACCTCATAGTGAAAACCATCATCATCCCGATAACGTGTCTCTGTAGAATTGATAGCAACCGTGTAATTTTCAACATCTTTCCGCTTTAATGCCGACAATTCTCCGACACGGACTCCTGTCTTAAACATGAATAGCAATCCAAGATTCACAATATCCAAGTGATTCCTTAAGTACATCTCCATGCGTTCCTTTTCATCCGGCATATATACTTGGTCTTTTGCCTGCCGGACTACGTGCTTAAACGCTTTTGGCGATATGTCCATGTCTTTCAGCGTGTATGTAATGGAAAACTTGACATACTTCTTCCGCTTGGCATACTTAAAGATTCCATAGATAAGCGTCCGGAAGTTTGAGAATGCCTTAGAAGTCATATTGAAATCATGGATGCTATTTCGTATGAAAGTTTCAAGTTCGCATTCGTCTACACTTTTTATTCTCTTATCCTTGATGCAATCAAAGTATCTATGAAAATCCATTAAGTATCTGTCATATGTTGCCCTGCTAATTTCTTCAAGTTCCAGCTTTTGTGAAATCCAACGGTTGAAGATTTCCTCTACTGTAGGGTCATCTTCTCTTTCTTTCCAATAATCGATGATCTTCTGCTCGACCGCTTCTCTGCGCTTTGCCTTGATTTTACGTCTGCCTTTAACTTCATCCGGCAGATATGAGTACCAGTTCTCATCCTTTCCTTGATAGATTTTATAAGGGTTTTTGTTGAGTAATTTTTCTCTCTTTTGCATAGTGACTTGTTTCTGCACAAGTGCTATGTCGAGAATACCACTATCAACGGCATATTTCAACAGTTCTTTTTCATCCAATCAAATACCCCCGTTCTTTCTATTTTATCTTTGATATCTCTCACTCTGTACTCTATCGTTCTTAGTGATAGATTTTCTTTTGTGGATATTTGCTTTTGTGAAAAACCACGGCAGAGAAGAGAGAAAATCCTCTCCTCTTCTTCCGTGAAATTGGCATTTTCTTTGATTTGTTCAAGTTCTGGCTTAATGAATTTTGTAAATTTCATAAGCCATTTCTCCTTATTTTATTGGTTGATATTTAAGTTTTTAAACATAGCACACATAACATCTACTACTATTGAGTTGCCGAACTGCTTATATAGTTGCGTATTGCTGTTCACTGCTGCCATTTTGTCAATATCTTCATCAGATACACCCATCAGCCGTCCACACTCTCTCGGTGTTAGCTTTCGTATTCTTCCGGCAACTTTTATAAGACAATCAGAACCATCTTTGCAATATCTGGCTGTTATTGTAGGTGATATGTCATCAACATCTTTAATAACTGCATGAAAACCATTTCCTTTCTCCTTCTGCTTTTTTGCGTGTTCCGCAAATCCTTTCAATGCATTATCACTTGCATAGAATTTGTTATCAACTACCTTTTCTTGATAATCACGTATTCTTTTTGTAAGTTGTATAGGCTGTGGAAAATTATAATTGCATTCATCCAGGAACGAAAACATAAAACATCTTTCACGCTTTTGTGCTACACCATAATTTTTAGCGTTTAAATCTTGATAGTAATTTGTGTAACCCAGACTTTCGAGAAAGTCTAGCCACTTTATAAAATCGGGCATATTATCCTGGCTATGTACTTGTGGCACGTTCTCCATGAACAAAATCTGTGGTAATTCTCCGTTACTATCTCTGATTTCTGTTAGTATTCTATCAACTTCCCACAGCAGACCGCTTCTCGTACCACTTCCCTTAGACATTCCAGCTTGTTTCCCGGCAACCGATAAATCCGTACAAGGGAATGAGTAAGTAAGTAAGTAAGTAAAGGTTTCTGTGTCGCAGATATTCAAATCTTCTGCATGAACCTTTGTTATGTCCATTGTGGGGAAATCCGTACCATGTACTGCGTTATAGCTTGCAATAGCGTACTTATCAAACTCCACAACTCTGTAATGTTCAAACTTAGCACCTATTCTCTTTAGTGCCATTGCCTGACTTCCGTAGCCGGCGAAAAGTTCTATTAAACGAATAGGCTTTGTTATGCTAATTGGTTCTCTTGTGAAGTCAAATATGCTCATTTGATTATCACAAGAATAATTTTCAAAATCCATAAAATCTACCAAAAGGAAACCTCGGTTTTATGTCGCGACAACCTATTCCTTTCTTTGATTTTTAGTTAGTTACTGTGGCTTTCTGCCTGTCTGAAAATACTCGTCATAAGCGTCAACTGTATCACGTATTTCAACCATAGCCATATCAAGTGTTACATCTTTTTTATCCAAGGCTCTTTCTGCATAATCTTTAATTCTCATCATTAAAGCCTGTGCTATTACTATCTCTACATTGTTACTCACTTTGAATCACCTACTTTCTTTTCTCTTAAAATCCTCACAAGGCACAGCAAGCAAGCAACCTACACAGTTAATGGGAATAAGCCCATTATAGTTCTTATAACTGTAAGAATTTTTGCAAACATTACAAAAATCTTTTCCAACATTTGCCTTGCAACTTGTCTTTTTATCTTCCAGCTTTTTCCCGATACTCTCGTTTATCCTTTTGAGTTCCTCGACCTTTTTCTGCGATTCCTCAAAATCTTCAATGAGTTTATTGTATTTCTTCTTGCTTAAAATCTTCATTCTGAATCACCCTTTCTTTTTCTTCTTAGGCTTAAACTTAAAAACATCATTTTTCTGACGGCTTACCATGCTACGATAGCCGTTCATTTTACTAGCTCTGCTCTTACTCATACCTTACACTCCTTCCGGCTTCTCGCACCGCTCAAATTCGATCACCCACACCCAAGGATTCGCATCCCAGCCATAGCGCGTCAAGTCAGATTTTTTGATGGTGGAATCCCACAGTTTCTGAAATAAGAGAAATAATTCAGAGATGAAATCAAATTTACCAGCGCATTCATTCGGATTTACCTCAATTCCTTCTTCCCGTATGCCGACTTCCGTAATCTGCTGCAGCCGCTCTACTCTCACATTCGTAACATTAAGCCAGATCCGTGCGGCTTCTTTCGGCATATGGATGGATGGTTTCCACTTCGTAAGATCTGCAATACCACCTCTTTGCCAATCTTCGTAGTAATAGTATCCATTCGGAGCCTTTTTCCATGTTTCTCTTACATACAGGGTATCGTCCGTGTGATATGGCGGATTCCATCGTTTGCTTAATTCCTCATCCTTTATATTTTCCGGAAGCTTATATTCTTCGCCCCAAAGTTTGCGTGCTCCCCTGTTTGGATATGTCCATTTTCCTATACAATCCTTGTGGCTACCTCCATATGTATAACATAGCCCTGATTTTGGTTGTGGCTTTATCACACGTCTGGTGCAAGTCTTCCGTCCGTCCAGAATCGCCCGAACCATCTCTGTGTTAAATAAAATCGGCTTAATTGCCATCTCCGCCACCTACCATTTCAAAATAGAACTTTATAGGTTCTCTATTTTCCTTTACCATGCCATACCGCAAGGCTATATTGTATGTACACACATCTCTTTTCAGCCGGTCTGGTATTTTTTGCAGCTCTTTTCTAAAGTCCTCTAAGTCCATCGTTGACTTATACCGATTGCACGAACCACAGGACGGCATAAGATTTTTGATATCATGCACGTCTATTTCTGTGTATTCATAATTTCTAAGGCAATGTAAATGGTCTACGTTAAAACCTTTCTCCGGTATTTCACAGCCACAATAAGCACAATGCCCATTGTATTTCGCATACACCTGTTTCCTTACGGATTTAGAAATCGGTTTTCGCATCTACTCCACCGCCTTTCACAATCTCGATTGCTTTTCTATATGCCATAAGCATTCCTAATTCCTTTGGTTTTTCATTTACGATATCATCAAGTACCCTATTTACTGGTACAAGGCTTTTCAGCTTTTCCAACTGCTGCACAACCTTGTCTACATCGTAGGCAATCGGCTGTGCATCTATCACGCTCGCCAATGTTGCCAAACTTACTCTCCTAAAATCATCATCAGATTTACTTGCACGCATGCAATATTCTTTTAGTGCATTTGCATCAATCAGTCCCATCGTTTTTATCTCCTTTCTTCAAATAATCAAAAATCTCATGTCCAATCATTGCTATAACTGACAGAACGCAAAAAAGATTAACTCCAAATTTTGTTAGAATATCTAGTCTAATGGCTATAAGTATTAGCAGAAAGAAATTTATGTACGATTGAAACATCATTCTTCATCACTCCAATCTAATTTTTGACCGCATCCAGAGCAATATAAGCTGTGCATATAATTGCATTTTCTTTCACATGTCGGGCAAAAATATCTCTTCGCTTTTTCATTGTGCAACACTTTCTTTTCCGCCTGTTTCTCCATCGCCGCCCGACATTCTTCCGGCGTGCCGATTGCGCGGTACTTCTGAACCTCTTCCAGTGCCTTAATTGCTACTCTAGTAGCTTTCGCAACTCTGCATTCCACATATTCACAATTAAGCGGGCTGTCTGTGCCTTGTGAGCATTCATAACAACTGTCTTTCTTCAATATCTTAATTGCTTCACTCTCCGTCATATTATCCCTCGCTTTCCAACAATTCCGGATTGTCAAATACGTTTCCGACAACTTCATATTCAGTATCATATTCAAGCCTATGCTTATAATATTTTTCGTTAGGAATTGTACATATAATTTCAAAATCTCTAAATGTTATAACCGTATTTGCCTTGCTATTATTTATTTTTACAATATCATTCTCCCAAATCAGTCTGCCGTTCTTATCCTTAAGTCCTGTGCATCGGCAGATGGCGGATGGGTTAACTCTGTACCAATTTTCAAATCCAAGGTTTCCGTAACCATGTCCAATATGTTTTGTAAACATATTACTATTCTTGACAGGAATTATAATTGATTCCCATCCATCTGTTGCATCACAGCTTTGAATAAGATTACCTTGCACCCATTCTCCATTATCAAGCCTTTTGGCTTTGAATAAATATATATCTTCCATACTCTCTCCTATTCCGCTTCCGATTGAAGCCATTTTAATGCTATTTCTCTGCCTTTCTTACCGCAGTTAAAAGTACATCCCTGTGTAAAGCTATCGCAATAATCAGCACAATTAAAGTTCGGACTGCTTGCGATACGTTCCGCCATTTCTTCATCCGACATATTCCTTATCCTGTCTGCATTGGTCACTTTCACATCAACAAGTTCAAAACACTCATCACGCCATTTCAATACATTATCAATATTGAATGAACTGTAACCTACATGGTAATAATCTTCTCCGACTTTTTTGTACTTGATTTCGTAATATGGCTTGTTGTCTATCATCCTTACGATAATTTCAAGAGATGTAACTTTGTTTTTTGTATCATTGTTTTCTGAAACTTTTCTATTACATTTGCAACAAGGCTCATTATCTATTGAATTGCTGTTGTACTGACATTTACAAGGAATCTTTTCTTCGCTATCATCAAATGCTTTTAAAAACATTTCAGCAATTTCTTTCTCATATCTGCCACACATACCTTTACAATCAATATCCGCAATGACCCTTGAAAAGAAATCTTTGAATTTGTCAACAATATAATCTCCTGTGAAATCGTTAGGTATGTCAATTACTACTTTCATTTTCTTCACCTCTCAATTCTTTCAGTTTTGCTTCTGCTGCGGATTTTGCGAGGAATACTGTTTTATCAAACATAGATTGTTTTAACTTCGAATTGATTCCAAATTCATCAACTTTTACATTGAAAGCAATTTCTTTTTCAGTAATCAGTATGCTTAATACAACCGATTCATAAATAATTGGTTTATTATTATTAAATCCAATTGCATATACTGTATCTCCCACCTTGCAAGGCAACTTGATAAGTCTGCCCTGTTCCTCTAAGTCCTCATAATCTTTGAGTTTTCGATATACTGCGTCTATTTCTTCACAGTCTGGCTCGCAAGCCCTTTCCCATAATTCATCATCTATCCATGATGGATTGCTTTCTGTTAATCTCTCCATCCTATTCCTCACTTTCTGCCAACTTTGCCATTTTCCAAGCTCTTATATCGCTACTTCCACGCGCACTCCAAGATGTTGCACTACCGCGCCATGCAAACACCGTTCCGTTTTTGATTTTTGCAAAATGTCTTTTTCTCCACGCATCTTCTTCGCTATCTCTTACCAAAATCGGCGTATCGACCGGAACTTTAGTCCAATCAACAGGCGGCTCAACATACTCCGAATTAAGCAATTCGCGAAAATTATACGTACTTCCTTTGCACGAATCTGATTCATAAAAATCACACTCTTCACATTTAGTTTCTCTGCAAAGTGCAGGCTCTCCATTTTTTAATACTAACTTTCCTGTGTTTACCGCAAGTTCTATGATCTCATTCCTATATTTTTCTTTATTCGTCATATTAAACCTCCAAATCGCATACAAACTTAATCTCATCCGCCAAACTCTGTGCTATCATCGGCACCGTCAACTGGAACTGCTTGTAATTAGCCAATGTGTCGATGTAGTCAATAAATTTGTCCGTGAAATACTGCAACTGTTTCGCTGTTATCTTAAACTCCTTTTTTAGAATCGTAAGTGTCAGTGCAAAATAGTTAAACAACGATGCGCTGGAAAGCCTGTATGCTTCACGCTCGATACAGAAACCTTTCTTTGCATACATGTTCATTAACTGTCTTTGCGGAATTTTTCCGACTTCCTCTTTGATGTCGATTCCGTATTTACTTTTCAGATAAACAGACAAGTCCTTTCCGGTATTTCCACCGGATGCTGCTTCATCTAGGTAGAATTTCAAAAAATCCTGCAACCGGATGATTCTTGCCTGTCCGAAACCGAATTTGTCATGCAGAATTATGTACCCAATCACGACAAAATCTTTGTATGATTTTGCTATAACCTTATCAGCATTTCTCTTTTCAAAATCATTTCGCCCGATAATCCGCATTTCCTGTTTTGTGTAAAATGTTGGCTTTTTATTCCGTCTCAACGCATTGCTCATTTCTTTGATTTCTCCTTTCTGTATGTGATTTCCAACCATGCAAAATGGCTCAATACAAGCTGTCTTGCACGCTCTTGAATCTCCATGCCTTTGTATTTGTTTATCAATGATTCTCCGGCTTTTACAACTTCATCCCACCAAGAATCAGTGTTGTCCGGTGAATAGTATTTCTGAATGAATTGCCAATAATCCATAAATACTTGCCATTCTTCCGAACCCTTTTCGATCTTTGCACTTGCCATAACTACTACCTCTAAAACGGACAATCGCCATTGTATGGCTTGAATCCGTCCCCGCGTTCTTTCTTTTTGATTTCCGCAACGACATCATCAAGTGGTTTTTCGATTTCAACAAACTTCATGTGATCTCCGTCAAACTCCATTGCTTCACGCATCGTCATTCCCTGTCTGTTCTTCTCGATTTTTACACCCTTGGCTCCCTTGTCATTGTCTGACAGATTCCACAGCATAATTATGTTTGACGCATCCTGTTCGATTGCCCCGGACTCCCTCAATTCTGCCATGGTAGGCTCTTTTGTGTCTCTGCTTTCGGAAGCTCTTGTTATCTGTGAAAGTGCTATCACATGTGTATTTAAGTCTCTTGCAACCGATTTTAAACCTCTTGAAATTGATGCTACTTCTTCATTTCTTCCAGAATATCTGTTATCCGGCATAAGCAATTGTAGATAGTCAACAACGATAACATCAAAATTTTGGTGTCTACATTCTGACTTTATCTCTCTTGGAGATACAGTGCCGGACGCAACCCATAATTGATAATTACTCATTTCTTCATTTGCTTGGTTAAATTTTTCCTGTTCATCACCGAGAAACGCTTTTGCCCTTCTGATTCTCGTTAAGCCGATTTCCGCAAGTCTTGAAATAAATCGTTCATATACCTGTTTATCACTCATCTCCAAGTTGAAATATGCGACTTTAAGTCCCTTTTTTGCCATATTCCCGATAATCTGCGTTGTGAGTGCGGATTTTCCGACTGCCGGTCTTGCAGCAATTACTGTTACATCACCGCGTTCAAGGTCTCCAAGCGCATCATCAAGTTGCGATAACCCGATTTTTATACCGCCCTCTCCGACACTTTCGTTGAAATATTTGTCTTTATTCTCAACTGAAATCTGCTTAATTGGCTTTAACTTTACTTCCTTGCCCTCTTGCAAATGTTCAAGTCTTGTAAGAAGATCGCTGATTGTATCATCAATGTCGCACGGCTTTAAGCTGGATTTCTGATACATGTCACGAACCGTTCTTACTTTGTATTCTTTCGCAACCGCATCGGCATAACTTTTAACCATGGTTGAAGTGATTGTTCCGGTAATACAGGATTTCATCAATTCGCTAATCTGCTCCTGGGTGTATTTGTGGTTCTCAAGTGCCATTGATAAAGACATTGGGTCAATACTTTCATCCCTGTCATACATTGCAAGCATTTCCTTGTATGTGTCCTGCGCGAAATCCGAACTAAACATTTCCGGTTTCAGCGTCCGCCAGATGCTATTTAGCACATCATTGTCAATCAGTACGCACCCGATCACTCCAAATTCTGCTTCTGTCAACTGCAATCACCTCGTTTCTCTGCGATCTGCAACCAATAGTCGCAATCATTTTTCAGCCAATCAACATATTTTGGAATGTACCGAAAATCCGTATCGTCCGGGTTCTTTTCTTGATAGTCACTCAAATATGCCTCTGTGGCTTTGTATAACAGCCGTGCAATGTCCGGTTGGTTCTCTTCGATAACTTCTAGCACTTTATCCATCCAAGCTGTTTTAGAGGTACTGTACGCTGTTTTCTTGGGGTATATATTAAAAGTCTTTTTCCATGCATCGTCAAAGTCAAACAAATCTCCGGAATTGGTCGACAGCGAATTTTCTTTTATATTTTCTTTCTCTTTATCTTCTTCTTTTTCTTCTTCTTTATCTGAAACAGCGACATCAGACGATTTATCGGGCGATTTTTGCTCAATTAGGTTTTTCTGCTTCTTTCTACGATTCTGTTGATAAATCCTGTCACGCTCCTTTTTCTTCTCATAAGCGTCAAGCGTTTGATGCTTATTCCAATTCGGAATCGTTATCACATTATCAACAACTTCAATCATTCCAAATTCTTCAAATGTCTTAAGCGCAAGCCTTACCGTATTCAAATCTCTGCGAAAAATGGTGGCAAGCATTTCATCCGTGAACGGTAACTTGTTGCTCATCATAAACACACCGTTGTTATTCTGCTTTCCAGCAAGAATAAGAAGTTTGAACCAAATCGTAATGATGCTATCCGCACTCGGCATACTCTCAATCAGCAGAATCTTTTCATCATCAAAGACATCTGTTGTGATTTTAATCCACTTGACTTCTGCCATTTAATCACTCTCCTCATATGTATTTTCAGAAATCAAAGCCATAAACTTCTCATACTGTTTTTCAGAAACTTTGTTACCCTGTTTCTCCGGCTTCAAGCGGATTTCGAGGTGCTTTTCAGCGATATGCGATAATTCCTTGGCAAGACTCTTTTTGCCTTGTTTAATGCCGTCATAATAGCCTTTTGCCGGACGGTAATCTGCAATCTGTGATTTTCCTGCTCCTTGGCTTCCGCTTGTTTTGTTGCGAAGCTGATAACCTTTGTCTGCGCAATACTTAATATAATACTGCTCACATTCATCAAGTTTATCTATCGGGCAATGTACTGATCCTACATTCCATCCATACGGATTATCCTCTGAATAAAGTCCGTGAGACTTCAAGCTAAGGTCTATGTGCTGATACCCTGAAAGGTGTTGCGATAATCTGGTTAAAATACGCTTTGCCTGTCCCACATATGCATATCTAAACCCATTTTCGTCCTGCCTTGTCAAAATATAAATTCCGCTTGATTCATCAAGCATTGGATTCAATGCAAGCCATTTCTGCTTGTTCTTGGCTTCTATCGCTTTTGCCTGTCTAAATTTCTTATAATCCAACTCATTCACTTCCTCTCCAATGGCTCCATGCTCATTTGAGCCACAAACTTTCCGTAACTCATTCCGGAAGCGCGTGCCATATGATTCACAGCCTTGATTGCATCATCCTTTTTCTTTGGCTTTCTCAATCGTTCTTTAATGTCAATGCCGATGCAGTCTTGGCAATCAACTTTGCGTTCATCTATCGTCATAAACAGCCTGCCACATTTCGGGCATATTCTTGTATACACAGTTCTTCCAGCCTTTTTAAAATTTTTAAACTGTGCGTATCTTCTTGCACATTTGGGTCTACAGTATTTTTGATCTGGTCGCTTCGGCTCAAATTCAGCCATACAGTATTCACATAATTTCAATTTTTACCTCCAATCTTTTGTAAGGGCGGTGCGGTAAACGCACCGCCAAAACATGGCTTTCAATAAGCTTGTGATAACTATTATTCTCCATGCGTTAGAATGGTTTCTTTCGCTTTTCAGCCGGTGTTTCAACCGATTTATTCTTCAATCACTTCAAGTTCACTCTCCTTTAAAGGGTTGTACTCGCTTGATTCATAACTGATATGTGTTTTTTCCGGAGAATATGCCGATTCTTTTGCGCAATATGGCACATCATCGGTTTCTAATGCAACAACGATTTCTCCCGTTTTAAAAAAACCATGACTATCACTAATAACTCTGCACTTTGTTCCTTTTTTTCATGCTTTCTCCTTTCAGAACGGACAAAGGTTCATATCAACCTCTAGCCCTTTTTCTGCAACATAAACATTTGCTCCATATTTAATTGTTTTTTTCGTTCGTTGTAGGAATAACGCGGGATCTCCGCTTGTGTCCGATAAGTGTATTAAAACGACATTTCGTAAAGCTGGGTTGTCGTTCTTCTGAATAAATTTAAGTGCCGTATAAAGGCTCATATGACCTCGCAAACGGTGTTCATAGTTCGGTTCATTCCGGTCTACCAAGTCCATGCTATAATTGGCTTCAACCATGATATGCTCAACCTTCATGTTGGAAAAGTCATATCTGCAATATTCCAAGTCGGTTAGGAATAGCAGCTTACCCATTTCCTCATGCTCGATTAAATAGCCATAACACTCGATTTCTGTATCATGCGGTACATTGAATGGTGTTACTGTAAAACTGCCGATTTGCCGTGTTCTGCGTGGCGGAATGGCTATTGTGCGTTCTCCGGTTATGGTTTCAAGTGCGGTCTGTGTTTCAAATGCCGTATAAACCGGAATGCCGGATTTCATAAAATCTTTTATGTATCGTGCATGGTCTCCTAACCATGCTCATGTGAGACGATACATCCAGCCACATCAGAAATACGCCAATCAATCATTTTCTTAAAATCAAGAAATTTGCATCCTGCTTCGATTGCAAGAATTTCGCCACTATTGCTGATTAAAGCGTAACTGTTGCCTGCCGATGATGAACCGCAACATCGCATAAGCATTTAAATCACCTCACTTTCATCCGTTTCAATACTTAACTGTCCCGAAACTATCTTTGAATATTCCTTTGCCAAGTCCTCAAGTGTTATCTTTGGAACTGTAATATTCATAACACGGTCTCGCCCATATTCATCAATGTATTTCCTAATCCACCATGCTTCAATGTTGTTCAGATACTCCTGTGACTTAACACGAACCTCTGTAATGGTCTCAAATACAAGGTCTGTAATATTACCTTTCAAACCGCTCTTAACGTGTTCCTGCCACCGGAAGAATGGCATATATACCGTTTGTCCTATGTAGTGCATATTAGTCTTTCTGTTGTAAATATGATAGATATATCCATATACGCCACCGTTACTCTCATATCCCTCTCTGGTTTGAAATTCTCCTTCGTAGTAGGGATTGATTTTGCTACTGGTTTCAGCTCGGCAACCATAAGAACAAAAGTAATATTTTTCTCCACCATCTGTCGTAATGTATGGAAAGTCTTTTTGCTTTCCTTTAATCGGCTTATGACAATTAAAACAGATTGTATCAACTTCAATATTGAATCGCTCATAGAAGAATTGGTTGCTGCCCATAACCAGAGCATATGCTCCGCTACCTTTTCTTGGCTTTGCGAACCTTGAAATACCGCTTTTCTTCTTTACTTCGTCCTTTGCTTCATCACGAGACATATCTTCTCCGCAAAGATAATATTCATCAAGAAGAGTGCCTTTTCGAGCATCCCACACGTTATCATCTGTAAACTCTTTCAGTTCATCGTCTACCTTGTAATCATAGATGCGAACCCAATAGTATTTCATAGGCTACTCCAATTCTTCCTCTGCAGGAAACTGAAATACTCCGCTCAAACCCATAGTGATTTTTTCGCCAATTTCATCTAGTGGTGACTTTCCCATCTTTACAAGGCTGTGACACATATAGGCATATCTCAATTCTTCCATAGCCTTCTTTGCTTTTTCTTCGGTGGAATAATCTGCAACATCTACTGAATCATCATATCCACATATCTGCATCCTCACATAAACGCGCCCATTTATACATCCTTCATATACAGAAACCCAAGCGTTATCATACGGGAAATCCTTTGTTCCGTCCTGTGAAATTACTCTCATGGCAACCTCCTAATCTTTCATAAAGTCCGGTACGTTCTCGTTATTCTCAGCAACTTCTCCGGCTACCTTCTCTGGCTCGACTGCTGCACTTTCGGTTGAACAAGGTTCCGCCGTAACAAATGGCTCACTGTTGGCGTTCTCCGTAATATCACGCTTGACCTGTTTCTGTAAATCTTCTATCGGATATTCCTTGAAATCGCCATCCTCGATTTCTTCCTTGGTATAAAGTCCCATTGTCAGCTCCGGGCAATTAAGGCTAGAGAAAAATGATGCTGCTCTATAACGAAGCATTAACTGCGGCATTGTTTTCCACTTGCTGCCGTTCTTCTTCGTCCAACCTTCATCATCTGCCATCTGCATATTAACTTCCATGCCCTCAATTCTTCGACCATTTTTCATAGTCCACGCAGTGCAAGAATAAGGTTTTCCGTTCTTGTCCTTGGTTTCGTCGTACTGCAACTCCATGTCGAATTTGTTGCCGGCGTTGATAGACGCGATCAAAAACTTACTGCTCCAGCTTGGCTTGCCCTGTATCAGAAAAAGGTTCTGCATAACCATAAGTGGGCTGATGCACATTCTCTGCGCCTGCTCGATGGCGATCAAACAGTTAGATGGATTTTTCTGATACGTCTGCGGAACTATTGTTGACTCGGCTAACGCCTTTGCCATCTGCATAGCCATAATGAAATTGTCGGATGTTCCGAAAATTCCAAGGCTGTAATCGGTAACCTTGTTATTATGTGTTGCAACCTCTGTCTTTTCTTCTGCCTTTACTAATTCTGTGTTTTCTGCCATAATTATTCCTCGCTTTCTTAATATCTTAAAATCTTAACATCGTTATCTTCATAAAAATTATTGAACCGCCCATTTAACAGTTCTAATTTCTGCTTGAGAATTTCCTTTGCTTCATCTACGCATCGGAAAAGATTTTCGCTCTTAAGCCGTAGATCATCAATTCCCAATTCGTTGCAATTAAGATACCACCTATCTCCGCAACCGCAAATTTTATATATGCAAATGTCGATTCCGTGGCCTTGAGTTCTGAAAATCGTTCCGCTTTCCACAGGTTCTCCAAACTTTGCATTGCTAATCAGCTTCATACGCATCCCTCACTTTCTTCATACTTCCTCACAACCGCCATCTTATCAGCACCGTAGGTATCCACCCACTTCATATCAACTGTTTCATCCGTAACAGTCAGCTTTGCACCCTTGGCATTTACAACCGTGTCACCGGCTTTTACATTATCCTCGGTGCGATACACGTAGCTTCTTGTGCTGTTTGGGAATTTCGCTTTGATATACTGCATTTATCATTCCTCCTCAATTTTCAAACCAAATGGAACGTTTCCATTAACAATAGATTGCCAATGTGTAATAACATTTGGACTAGCACTTGGATTGCATGGTTCCGTTGGAGCAAACATAAATCCGCTCTCCTGTTTCTCGGTTTCTTCATCCCATTCTTTCTCGGTTCCAAAGCCAAGATGCTCATAGAATTTTGGATTGTCCTCATATGTCGGGTATTCCGGATGCTGTTTCTGCCATTCCACAACGTCTACTTTAAACTTCTCCATATCAACAACCCATTTATCATGGGCAACCTTCCATTTTTCCACTTTATCGTTATTCTGGTTAATTTTGTTTTGAGCTTCTTTCTTGACAGATTCCCAAATTTCACTACTTATAGATATAAAAGAAGCTTTATACTGCGGATAAAGAATATTGTCATAATCAAGAATTTTCAACCCTGTCTTATTGTTCTGAAAGTTCCATTCTCTAATAACCTTCCACATAATGCATCCTGCTTGAAATCCGGTAATTCCACCTGTCGGAGAATTGTCAACCGCGTACATGGCTGCTATTCCTGCTGCCGCAACTGCGTGGCAAATAGTTCCATAATCATGCGAATAGTCTTCTGTTAAATGCCTTACAAATTCCGGAAGTGTTTCCACAGTCTGTTTTTTCGCTTCTTTGTACCATTCATTCTGGATTTTCATTTCCTCGGTAATCTGCTGTTTCATCTTCTAAACCCTCTCTTTCCTTTATTTCTCGCGTCTTTTTCGCAATACGGAAGAGAACAATGTCCGGATTCTGCAAAATCAAAGAACCCTCTCTTGGTTGCACTCTTCCAACGCTTGCACGACATACACCGTGCATCCGGCTGTATGATGTTGTTGCTTATTCCAACTCTTGACATTCGGCACCCTCGCTTTCTTTCAGTTCATCAAATAGCCAAAAGTGTTCTTTGTCTTCAATGCAGTTATAGTCAAACCACTGCTCGCAACTTATACTGTTCTGATGGAATCCAACCGCAATACAATTCGGTTCTTCATACAAACTTTCAAGCACATCTGCCTGCTCATTAAGATTTGTATTTCCCTCAAACTTGCGGAAAGCATCAATAACTTTGGGAATATCTTCTTTCTTAACAAGGTATTTATCGAATGTGGTAAACAGGACGATTTTTTCATCATACGTGACAGATTTATCATCCACAAGATTCCAAATTGCTTCCATCTGCCCCATGTCAAATAATGATGCCCCATGACCACAATACTTTTCCCCTAAAATGTTCCACACTCGCATTGAACCAAGCCATGCGTTACTTACCTCTCCATAACTTTCAGAATCTCCATTTTCATCAAACTTAAAAATTTCAATGTAACTCATCCTACACACCCTCCACTTTCAACTGCTTATCCTCGGAAACCGTCAGAAGAATTAGCTGGGTATCAACGACCGGCACATATTCGTCATTGATGCTCTCAGCACCATCAAGGAAAATCGGAACATACATATTAAAGAACTTCTGAAAACTGTTGCAAATATCAATCTTCGCTTCAATTTCCCTGCCGGTGTTTGTCGTATCTCCGAATACCTTATAAATGCCGGTTTCTTCATCAAGTACCGTAGGAATACAAACTTCCTTATATTCTCCGTTCTTCTGGAAATCGAACAACTTCCAACGTACAATACCGAAATGCTGATTGATTTCCTCAACAAGTAACTTATTCTTTCGTTTTGAAACTTCTTTGAGCTGATAAAGAATCCTCTCGGCATCTGCCTTTGCTTGTCCATACTCGCTCTGTTTATGTTGCATATCTGCAATCTGTTCATCAATGCGAACATTGTTTTCAGACTGTGCGATAATCTTATTCACTTCGTCAAGCTGACTCTTCAATTTTGCTTTATCAGCTTTTGCGTAATCAGCCGCCTTATCTGTGCCCTTGGATTCTAACTCTGCAATATCAGCAAGCAATTTATCCTGTTTAGCCTTTAACTTGGCATATTCAGCGTTCTGCATACAATAAGCGAAAGACGGAATCTCAGAAATCTGTTCATCGAATTTCTTGATAATGTCAATTTCTTCCGCTTCGTGCAGTTTCAAGGTGTTAATCTTGTTTTCCAGCTCTTTGTTATTCTCGGTCAGATTCTTAATCATTTCAGCACACGCATTTCCATCGTCAACGATCATGGCAAGCGTTTTCGCGTGTTCTTCATTAAATGATTCGATTGCATCTGCCTTTCTCTGCGAAAAATCGGCTCTTAAAGACTCTATTTTATCTTCCGGCAATCTTTGCCCGCATAACGAACAAACCGTTTCGTCAAATACCCACTTGGAATCGTCAAACTTTTTTGCAATTTCATCATTGTACCTTTTCACAAGGTCAGCTTTCTTAAAAGCCTGTTCGGAAATTGATTTCTTATTGCTTTCAATGGAACCCTGCGCTTTTCCGATAGATGAACGGACATCCTCTAACTTCCGTTCGTGATCGTATTTGTGATTTTCAATCTCACGCTTCTTGCTTGAAAGTTCATTATTCATGGTCTGCGCAATAGCTGACATTTCAAACTGACAATGCATTTCTTCGTTGCGCATTTCATCAATCCGCACATCAGATTTCCCAATTAAATCTTCAAGTGCTTCAATCTTTCTCTCTAAATCGGCTTTCAATAACTCCTGCTCTGCCACATCAATATCAACCTTTGCTTTCTCCAGACCGATAATCTGATTAGGAATCGCATCTAACTGTTCAACTGCTTTCTTCTTGGAAGCATTGTTCATGGCTTCAATCTCTTCAAATTTGTAGGATTCAAGCAATTTTGCAACATCCGCAGTTTCTTTATTCATTTGCGCAATCTCTAAATCTGTTTTTTCGCTTGCCATAGTGAATAAATATTTGCGCATTTCATCCTGTTTTTTCTTCAATGACAAATCCTTGGTAAACACATTCGGGTGCGAGCAAATGAGGAATTTATCAAACTCAAACCCTAATTCTTCCAGATATGCCTTAAAATCACGTTCTGTCTTAGGCACAGAATTGATCTCATATGTATTTGTGATTGTAATTTTCGAAACTCCATTTTTATCCGGCTTTCCAACTTTTCGCTTCTGCATCTTTGAAAGAGTGATTTCTTTTCCACTTACATCAACATCTGCAGTAACGGTTGGAATGCAATCTTCTATATTGTCCGGTCTGATATTTGGATTGCTGACAAGTTCATAGTTCTTATCAGACGTCAGCCAGTACCATGCTGAACCGATTGTGGTCTTTCCTCTCCGGTTCATGCCGGAAACCCTTGTTGTCTTGCCAAATTCGTATGTCTTATCCTTTACCCCTTTGAAATTCTCTATATGTAACGATTTCAAAATCATTCGCATTTTTACACCCCCACGATTCCTTTTATTGATAACTCATATGTAACTTTTTCCACAACACGACCATCTTTACACGTTTTCTGATATCTCCTGCTCTGCAATCTTCCGTATGTGCTTACCTTATCGCCTAAAGCAAGTGAGTCCGTATACTCTGCGCACTTTCCCCATGCAATACAGGTAATCAAATCCTCTTTTCCGTTCTCTCTTAAAGTTTTGAGTTTCACATCACAAATTTTCCGACCCAGTGGTGTTTCTCTAAGTTGCTTTTCCTCGATAATTCCATCAAGGCTTACTTCATTCAAAGGACTATCATCCTCTGGCTTTGTGATTGTATCAGCCATAACGTACATAAGAATGGCTTCCCCTGCGCCTGTTCTCACGCGTCTAGTAATTATCTTTCCCTTGACACATACCGCTCCGCTAATGCCTGTATCGCTGATTTCTTTGTCGAACAGTACCGGAAGTATGTCTGCAACACCGCTTCTTCTTTCGACTCCGATGAAGAATTTATAAAAAATCTTACCGTTTGATTTATGGCTTTCCCTTGGTGCTGATACAACATCACCGATCAGTGTTATTTTGTTCTCCATTGCTTCTCCTTTCCATTTCTCTTCCGAGAACCTTTTCAAAGTCCTCTTTATCATTCTGTTTCTTTCGTTTCCCTGCCAAAAGTTCAGCAAGCATACGCTTTTCTTTCGTGGAACATCTCGTGCCACTTATATACACAACGCCTACCATGCATCCTCTCTCATTCTGCGTTTTCTCTTAATTCGCTTGTCAAGTTCGGCTCTCTTCCGGTCTACCTCTGACCAGTAATACATGATTGCCGCAATTACTGCCCCGGCTACAAATTTAATAGCCGCCATATTCCCGACCGTTCCCTCACTATCCATATAGCACGCGGCAACCAAGGAATACTCCATTGCAACCGCACCTATAATGAATTGGATTACTTTTTTCATTCATGCTCCTTTCTGCCACTTTATAATGATGAAGCTATTAGTACCAGTCAGAAACAAACGTTCCGAGTAACGGACATACAACAACATCTATAAAACGCGCGAAACCATCTTCCATGGAATATGTAAAAGCCATTGCAGGTGTGTAAGTCGAATCTCCTGTCTGTATCTGTGCATCTCTTACAGAAACCCCATATGTTGTTTCCTCGTCAACGAAAATGCTTGAAAAACTTTCCGCAGAGTCAACCTTTGCCAAATAGTTGTCACCGCTACGAATTACCCTTGAATTAACTTTCTGAAATTCAAAATTGCTCATTTCAATTCTCCCTTCCATTATGCGTTTCGTTTTCCTCGCCCTGCTCACTATGTTTCGAAGCAGAACTCTCTACCATTCCAAGGACATATCCTTTCTGAAAATCTGTCATATTCGGAATGGCATCACGAAGTTTTTCGACAACTCTCTTTTCCTTTTCGCTCATTCAATCACTTCCTTTCATGCGCAATATCTGATTTCGTACTCTGCTACAATGTTCAAGTCGCATCCGAAAATATACATTAAAATAGGAAGAAACTAATTTCTTTTGTACTTCCCATGCCAAATCATCCGTGAACGACTTGACCAACATTAGATAACCCTGCTCGGTAAAAAGATACATTCCGTTCGGAGCGGTTACACCAAATTCCCCCTTGGCTTCATCCGAATTTCGGACGAAGTAATCTTCTCCTAAAATAAAGTCTTTCTTATTGTCGTTAAATCTTTTTCTTGCTGTTCCGTCCGGTCTTTCATGTACCATGTCAATGTCCTTAAATGTGACCACTCGCTCGCCTTTGTACTCTTTGATGGAAATATCCGCATTTCCAATGTGTACTAAATTATCCATACTTTCACTTCCTTTCTGTGATATAATTCCCTTATCATCAAATAAGGGAGGTGATACAATTTGAAATACTTTTTGTTTTGCGATTTTTCTACAATATCCTGCGACCGAGAAAAGATGGCAGAGATATTAACTGAAAACGATATAACGTTCGCAAATATCAATAATTTTTGTTGGGAACTAAAAGTTCCGGATAAGTTTGGAATTCCAATCTGCGACACGACCGCAGAATCTATTCACTGCCTGTTTTATCAGTACACTCACAAGAACTCTCTTCTTCTTGTGGTAAAAGCAAATGAATATTTTCCAAACGGAGATTAGGATATAATCTCTTTGTTTCTTCATATACGGTTTTGGTTTTCAGCCATTTCCGCATATGAAGAACCTGTTCCATGACATCCATATCGTGAATATCCACTTTGTTTAAAATCTTCTGCAATTCCTTTTCCATTCCATTGAAATAGGAAACCGGAACAACAACCAAATCATTCACGGATTTAATTTCTTTCATGTCCTCACTCGCTTCCTTTCTTTTATAATCCAATTTAATTGGATGTATCTGGCACAAAAATAAAATCCATCGGAATACCAGACAATTTGCTCATGGTTTTCAACTGTGATAAGCTAGGCTCTGTTTTGCCCTTTTCCCAATTGACAACGGTTGCATTAGATACACCAAGCATTTCAGCCCATTCCTTTTGTGTCATTTTCGCATTTACGCGAACTGCTTCTAATGAAATTCTAGGCATCTTTTTCTCTCCTTTCATATTTGATGGTTTAATCATAATCCAATTATTTTGGATTGTCAACACTAAAATTCAAATTTATTGGATTTAATATTGAATTTTTTATTTTATTGGTTTATAATACAGTTAGAAAGGAGGGCAGAAGAAATGGATAACGAAAATCAATTTAACGAAATGGATGTAGACGATATCCAAAAAGAAGTGTTTGCTGAAAATTTAAGATACTATATTGAATTAAATCAAAAACAGCAAATAGATGTCGCAAAAGACTTAGGTATTAACCCAACGACTCTAAGTATGTGGTGCACCGGAAAATCATTTCCAAGGTCAGGAAAGCTTCAGGCATTGGCTGATTATTTCAAAATCGGAAAATCAGATTTAATAGACCCACGCATAAATAAATCTGTTGACGAAGAATTTTCAAGTGTTGTATTAAATATTGGAATGAATGATGAACGTTTCAAAAAAATTATTATTGAATATAGCAGATTGCCAGTAAGCAAAAAAGAATTGTTATGTGAATTTTTCGAAAAATTTATATTCTAAAAGAAAGCAGGGTTCAATGCCCTGCTTTTTCTTCTTTTAAACCAGCTTTTACAAATCCATGCAAAATTTTTAACATCTTATAGTCTTCAATTTCTTTTATCATAGTTATAATTTCTTCTTTATAAGTCTCTTCTGTTTTTACTTCTCCCGACATAAAAAACCTCCAATCATAAACTATTATGTACCAACAAAGTAATTATAGAACGTGTGTTCGGCATAGTCAATCCCCAATTATGGGCGGAGCCATGCCAAACCCCACCCATGCCAGAACTTGAAGTGTCCTTTCGGACAAGTCCATAGTATCACTGTGATATGCATGATTTCAACATTTTTCGGTCGCAAGTTTCGACAAAGAATGTCATTGCAGAGAAGCGGAAAGCTGTTTCTCAATCTCTTCTTGCACTTTCGCGCGCCAACGCATCGGCACTTCATCAATCGTCATTTTCTTGTCTATAAGAATACGTCTTACATAAAATTTAACCATATCCTACGCCTCACTTTCTGTTGCAATGTTTGCCAGTTCTTCGATTGCTTCTGCATTTGCTTCATGTCCTGCTTTAAGTTCATCAATTGCTTTCTCCATCTCCGTCTTTGTGCGAAGACTTACGGTCACAGTGTATGTACCATCCTCTGCGCCATCCTCTCCCATGTTCGGCATATATGAGAATCCTTCATACTTAAGATTCTCATACTCTCCAGCAGCCTGATCATTGTGTGTAAATGTGACCTTTGAGATGTTCTCTTCCGAGAAGGCATCTGTGATTGACTTGATTCCATCAAAGCCTTTCGACTGAATCTGAATATTGCCGAGACTCGCTCCTTCGGCAATTTCAAATTCTGTTTTGTTTTTCAAAATTATTTTATCCATGTTTTTAATTCCTTTCTATAAAAATGATTTATAAGTTACGTTCGAATATTTGTTCGATATATTTTCTTAAACGGCAGTTTAAAAATTAAAGATGTTCCGTGGACACCATATTGCCCAAGAACCGATTTTGCTGACAAGGTAAAATTCGAAGAGGAAAACGCAATGCAATATGGATCTTTAATGATTTGCTCTATACGCATTGAATTATTAGAAAATACTCCTGGTGGATATGTGCAGATTGTGAATTTACCCAAAAAAATGTTTCGTGGCATTAACCAAACAAACATGAATGGGAAAACAGGTCAATGGTATTTATATATTGGTGATAACACAAATAGTAGTAGTATGGTATTACGAGATTTATTTGAATCTGGTAATTATTATTTTAGTTTCATATATTTAACAGCAGAATAAAATTAAACATCTTTTGTATCTGTTATAGTAACGTTACTTATTTTAAGCTTTTTATTACCAGAAGGATCTGCGTATGCAGATATAATTTTTACTTCACCACTCCAATGATTTACTGCAAGTAAACAACCACTAACTCGATCTTGCGCAAAAGCCATTATAAGCCAATTACCACTTGTATTAAAGAATTTACATTTTGCATCAAAAATTTGCATATATGATAAACCTGTGTTCATATTTGCGTTTATATAATTTTTTATATCAGATAATGTCGTTGTATCGGTTGTGACAAGTGTAGGAACAGCAAGTCTATTATTTAAACTGCCGTTTATTTCAGTAATTTTATCGTCCAGTGCCTTTCCCTGCCGGGCATCCAAACCAAATCCGGCTTCTGTGGTTGTAAGGTTGTTGATTAAGTTCGCCGCTGGAAATGCACCGTTAATTTTATCTTTTAATGTATCAGACAACTTTATAACATTGTTGACCTGATCCATTGTAAGCGTTGCGCCATCAATGTTAACTTTAAGCGTTCCATCTTCTGCAATCGAAAGTCCGTCTGTCGGTTTCACAATCCCGGCATCCTCTTTCGTTGCGATTGCACCAGCACCGCCCACGATAGACTTAGACCAATACTCTGTATTGCTCGTTGCCGTTCCTGCTGGAACTTCCTTTTTTGCGAAATAAAGCGTATTGTTATAAGTCACTGCATCCAATCTCTTATATGTAGCATCTGCGCTCCAATCGCCCTTTGGCACAATTGCCACTCTTCCTGCTATAGCCATTTAAGCCACCTCCCAGTTTAAATTTCCGTCATTGTCAACGACAAAGTTATAAGCAGAATTGTCCGTGTAAATCAACTCTCCATCCTCATTCACATCAAATTCTGTCATTGTGAGTTTCTTGTTAATCTCGTTTTCGATTTCCTGCGCTCGGTCTGCGCTGTCCTTGGCATCTGTGGCGGATTTTGCAGCGTTGGTTTCGGATGTTTTTGCATTAGTTGCAGAATTTACAGCCTTGGAAGATTCCACTTTAATATCTGCAAGATAATCCGGACGCAGATGCTTTTCTTGGATACTTCCCTCTTTCACGATTGCGGACACCTTACCGTCACTGCCGATTGCAAATGCGATTGTATCAGAATCCGTAAATTCGTATTGTGTAATCAGTGCAGATAAATCAACATTCTGCGTGGTGCCATCGTCAAGCGTGATTACCAACTGTTGACTTTCCGGATTGTACTTGAAGTTTACCGCCAGTTTTTCCAGCTTGGTATCAATCATAGCCTTGGAACCATTCATCTTTACCACAGTCAGCGTACCGTTGGATTCATCCCACAGAATTTCTTTCACAAGCTCATTTGCCTTTGCCAAATCAACCTTAGACGCATCCATAGCAACCACACGATCATCCAGATTGTCAATGCCGGCTTCCGCATTATTTAACCGCATGGCATCAATTGCTGTTTTCTCGCTTGGAAAATTCTCCCAGTATGTCCGGCTATAAATTTTCTGCATGGTTCACACTCCTTTCTAACGCTGATAATCTGCGTTCCAGATCTTCGTTTTTCTGCTGCAAAAGTTCGATTTCTTTCTGCTGCATCTGGATCATCTGTATGTGCATTGCATGGAGATTTTCCTTGTCAATTTTCCATGTCTTTGAATCTCCGTGAATTGCTTTTTCATCCTCTTCGGCATTTTCTTTTAGTACAAGTCCGCTATCGGACAATCCGGCATCCTGCAAAATCTTCTCTAAATCCTGCGCAATTAAACCAAACTGTAAGCCTGTGTGTTGCGTGATGTATCCGGGTTTCCATGTATATTCAACCGGGCACATTGCCATATAAACGCTTTTAATATCCCTTAATGATTGTATATTATTTTTCAGCCTTTTATCGGAACTCGGAATAGAAATCAAAAGACCCTCGATATCCAAGGTACTTTCCCTCGAGCCAAAATTAGACACTTTATTAAAGTGTCTGGGCGAATACTTGGTTGTAGAGCTATCATTAAGTGTATAATCTACATCTGTAAAATACCCACTTGGCAATTCGCTTTTGGTTGCGTAGTCGCTCAGCGAATTGTCAACATAACTTTCAGTTGCCAAGTTTTCCTCGTTTGAATCTGTTACAGTGTCTAGGTTAATGAGTATGTTTTGCAGCATAGGTCTGCCCCTTCCGTCAAGACCCATAATCGTAAGGTCGTCACCAAGCGCTGTCGATTTAAAGTTTAGAGAATCAATGATCGTTACTCTTCCGTTTCCATCAAGCTCGAAGTTATTGCTGTTGACTATGAGTCTGTTTCCGCTAAGCGTAATCTGGTCGGCACTTGCATTAATCATCGAAACGACTTGGTCGTTTTCATCTCTTCCAAGTTTCAATTCCAATGATGCGTCTAATTGTCCCTCTGCTTTTTGTGCGCGGTTGACTTCTGCAGAAATGCTTTTTGCGGTCTGCTCAAACTTGGTATTTGTCTGTTCCTCTAAATCCTCATACGTGGATTGAAGATGGTCTGCGTTCCTCTCTAGCTTTCCGGTACGTCTTTCCACGCTTTCAATCGTGTCTCTGATAGAATTGACCTTTGCAGAGTGCGTCTGCGTTCCCTGTGCCGAGATTGAATCTCTCTTGCTTTGTACTCCGGTTAAAGTGCGTTGCAATAGATACGTTTCAACAATCTCTCTCGTGGTATTGAATCGGATTGGTTCCCCAAGTGTCAGACATGGATTTCCGACACAGGTGCAACTTTTAATCGGTGTATATGCTGCTTTTGCCATAATCGGCAATAGGTTATTTGCAATCTGTTCCAGCTCTGCTCCGGTCTTGTCTGATACAAGAAAGTTTCCTGCAATCGAATAGTTGTTTCCGGCAGTTCCAACAATAGCACCAGCGTTATCTTCGCTTGTCTTGATTTCTAGCTGTGTGATTTCCTTGCTTTGGAAGTCCTCGTAATCAAACGTGATATAGTGTCCGGTCATGGACTCTGTATTTGCGTCAGACGGAAATAAATTGTCTGCCGGAAACAAATCTTCTGCCGGATAAAGTGCGCTTGTGATTGCTTTTAGAAAGACATATTCAAACTTGCCCTGTCGGTTGATATTTCCAAAGCATCCGTTAATCTCACATATTGCCGTTACAACGGTTTTTCCGCTGATAGCGGATTCTTCTGTGACTGCACTTGAATCGTCCGTCTGTGTGGCTACAATCGTCTTATTGACCGTCATGGAATCATTGACAAGGCTTGTTTCAACTTGCGCAATTCCAAGATGTGCAAAGAAGCTATCGCGGAACTGCTTAAGTGTCATTGGAAAGCTAAGTCCTGCATACCAAGACTTTACATCCGTATTGATAATGTCATACATTGCGTCATATGCCGTAATCTGCCGTTTTGTCCGGTCAGCCGTAGGAACATCGGATGCAACCTTAAAAACTCCGTATGGCATCGGATTTTTACTGTCTCCGTCAATCGTTTCTTCGATAGAAATTGTTTTTCCAATAATGTTTCCTGCGGTGTTTCTTGCTGTGAATTTTACGCAATTCGCTTCGCACGCTCCGAACTTTAATTCAGACTCCGAACAAAGACTTTCTTCGAGCGCAAACGTACCGATTTCAAGCATCGAATTGTCTATTTTCTGATTCGTTCCAACAACAGATATGACTATCTGTTTATCTGTTGCGGAATCCCAATACTTTTCTTTCAAACTACTATTTATCATATACACCACCTACAAACGAAAATTTGATTGGGTCATATTTTATCTTCCCATGTGCCACAGAATAGAACGTAGGCTGAATGTCAGCAATATATCCGTACTGTGTCACATATCCGCGTTTTTCCGGCACATACGCCGTGATATATCCACCGCGCTCCTTTGCCTTGGTATAGTTCTTTTCAATATTTTTCCAAAAATCATCAAACTGTTTTTCGGTCAGCATGGCTTTGGTTTCAAACTCGACCTTTAAGGCTTTCAGTTCCACGGCATCACGATGCTCATATCCGTTTTCGTCAGTCCAAGGGTCTTTGTCCTGCATATTTACATAGGAACTAAACGTGTCCTGCTTTATTAAACTGTTCGGTATGGTATAATTGCCAAACTTTACTAAATATCCACCATATCCCATCGTTTACCTCCTAAAAATGGGTATAAAAATAGCACCTACCGTTTGGTAGATGCTATCTATTTGATTAAATTTTAAGCTACTACTGATTCCCATTCAGATTTCAGCTTTTCTACATCGTTTTCAAAAAGTTTGCAAGCGATTTCGTACAACTGCGGAATCATTCCCATTTCCCTGTCGATATAATCCATCTTGTTTCTTACTTTCGGTTTGAGCGTGCACCCTTCCATCCTTGATTTAAGGTTGCAGTGATATTTCCTTTCAAATTCTCCATAAAGCAACGAATAGCGTTCTTGATACTTTCCATCGGCACCGAAACGGACAATCTGCGTTATCCGCTGTCTCTTGGTTTCCAAATCAATATCATCAACAAGTCCGATAATAACATCTTCTTTATGGATGATTTCTTTCTGCTGCCTTTTAATGGTTTCGTTCTGCTCTCTAACAGTTTTTAATGTCTGTGAAAATATCAGCTTAGTGTTTTCATCTGCATATGGCAGGTAAGTGGAAATAAATAATTCATCATTATTTACATACCCACCTGTTTTACGAATTGTAGGAAGGACCTCGGATGTTACCCAACGTTTGAACTTATGAAGTTTTTCTTTTCTTTCGTTTATAAAGGCGTCGTTTTGTGACACACCCTTTGCTTTCTGTGGTTGCATTTGAAAAAGCAAGGAATACAAACCGCTTTCATTAACAATCGTCATTTTTTGTTTTCCACCGGGAGTATCAATTTGTGACACACCCCTATCAGAATCATCAATATTTGAAAGGCTTCTTCTGTAATTCGTATCTCCGAATACTTCGCATATATCCTTTCCAACAAACCATGGTTCATCATCGACCATGGTCATTCTTATCTGTCCGAATATCGGATTCTCAAATACCTCAATGCCGTTTTGAATCTTAAGCATAAGTTGTGATTTTTTTCATTCGTGTCTACCTCCATACATTTTTATCTGAATAAAAAAGAGGAAGCCACTTGTGAAATCACATTGGTTTCCTCTTTCGTACAGTATGGCGTTCAAGTAAGTAATCCGCATCTTCACGGATAAAGTTGTTTCCTTAGTAATAAGGATAGACTATTTTTGATTTTGTGTCAATCCGCTTTTGAATTAAAATAAGCCGTGTTTCCACGGCTTAAGTATCATTTATCTTTCAATTTTTACTGTAACCAAGTATATGTATATGCTTCATCAACATATATCTTATAGCTGCTCGGATAGATCGTATCGTAATTTGAATCGTACGGAAAACTAAACGAGAAATAATCTGTATCTCCATTCTTTTCACATTCTGCATAATGATAATCATATTTGATCAAGTTGCCAGATGCATCATACATTACGCAAGAAATTTTCACAAATGAAAAATCTTTTCCGGAATCGTTTGTAGCTTCAACCGTAACATTATCTGCTCCAATGTCCGATTGAACCATTATATTGCGAACATCACAAACAGCATTTGTTGCTTCATCAACACTCAACGACATTTTATAGTTATCATAAGAAACATCGTTATAATCAGAGTCGCTCGGTGCGTCAAAATAAAGAACACATTCCTTACCGGATTCAAAAGCTCTGTTACAATCACTTTTGCTATCCAGCATTTTACCGTTTTTGTAGTATACAAGTTTTGCGTCCAGATCAACATTTACCTTGTTGTTGTTTTTCAAGATAGCAACAACTCCATGACCACTATCTTGGTATTCAATTGAGATGTTTTTCTTTACCTTGTTCGCATTAAAGGAAGAAGTGACGGTAACTTTGCAAGAAAGCGTTTTCTTTGCAATTTTTGCTTTTACGTACGTCGTTCCTTCTCCAACCGCCAGAACCTTTCCAGACTTATTTACAGAAGCAACATATTTATTGCCACTACTCCATTTAGCAGTTTTCCTCATTCCGCTTATCTTTAATGTTGCGGATTCTCCAATTTTTAAATTAAGAGTCTTTCTGCTTAATTTGATAGTTGCCGCCTGTGCAACAATCTGTTTCCCATCTGCATTTTGGATTGGCATAGCCGAAATCAAAACGGCAAATGCCAACCCCATCGCTACTAATAATTTTTTTGTGCTTCTCATAATGACTCCTTTCTTGTGATATGATTTATTTAGAATTATATCACGTTCTATTATAGAAGTCACTAAAAAACATATACATTGTCTCCGGTTCGATTGTAATGTTCTCTACCATAATCCCTTGCAGCTTTTCCTATGTCGCTTGTAGTAATTCCGAAATTTTTCTGTAAAATAGCTTGCAATAACTGATTTTGCTGTCGCAATAAGGAAACCTCTTGCGCAGATGTTGAATTGATAGCATCTTTGATTCCAGTAATTTCTTGGCTTCCTGCGACCGCCGGCTTACCTCCGACCGTTCCCATAAGTTCCGGAAGCCCGTTTTCTCCAACTGTTGCTATGCTATATTTATCCATAAAACCGCCCGTTGCATAAGCCTTTACTTTAGGTAGGCTCACTTTTGGCACAAGATCGACTCCGCTCCACTTTACCTTTGCTACTTTAGCCGCCGCAGAAACAACACTGTTAAACCCTCTCAAAACGGTATTCACTCCACCGATCAATGAATTTATTGCTGTTTCAATTCTTGAAATTACGGTGTTCATTGCCCCGGCAACGCCACTTTTCACGCTATTCCATAATTTGCTGAATATTTCAGCTACACTTTCTTTCATCTTCGAGAAAGCATTTTTTATCGGGGTGGTTACATGTTCTTTAAACCAACTAGAAACACTGTTCCACGCCCCGGTTACCGCTGTCTTTGCCGAGCTAAAAGCTTTCTGAATAGATTCTTTTGCTGAGCTAAAAGCATTCTTGATAGGTGTTGTAACATGCTCCTTAAACCAACCGGAAACCACCGCCCATACCGATTTTACAGTTGTCCATAGAACCTTGAATGCAGTTGATACTGCCGATTTCAATAATTCAAAATTCTTCTTTATTGGCTCTATTACCTTTGATTTAAACCAATCAGAAACAACAATCCATACAGCCTTGACAATGATCCACAATCCTTCAAAGATTTGACCAACTCTTTTCGAAAATCCTTGGAAAAATGAAACAATAGGAGTTATAACATTAGTATTGAACCATCCAGAAACTGTTTTCCATACACCGGATATATCTTTCCATAAAGAAGAGAAAAAACCGGAAACAGATTCCCATAATCCCTTAAAAAAACCGCTTATTGGCTTAATCACATTAGTATTAAACCAATCTCCTGCTTTTGAGAAAATTCCTTTTATTTCTTTCCAATGATCCTTGACTACTACAGCCGCCGTTGCAACACCGGCTACTATTCCTGCGGTAATCGCTGCAGGTGCTGCCGCTACCCCTAAAATAACCGCTCCGACTGCCGTAATCGTAACTCCGACAAGCATAAGTGCTTCATTAAGCCAACTGAATCCGTTCTTTAACATGGTCACAAAGTTTGATATTGCAGTAAATGCGCCAATCGCAACAGAGCCAATCCCGGTTATAGCTTTTGCTACCGGGCTGATAAAAGAAAGTGCGCTCTCTGCCGCACCGCTACCGAATAAAGCTTTGACACCAGCTGAAACAGTTGTTCCAAGTGTAGCAAACGCCCCACCTATTTTTTTTGACAAAGCGGTAGACAATACTGCCGAGATTCCCTCATTTGCCGCAATTTCAACGCCAAGCCTTGATGCAAGTGAACCAGCTATTGCTTTTGAAATGGAAGTTCCGATTATATCAAGTGCGGTTTTTGCAAGATGCAATCCAAGGATTTTTTTGATTGTCAACGCACCGATGATAATTCCAACCGTCTTTACGTCTAAGTTGCTTAAAAACTCCTTTGCTCCGTTCCAAACATCCTTCCAGGAAATTTTACTTAATGCCGTCGTAACTGTATCAAACGCGCCCTGCGCCCACGAATTAAGCGTTTTAGCCAATAATGCAAAGTCAAAGTTTTGGAAAAACTTGTTTATTCCGTCTGCGATTGAATTTCCAAATTGCTTCCAATTAAATGTCGTTCCAAACGAATCCAATCCATGAAGCACCGTGTTTAATGAATTTGCGATCAGTTTTCCGGTTTCTCCGAAAAGCGTTGTTCCTTTTTGCCCTTTAAATAGTCCGTTAAGGAATTTGGCTAATCCCCTTCCAAAACCTTCAGCTTTTGCATACACTTTTTTCCATTTAATTTTTTTCATTGCGTTAATTAACGCACCGGAAATAGACTCTCCCAACTGTTCAAGGTCTTTGATTTTGCTTTTGAATTTCTTAAAGATGGTGTCCGTCTGAACTAATCCACCATCAGCACCGGTGCCGCCACCAGCACCTGAACCAGATCCAGAATCAGAACCTTTATTCCCGGAACCGGAAGTATTATCTTTACTTTGTTTTGAAATAACCTTTAATTCATCAAATGCACGAGTTGCCTGTTGGATTTCCTTTTTTGCTTTCTTGGCATTTTTTGCGATACCACCCGTGTTTTTCCCTGCGTTTCCTGCGGCATTGCTTAAATCGTCCATGCCGTCAGATGCGCTTCCAATATCATCAGCAAGACCGCTGATTCCTGCCCCTTTGCTTGCTTCATACTTCCATCCGAAGATAGAACCTAAAGCATTTGTTACCATCTCTGCAAAAGAAATCACCTTCTGCAAAACTGCATTAAGCACCTTGATAAATGGCTTAAATGCATTGATTAAACCACCACCAACAACCGCTCCAAGTGCTTTGAAGTTCTCTTTAAGCATGGTTATCTGGTTATGCCACGTATCTGCTGTACGTGCGAAATCTCCGGTAATATTGGTTGTATGCGCAAGCACATACTGATAACGCAACATGGCTTTTTCAGCCTGCGTCATTGAGGAAATGTTTGCATCAAGCCCTTGCTTTAACGCCCATTCCTTCAATGTTGCCTGTGTCAAGTCGATACCATAACGCCGCATAGGTGCCGTAGTACCGGAAAATACAGATTGCAGACTCTTGGCAACATCTTCTTGACTCACATCATAGAATGAAGCCATATCTCCGGTTAATTCTGTCAATCTGATAGACATATCTGCCATTTTTCTCTGTGGAATATCAAGGGCAGTTCCCATTGCTTGGAAACGGCTTGCAAACTGTTTCGCGGACAATTCAGACATACCAAATTTTTCAATTGATGTTTTTGCGAAATTGTTAATTAGGCTTTCATACTGCCCGAATGTCTGCCTTACAACGTTCTCAACCTCTGTCAGTGAGGATGATATGTCAATGGCGTCTCCAAGTAGCCTAAATCCGCGAAATAAAGCCCAATACGTTGCATACACTTTTCCGATTGCAGACGCAAGGGAAAACGACTTCTTTGCTACAACGGATGCACTTGAACTAAATCCGCTAAATGAGCTTGTGATGCTTTTTGCCGCTGTTCCTGCCGCTCCACCGGTACGCGATAATTTTGCCAATGCGTTTGTCATGTCAATAATATTCCGGCTTACGCTAGGGGCTTTCGACAATTCGGACATAAGCTGTCTCATTGCCGTAGCAAGTTTCGGGATATTTTCAATTGCCTTTGTTGAGCTTGTATAGCCAAGCTGTTTGATTGCAGATGCAAGTTCGGTCAGACCCTTAACAGATGCTGACATTCCAGAAATCCCTTTTAATGCATTGGAAATCTGACGCATAGAACCAGCCGCAGCATTAATCTGTTTGCTGTTGATGGAGCCTAATTTGTTTGCATTTCTTGCAACCGCAGAAAAAGTCCGGGTGTCAATTCCACGCATTGCCGTCATTGCCCCTGCAAGTCGGTTTACCCCTGTGGAAAGACTATTCAGATTTCCGGTACTAAGTCCAGAAAGCGTGGAAGATAATCGCCCAAGTCTTGTCACAAGCGCATCTATCTGACCGCTTGCCTGTTGTGCCTGCGCTTGGATTTTTATTTCAAGAGACTCTAATTCCATTTATCCACCAACTTTCTACATAAGAAAAAGACGGTAAGATTTGACCCTTACCGCCCTTGAATTACTTTTTCAGTTTTCCCTTTTTCAGAAGAGAAAGCATCTTTGAATTTTCCTCTGATGTAAACTTGAAATTGGAAAATCCGTTCTTTTTTGCGATTTCCGCGCGATGTTCTTTCAACACATCATCTTCCCCAACCGCTTTTAATGCTTCAACGATTGAGCTTGAGTTTCCCTTATATTTCGGATAATACTTGGCTTTGCTTTTCTTCGCGCCGCCTACAACAATCACTGTATGACCTTTTGTGCGTGTCACAAGAATATCTCCGTTGTAAAGCGCGTCTCCCTGCTTATAAGAGCCTACATCTTTAAATAAGCCGGATTTCAAAATCACTGACCGCTCATTGGATGTATTAAAGTCCCCAATATCCTTGCCGGATGCATAAATAATACAGGCACGTACAAGAGAAGAACAATCACATTCCGTCTTGACCTTTGTGTTAATGCCATGTTTAATGACTCCGTAGCGTTCCGATTGGTCATAGCCGATATTTTTGTTGTCAGATGCAATCTGCATAGCTTCGGCTAACTTCTCCGCAACCCTATCGTCCTTCGCCCTTAGCACGTACCATCCCTTAGAATGGTTGTAAAACTTCTGCGTAGACACTTCCTGTCCGGTCTGGTCTCCGGCTTTTCCACCAGAATAGCAGTTTCCGTGTTCATCGTGCCTAGCACTTCCGATAATTACTGCCATAGCAATACCTCTTTTCTTAAACTATCTTTGGCTTTGGTAAATGTGATTTCCTTGATTCAGCCGCCCATGCTTCTTCTGCCTTAAGCATTTCTCGCATCTCTGCATCGGGATCGTCCGTATTATGCTTTTCGATGGAATCATAGCAAGTTTCTTTCACGTACTTACTATTACCCTTACCGAATGTCGCGTCTATTGCTGTCACAAGTGCTGACGTTGCATATCTGCCAAACCACATATACATTTCCATGTCGCGTTGCTTCCATTCTGCCTTGTATGCATCCACATAAGGCTTAAGCAACTCTGGATTCATCATATCTATATCATCAACGGAAAATCCGTAGCCTTTCGTTACCACAAGGTAAAACGGACGGATTTCCGCAACGTAATATTCCCATGTTAATTCTTGTTGGCTGTCTTGGATGGAGTTTTCTTCGCCGGGGTTCGATTCTTCTTCTCCGTCTCCATCATTTTCGCTAAAAAACTGTTTGACTCCAACTCATTCTCTAATTCGTTGAACAACTCAATACAGTCAATCTCACCATCGTCAATCTTTTCAGAAAGCAGATTAAGCACCTTATTAAACTGCTCATCGTATTTCTCGTTTGTATCGTAGTCATATCCGAACTCGTCCTTATGGTTTACTTGCAGTCCTACAAGAAGCATCTTAGGAAGTGTTTCAAGTAACAGTTTCTCTACGGATTCTAAGCTTCCATCCTGCTCGCTTACCGACTCTGATACATCTTTGATAAGATGTGACTTTAATGTTGGCTTAAAACCAAATTTGATTGAATATTCGCTATTTCCTAACTTTACTTTCATGTTTTACCTTGCCTTTCTGCCCTATATTGGCAAGGGGCAGTGTTGCCACCGCCCCATTGTTGCTTATCTCATTGCTTCAAGTTCTGCTATCGACCGTTCATCCTCGCCTACCGGTGCGGTCGGTTGCTCGTCCGATAGGCTTTTTACCCCACCACTGTTACGGTAAATGTACCATCGTTATTATCAACGACTTTCAGCTTGTCGGTAACGAGTTCCGATGCTGTGCTTGGGATAACAGTTGCGGTCATTTCAAGGATTTCATCTACACCGCCTACATCATTCGGTGTCGCGGTAACAGTTCCGGTGTATGCGTATTTTGCCACGCCACCGATTCCATCTGTACCGTACAGGTGGATAATGTCAACCTTTTTATCTCCCAGCTTTTCGATGTTTTCCAGATATTCTTTTGCAAGGTTTCCGGTGATTTCCCGGGAATCCGCTGTCTTAATACCTTTCTCAAATGTCTGCTGTGGGTCTTCCATCGTGGTTGACTCAACCGTGTTTGGTGGAGATGCCGGAGATGGAATAGACTTTGCGGCAAGTAAAAGGTTGTAAGTTCCTGCAAAGTCGGTTTGTTCCGCTGTGTGCTCTTTAATAATCACACGCGACTTATAACTTGTTGATGCCATGATTTTCTGCTTCCTTTCTGCCTTGCGGCTATGCTAAATTTTCATACGCTCCAATAATTCGCGATACGCGAAAAGTTGCCGTGCGCACTTGTTTGGAAATCGTGAACACAGCATTTGACACATCAAAATTTTTTGATTTAAAAAAGGACACTGCACACTCTGCAATGTCCTTAATCTTTTCTCTTTTCCCTTTATTCGTTATTGTAATTTGAAATGTCGGGCGAATTGCGTTAATAAAATAGGACTCCGTATCTCTCCCAGCTTCTGTGAATCCAATCTGTTGTATAAGAAGTGTTGGAAAAACAGGCGTTCCGTTTGATTCCTCGTCCTGTGTTACCTTGATTCCGCTTTCTTTGCTTTCCATGTAAACTTTCAGCAATCGGTAAACGGTATCTTCAAAATAAATCGCCCACCCATTTAAATCATTTTCCACCGAATACCTCCCTTGCAATCTTTACATACTGTTGAATAATCTGTTGTTCCGCATTGTACATAGGCATTGTGGCTTTGATACCGTGGGTATAACGCCATGTTTCGGTCTTATCGTCCCAATAGTACCAACCATCTTCAAAAGCGTGTATTTGCCCCGGATACGTGCCGACACCGAATCCAAGTTCTGGTGCTTTCGGGTTCTCTTTGGAGTTGTAAAAAATACCGGCTCCAAACTCTACCGCCAACAAAGTATAGAACGGTTCTCTATCTTCTGCCGTTACCGTTTTTCCGGTTGCAATCAGAATCGCGTTTGAGGTCATTAACTGTGGTGCTTTATCTACCCTTACCGTTATCGTGTTTCCGATTGGAGATTTCGATATTTGTTTTATTGCCACCGTCTGACCTTCCTGTGCAAGCCTAGAAACAAGTAAATCGCATTTAGCCTGTAAACTATCGCGGTACTGCTCTAATTTCTTTATAGTGTCTTGTATGGACTTAGTGGATAGTGTCATTGAAATAGGTTTCTTTTTCATGCAATCACCTACTTAATATTCTTCCGAAGAAGGAACAAATCCGTGGTCAATCCTTCATCAGCAACACCTTTTACGATGTAATCTGCGGTTTCTGAATCCACAAGTCCATCATCAGTGTGCTTGACTTCCGAACGTTTCCACACCACATCACCGGCTTTCAGTGGCAAATATCCTTTATCCGTGACAAGCTGACAGTATGATGTACTATCATCAATTCCAAATTCTTTCACAAGGGCTTCCGACAGCTTATTGCTGATATTGGCTTGGAATGTCGTAGGTTCTGAAAACCCTTCAACTTCCTCGCCTTTTGGAATCTTGTTGCCTTCGGAATCTAAATAAGGTACAAAGTTTCCATCGGAATCCTTGTACCCTTCATAGACAATATCTCCATTTTCGTCAGTTTGTGGGATAAATACCCTCTGACCGGATTGTGAATACTTCATTTCCTGCTTGTTAATGTCAAGCATTGGTGTTTTCCTCCGGGATTCCGGCAACACTTGTCAGAAGTGATAACACTCCGGCAAGGACTGATGCAGAAAGAACATATTTCCAATCCACCGCGCCCATAAACGCCGCCGTTCCAATTCCAGCAACCGCCGCCTGTGCAACAGTCTTGATTGCTCTGATTCCGGCTTTCTTAGTCCAATCCTTCCAATTCCTCATGGCTTTTATCTCCTTTCCCTATATGGATCTCTTCAATTTCATGTTTCATTTTCGTAACCATTCCGTTTCCACCTAACGCATGGTACGCATCATACATCTCACAGAAGTTCTGATAGGCATATGATGGTATTTCTCCGATTCTGGTGTACTTTGCATGGTATTCAATAAGCTGGACGCGCAAAAGGAGCATTGTTCCTTTACTGTTCGCATCCCTGCTTTTCTTTTGCTGTTTAAGAAGCCAAACTATATATCCAAGCACTATTGGCAGTGCCACAAGATAAGTTTGAATCAAAATACTTTTCATTTGAATCTCCTTTTGACGCACTGCCCACCACCGCTTAATGTGCGCCGCCTGCAACCATAATGGTCACGCTCAATCTTCTTTAATTACATTGCTTTTACAAACGGAAACACTCCAACAAAAAGGCTTTCACGGTCTTTCCATGTCCGGCTCACACCGTTTTCGGAGAAACTTGCCATGTATGCTTCTCCTGCCTGCGACCGGTCGTACACTGCCAAATTGACCATAATGTTTTCATAGTTCTTAACATCACTGTCAATCTGGTCTTGCGTGTATGTGTCCGGATAGTTCCGTCTGCTGATAATCTCTTTTCTTGCCTGCTCTAAAAGCTGTTCAATCAAAGGGTTACATTCTTTTTCATCAAACACAACTTTATCGGACTTCTCCCCGGTTGTTTCGTCCTCTACCTCTTCTATATGAAATTGTTTTAAACGAATTTTTACCTGTTCGACAAGTGTGTATGACATAAGCGATCTCCTACAGATTAAATTTTGCAATCAGAATTTCTTTCAGTTCCGCACCGCTTGTCGCTTGTGCGTTTTCAATTCCCTGCTCTGCGGCAAGTTTTTGCAAGTCTGCGGTACTCATTCTGTTAATTTCGGTCTTTGTATAAGTGATAGGGTTTTCAGGTGGATTCATAAAATCAGAAAGTACCTGAGATTTTTCCTCCGGTACTTCCTCTCCTGGCATATACCACTTGCCCTTATATTTTGTTTTGCACTCGTAAACCAAAGGATCACCTCCTAATAGCACTTAATGACATAGGTGCTATCCATTCTTTCATAAGACGGAAGTACGATTTCAGAAACCGTTGTCTTAGTCTGTACAGGATCTTCCGATACGGAAATTGCAACAGCAACACCTGTGTTTACGATAGAAACATCTGCTGTAGGCTTTCCGATAAGTGTACGTTCTTCCGGTGTTGTACCGTACCATGTATTTCCAAGTGCTCCGCTTGGGATAAGCGTTGCAAATCCGTCTGGGTAAAACTTAGATGCCGTACCAGCTTCATTCTTGTACTGCTTAGAGTAAACAATAATGCTGATTCCGAGTTCGTTGGAGAATACCTCTTTAACACGGTTGTCGTTCATAAAGATGTTTGCCGTGGCATTCTGCGCAAGAATGGCGGAACGAATCTTCTTATTCTGCTTAAGATGATCCATAGTCTTACGAGAAACAATCATGATAGAAGGTCTCTCTCCTGTCTCTGATTCGACTGCATCAAGGGCAACAGAAACATCGTCAAGTGGATCAGAATTTTCGTGGTCATCCCACTTATCTGTTGCGGTCTCAAGGTTTGCAAAGTTGTGGGTCTTGTATGTGTTGCTCGGATCGTAGTTATAAGCGTAGGTTACGCCGTTTGCCTGAATGGAAATCTTTGGAGATCCATCATCCGGTGCAAGCAACTGCATAATCATACGCTCCGGCACTACGTTAGCACCATCAATCAGAGTATTTGCATCATCAAAAATTCTGCTTAATACCTCGCCCGCATATGGGTCTGCGCTATCCTGTACACGCATAATTTCCTGTTCGTCAGCTTCTTTAATGAGCATAGACTCACGGAAGAAAGCCATTTCTGTTTCTGTGAGTTTGAATCCCTCACGGCTTCTTAACGTTGACACCGCATCAAAATTGGACGGTGCAAGAGAAACAGGAAGTCCTTTAGAAGTCTTAATCCATTTCAGATCAAGTCCCATTTTCTTCTTAGCCGGGAATAATCCCGAACCAAGATACGCAATTTTATTACTTGCTACCTCTGTGTTTACAAGCGCGATTGCTTTTGCACTATACACATCTCTAATGTTCATTCTGTATTACCTCCTATTCAAATACGATTAACGGAAGGGCTGTCTTAACTGCCTCTGCAACAGCTTCTCCTGTGCTTGTCTGAATGTTTGCAGAATTTACAACTCCAAACGCTCTAAGGATTGTTCCGTTAGGGTTCTCATCCTTATAAACATCTGTAAGTAAAATTCCGATTGGCTTTGTTTCCTTATCAACCTTTCCATCTACGGCGATTGGGCTTCCTGCCTTGCACACGCCTTCTGTGAATGCGGTATCATCAAGTTTGATTTCCTCGAACAGCTCACCGCCTAATTTTCTTTTCAGAATTTCAAGCTGAGTTGTTACACTTTTTTCAGTAAACTTCATCTTTAAAACCTCCTTACGATAAATAACTGTCTACTACCGACTTAGCCGCCTGATTCGTTCCGGCTAAAGTCTTTCCGATCGACTCTGCGGTTTTTTCCGCTTCTGTCTTTTCGTTGTCTTTATTTCCGCCAGCCGTTCCACCGCCCGGATTCGTACTGCCATTTGCAATCTCCTGTTCCTTGGCTTGCGCTGCGGCGGTCTCTTTTTCGGAGATAATCTTTCCAAGAACGTCATAATCAAAACTGCCATCGTCTTTTACAATCTGCGCTGCCTGTTCTGCGGTAACATTAAATTTAGATGCGGCATCGGCTCTCTGCGTGGCTATTGCCTGTGCTTTTTCAAGTTCCGCGATTCTCGCATTGGCTTTTTCGAGGTTCTTATTTGCCTGCTCGACTTCCGTGAGCTTTCCCTGTTCAATATCATCGAGTTGCTTCTGCAACTCTTCAGCTTTGTCAGCCTTTGTCTTGTACTCGTCAACCCTTGCTTTGGCTTTCTGTACGGAACTTCCGTAATCTGCCATGATCTTGTCCGCGTTTTCTTCGCTTAATCCCATAGCAATCAGATCTTCTCTCTTCATTCATTACCTCCGATATGTCATACGAATTTTTATACGGTGCAACGACACCGAACGACATTGTTGATTTTTACGCTCACAACTTTGCGAATTTTTATAAAATAAAAACAGCCGCCAATTACTCGGTGACTGTCTTATCTTTGTTTGTCTGGCTTTGTGTGCCATCTGTATTCATTTTATTTATCAATTCCTGTGCTTTCTGTTCCTGTGCTTCTACATCATCAATCGTTTTCCACAGATTATCCAAGTATGGCTTTGACAACAAGAATGTCTTTTCCGCATCTCCCCAAAGTCCGACAGATTTAATTGCCACAAGCGGATGAATACCAGCTTGTAAAAGTTGATATAGGGTCTGTGACTTGGTATACATATTATCTTGCGGGCTATGGTTAATCTGAACATCAAAGTCGCGCAAACTCAGCCCCAAATCGTGATCTTGTATACGAATCACATTCAAAACAACTTTTGCGAGTCTTTTTTCAGCCGACTTTACGATTGGGTCTTTCAGTTTTGCTCTCGACTTTGAGAAGTCCCATCCGTTTCTTAGCTCAACAGCTCCCTGTGTATCTCCACCGGAATTATTGTTGTTCTTATTCGGTATAGCAAGAATGGACTGTGCATTATCCCATAAATCATCCTTTGCAACTTGGCACTCTGTCTGATTCAGCTCTTGTGTCATAATGTCAACATCTGATTTATTCTGCTCATTATTGGATTTTACCGTCAGCGCATGGGAAATCTTCATTTTTTCAAAGGTTTCCGGGTCAATGTCGCAATTTACAAACTTTATCCAAAACTGAACAAACTGCTCAACACCATCCATTCGGTTTGACTGCATTGTATTGATTGCATCCAATAGTCCGATCACAAGCTCAATATCAGAAATGCGCTCATGGTTGTTCGGAAACTCAACAATCGGGATTCCACCAAAGCCATGCAGTTTCCAATCTCTAACCTCTCCGTTCACAATCTTGCACTCGTAAGAGTCCGTGTAGCAGATTTTATACATCTGTCCATCAGCATCCTTAAGCTCTTGGATTGCTAAAAGTGGTTCTTCTGTGGATTGGCTGTATATAACAAACGTATTCATTGGTGTCGGAGCAATAATTCTAAATGGCATATCTTCATTTTTTGTAATCTGCACTGCCTTAAATGACGTTCCGGTTGCTGATTGCCATTCTCCTGCCTTAATGTCCTTTTCCTGCTTATTGGCATCGGTCAGATAATCGTTAAATTCATCAACCGCATTGTTTATCCAATCATCGTCTTTCCTGCTGATAAGCTGAATTGGCTCACCGTAAGTCTGGCCAACCTTGAATTGAACAATCTCATAGGCATGGTTTTCAGGCACCTTATTGGTTATATCCGCATTTTGCACCTTTGTTCGGTACAATACAGGCTGATCGCCCTTGTAGTAGTTCCACAGATACCGAATGATCGTCTTGTTGAAATAAAATGCACCAATGCAGTTTCCGACAACATTTACGATATTGTCTGCCGTAATCTGTTCTACGTTAGCATATGCAATTTTTCTTCCATATCTGCCTTTTACAAGGTCATGAAAATACTGCTTGTTCATATAAATAAAACTCCACTACTGCAAGCGCGTTTCGGTATTGGCTTTGTTTCAATTTTGCCTGTTGCCACGCGATAAATCACAATATGATTGCATTTTTTACATTTACACGGATGATCTATCGTAGATCTCCCATTATAATGTCCGGCAATTCTTCCGCAATCCGGGCAATATATAGTTACTTTTTTCATAGCAACCTCTTTCTTACAAAAAAGGCACCGCCATTTCTGACAGTGCCTTTTACGGGTTATATGCTTTTGGGGTTGTAGGATTTTGTTTTTCTACTCTTTTAGTATACCATGCAAGTTTTAGGAAATGTTGTGAAAGAATGTGAACTATTGTGTACTTTTATGCACTCTTTTCAGAATAAAGCTGTCCATAACGTCTTTCAAACTCCCGCAATGCTTTTTTTCTAAGTTTCATAATGTTCCTGTAGGAATATTTCATCTCAACGGAAATCAGGTTCCAATCTTTTCCATTGACATAGTGTGATGAAAGCACGATATATACATCTGTATTATCCATGCTGTCAATTTGCGATATGATAATCCGTCTTTTATCAACCAATTCATCTACAAGTGTCTGAACCTCATTCTGCAAATCAACAATCTTCGATACCGCGCTCCCCATTTTGTCGGGATTGCCGGATGATTGCACATCTACCTCTTTCGGAGATATAGATATAGAAGTTGCCATATCGGATAGCCTTTTGATTTCTTCCAGCTTATTTGCAATCGCATGGTCAATTCTGCTTATCTGTGAAAGATATTTGTCTGTTGTCATATCCTAATACCTCCTAAATGGGTTTACTGCCGCTTCTACCTTTGCCTGTGTTCCGCTTCGCATCTCGTTCTCAAACAAAGCAACTGAATCCGGTGCATCATCATGCTTTACTTTTCCACTTCTTGTCATGGTTGTAAGTTCTTTCATAAACTTGTAATATTGGCTCTGCCTGTCCATTTTCTTGAAATCGCGGAAATAATAATCACGAATGATATTATCTCTCGCATTTTCCATTCGAGTTATTTTGTTTGAACAATTAAACTTGAATCGCGCGCTACATCTTCCGCCTTGCTTTTTTACAATGTCCATTACATCGCGACCAAAGTATTCTCCGGCACTGTTGCTCTCGAATGTGACCGTCTTTACGTTGTGCTTAATAAGCATATTTGCACATTCCGGCTTGGTAAACTGTGTTCCGGCATTGTCAAACACTACGTCTACGATATAAACCTCGTTGCCGTACACATAGCCAATCGGCATTGAGCAGCTATCTTCTCCCTTATCAGCACTGTCACAAGCAGCCATAATCGCATCTGGTTCTCGGTCAACAGGAAGTTCCTCAAAATAATTAAGCTCATTCTCCGCAAACATTCGCCCTTTTGCTTCAAATGGTTCTTGTTGGAACTCTGCCGCCCACGTTTCTTCCGAAACAAGTTTTCTTTCCTTTTGGTAGTAAACGGTTGTGAATATCTTCCGCAATCCCTTTTTATCTTTTCGATAAATCTCCCAATTGCTTTCATCTGTGATTGGGTCAAGTGCCGGAATCGCAACTTCTTTCCATCTCCATTCCAATTCATCAGCTTTATTTTGTAAATCCGTAATTGGGTCATACAAGCTGTATTTCGTTCCCTGTATGATAATGGGTGTTCCCTCTAATCGTCTACCAAGAACATCGTCTGTTACTTTCTCGCAAAGAAACTCTAATCTATCTCTATTTCGTGCTTCCTCATGGTTTTTAACGCAGTCATCAATATAGACAAGTACATTTGCTTCGGTACATCCTACGATTGCACCATCAATAGGTCTGCAGGTAAATGTCGGGTAGGTATTTTTGCTCTTAAGGTCGATTGATAGGTTTTCAGCACTTTTATAGTCCTTTTCGCCTATCTTTGTTGCTTCCGGGAAAACACTTAAGAATCTGTTGTAAGTGCTTTCTGTTTCAAAGCCTTGTAATAAACCGCCATAAAATCGTTTAACAAGTCCTTCGCCTTTTCCAACACCGAATATACTTCCGTCCGGGTCGCGTCCGCCCATCATCTGCGCCAACTTCAGACCGCCTGTTGTTTTTCCTGTTCTTTTCGGTTGCGATACAGACAGAAAATCCAATTTTCCGTCATAAATCTCCTGGTATGCTCCGACTACAGGTTGTAGCACTTTTCTTCTTGGAAAATAAAATCTTTTCCACGGATCTTTTTCATCAATTTCAATGTAATAAAAAAAGCTGTCCACGAGATAGGCTGATTCATACATCAAAACATCGTAGAATTGTTGAAGCACCTTGTATGTCGTATCATGTTCCCCGGCATACACTTCTAAGTCTGCGACTCTGCCACCTGTATATTGTTTGACATAGCTTGCTATAAGTTGCTTTGCCCTTGCGGATATTTTCAATCCATAATCAACATCATGTTCTGTCCTTAAGGCAACCGCTACGGCTTGTATGTATGCGTCTATTACCTGTTCATCAACGCCTTTTCTCTGTATGTAGTTTTCATATCCATTTACTGCATTGATTAACTGCTTTGAAGCCAAATAAAAAGCACCTCCGCAAAAGCAGAAGCGCCTTGACCTCTGCCTATAACTGTTTTAGGTTAGCGGCTAACTCCATTTGTTAGCCGCTAATATGCGTAGTCAGTAGTAAAAGCTATTCTTAGCACACCAATATTTTACGCACCTCTTAGTGTTTCGGAAATTATTTAAAGACTATTTTCTTGGTCTGAATTGTTATTTATTTTATATCCGCAATGCTTTCTACAAAGCAATTGTAGTAGATATATCTCTTGCCATTGAGGTCAAACTTAACATATCCACCATCGTTTGTGCTAAGGTCAATCTTGCCTTTGTATGTTGCAAGTTCTTTACCATCTGCCGTGTATACAGTAATGGTTCTTTGCATACCGCCATTTGCATCGCTTTTCATGTCTACCACAAATCTGTCCCACGATGCACATCCGGTCATTCCCAAGCACAATGTCAATCCTAATGCAATTGCTATAATTTTCTTCTTCATAAAATCTCCTTTCAATTCATGCATAACACTTTTTCGCAAACATCAATACATTCTTTTCTCTTCTCATCATTGGCACACTTGCCATCTGCGTTGTATCGGCAAGAAGTCAGATTGCATTTTTTATTTACATAAGCATTATTCACATTATCAATCCATTCACGAAACGGAATATTGTTGATTGTGGCATTGTCTAATACCGTGTCAGCTATCTCCTGTACCATTTTTCTGTATTGAAATTCCATCAATTATCGCTCCTTAAGGCAATACTTCAAACAATGTTGGTATTTTCTTCATTTCCAATGCACCTTGAACCCTTTCTTTTTATACTCCTCTACGGCTTTTTTAAGGCTCATATCGTCCTCATACTTTTCATTCAGCATAATCACTATATTGCCTTTTTCGATGCCATATATATTGCAATCCGCAAGTTTCTTAGCAGTTTCAAGAATAGCTTTTGCCTGCTTGCTGCTCATTTCATAGGTTTTGGTTCCCATATTAACAGTCATTTCTCATAAACCTCTCAAAATCCTTTCTGCATTTAGGGCATAATTCATAAGTTTTCTTAAGTTTTCCGCAAAATCTTGTTTTGTAAAGCTCGCACGAAATTTCATCTTCTGTAAATCTAGCTACCGGTTCTGAATATGTACCACACGGCACATATTGTAGCTGTTGTCTTGGCTTGAATTTTATTTCAGCACCGCACCTATCGCAAGTGTGCCATTCTTTTTGATGTTTCATAAAATACCTCACTTACAAATCAAGTTTATTCAAATAATCTGTTCCACTATTTTTAAGTGCCTTGCTAATGCCGTTAATCATATTAGCCATTGCCTGTTCGACTTCCTTTATCTTTTCAACGCTTCCACCGCATTGTAATGATAAATATCTTTTCTGCCAAACGCTTGCATTTACAACTATACTATTGTGGACATCTTTCTGCGTAACCATCATTCCACCGCCTTTCAAACCAATCCGTACATATACAGAATATCAAGTGGTGTTATTCTCTTTCGATTAAAAGAATTTCTGACAATATAATTTGCCAACTCCCCATCTTTCCATCCGTCCGTACTTGTCATAGAATCATAAATCTGTTTATATTCTCCGGTCAGTTTGTCAAATTCAAACCATCCCAAGTCAAGTGTTACTCCGTAATCATAAAATCCCTTGTCACACCACTTTCTTACATAATACATTAACTGCTTGTACGAAAATCCAAGCCTTTCAAAAATATTTCCAATAGCTCTTATGCTCAATTCACGGTCGCTCGAACGCAATTTTCTTTTCTGTTCATTCACGCAAGCTCTAAAAAATATTTCTTCTAATGGTTTCATTCTTCCACCAGCTTTCTGCCACAGATAGGGCAAAATGCAATAGTCAACGCTCCCGCTCCGTACTCGCCTGCACTATTCGTAAAAACAAGGGCGTGTTTGTCTACAATTTTCCGAATTTCTATTTTATTACCGGACGGTACTTTTCCGTTTTTATCCGGAGTAAGGAAATCCCAATCCGGTATTCCGATTCCTATGTCTTTGCATAAATCGCACATTCTTACGCCCCCAATCATAGCAAAAATCGGAATCCTCGTGAGATTCCGTGTCTTTTGTTTGATATAAATATTCCACAATGTTTTTATCATCAAATAGCGGCACAGGGAATCGAACCCTGTCAGACCAAACCATGCCAACCGCTTTCAAATCTGCAATTTCTAATCACGGAAGGGGTTTTCTGTTACCAATTATACCGCTACCATCCATAAGTCTCCCATCGACCGGAACTATTGCAGTAGCACCCGACTAAGTGGAGATAAGGAATTGATGTGGCGAGGATTTGAACCTCGCAGAAAAGATTTACTTCCTCATAATGTCCCTGAGAAATACTTTCTCTGTATTGCATTTGCAATAGACATTCCATAGCGTTTACCCATTCCGCCACACATCAACGCCTATTTAGGGCAAACGCAGTGTGCAGGATTCGAACCTACAAGGCGAACAAACGCCCGGCGGCTTAGCAAGCCGTTCCAATACCGTTATGGGAACACTGCCAAATTGACAAGATGCACTCGTTCAAAGGCTACCAAACGCATAGGGATATTTTCGAGTGTCCTGTCTGAACTGCTTTTGTTGTACTTCCTACTCGCAGCCTGTTTGTTGTGCGTTTCTTTTATAATCCACTTCGCATACTCCTGTTAAAGAATACGCAAGACCTATCGTTGGGATTGCAGGAATCGAACCCGCGACAACCCGGATATAAGCCGTGTCTTCTACCACTGAATTAAATCCCAATACAGTGATCGGTACGAGATTCGAACTCGTGTTACCACCGTGAAAGGGTGGTGTCTTACCGCTCGACTAACCGATCATAACCGCCACGAGACGGTTAGCAATATGTTTTACGTGCTATGCGTTACACGATCATGCGCCGTGGGATAGACGCATGATAGAATACCACCGGACGGTCTCGCACCGTCCTTAACAGAATCGTCCTAGTGGCGAAAGGAGGAACCCAAATGCTTGAATCACTCAACCAAGGGTTCAAGTACGTATGGAAAACATACGTGGTTACATGAAACGTCAGCATGCAACCAATTAGGCTACCGGGATTTGAACCCGGAATGCAGGAACCAAAATCCTGCGCCTTACCGTTTGGCGATAGCCCATCATTTCCAAATGACCATAATATTCATTGCAAAGATCGCGTATGAAAGCAAATACCCAATTGCGCATTTATTGTCTGTCTGCTTTACTTGTTGCATCATAAGGCTAAGCATCATAATGGCATCTATTGCCGTAGCGATTATCTTTAAAATCATATCAATATCTCCCATCCTCAAAGCCGTGTTCCTGTTTGAACCGTTTCATTTCATTTACGCTCATACCGAAAAGTCCGGCAGATTCATCAGAATTCGTATGTTTGAAATATTCGCCCTGTTGCGGAAACATGAACCGGAACATAGCATAGTTTGCAACATCACACAGATATTCAAGATTCCCGGTCTCTTCAAACTTGGCAAGGCACATTTTCAAACTTTCAACCGCATTAACATTCCCTGTGGAGAAGTTCATTCTTGCCGGTCCGTATTTGTAATACGACTGTTCAATCAAACCTTTGCGCTTTTCATCAAATGCTGTGGAATACTCGGTTTTCATCAATGTTTCATTCATTGTTTGAATCCTCATTGTAAAGTCTCAATGTACCGTCTGCATTATACATTGGAGTAACTCCGCCCCTGTATGCCCTACAATACATAACCTTTGTGTCCTTATCGTAAAAAATCTCATACTCTGTGTCTTCGCCTATTGTTTCAAGAATGTGTTCTTCAGCACTATTACGGCAGTTATTTGAACTGCATCCAACAACACCTAACGCGATTGGCATACAAAGGATAATTGCTAATACTCTTTTCTTCATTTCAGTTTTCCCCGTTTCTGTTCCCAGAAATCACATGAATGACCGTATTCTACGAAATCAGCGGCATAATCGCTTTCGCCGTTTGAACAAACATAACCGTTTGTCTTGACGCATAAGGCATATTTACAGGTGCCGCAACATTCTTTACACTCTGCCATTACACATCACCCTCCGCCCTGCGGTTTGCTCTTTCAATGTCAAAGCCTTCCGGGTAACGCGCCTTAAGTTTGTCTACGTTCATTTGCATAATTTCATCAAGGCTCCAGCCGAAGGATTCACAAAGCATTGCAAGATACCAACAAATATCGCCTGCTTCTTTCTTTGCGTGGTCAATATTAAGCTGTTTCTCATGGAAAATCCATTTTTTGATTATGTCGTTAAATTCTCCAACCTCGCCAGATAACCCCAAACAAGAATTGAAGATGCCGCCAAGGCCATAATCTTGCAACGCAGATGCGATATTGTTCTTTTGCAAAATTTAAGCAAATCGAATTTATCCGAAATTCTTTCTGTCGCTTTGCGATCATTTGTCCGCATTGCTAATTTCTGATACTCATTTCCGGTCATATATCATTCTCCTGTCCGAAACACTCTTTTTGTTTTTAAAAATTTTTTTGGAAACGTAGTTGCGAATCGCAACGTGAAAGTGAATTGTTATAAATTTATTATAGCCTATTTACGATGAAAGTCAATGGGTGTTGTAAGTGGCTTTTTATTTTTTGAGGTATTTAAGGGACTTAGTAGCCGCCCGGTGGTCTTTCTGTCAGACCCCCTCCCCATCCTTTTCTTGCAAACATGGGAATCTAAAATATTTTCCATTTCGTTTTGTTGTCATTGTGTGAAAATCAAATTGTTTTAATACAATTCATGTCATACCCTTGCAACTATTCGCAAAACCTAACTTTTCCGAATAGTTCGCGAATAGTTAAAACGCTACAGCCCTTGGTATTACTGCATTTGTGAATTGTAGAATAATCACACACAATTCAAACCATATTATTCGCCGCTGCATCTGTGAATTGTGTATCAATTGCGTGCAATTCTTGGCTCTTTTTCTCGTCCAGCCTTGGCAGCTCCTGCGCTGTGATTGCCTTGCGTTGAGTGGCATTATCGCCAATGCCGGGCTGATTCATGCCGAATTCATTATTTCCCACGAACATGGTGCCTACAGGGCTATTGGAATCATATGCACGATCTAGGATACAATCCTTACGGGATCGCTGCAATTTTTGCCACATCTTGAAAGTCAGCGAACTTGGTTCATCACTAGCCCATATATCCATTGTGTTTGTGGGTATATTACAAAAATAACTGAATGCTACTGTACTTACCAACTTGCTATACACATTGGAGATATATATATAATAATCACAAAGTTTATATAATACCTCTCTGTCATATCTGTTACAATTAGTCGGTATAGTTGCATTACCAAGAGGACTTAAACTCTTGTCCTTTAATACTTTAGTATCCGGGAATAGATGCATACCAACATACTGCATAACAGCCTTCCACTGTCTCTGTCCAGCTTTTAACAAATCTTCGATGTGAAATTCTATACAAGCGTTGTCTATTAAATCCTGCACAGTTGTTGTGTATATCTGTACTGTACCTAGATCCACTATAAGGGTTGTAAGATCTACATTCTCTACACTCTTTACATCCTGCATATATTCACACCTCCGTTCTGTTTAATCTCTTTGCTTTTGGTATACACTATTTCCGGGTTTAAAGTCAAGCCTTATTTTTTTACGGTGGTATTATATACTTACACCGCGCGCGTATGTGGATATACACTTACTATACATCTATAGGCTTTAGATACAGTATATTATTATAATTTAAAAGATTAAGAAAAAGAGAGAGAAAGAGAAACATAGTTCTGAAAAAGCGACGTCAGACGATTGTGTAGCCTTATGTCAGACGATTGTCAGACGATTTTTTGTAAAAACTGATACTATTCTATCATTTTTGGACTTGTCAAAGACCTAATGAACCTAGCCTTGTTTATAAAATTTTAAGAAAAGTTTTATAGTTTGTTTACGGTTTTTGGAGATTTTGTAAGATATTCCCGGACGCGTTGTTTATTTTGGATATGGCAAAAAGAAAAGGCGGCCGGAAAAGCTGCCCTTTGTTAAATATTTACTTACATTTTGCCCGATATTATGATAGACTATAGATATGTCACACGGCATGGATGCTTGCCGATGTGGTGCCGCCAGCGATCCCGGCGACCACGGATTGAAACAATAGTCTTTTTAGTAAAAGCAAAACATTTAATTTATGTTTTGTGTCGCGTGCAGTGGATGCTCTGCGCGTGGTATCTGGAGCAATTCCCCAGATACAAGGATTGAAATAATAGCATTTCGAGTGACAGAAAAAGAGCGGGTTAGATGTTTAATCTTTCCCGCTCGATTTCTTTTAATGTTTGCCTATCGTCTGTATGATACAGCCAAAATCTCCGGCGCGATATATATTTATCTCCTGTGCATTAATCCGGTATGTTAATTCATCGTCATCATAAATCTTGAGCCAGTGCTTAAAATTAGCGACTTTTTTATAATGCGCGCCTATCTCCGCGTCCTCGTCAACGACGTATGCCATATAGCTTCCGTCTTCGCAAAAATCAAGAGTGCTTGTTTTCAATCCGTTTTCGTCGCATCCAACAAGTATTAATGCCGCAATATCGCTTGACCCTATAAACCTTTTCTCGTACTCTTTGTAGTTCTTCATTATGTTTTCCTCTCTTTCTATGCATTCTTTCCTGCTGCGTAGCACTCATAAAAGCTATCTACGAGCTTTCCAAGCTGTTCCGGTGTCAACTCTTCTTTTAGTTCTTCCGGAATCCATTTATACGATGCGCGGAACGTGCCGCCGTAGCGTCCGATCTTGGATGCTCTCTCTACCATTTCGAGCTTGTACATATCGCCAAGCTCTTCCAGTGTAATATCTCCACTCTTTACTGCTTTTCTTCCCTCTCTTGTTAGGATGCTCATTGCATCTTCTTTTCTGATTGTTCCGATTCCTTTGATCTTCATATGCCGTTCCCCTTTCTTTGCTTTCGCCTTTGCTATCTCTTTGATCTGTCATTATAATAGCACACGTTTATCACTTTTGCAAGTGATATTTTAAAAATTTTAAATTTTCTTTTTCTGCTCCAATTCCTCCGGTGTCTCTACATATATAAATATGTCTTTTGGCTGCATATCCAAGATTAAGCAAAGGCTGTTTAAAGACTTTGCACTTATATTGGTATCCTCATTTTTTATTTTTTTTAACGTCTCTTGGCTAAGTAATCTCGTAGTTTTAGCCTTATACATATTAAAACCGGCACGCTCCAGCGCGTCCCCTACATTAAACTTGTATTTTAGCATTGTTTGTTATCCCTCCTTAATGTGATCTTATAAATCTACTATATAATAAGATCTTTTTAAAGTCAACAAAAATATTACTAAAAAAAGTGATAAAAGGTATTGACTATCACTATGTAAAGTGATATTATAATGGCAACAAGAGAAAAGAATAAACGAAAGCGAGGAAAACAACATGAAAGATATGAAAGCGGCAGAAGCATTATTAGAAAGCAAAGGTTATTATATTTCGAACCAGTTTGACGGTTTCGCTACTCTTCCAGATGAATACGAATTGAGCGACGTAAACGGAAACGTTGTTATTGATCATTTGAGCGAAGCACAGATTTTACAGATTTCGGAAATTTTATAGGGAGGGCTTAAACATGAGAAAGACGGGAATGCGTTTTACATGGGAAACAACAAAGAACGGTGACGCGATCAACGAACTGAAAAAGAACGGAATCGCGTTTGAGTATAACCACTTCGGGGAACTCACAGCCGACTTTTACGGAATCGGCATTTTTGAAAAAGTCGATTTTGAACACGTCCAAGGCGATGTATTTGAAATCTGCATAGCATAGCCGAAACGCTCCGATCTGGAGCGTCAGCCGCGGGATGGTCTCCCGGCTCTGATGATGGCAGACCAGAAAACGAAAGCGAGGTTTTTGAACATGGAAAAATATATAATGGTTGCAACAAATGAACAGATAGAAAGAAGCAAGGCGCGCAGAAAAGTCATTGAATCATTGGAGTATAACCCAATGTGCTACAACTGTAAGAGTTTTGGAAAGTCCTGCAAAGGGTCAACAAATAAAGTATATAGCGGATGCGTCTATAAAGAGGTTGACGAATCGAAACCGTCTATATATACACAGATTTTAGAACAAGTGAAATAGTCGAAACCGCCACTCCTGGCGGTCTGCAGGAACTGCCCCACCTGCACTGATGAGACAGGGCACACAATGAAAGGATGGTTGATTTTATGGCTACAGTTAAATTACAAGGAATTTATGAAAGAAGAAACGCTATCCCGGCGGCAGAACTCAAGCCGGGCATGGTTACAGTTTGGAATTTTGGATACACCGAGACGGTAAAAAGCGTTGAGCCTACCAAGAGCGGAAAAAGCGTCAGATGCGTTATTATTTCCGACGAAAGTGGAAAAGAATACACGCGAACAATGCGAAACGATAGACTTGTAGCAATCGCATAGGCAAGGGCGGCTTTTCCGGGGTTCGATTCCCCGGCTTGCCATTACTCAAAAATGAGCAAATAAAAGGAAAGAGGTATAAGAAATGGAAGAAAGATATATTTTGCACACGGGAAAAGGTGTGCAGATCGTAACAGAATCGCAAGCAATTAACAACGCGCTAGATCAAGAAAAAAGTGGCGTTATTCCGCGTTACTCATTCCTGGATTATAAAACCGGGGAAAAACTTACACCGCCCGGATGGCTCGTGTGGTCAACTTTTGCGGACGGTTGCGGCGTTGTGTACCGCAGATCTGACGGAAAAATGATTATAACAACAGGATTCCAAGGGGATTTTGTTGTAATTTAAGGCGGTACTCTTCCGCCCTATTTCGCGTGTTTGGTGCATCCGTTCCGGTTCGATTCCGGGAGCGCGGACTACATGGAAATCGGTTTCCATGCGCAAATTGACAAATAAACGTAACACAAGGAGGTGGCAAAAATGGCAAAATATGAGTATATCGGAAAAAGGGAAATCATGCGCCGGGTGTCTGCCCTTGGTTATCTGGAAATATCCGGCAAAACGTGCGGCTACTCGAAGTTCGAGGGTGTGGAATGGGTGGAGTCTGCAAAAACCAAAATAACCGTCCAACGTGGCGGTGACTGGATGCAGATCACGCAAAGACCGGAAAACATAACACACACTTACAGCCGGTACGATGGGAAAAGCTATCTTGACAAGTGGTAAAATGCGGTTTATGCTAGACTATAACTATAGCCGGGCAGGCGTCTTCTGGCGTTTGCCTGTGATCGGCAATATCATCAAATATCATCAATGAATTATCTATATATGGCATAACATATAGTGTATTTGTGCTGTTTGCGGGATATCGCAGATAATTGCACGTTTGTTACACGTTTTTGATAATCCGTAAAAATGGAATATTGACCCTAAAATGCTACCCCAGGGGGGTACAAAAAAATTACGAAATATTTTTTGGGGCGCGGGAAAAATTTTCTTTCATCAAAAACCC
>ENA-OPSV01000142-OPSV01000142.1-human-gut-metagenome-genome-assembly--contig:-NODE-142-length-55723-cov-15.114860_pt1 | contig 55723 bp, 45 predicted proteins | sample MGYA00241460_ERZ501912 | MGnify/ENA primary metagenome ERZ501912 (study PRJEB25962, sample SAMEA2042402) | human gut metagenome | biome: human gut; feature: human-associated habitat; material: faeces...
GACTTTTTTTATTCTGTTGGGAGCTTCTATATGATATATTTTGCGCAATATAGATTGTTGTTCGAATAAAAAATAGTAAATTGCATTAGAGCAACAATGTGAAACGGGGTTTTGTGTGATCGAAGCCTCTCCTTGGGCGATAAGGCGATCATTGGGATGATTACTTGAAGTTCAGATTTCTGGGGAACCTATACGCCGGTCAATACGCAATAGTGAAAGTAAAATAGAGTCAATCTCAGAGTTGTAAATGTATGGATGTCCTGACGCATTTTAGGAGCATAGAGGAGTTGACCAAGACGCTCTCACGTGAGCAAGGGCTGCTCAGTGAGATGTTTGAGAAACGGAAACTCATGAGGTTTCCGGTCGCACTTGCTATTGACCTTGTCGGAGGGAATGAAGCCAGACTGCGGAAGTTGATTGACTATGGCGTGCTGGTGAAAGCTGGCAACATGGTAGAGATTGAGAGTGACTACCTGAATTTTTTCGAAGAGGTACTGAATGTCAACGAGGAGATCAGCGTGCTGAGTGTCCAGGAGTGTATCAATACGTTGAAGGAGAATATCGGCTATTTTCTGCAGGAGACCAATCCCAGCCGTAAAGCGGGGTATCAGGATAATGTCCGGCAGCTTCTCAAGAAGACCGGCTTCAGAACCTTGAAAAATGTGGTGGATTTGAAGCGTAATATGGATCATGCCTATAAGCAGGAGCCAAATTATGTCATCAAAAAGAAGAAACTGCAAAATCTGGACGAGAAGAGTCATAGCATTCGCGCCATGATACGTGAGTGCGAAAAGCTGATGGATAATGAGCATGCTTTTTTCATCATGGCTAATGACCCGCACATGGCCAAGACTTGTAGCGATGTAAAGCATGATTTTGTTGAGGCCTACCATGCGCTGATGGAGATTGACCGGCAGATCATCTCTTACATCAATCAGATAGATCAGCAGAATGAGCTCTACAGAAAGATCCGGAAGCTGAAATATTTGCAAGATCAGCTGCTTATCAAGAGTGAAACGAACCTCTCGCAGGTGCTGGAAGAGCAGAATCCGGTTTGGATGGAGTCCCGTCAATACAGCCGAATCCGCCTCTCCCTGGAGATGTTGCGAGGAAACGATCAGATTATCAAACTGCTGAAGAGCGTCGCCGAGCGCAATGGAATCCAGAAAACGGCAAGAACAGCGGCCGAGCCTTTGACGGATGATGATTTGCAGGACCATGTCCAACTGTTGAAAGAGGTGAATCTTGCCGAAATATGGAATGCGTTCCTGGCATCAAGCTATAATCTGTTCGATTTCATCTTGAGATACGACTATAAGGTAAAACATAATATTGAGGAATACGCCGCAATCTTCTGTCAGCTGGTTATTCTGCATCCTGATGAATGCCGGATGACCGGAGAATATGCCATCTACCAAAACATTGAATATCCGATCATTTATGCGAAATAATACCCAAAGAATATACGAGCGTTTAAGCCGGGGCGAATTTCTCTCGGTCGACAGCATTGACGCCTCTACCCGTCATCTGTATGAGGATATAGAGGAGAACCTGGAGGATTACACGGATTATTTTCGGGAGATTGGGCTGCAACTCGAAGCGGGAAATGGTTACTTCTATTTTTCCCGAATAGGAGAGAGTAAACAGTCCATAGAGCAGAAGCTGGACAGCTTTTCCAAATGGCTGGACTATCTGGACTTTCTGAAGTGTTATAACCAGTCCTTTACGGCCGGGTATCAGTTCCGTAAGAGCCATTTGATGGAGCAGATCAGCCTGGATATCGAGATGAAGGAGAAGGCGAACCATCTCTTCAAGAAATACGGTGCGGGGTCTCTTGTCGAGATTGTGAACAAGCTGCTTCAGGAGATGCAGAGTATGGGCTTTGCGGAGTGTGTCAATGAGCTTGATGAGACCTATAAGGTCACTTCGGCATTCCGCTATGTAGAGGAGTTGGTGGACATCATTCAAATTGCAAACGAAGATGAAGTACCTGAATAAAGTCATTTTTATAAATAGCGCGAATATCCCCTATGCAGAGATCGCTGTAGACGGAAATGTGCATTTTACAGGAACGCAGGGTGTGGGTAAAAGCACCGTGTTGAGAGCGCTCTTGTTTTTCTACAATGCCGATAAGCATCGTTTGGGCATTCAGCAGGGACAGAAGCCGTTTGATGAATTCTATTTCCGCCAGTCAAACTCGTATATACTTTATGAGGTGATGCGTGAAAATGGCGCATATACGATCCTTGTCGGTCGCTACCAGGGACGTGCTTCGTGGCGGTTTATTGATGCTCCGTATAAGCGGGAATGGCTGATTACCGAGGACAAGCAGGTGTTGAGTGACTGGATTCGGATTCGGGAACGCATCGACAAGAATGTGGCTGTCTCCGCAAGAATCGAATCCGGTGCCATGTTCAAGGATATTATCTTCGGTAATACCCGCGATTCCAAATACGCACGTTATGCCCTGGTGCAGAGCTCGCATTATCAGAATATTCCACGAAGTATTCAGAATGTTTTTTTGAATACGAAGCTGGATGCCGACTTTGTGAAGAACACCTTGATACAATCCATGACAGAGGAGGATCTGCCGATTGACTTGCAGACCTACAGAAGACTTGTTACGGATTTCGAGCGCGAGTATGATGAGATCGACTGCTGGTTCCGTCAGTCCCGTGATGGTAGTTTCCCTGTGCGTCAGCAGGCGATGAAGATTGCAGACCAGGGGCGCAAGATTATCGCGCTCGATCAGCAATTGCTGGACGTGTGGCATATGTTGAATGAAGCGGTAGCATTTAGTGAACAACAGATTCCGCTTCTGGAAGATAAGGCAAAGGAGGTAAAGAGCAGCATTGAGAAAGAGCGGAACCGGGAGAGAGAGTTGACGGCAGACTATGACAAGGAGAAAGCCCAGCTTAATCAGGATCTTGGAGCCAAAAAGGGTAAATTGGCGGATATAGCGAAGGCGAGAAAAGAGTTTGATGCACTGGGTATTGGCCCAATCCTCGCTCTTGCCGACCGAGAGACCGCTATCCGACAGGAGACGACAGATAAACAGACGCTGTTGGATGGTTTATTGAGAACCCATGCATCGATAGAGGAGAAATACAAGGTATTAAAGGGGAATCTGGAGAATGCTCGACAAGCATTTGAGAACTCCCAGAAAGAGGCATATTATAACAAGCAGGCCGAACTTCAGAAGCAGCGCATTAAGCTGGATGAGGGCCGCACCCAAAAACGGAACCGGGTCATGGAGGTTTTCAACAGCTGGAGGCATGATTCGGACGAACGGTGGCAAATGTTGCTGGCGGACCAGAGTCGGGCAGAAGCAGCGCTGCGGGAGCTCCGTCAGTGGCATCCTATGGCTGATGCAATCAAGCAGGTGGATGAACAACTCCTGCAATTGAATCTGAAGGAGAGCGAGAATTCCGCCCAGCAGCGTGCGGTGAAAAGTCAGATTGAGCAGCTCGCCGCCGAGTACAAGATGCAAGAAGCGGACGTAAAGCAGACCTTTCAACGTGAGCAGGAGCATCTAGAGGCGGATCGTTCCAAAATTCGTGAACAAGTCGCAAGGATTGATGGCTTGCTTGCTCACCTGGACGGCTCTCTTTACAAGTGGCTTTGTGAAAATGCCGAAGGCTGGGAGAATACGATTGGTAAGGTCGTTGATGAGGAGCGGGTTTTATACGCTGAGGGGCTTGAGCCTCGGCTGTCCGGTGCCAGCGATGGGCTGTTTGGCATCCAGTTAAACCTTGATAATATCGACTCCATCCATCGTACTCCCGACGAGTACAGGGCGGAGAAGAAGCGGTTGGAAGAACAGGTGCAGCAGTTAGAGCGTCAGTTGTCACAAATGCTTGCTAATCATGAGGATGAAATAGGAAAACTCCGTAAAAAATATGCCGCGCTGATAAATCCTCTTCGTCAGCGTGCAGCCTCATTGAAGACGGAGGAGGAACAGATCCCCGGCAAACGCCAGGAATTGCAAATCCAGCGGCATAAACTGGAGATGGAAGAGCAGGAAGAGATTGCTCGGGAGACCGAAGACCGTCAACATGCTTGCAATGACGCAGTTTTGAAGGTACAATCGGAGAAAGAGGCCCGTGAGAAGAATGAGTTGAAGAACAAGAAAGATTTGAAGGACCTTGATTCAGCATTCGACAAGGCCTCCAAAGCTCTTGATGCAGAGTTACGTGCCTTCAAAGCGTCACAAAACGTGGAGGCCACCGCGCGCAATCAGGAGTTTACCGATCAGAAGATGCAACTTGACAAACAGCAGAACGAGGAGCTTGCCGGGAAAGGTGTTGACACGCATCTGCTTGAGCAATATCGTAAGGAGCTGGACGAATTGCAGGGACTGTTAAAAAGAATTGATAAAGAACGACCGATTGTTATCAGATATCGGGATGCCGAAAAAAATCTCTTTGCCGTGGAACCGGAAATCAAAGAGAGCATGAAAGCTATTGAAAGGCAGCTCTCCTCGATCCGGCAGCACTATGATGACAAACGGGAGCGTATTTTGAGGCGGTGCGCGGAGCTGGACGAGAGTCAGAAAAAACTCCTAAAGGAGCTGGAGCATAGGCGTGAGGGGCTGGAGCGTTATCACCAGATGCTCGATAATGAGCATCTGGTGCCGGATACTTATCTCACGGATGATAGAACGATGAAGACACAGCAGGATTGTCAGCAGCTCTTGAGCCAATTGCGGGGAGTTGTCAATCAAAAACGGGAATCAATCGAGAAATTGAAATCCGTTGTTGTCAGCTTCAATCGGAACTTCAAGCCTCAGAATGCTTTCCACTTTAACACAATGCCGGTGACAGATGCTGACTACATGCAAATTGCGGTCGATCTGCAGGACTTCATGGACAATAACAAAATCGAGGAGTTCCGCCGACGGACGAGCGAGCATTACAAAGACATCATGGGGCGTATTTCGGCCGAGATTGGGTCACTCATGAAGCGAAGGGCAGATGTGGATGGTGTGATACAGGATATCAACCGGGATTTCGTCGAGAAGAATTTTGCCGGAGTCATTAAGAGTATTGAGCTCCGGGCCGATGCATCGAGCGACAAGCTTATGCAGTTGCTGATCTCTATTCACGATTATACGACGGAGAATGCGCTCACCATCGGCGAACTGAATCTTTTCTCGGACAATAACCAGGATGAAGTGAACCGTAAGGTCGTCGATTATCTGAAGAGTCTGTCGCATCAGTTGCAGAACGAGCCCAATCGTGCGACGGTATCCTTGGGAGATGCTTTCCGGCTGCAGTTCCGTGTTAAAGAGAATGACAACGACACGGGCTGGGTGGAACGTATCAATAACGTGGGATCGGATGGTACGGATATTCTTGTGAAGGCGATGGTCAATATCATGCTCATCAATGTCTTTAAGAAAAAGGCGGCCAAAAAGAGTGGTGATTTCATCGTCCACTGCATGATGGATGAGATCGGGCGCCTGCATCCCAACAATATAAAGGGGATTCTGCAGTTCGCCAACTCACGCAATATCTATCTTATCAACAGCTCGCCTACGTCGTACAATCCTTACGACTATCGCTATACATATCTCCTCAGTAAACATGGCGTGAAGACGAGGGTCGAGAAGTTGTTGCAACGAATCAATTAGTCGGATGATATGGCGATAAACGCATCTATACAGGCATTGTTGGCGGGTGAACAAGTCGCAGGTTCGAAGCTAAACAGCCGGCTGCTTGACGAGCTGCTGGCGGAAGGCCTGCTATTGGTTCTGTCACGCGGCTCAAGAAAATCGTATCGGGCTCGTGATCCGGAGGCCCTTAAACGGTTTCTCATAGACCGGGATGAAAGCTATCGAATCCTCGAAGTGGATCGACCGAATTCCCGTGCTTCAATGGCCGCAGAAACCGGGAACTCCAAACTTGTTATGGTTCGTTCCTGCCCGGGGTTCCCGGTGAACAGCTATGAACCGATTGCGTGTCTTCTTGACGGGAAGCCTTTCATGGTAAATCCGCAGGAGGGGAGCTTCCTCTTTGTCGCCGATTGGGAGCGTTTTACAATCCCGGAGGATGTGGTGGTGATTGGTGTCGAGAATATGGAGAACTTCCGGATGATTCGTCAGCAACGAGTATTCTTTGAGCAATATCTTCGGGCGCACGACCTCTCAACTCGGGTGCTCTTTGTCTCCCGATATCCGCAATCCACGGATCTAAGGAGATGGCTATGCACCATCCCGAATCATTATCTGCATTTTGGCGATTTTGATCTGGCTGGGATAAATATATTCCTGGTTGATTTTCGGCAGTATTTGGGGAAAGAGCGTTCTTCGTATTTGATCCCTGACGATGTGGAATCGCGCCTGAAATCGGGCTCCAGGAAGAGATACGATGAACAGTATAACCGATTTAAGAGTATTAAATCCGAAGTGCCTGAATTGCAGCACTTGATAGATTTAATCCATCGTGAGCGGAAGGCCTACGACCAAGAGGGGTACATCTGTGATAGTTAACCGAGATATTGGATCTTTTTGCCTTTGGTCTTATCTATATTCTACTGTTTTACCCGTCGATGACTGAGAAATCTATAAAAACGAAAGTTCCCGATGTACGGTGAGATTATTCCAGTTTGGGTTGAGTATTTCCGAGTCATTATTTACGGATGTATAAAAATGATGTAACCATCTAAAAATATGTAGGTATAATGTTGTTTAATCCCCAAAGACATATTGTAAAGAAGCGGACAATTATTTTTTGACGCTTGTTTTTATAGTTCGATTCTCTTGGATAATGTAAAGAGTTGGTTCGAGGTTCGATTATGGGTAGTCATTTTTCCTCGCAGGGCTGAGGGGTAGGACTCCATGGACAGAGATAGTAATTTTTGTGGAATCAATGCCTCGGCGGAGGATTTTTTCGCCTGGGCTTGCGATTTGGATGCGGAAGGTGTTGACGTCTCTGTCGTGAGGTGGTCGAGGTAAGGAAAACGACTTTCAGTCACGATGGATGAAGGTCCATCTCGCCAATTGAATCAGCCCAATTGAGCCGAGGTTCAAGCGATGTGAAGAAATGTATCCTCAAATTGAAGGTAATCAAATCAGAATGATTTTTTACCAGGAGATTGAATAAGTGCTTATCATAGTTCATTGTCAAGATGTAGAGAAGATGAAGATCTCTCTCTACAGACATTGTTGCTTTGTGCCGAAGAAGATTGTCTGGAAGAGAAATTAGTATGGGATAATAAACCTATTTGCGCGGTAAATTGTTAATCGATTGTTTTGCATTGAGGACTTAAAAAGTATTAGCCGAAAAGTTGAAATTTTTAAGATAAAACATTATCTTCATGGTGATTCTGAGGATGGTTCTAGTCGAGGTCAATGACACAATAAGAATAATTAAAAAATAAAAATATGCAGGATGGGCCTTTGAAAATGTATTATAGAGGAAAGGCATTAGTGATTGGTAACGATCATTACGACCAGTTGAAGCCTGATTTAGACAATGCTGTAAATGATGCAAAAGCTATATATGAAGCATTTAGAGATCTGGGGTTTATGATGATGCCAGAAGCGTATGACATTGATACCGATAGATTCGATGAGCTTTTCGATGATTTCAAGTCTGAACTCGGTAAATATGAGGTGGGTATTTTATACTTTTCTGGACATGGAGTAGAGATAGATGGTAAGAATTATCTAATCATGCGCAATACGCCGATAGGGGAACTTGCAAAAAGCACAATACGATATTCCATCGATCTACAAGATTGCATAAAAGAATTGCATAATACCCAATGCAAAATGATCATCGTTATTATTGATGCATGTAGGAATAATCCTTTTGACGGGAGAAATAGAGGGTGGGGGTCCGTTAATTTAGCACCTTTGTTTGCGCCTAAAGGTACATTGATAGCCTATTCCACTTCCCCTGGAGAAAAAGCTGATGATTTTGGAATGGACGGTCATAGTGTATATACAGGCGCGTTACTAAAGCATCTCAAAGAAGAGGGCCTTGAAATTGAAACATTCTTCAAGAAGGTGCGCTCTACCGTAGATACAATGACCTCCGGACAGAAAACAAGTTGGGAGCATACTTCTTTGATTGGTTCCTTTACTTTTAATAGTGGACGCATTGTGCATGTCGATGATATCGGCTATGATGATATGGTGTTAAGAGATGAACAATACACTATGACGGATAAGGTTATAACACCAATTATCAAGAAACTTAAGTCATACAATTGGGATGAACAGAATGAAGGTGTAGCAGAGTTTAGAAAAATCGTTCCAACAAGATTAGATAAGAATCAATTATTTATTATAGGAAGGAACCTGCTACAAGCAGCAGAAGGAGGTTCGTATGAAGCAAGGAATACAATTGTCGATAGTAGTGCGCTAGTGCCTTATAGTATTGAAGGCACAAACCACCTTTTAAATGGAATTTTATTTGAGGTTTATTTTAATAAAGAAGGAGAATTTCGCTATAAGAATTTTAAGATTACTCTTCTCAATGAGTTATTATTACACACAAACATCGATTCATTGAAGAGCTCATTTGTCTTTATACATAGATTGTTACGAAATTTTTCTATGTTTCTTATTTTTATTCCCAGTCCTGATCCGATAAAGGTTTCCATAAATGTGAAATTGAACAAGGAAGTCGTATATTTAACATGGAATGATCCTATGGAAATGTCTGTTGTGAAAAGTGTATCATTTGAAGGTCATGATCTATTAGCAGCAGATGACGATAGTAATGTGTTCCCTTTTAGTTGTGAGCCGGTCATTAGTGAAAGTATATTAAAAGGCATATTGTGTGAGTGTTATGGGATACCATCCACATGTCTTAATCTAATATATAATGAAGAACCAATGAATAAAACGATGTGGTTAGATCGGAAGTTTAAACGAAATTTCAAAAGAGTGTAACAGAAGCTCCTGACTCGCAACTATTAAATTTACGGTAGAATGAGGATTCTGTGATTATTATATTTATGAAGGTAATAAGGTTGGCTTATGTATCTAAGTAAGATTGATATAAAGAATTTTAGAGGTATCAAAGAACTATCAGTGGAATTCGATAAAAAATTGAATGTAATTATCGGAGCTAATGGACAGTTGAAGACATCTTTGATGGATGCTATCAGATTGTTTTATTCGTGGGGGGAAACAAATCGAGATATAGAAATAACTAGAGAGGATTTCTATGTTGAGATTACGCAAAACCCAGAGGGAGTTAAAACGAGTGTTATTTCAACAAAAATAGATATATGTTATCAGTTTGAGGAATTATCATTACAGCAAGAAGGGGCATTCTATCAGTATTTGGTGCCAAAAGATGATGGTACTATGGTTGCCAGGGTTCATCTGAGTTTTGAGATGAAAGAGAAAGGTAGAATCTATTCTTCATACGTCACAGGTAGAGAGGAGAATGAGCTGCGTGCTGATTGGAATACATTTCATTATTTTCATCCATATTATCTTGGCGCATTGCGCGATAGTACTCGAGACCTGATGAGTTCTCGCAACAATCTGTTAGGAAGAGTCATTAAAAGAAAGATTGATAGGGCTGGCTCAGAAGATGATGTAAAGGGTATAGTGAATAGTGCAAACGAGCAACTTTTACAGAGACAAGAAGTAAAGGAAACACAAATTGGTATAAATGATAATCTAGGCCAGATAAACAAGTCAAACCTTCACAATGTAGAATTGCACATAGAACAGAGTAAGATCGAGTATATTGTTAATATCATCAAGCCTTTCTTGCCATTTTCTACTGCTAACAAGGAGGGTTTTGTATTGACTCAAAATAGCCTTGGATATAATAACTTAATATATATAGCTTCGGTATTGAGTGATATTAAAGATTGTCATATAGAAGATAATGTGAGTATATATGCTTTGCTGATAGAAGAGCCAGAAGCCCACCTCCACCCACAATTACAAGTGAATCTGTATAACTTTCTTAAGGAAGCAGATGCTAGTGAAAATAGTCAGACATTTATTACAACCCATTCACCGACTTTAACATCAAGGATTCCGTTAGAGAATATTATACTGCTGAAGGATGCAGCAGCTTATCATGTGGGTAATTGTTTCAAGGAACGACACTCTGAAAATATTGTCCGTAATGTTGCTGATCACGGTAGGCTATTAAAAGAGAAAGAGGTGGTAGCTTATAGAAGAATGATATCTCGATACTTTGATGTGACACGTTCGCAGCTGTTATTTTCGTCTGGCTGCTTGTTTATTGAGGGTATCTCAGAATGTCAATTAGTTGAAACTTTCTCTAAGTTGATTGGTAAATCATTGATTAATAATCAAGTTGAAATAGTAGATGCGGACGGAATAGCTTTTTATCAATTTATCATGTTGTTTAATTCTTCAGATCCGGCAAAACGTTTACCTATGAAGGTAGCGTTTGTGACTGACGAGGATCAGTTTGCAGATTCTAAGGATGTTGCATATAATCTGAATGAATTGGTGAACAATGATTATGCAAAGCTGAATCTTCTTAGAGAAGGAATTAATAAGGGTCAAGTGAATGGTCGTGTTGACAATATGAAGGCTATGGCCAATCATCAGGATAGTATTAAAATATGTTCAGGAAGGAAAACACTAGAATACCAAATATGTGAGGCAAATGTTTTTGCTAATAAAGAGACAACAAAAGAGACTTTGCTTTACGAATTGATTAGGGAAGTAAATCCAGAAGGTATAAACAAGGTAGATTCTTACATGTCAAGATTTGAAGATAGGGATATGAATGAAGAGGAGCAGCAAAATGTTGCCTTGCTGATGTGGAAATGTCTTCCAGGTAAGGCAGAGTTTGCTCAAACTTTGAATTCATTCTTGTTAGAAAAAAAAGAAACTGGCGGTGACATAAAGTTTTCTGTGCCTGCGTATATTCGAGACGCAATAAATCACTTGGTATCATGAGTATGGATTACGACATAACCCCTCAACGGCAAGCATATCTTGATTCGCGAGGTTATACCATTTTAACAGCATGTCCTGGAAGTGGTAAGACAACGAGTATTGTCAAGAAGCTGTGATACTGTTCCAAATAGTGTGTCTGGTGGAGGGTAAATAAAAAAGTCTACAGATTTTTTAGATTTGTATAGGGAATCAACAAAAAACTAAAAAAGGAGTAGACTTATGATGTTGACAAAGGAACAACTTTCCGAATTAATATGCAAACATTCGGAGCGGGAAAATGGTCTTCAGGATCTGTTGGAGATCTTGTTGGAGAGTATGATGGTCTCGGAGCGCCGGGAATATCTCCGGGAAAACTCCGCATCAGGGAATAAATGCAACGGCTTCCGTCCGGGGCATAGTTACGGTCATGGCCGAACGCTGACGTTCCGGATACCTCGAGATCGCTACGGGAATTTTCATCCCCGGATCCTGGCGATCCTACGCCATCAGGAGGATGAATGCGAACGTCTTGCCGGAACGCTTTACACGAAAGGTCTTACGCAGGAACAGGTCGGCGAGGTATTCCAGGATATCTATGGCGAGCACTACAGCAAGGCGAGCATTTCGCGGATGCTGGACTACCTTCGTGAAGATGTTTCGCAATGGCTCACGCGCTCTCTGGAGGCTTATTACCCCATCGTCTTCATCGATTGCGTACACATGAAGATCCACCGCAAGCGGAGCGTAGAAACAGAAGCTTTCTATGTAGTGCTCGCCGTGCGTGAAGACAAGCGGCGCGAGGTGTTGGGGATCTTCAATAAACCCACGGAGAGCGCCCTGGGCTGGGGCGAGATGCTCGCAGAGCTACATGAACGAGGTGTTCGGAAGATCGGCCTGGTGTGTGCCGACGGGCTGAAGGGTCTGGAGGATGTCATCAGTGCGATCTTTCCCGGAACCCTGCTGCAACGCTGTACGACGCACTTGAAACGCAATCTGCTGAGCTGCGTGCGCAACGGCGACAAGGGCGAGCTGGCCGAGGATCTGCGACAGGTCTTCCGTACGGGGGATCGCAGCTATACGGTGGAGAGAGCCTGGGAACAATGGCAGGCGCTCTGTGAGAAATGGGGTCAGGATTATCGCAGTTTTCGACGACGGGCGGAAGATCCGACTTACAAGGCCTACTTCACCTATCTGAATTACGAGGCAAGGATTCAGTCGATGATCTACACGACGAACTGGATCGAGCGTCTGCAGAAGGATTTTCGACGGGTTACACGCATGCGGGGAGCTATGCCCAACGAGGAGTCGGTTCTGTTGCTGATGGGCAAAACGGCCATGGATAAGAAATCCTATCTGAGGCCGGTGCCGCGGATCGACCTGGATCGGGTTTTATTCCCCGAGTGAAGACTATAACACAAAAATAAGAACAATACGCCGCGGCGTGTTGTTCTGAAACCAAGAATCGCTATATTTGCATATCTGAAGAATCTGAAGGCGCCTACCCAGACACACTTTTTGAAACACTACCGAAGCTGTTGACAATATCACGTTATTGCGAAGAGCATTATGGAAGACATGCTGGCTTTGCCTGTATGTCATTTACTAATAAGGCTTGTGCTGAAATAATGCAGAAATACAGAGAAATGCATAATGAAAGATTGACATTTCCCAATGAGGTACTGACAATTGATAGTTTTATCATGCAGTATGTTGTATTCCCGTTTTGGTATTTATGCAATGCTTGTAAAAAGAAACCTTTAGTGGTTAACGAGGAAAAAATACAAGAACGGATTTATTATAAAAATGTTAAGAAAAACGGCCAATGGCAGCAATATCCTCTCCTACCTTTATCTTATGCCTGGCTAATGCATAAAAAGAATCCATCATTGGTATCAAGAGATAAAACTGGATTTAAATGGAACCACCACGTTGTAACTAACGCAAAGGAGATTGCCTATTGCGAAGCTGTTTTTGCTTATCGTCTAGAAAAAGGCTATATAACAAGCAGCGATGCACTGTGGATGGCGTATGATATATTACAACATCATCAAGATGTAGCAAAAGCACTTGTAACACGTTTTCCATATATCATCGTTGATGAAGCACAAGATAACTCTGAGCTGCATTTTGAGTTCTTCAACCTATTAAAGAATGCCGGTTTACAAAATCTTGAGTTTGTTGGTGATATTTGCCAGTCCATCTATGGATTCAATAATGCCAGGCCTGGATTGTTGCAAAATATGATGTCAGAAGACGGATGGAATGTATTGCCTCTATCTGAATGCAGGCGCTCTAATCAGCGTATAATAGATTTATATAGTAAACTTAAATCAAGAGATGTCCCAGCTATTGTTTCGCTTGGAGTGGAGGACAAAGGAATACCTATCGTAGTGTATAAGTATAATGATGAAAATGTCAGTGATATTATTCGGGATTTCTATCAAGTCTGTGAGGGTTATGATTTGTCCAATAGAATGATATTAGCGCGAGGAGTAAAGAAATGTAAGCAATTATCCGGTGTTAAGGACGTAGATTTTAAATACTGGAAAATTGAGCACCAGCTGCCTTATTTGATAATAGATGCCGTCTCTGCTTTTGATTCGGGGAATATTGATACTGCTTTTAGAAAAGTAAGACTAGTATTAGCAGAACTTTTGGCTGGCGATAATCCTGATGCTAGGCGAGAGTTTGTACACGAAATAGAACATAATGTGGACTGGAATGCAAAGATATTCGGTTTTCTAAAACAGATACCTTCATTGTCTTTGAGCTTCAAAGAATGGTCGGAACGGACTTGTATATTATTGAAGGATTATTGGGAACTTGAAGATAAGCCTACTTTTGTTCCATATCATAAGCAAAAGGGGTATAATATGAGGGAAATGGCTGATGTGCCCGTAGAACAATATCATCAATCAAAAGATAGGGGACGCAAATGCTATAAGGGTATAGATACAATACACGCAGTAAAGGGGGCTACCTTGGATGCAGTACTTCTGTTCCTATCGTCTGATAGTAAGGGATCAAGTATTTCATTGAATGATTTTCTACATAGAGAAGTTAAAGTCATGACAGAAAGTCAGCGAATGATATATGTCGCATGTTCTAGAGCTAGTCAATTTCTAGCATTAGCTGTACCAGAGCCTATCACTGATGAGCAGATTCAAAACGCCTTGGCCGGTGTGGACATAGATATTCGTTAGTATTAAATATATTTGCTAATTGGGAAAGTTTTGAACGGTATTGCACAGTAGCTATTGGTATTATTTCAAAGAGATATCTGGAGGGAGAAAAATAAAATAGTCTATAGATTTCTTAGATTTGGAAGAAAAATAGTCCCAGAATAGCTGTGGAATTAGGACTGTTTTATCAATAATACGAATTTTGTTATTTACCTGTATAACTAAATAAATCTTGTATGATATTTTTTTTGAAATCTTTATAAGGTTTATCTATCAGTTCATTGTACTTGGTCTCAACATAAATATTAACACCTTCGTCGCCGATATTAGCCACAAGTTTATCTCTAAAATTGTCGCTTCTATCTAGAATCTTCTGGTAAAGATTTTTATCTATAGCAGAAAGAAAATAAATAAACTTCTCATTCAAATCTTTAAACAATCTTTGAATTATCTGCTCTATATTTTTTTTATCTGTATCTTTATTTTTCAATACAGATAAGATGCCTTCCAGATAATCAAAGAAATTATATACATACTTCAGATTATAATCCAAAATTAATGTTTTCAGTAGCCCTATTTTTCTATCAGCTTCCTTGTTTTCGTCTTCTTTTTTATCCTTTAACTTAAATATAGATATTGCATACCAAGCATTAAAAAGTGCAATGGCAACCGTTGCTACCTTATAAAATATATCAAGAAAAAAATTAAAAGAAAAACCTTCAGATGCATTAATATTCGACATTGATATATGATTCAATGTATCTAATGCCTGCTCCATAATTATACTATCTACGATCATAATAATCTAATCAAGTCCAGTCTTTCTTTGAAGTATTCTCTCTATAGCTTCATCCAGTGGCCCATTAATATCATAGCCATTACTTTCCCATCTCACTTTTTCTAGAAATTTAGATTTACCATATTTAGAAACAATGTTGTAGAATAGTTCCTCTAAAAAAGAAGGTGTAATAGAATAAATATCTTTAGGTATTTTGATTGTAACAATATCATTGTCATCAAAAAGACCATCAATACCACTTCTTTCTCTAACATCTAAACCTCGATCTCTACCTGTAAAGACTTTAGATTTAACATTGCCTAGTTGAGTTCTAAACTTTTCTAGGTCTAAAATATCATTAGTTTTCATTATTTAAATCATCATCGTTTATTAAAAGTTTTGCAAATATAATAGTGCCAGGGAAATAATCAGGTACAGTTCGAACATATTTTTCATCAGGAGCATCCGATAATTTACCAGACTTATTAAAGGATATAACTCCACCTGGATATCCAGACTCGCTATCTACTAGCTTATAAGTTCCATCAAAATCAATTCTTGTTTTACCAGACAACAGGAACATTTTAGAGATATTATCTACTTTTTCATCACCTTTTAGTTTAAAGAAACTATTTATAAACTGAATTGTACCATTACCTCTACGACGAACATCCCGAGGAATACAACTCACACCACCTTGCAAAGAATATAAAGTCCATAAATTTTCTTCAGTAAAACGATCTTTTTTAAACAGGCTATGAGATCTAAATTTATTAGATAAAGTTTTCATCTTACTTAGACAATCTGTATTAATAGGTGTATTAGCAAGAGGATATTTAAACTTCTCATAAATAGTTTGGCCAAAATTCATAATAACTAAGTTCAACAATCCAAAGTGCTTACCATCTTTTACATATTCTTCAAAATATCCAATTAAATACCGATATTTTAGTGAAGAATGCTCTTCTGCATTTATTAAAGTCTCACCTACGACATACCCGAGATCCTTCAAAGTCTCTTTTTTTAGAGTCTTACCAACTCTAGACAGGCAAGAATTAACATAGTCTAAAAGAGTTGTTGTATCTACTTCTTTTTGAGCTAATGCATTTTTTACACTTAATCTATCTTTGTCAAACCTCCTTAATCTATATGATACTATTTTATCAAAATTTACACGTCTTTTTATCAGTTCTGCAGGTGAACCAACAGAATACAACATTCTGATAACATTTTTATTCTCTATATTAAATCCACCGACAGATCTCAATCTTATATATTTGTCAATCTTAGCCTTTTTGCATGATTCCATAAACTCATCTATATCTAATAAAATGGAATCAAGAAACACCTGTGAAGCTAAATCAACTTTATCACAACGACTATAATCAAGATTTAAACGAATGCATGTCTGAAATAGGAACGCAGAAATTATAGATGATAAAAAGTCATAACTTTCTTTAGGGTTATCTATGATAGAAAACGATTTAGGAACTAGAATGGTATTATTAAACTCATTTTTATGTTTAGTCAATTTTTTTATGTAAAAAGGACTATTCTCGCAACTTGTCAAATAGGCTAAATTTTTAGGTAGAAAAAATTTTAAAGCATCATTGTATGAATGTATATTCTTTCCTATTTTAATAAACTCTTTATGCCGAACATTATAAAGAATCTGTTTCCTCTTCTTTATTTTCCTCCTTCTATTACTTTTTAATCTTCTCCGAAAGCGTTTATTAATCAAATATTTGCTGATCATGATATAATAGTGAATATTTCACCAAGATAGCCTAAAGGTATAGCTTGTACCTTAACCCGATTAGCTGAGGATTTATCTTGATAAGAAGTTTATATTTTATGGTTATACAACCATGTTTGACCAAATGTTTAGCACAATACAAATATAAATAAATTTAACGGCAATATTAAACAAATAAATTTTTAAAATACTTATCGATCTAAAATCGAATGATAAAGTGTTGTGATAAGATGTGGGGTATGGGTATTGTTTAACAGGTGCACAAGTGAGCCCTAATAGCTGGAATCATACAGCCAAAGGGATGGGGCTCGCTGTGAAGAAAAATTTAAAGTCAGTTGCAAACATCTTATCTGACTAATAGAAACCTCCTAGACTGCATATGGCTGAGAGTGAGGTTACCTATAGTTTTTCGGAACGGTTTGTGTAAATGACGTGGGGATAAAATAGGATGTTGAGGTTCTTGCCAGAGGAGGAATCATGGACGTAGACGTAGCGATTATTATTCTTACGAATGGTGTGGAGTATAGTTTGTCGAGAGAAGTTTACAAATGACATAGTGTTTAAAAGTACGTCTACTTAAGAGGAGAGATAAAGTTATGCAGAACAATAGTAAATGCTTGTTACCTAACGAGTTTTTAGTCGTCGGATATCTGATGAAAATTCTTTATCCAATATAGGACTGGATTAGACAAAAGTATAGAAGGTGGCTCGTTAAAAGGATGTCAGAAAACAATAAGTAATACATTATGAAATGAGAAAACATGACGCCACTAAATGCCGAATGGCAAATATAGAGGTATGGGAGGAGGGAAAACGAAAGTATAAAAACAACTTTGTTTCCCAAAAGCTCGATTTCAATGTAAATATAAAATATTAAAGTTTATAGTTCGTCATAATTAATTTTCTTTTTATATATGGACACAAATCGATAGTCAACTCTTTGAGCTGTTCATCCGAAAGATGCATATCTTTCAAAAGGTTCAACAATTCTTCCTGGCGTGGCTGTCCCAATGTCATACGATACAATGCAAGTACTTTGATCAGGCGTTCGTATTTATATCGATCACGGCTGAGAGGGTAAAGCGGAATAATACGTTCAATGTATTCCAATTTTGCCCGTTGTTCTTCTGTTAGTTCTGCGACAGGAAGGCACCAATAAGGAACGATATCCGAATGCGTACCTTTCAAATCTTTGTAAGCCATAGAGAATAAATCATCCCAAGTATGATACACTGCATTGCCATATAATTTTACCACATTTCTGCGTATAGCCAGGCATTTATAGCGGTTAATACGGCCTTCGCGTTGCTCCAAATCAACCGGATTCGAAGGTAAATTCCAGTGAACAATCTTTCTGGCATACCAATGAAAATCAAGACCTTCCTGTCCAATCGAAGTGGTAGAAAGCAAGAATGGCCGGAAGGGAGAGTTGAATGCCTTACGGATATTGCTGGTACGTGCGACTGATTTGTCTGTGACTGTTTTATCAATGAACGGAATCGCAAAATGGCAACGCATAAGTTGCTTTTTCTTATCCGTACCCAAAGAATCGATTGTGTCTATACTAAGATTGCTCGTACCGATAATGGCATCCGAGATAACATGTCCGAGTTTCTTTTTTTGTGCCATGTGTGCATATTCATCGAGAACAGCCTGCAGGTTGCCTATCACACAATAATCAAGTACAGATTCGTAATAATCATCATCATTTTTCTTGTTGTACATCAGATCTATCACAACTGCACTTTCGGGCTTGTTGAACACTGAGACGATTGCTTTGGCTACCATCTTGGCATCTTCTTCATTGCCTGATTGTCGATAGGCACATACTGCAGGTGAGGCTATAGCGATATCTGTCATCACATCCAATGCATTCGAAGGTACATACAAGCCAATCAAGTCTTCTACTGGTTCGTCATCCAGTACTTTCATGAGGGAAAGAATAAGTTGGGCGTTGTTTCGTCCTTGTTGTGGAAGGGTATGTATGAGCGTATTCTGAGCAAATTTTTCTTGAATTCGCTGTTTTATGATTCTCCGGATTGAAGAAAGTTTTTCTCCATAGAATTCCGCAGGAGAGAAAAGACCCGCTAAAGTTCGGCAAGGATACTCCAATAGCCCGCCTGTTCTTAAACGGCCTTCACCGTAACGATTCTTCTTTTTTGAAGCATAGCCTATCTTTGGCTCGGTTAACTCTCCAAAAGTATATAAATCAGAATAATATGACATCATTATGGAAATCATTCTCGGCACCATTTCCCATGATGAGAACAGGATAACTTTAGAGAAACTGCGAGCCTCGTTACTCTCAAATACACCTTCGGCCGTATAGTAAGGATTGGACGCGGGAACCCAAAGCAGCAGATGTGTTTTCTTTTCATGGCGAACTCCAAATACCAAGTCGTGAAGGTACTTTAATTTGCCACTGGCAAAAGGAATTGAACGATATTTGTTGATTGCATCTCTTGAGAGGAGTAATGCTTTCATTTTACCGGATTTCTTTACCTCTGAATGATGCAATGCTGAAACTATTTGCTTCTTCAGTTCATACTTGTCCATAAAGGACAGTAAATAAGGCGAAGATTTGACATACTCCATGGGAAGATTACCCAAGTGTATTTTTTTATTTTCATGGCTCAGATAATCCATTAGATGCTGGCATTCTGCAAACGAAAGAATATCTTCCGGCAATACCTGTACATCGCATACTTGCGAATCGTCTATAATGCCACTATTAAATCGTTCTGTGCGGCACATCACTCCATATAGAGCTTCTTCCGCCTCGTTTTTGGCGGAGACGAGCGGTGTCAGATCAACTACATCAGTACGCTTCAGTGCGGCAGAATATGTATGCCATATCAACTTAAATCGGTCAGTTTTATCTTTTGTGGCATATAGAAAGTCCATTACTTTCATAAAGTCCTGATAGTGCTCGTCATTTCCATCCGTATTCAACTCTTCAAGGGTAGAATATGGCTTGTAGGGCGTAGCGGAAAGCAACAGAATCTTGGTATTGGATCGCTTGTTATCGAAAAATTTGTTGGCCAGCATGGATTGCTCATCATCACTTTGTTCGAGCAGTGAGTTGAAGCGTTGGAACTCATCCATGATAACCAGATCCGGATCGAGCATGTCTATACTGATCCCGGCAAAAATACGACGCAGTTTGTTAATCAGATCTGCTCGCTGCCGATTGTCGCAACCATTCTGAGCATATTCAATCAGTTGATTGATAATCGTATCTGACAGGCTTGTCTGCAACTTGCCATACATCTCGCAAAGATAATCTTTGCCGCATTCTTTGATTTTACCGTTATAGATGATAGTAAGTTCATGCCAGTTTTTTACATTGCAACTAAGAAGATTGCTGATGACTTTTTTATGATCTTTAAATTGAGGTAGTCCGCATAATATATCATACATCAAGGCCCGTTCATTGGCTGTTCCTTGTGCACTGTAAAAACGGAAGGAGGTTGATGGTGTCAGAGGAATGATCGATTCTGGCATTTCCCCTTTCTCGCGTTGTTCCGCAATCCTTTTTTCTGCCAGTTTGATATAAAGATGCTGCATTGACAGACGGCTCTCACTGATACTCATCCGATTGTCAACTCCCAATTTCTCAATGTTCTGGTCAGCTATATTAGCATTAGAACAGATATAGACGACCTTAAAGAAATCATCTTGTTCCTGCTTGTGCCATTCTCGAATCAAATTAATAACTTGTTTGGCCACATACGTCTTACCTAATCCTACCTCATCGGCAAGTAATACCCGACGGTGCCCTAAGTTTTTATAGATATGTAGAATGCGCTCTGCTGTGGCACATTGAAAATCTTTGATTTCCTGGCTCATAAGCGTTTGATTCTTTTAAGAACATTTTCAAATGTGCTGTACATCTCCACGAAATGGTCTGGAATAACAGACTCGTCCGCTTTTTCTACGATTTGTCGGATAGATGCGATGCGGTCTGGATCTTTATATGCCATTTTTACCATGTCTTCATAAAGGGAGGTGCTGATTTGCTGTTCCAAAGCAGCAGTTTTGTCTTCGGCCAACTCTTTTTCCAACTGTTGACTTTCTAATATATACTGTTCCACATCTTCTGTCAGCATGAAAGCCAGATAGTTGATGAACTTCCCTTTTGTATTGATGAAAGAACGGAATATGGCTTTGTCACGCTCGTCGGTTGGCATTCCTTCCGTCTTTATCTTTATCACTCGGTGTAAATCTCCAGTTCGTATTGAGTAAAACTCTGTCAGTGAATCCAGTGGTATGTCTTCAAATATTAGATCGTCAGTCAACTCTTGTTCTTTGCCATTACATCCTAAAGGATAAAGGAAAACAGATTCCGAAGGGAGCTTGTTTGGCAGGCATTGGATTGTAATGGTATAGCTGCCGTTATTTGATCTGATTTGTGCCTTTTGAATCGCTGCAATCGCACGACGCAATATCAGTTCGTCGGTGACATTCTTTTTACCACCGTCTTCCTTAGGTACCGAAATAACCTGCTCGAACATACACTCTTTACTCTCGTTAATCAGTTCACTCCGGTATTTTTCATACGAGGTCTTATATGGGGCAAACTTCATGTGCAGTAAAAATTCTACATTCCGACTGAATCCGTTCATGGTAGCATTGGTAGAACCGAGATACAAATGGTTATAGTAAAGACGGTCTTCATGTCTGCGTATGAAATAAACTTTCTCGTGCAAATCGACAGCTACATCTTTTTCTACTTTATCGGTCAGTACCTCCTTGGGTGTGTACACTTCGTTATTAAACAAATTTATGATCTCTTGTGTAACAGAAGCATGTCTTGTGATGAGTGTCTTTCTGGCTCCGTGGCTGCAACTGACCATCTGATTCAGGATATGTGTGTCTACGAATGGAGAGATAACCAACATCTCTGTTGCATGCTTCAACATACTCTGTTCAAGGCATTCTGCATGTCCATCATATCCAGGTATTCCCATGGGGAAAAACTCGTAATCTTCAAAGGGCGAATCCGTAAGATCAAATTGTTCGATGCAGTTAATGTCTATGCAGAGCGAACGCATATTTTTACGGATAGTACAGTTATCGGTTTTTCCGATCAACCATGTGAGAAAGTCCACAAGCGGTTTATGTTTGCTTTGGGCCTTTTGGGTAGCTTGTTTTGTGCTGATCTTTCCGGAAAGTTCACATACTACGTCCAGGTCGTTAGAACTGGTTAGGTTGCGTGAAAGGACAATCAATTTGATTTGCTGCGTACCTGTATCCGGGTTTGTTTCTTTGATTATCCATACTTTGGGATGAAAATTGATGAAGCCTCCGCCTTTCGCCTGGAGTGTTACCTGCACAACGCTTTGCTCAAGAAGTGAATACACTTTGGAGTTGGCCTGCGGTATTGCAATACATCCGGCGTTACAAAAAACTGCAAATTTACCTGCCGATTGATTGATAGTCTCCAGAATCAAGTGGGGAGAACGCATGGTTGCCTCCGTCAAATCTGTCATCGTACCCAGCATAAATGGTACCGACAATAAGGAAGGCATGTCCAGACTATAGGTCGTGCATACGGCATAATCAACCACAAAGCCGTCACTTTGCAATACATCCGTATAGACAATATCATTCCATAATGCTTCAGCCATTGATAGCCTCCTTTCTTAATTCGTCAACAAAGATTTTCACCGTATCCCATCGGTACGTGAGTTTATAGTAATGTATGCGGGCTTTCTTGTCGTAAACGTATGCAGGATTTCCAATTTTCCTGCGATTCCCTTTTACATTTCGTTCTCGGCTGATAATCAGTTGGTCCAGACCTCCATTTTCTTCAATATCATTGGCAGCCAGGCGCTCCGCAACTTTTTCGCAGAACCTTTTCCCGCTATCCTCCCGTATGTTTACGGCATTCAGTACCTTGTCTATATCGGTCCCACTTTTCCGGTATTCTTCAAGTTTCTCCTGAAATTCAACTCGCATCTCTTCATCCTGGTATTGCGAATAGATATAGTTATAGCGGATGTGCACCATATATATAAAATCCGCAAAGCGTCGGGCCAGGTCTTGCAATTCTCCAATCTCCTGTGGCAATTGGCGGTATGGGATCTGTTCAAATCTATCGGTTATCGCAAAGTCTGGATTATCTACGATGTAACGTAATAATGTACCTTGACATGCTTTTGCATTCAGTATGTGACCCACAATGAAGTCTTTGTCCTCTACGGTCAGGTCTAAGGAGCATTTTTGAGTAAAATCATAATCCACATTCGGGAAAGAACAAAACTGGAACAGGCCTAACCTGTCATCAGCATCGTTATTGGTATCTTCGTCATCTGTCCTGACTGCCGTCGGGGCGTTGTGTAGTGCATTGGATGTTGAGTAAATAAGTTCATACAATTGCGGACTGCGCAAGATTCCAAAAGTGAGCAATCCTGTATTGTAGATGTATGCAGGATCGTATTTAACGTAGTTGTTCCCGGGTTTATTAATAACTTCGCTTCCTATAATTCCTCGTGTGTCCGTACTGCCTTCACAGAGATTCTTTGTCATGATGCGCTCCAGCCGTATAATTTCCGTTTTCACCTCTGAAATCCGGTTATATCGTTTTTCAGTAGCCTTGCGGTAGAGTTGAGGCATGAGCGAGAAATATTTAATGTGCTTCTGCAGGGTGGATATTCCGGGGAACATCCGGTCTGAAAAAGCGTCACGAATACGGCCAATGCCGAGTTCGTCGAGGGCTACAGATTCCGAGGTCATTTTCAGTACCTGCATGACCCGGGTTTGTTCTTCCCTGTTGCTATGTATATATCCTAATTTCATGAAAGAGGAGGTCGTGAGTTTTTATTGTTTCTTAGTGCTTGGTTTTGTATTGTAAGTCTGATCCTGGTAGGGTGTAGGTTTATAGGATTTTTCTGCGATAACTTTCTTGAGCGGATGGGCAAGTAGATAACTTCTGTTAATTGCGTTTCAATAGCGATTGAATCTTGGCCTCTTCGTCGGTCCCCGTGGTTGAGAGGCGCAGCAGCGGAAGGCCGTAGCGATTGAGGATGCGATCCTTCATCCGGTCGCGCTCGGATTGGCGGGTTCCTTGTTTGTGGAACTGGTAGCCGTCGGTCTCGACAGCCAGGACGGGCCGTTTGCTCACCCGGTTGTAGATCAGGAAGTCGAGGTGCGTGGCGCCGTTCGAGGCATAGCGGCGCTCCTCATCGTCGAGAAGCGTCCAGTCGCGGATCAGTTGTCGCAGCGGTTGGTGGCAGAGAACGCCCAGATGCCGGAATGCCGGGTCGGCCGCCAGCACCCGCTCCAGCAGGGCATAGGTCAGATTCTCGGAGTCGAACTCCGAGATCCGGCGGTGCCGCTTGAGAAACTCCCGCCGCGCCTCGGCATAGGGTTCGTAGAGCAGGTCGAAAACCGAATGGATAGCGCTCTCCGTGATCTTGCCGCCGTTGTAGTCGATGTAGGCCAGCAGATCGGCGATGTTGCGGCTGTCGGGCTGTTCGTTGCTCGAAGTGACGAGCGTGAATTGCCGCTTGGCCCGCGATATGGCGACGTTCAACAGATTGGGATCATCCGTGAAGGCGGTAATCTGATCGTCGACTGTCGACAGGATGATGGTCTCCTTTTCCCGTCCCTGGAACTTGTGTACCGTAGCCACGTCAATGCCTCCGCCCAGCTCACGATGGAGCGCGTTGACCTGCTCGTTGTAGGGAGAGATAATGCCGATTTCGGTCTGCTCGCAGGGAAGTGGCGGCAGTACCTCGCGCCGGATCGTCTCGATCTCGCGGGGATTGAACGCTCCCCGAGCGTGATGCCCCGGGGCGGTCCGCCACGCCGTGATGACGTCGGGTTCGCCGCGATCCTCGGTCATGATCAGCAGGCGCCCGCCGTAGAAGCGCTGGTTGCAGAAGTTGATGATCTTCGGATGGCAGCGGTAGTGTTCGCGCAGCAACGTCTGAGGCGCTTCGGGAAAGACCCGGCAGACGGACTCCAGAAAACTCAGCGCGGCGCAGTCGTAGCGGGGATCGATCGCGTGTTTGGCGGCGATGGCCTGCATGCGGAGCCGGTCGGCATCCGTGATGACATTGGGCAGCTGCATCGAATCGCCGACAATCACCGCATTGCGGGCGCACATCAGCGCCAGCGCCCCTGTTTCGGACGACACCTGCGAGGCTTCGTCCATAATCACGTAGTCGAACAGCGTTTCCGCCCGGAAATTCGATCGCGAGGAGAAGGTCGTGCTCAACACGACGGGGTACTCCTTGAGCAGCTCGGGAGTGATGTGCTGGAAAATCGGTCGTTTGTGTCCCTTGCCATAGCGGGCGGCCAGTCGGCTGCGCAGGTAGCGCATCGAGTCGTCGCTCAGCCGGGCCACCATCGCCGGAGCATCCGACGTGGCGAGTTGCTTTTCAATTCGGTCGATCTCCGCCGTGAGCTCCTCCTGCCGGACCTGGTAGTAACTGCGCTGGAGGAGGGGGATCAGCCGCTGGAGATCCTGCCGCTCCGGATGGCGGGGAAATCCGTCGAAGAGGCGGCGGATCCGCCGCTTGAGCAAAAACCATCGGACTGCTTCACGCCATCGGTCGAAGAGACCGTTCGGCTGCCATTCGACTGCGGCCTGCAATTCGTTCCACAGTATCAGTAGCCGGGCCGACGGCATCTGCCGACGAAGTGTAACGGATGGGTCAATCGTTGTCTCCTGTTCGAAATGGAGCTGTTCGGTTTGGAGTCCCGACAACTCCTGCCGGGCACGGGCCAACTGCTCCTGTCGTTCGAAAACCGTCTGCAACGATTCTGCCTCGGACTGAATGGTGCGGAGGAACTGCGGAGAGTCGGTTTCGGCCGAATACCATGAGTCGATCTCGGCCGGGATGGCCTTCTCGATAGCCTGTGTTTCGACGAAGGCTGTCTTTCGCTCACGGCTGCCTAGCAGGGCGGTGAGAAATCCCAGCCCCTGTTTTTCGAGCTTTTCGACCACGTTTTCGATGGCCGAGTTGTTGTTCGAGACGACCAGCACGGTCTTCTCCTGCACCACAAGGTTGGCCACGATGTTGAGGATCGTCTGCGTCTTGCCGGTTCCCGGAGGGCCCTGGATGATGCTGATCTGATTCCCGAAGGCTGCCTGGATGGCTCTCTGCTGGCTGGCGTTGCACCCGAAGGGGTAGATGAGCGGCGGCACCGTGAATTGCCGGGGCGAGTCCTTGCCGGGATTCAGGTAGAGGGCCGCCGCCGAACGGTCGGAGACGAAGTCGATTTTCTGATACTGCATCAGCAGCAGTTTCTGCCCGTCGTCGGTCTCCAGTGGGTTGAGCTCCGCTACGTCGCGCAGATAGGCAAAGCGATCCTGTGCGGGTGGTTCCTCCAGGCACGACCGAACGAGTTCAACCTCCGATCCCTTGTAGTGGGCACCGGTGCCGTTGGCGTATTCCACATACCAGAATCGCCGCGCACCTTGTTGAAAGGCGGCGATGTAGGAGAGAGGCTCTATCCGGCGGCCTTTGTGGAGCAGATGGCAATGCTGCGGATCAAATACCACGGGATCCTTCAGCCACAACACTTTGCTCGGGACATAGGAGTAGGTCTTCGAGAAATTGCAGAAAATGACATGGCAGCGGTTGGGCCTTGAGGTGTACCAACAGCGTTCGACGGAGTCGGTTTTGTCCTCTCCGTCGATGATAATCCGATTTTCCCGAGGGTCGTACATCCTGAATAGCGGTAGGTCTCGCTATTTTAGTTTCTTGCCGCAGGAGAATGCCTTGTCGACCGTAGCTCCCAATTCGATATATTCGAGATGAATGGGGTCGAAGCTGATCGGGCGCAACTTACGCAGGTCGATTTGTCCGTCGGTCAGAATGCTTTCGTCGGCCGAGATATTGACGATACGTCCTGTCAGATAGCAGCTTGCGGGATCATAGGAGAGTAGTTCGCACTCGAGCGTCATGGGCAGTTCGTCGATCATCGGGGCATTGACGTGTGTCGAAGGAGTGGCATGAAATCCTGCCCGGGCGAATTTGTCGGGGACTTTGTTCCCGGAGACGATACCCGCATAATCGCAGGCAGACACTTGATCGACCGTAGCCATGCTGACGGTGAAGGCACGTGTCGCAAGGATATTTTTCGTGGTTTTATGCCCGGCGGAGAGGCAGATTCCGATTGTCTCATCGGTAAACATGCCACCCCAGGCGGCATTCATGACATTGGGCGCACCTTGCTCGTCGTAGGCTGCCACGATCAGAACGGGCATCGGGTAGAGCCAGCTCTTCGATCCAAAGTCTTTTTTCATATTGCTTCGTGAAATTAGTCCGTAAATTTTACGAAAATTACAAGAATTTAACGACTCGACAAAATTTGAATCTTTTTGAAAATAGGCGACTCGAAATCTGGTCATTAACTTTTTAGGTATAATCTAATTCGGGTGGCATAATACGCAAAAGCTAAGTATTGTTCTCGCTATATTAGCCTGGAAACTGCTGTGTAAGCTGAGTATTGAGTATAGAGAGACGCTAGAGATATTGAGGCTTTGACGTATCTATCTCCGTGTTATGATATGCCTTTTGTGTGGAGTATAATATTTTGTTATCAGGACTGAGTTGGTTTGATAATTTATTGGTATTTAATTATTTACTGCTTTCTTTGGTTATATAGTGCAATTTATCCTCAGAGCTTGATAATAAAAGTTATTAATACTTTATAGAATAATTTTTCCAAGAAGGTGTTCACCCTTCAATGATAGAGTAAATGTTGTCTAATATAAATCGTTGTGCATTAGCATTATATACGACAAATAAGAATCTTCCATTACTACCATCTCTCATTTCAGTGCTAATGCCAATTGCTCGACCGGCTTCAGTAGGGCGTTTAGTTTTGCCACCATCTTCTTTGACAATCTCTTCCAGATATCCATGAGATGATAACCAAGCTAATATTTTGGTATAGTTTATAGGTTTCATATTGTCAGGAACTAGTTTGTTAATTTCCCTGACAAAATTAGTTATACCACTCTTTTCAGAGATATAAACCTTGCTTAAGTCTTCAGCGGAAATATTAAATTCAAGTTTATTTTCTTTCTCCTTTTTCGTGTTTTTCTGTATGAAGGAGTCAATTATTTCAGCTGCAAAAAATAAGCAACGAGATATATGTACGTTGTTTACAATGTCTTCATCCTTAATTAGGTTGTTATCAAGAGGGTTAATCCCATTCGCTAACTTCGATATCCATTCTTTGGCTATCCGCAGTTTGTCAGTGTCTATCATTTTTTCCATATCAAATTGGGATGAAATGTGCTACATATACAAATATACAAAATAAAAGAAACTAAGGAATGAATAAAAGTACTAATTGGTTTCAATTTATTGTATTGATTAGCTCCGGAAGTAGAGACCTCGAGATCGGTGCCTGGCAGCAAAATCCTGTGGAGGAGACTTGAAGTCTTAAAGAATGGAGAGTATTCAGAGCGTCTATCTATTTTAGATATTCTAATTCAAGTAAATATTTCGAACTCACCCTTTGTTTACGGAAATTATTGCTTGAATATCAATCATATGGAGCATTGTGCTCGGAAATGGCATCGACCGCTGCCCGCTGTGCGGCGTTGCACTCAACGAGGAGGGTGTATGCCCGAAGTGCGGGTATCGTAAGAAGAAGTAGCCGTTACACTTTGTGGATAGGGTAGTCGGGTTCCGAAAATCGGGGCCCGACTTTTTTGTTTGATACCTTCTGGCCGGTTGCAGTGTTTCATGGTGAATATTGCTTAAATGGAAGATATTGATTATATTTGTAAGGAATACTATTTTGTTTGTTTTGTGGTATAAATAGCATTTATGAATAATATGATAGCGTTTGATGTCTTAAATCCAGGTGAGGTGGCCATGCGGATTGCGGCGAGAGTCAAAGCTCGGAGATTGGAGCTGGATTTGACGCAGGAGGGTTTAGCTGTGAGAGCAGGAATCAAGTTTGCAACCTATCGCAGATTTGAGCAGACGGGGGAGATTTCGTTGAAGGGACTGCTCCAGATAGGCTTTGCTTTGAATGCCCTTTCGGAGTTCGACGCTCTTTTTGCGCAGAGGCAATATCAATCGCTCGATGAAGTCTTGAATGAGCAAAGTGTCACGCGTAAACGGGGTCGGAAAAATGAATAGCATCAAACAAATCGAAGTTCTTCTTGCGGATCGGTTGGTGGGTCGTCTGGCTCTGACCAAGGAGGGGTTGTGTGCATTTGAATATGCTCCCGATTGGCTCGGTTCGGGTTTCTCCATTTCTCCCTTTGAGTTGCCTTTGCGAAGTGGCGTCTTTATTGCCAAACCGCGTCCGTTTGAGGGCGGATTCGGTGTCTTCGATGATTGCCTGCCCGATGGATGGGGCCTTCTTATCCTGGATCGATACCTGCAACAAAAGGGGATCAATCCTCGCGCGCTTACTCTGCTGGATCGCCTTGCATTGGTCGGGTCGTCGGGACGTGGGGCCCTGGAGTTTCGTCCGGATCATAGTGTCGTGACGCGACAGGATTATGCCGATTTCGAGAAGTTGGCATTGGAAGCTGAGCGGATATTGGACAGCGACGAATATAAGGGGGAAGGCATCGAGGAATTTCAAGACCGTGGTGGCTCTCCGGGTGGCGCACGTCCCAAGATCTTCGCCCGTTATGAAGGCAAAGAGTGGCTGGTCAAGTTTCGAGCCAAGAGGGATCCGCAGAGTATCGGTGTGGACGAATACCGCTATTCGCTGCTTGCTAAAGAGTGCGGAATCGAAATGCTTGATACGCGGCTTTTCGAGGGCAAGTACTTCGGCGTGGAGCGTTTCGACCGAACGCCTCAAGGTAAGTTGCATGTTGTTAGCGTGGCCGGTCTTATCGGTGCTGATTATCGATTGCCCAGTATCGACTACAAGCATATTTTTCAAGTGTGCGCCATGTTGACGCATAGTGTAGCCGAGTTGTGGAAAGTTTATCGACTGATGGTGTTCAATTATCTCATCGGCAACAAGGATGACCACGCTAAGAACTTCGCTTTTATTCATCGGGATGGCGATTGGCACTTTGCTCCGGCCTATGACCTGTTGCCCAGCGATGGCATTAACGGTTTTCGCACGACTTCAATCAATGACAGTATCGAACCGACGAAAGACGATCTTTTGGCTGTAGCAGTAAAGGCTGGGGTGAATGAGAAAGAGGCGGATACAATGTTTGATAGGGTGCAGGAGAGGGTTGGTGATAAGAGATGATTACAAGATCTGAACTATTAAACGAATTGTGAGTGTTATGGAATTACGGCCAAATAGGAATATCTCGGAATCTGTATTGCATGATCGGCGTTCGATAAATTTCCTGAAGAGTATCCTTCCTGATGATTGTGTAGACTGTTCTCAACTTCAGGATGGCGGTACCTTGCCAAATATCGATGGCTACCTTGAGATTCTTGATAAACATGGAATAGCTCAAGAAAAAATTATAGTCCAAGTCAAGCATCTTACGTACCCGGAGGAAAATGGAAAAGCGTTTTATGATATTCCCATGTCAATCTATGCATATGCGAAAATACATAAAGGAGAACTTGTCTTTTTTATAGCTTGTGATTATATTTCCAGGAAATTCTATTGGAGAAACATTGATGCGGCTGCCATCGAAGAGTTTAATAATAAATCTGATCGTATCCGAACTAAGGCGAGATATTATTTTAAAGACAACGAAAAATGTGGTGAAAAGAATGTTGAAGCGACCATCGAGCTTTGGCGTCAGTTGTACAAACAGAAGATGGAGTCCATCAAGGATGATAAATGTCTGGCAAACCGGTTTGCTTCGCGGCAAAAAATGTACTTCAATGCCGTTTCTTCCGAGTTGCATGGGGTGAGAGACTCGCATATACCTCGACACCAAGTTGATGAGATTGTACAATGGATTAGCAAGGATCTTGTTCAGGATGAAGGAAATATCTGTCTCCTGGTGGGTGATGCAGGAGTCGGAAAATCCGCTGTGTTGAAAGATTTAATAGCCATACTGTCTGAGAATGGTGTCAAGTATTTGTGTGTCAAGTCCGACGCTATTGATGATAATAGCAATCCTGTCTCTTTGAGCAATATGCAGGATACATTGGCGTATTACAGCACGGAAGCAGATAAGGTAATTTTGATTATTGACCAGATTGATGCGCTGTCTCAATCCCTTACGAATGATAGAACGCATCTGAATATGATGATGGCTGTATTGTTTTCATTGAATAATTGGTCGAATATTAGAGCCGTTGTTTCGTGCCGTAAATATGATTTGGAGTATGATTCTGTCCTGACTGGTTTAAAGAATAAATCTACAATTGTTGAGATTGGAGAGCTAACCGAGGAGGAGGTGACAATAGCTCTTAATAAACTGGAAGATGGTCTTGATAAGAAAATAGATCGAGTGACGGCCAAGATGCTTAGGACCGTTCAAATGTTGGATTCATTTTCTATCTTGTTTCGGCGGAATAAGTCTAAAGTTAACTTCAATAATCAGATTGAACTATACGATGCGCTCTGGGATACTGTCATTTGCGACTCATCTCCTCGGGATGATGTAGAAAGGCGGGAGCAGTTGATGTATAAGATTGTTGAAACAATACAAATTGCAGGGACTCTGAATCCACAGTTTATTCCTGATTCCAGTCAGAAAGGAGCATTTAAGTATTTGGCAAGTAACGGCCTGATTCGGCGTGATAGATCTGCTGTCTCATTTTTTCATCAGTCTTTCTATGAATATACTCTTGCCCGTCATTATTCTGAGACCGGGAGTCTGTTCTCAGCTGATCTCAAAAAAGAGATTCAAGGCTTGGAGATACGATCGACGGTCAAGGCAGTCCTTGATTTCAAACGAGGTCATGATACTGCCAAATTCGTGGATGAAGCCCGCAGTATTCTTAAGGATCCTGATATTCGTCTTCACTTGAAGTTGTTGACATTGTCAGTGCTGGCTTTTGTGAATAATCCATCCCGTGCAGAGAAGGCTCTTGTTACTGATGTTTGTCAGAAGGATGGGCGGCTATTGGTGTATTTCCTCCGCGGAGTAAGTTCTCCGGATTGGTTCCAGACTATTCGGAAGATGCTGAACGGTATAATACCTGAGCTTAAGAAAGATGACGAACAATTCTTTCCTATAATATCATGCTTGTCTCGCTATGTCTTTGATAATCCAGAGGCGGTGTATGGAATGATAAATCAAATACAAGATCGAGAGTCGAGATTATATGCTGTCGCATATATAGTGCGAGAGCATAACGACTATAGCCAACCCTGTGTTCTCAAAGCGTATATCGAGACAAAGCCGGAAAATGCTTTTTATATTGATCATCTGCTCCTGGATGCGATCCAAAGCAACCTAAAATTTGCTTTGGATGAAACCGGGACGTTGTTCCTAAATTATTTTGTTCCGGTTTCCGGGAGAAGCAACACACTTAATGGTGGTAGCTTGACAGCTATTTTATGTCCAAGGCTATATGAGGAATATCCCAAGGATATGCTTGAATTGTTGCATCGCTGTATTTGTGAGACAGTTCGAAAAACAGCTCAGAATGGTTTTTATGGTTATTCGACAACGGAAGCATTCAATGGTTGGGGTATTAAGGATCATACTGAAAAATTGCTAAAGATGTATGAAGATCTCCTGGTTCGTTATTCATCCGATGAAACCATGGTACGCCCATTTATTCTGGAACTTTTATCGTTGAATAATGCGACGACATTGTCCATGGCTTTTGCCTCTATGGCTGCGGCTCCGGAGTTGTATGGAGATTTGATTCGGCTCTTGTTGGGAAACAATGCAATGGTCGGAGCATATCTTCGTGGCGAAGTCGAGTTCTTCTTTTTGAAAATGCTCAGGGCATGGTATTATACATTGAATGAAAATGATGCTGGACGGTATCAGCAATTTTTATTGTCATATAAGTCCGAATTAGATTTCAAATACGATGCAAGGCGGAGGTGGAGCCCATATCTGTGTCCCCATTTATGGCGCGACAAATGGGCATTGATATGCAATACATTGCCTGAAGATCGTATGATCCCGGAAATGAAGAAATGTTTCCAAGAACTTCTACGCAGGTTCGGAGGAAAATTGATGATAGAAAGACAAGATCATTCTGTCAGAGTACTTTATGCTAGTGATGGCGTCGTGGATGGTGAGACGTATGCGAAATGGCCGATTTCGAACTGGTTGAGTTCATTCCTAAAACTGGATGAATCCAAATGGCGTAAGGGTCGGGTCCCTGTCAGTCTAGACCAACATGCCGAGGCTTTTAGAAAATGTGTCTCATCCTTGCCGGAAAAATTTTACGATTTTATGTTGAGTATCAATTCTAGAACAGATATTCCGGATCGGTACAAGGTGGCAGGACTTGAAGGCCTACTTGCGGGAGGAATCAGTCCCTATGCACTATGGATTCTGTCAAAACGATATATTACGGAAGAGTTCGCGAAAGAGAATTATCATACTTTTAGTGAAATTGCCGAATATTATGTTAAGGAGGAGAATGAGTATATCGATGATGTCATGAGCCTTTGTAAAGCACTGGTCGTTTCCCCTTTCTCGGAAAAAAGTGGTTTATTTTCAGAGAAAGATGATAAAAGAGATATGAGTAGACGAGCTACGGATATGCTTACAAAAGCTGTCAATTCATATCAAGGTTGCGCAGCAAAGCTTTTAGTCCGTATATGTGCGATACCATCAAGACGACCAATGGTCTACAGTTTTTTTATTGATAATAGTATCTTTTTGCACGAATGTGTCAGATTGATACCTCTTCATTATCTGAATGTGGCTGCTTATTTTGATGAAGCATTGTATTTCCCGCTGATGAAATCTCTTTTATCAGGTATGGGGTCAGAGGCTTTGTGTGTTCAAGTGAATACAATCCAATGGTGTTTCTACTATAAGAATGAGATAGTTTGTGATTATGTTGATCGTATTGAGTCCGATCCTTTAACTCATGAATTACTGGTTCAGATATACTTCTACGGAATAAAGGGAACGCCAGCTTCGAAAGAGTGTGAAAAGCGATTTGAGAAGATACTATCGTTGGATAATGAAGAGATTATTGCCAAACTTATTGAGGCGGCGATGATGGCCTATGAGCATGCGGAATACCGAGATCTGAGCAAAAAAATTCTTGAACATTATGCGTCTGACAATAGGGAAAAGATTGTTAATGCCTATTGTATGCATTGTGCTTCTCTTCCGACGGAGGCCTTCAATTGGTATTGTAGTATTGCCCCGGTATATGCAGGAAAAAAGTATCAACAGACTCATTTTGAGCTTAGTTATGTGAAGAAATGTATTTCAACCAATCCAATCTTATGTTACAAATTTATATCGTCTCAGAGATATTTCGAAACAGAAGACGCCTCCTTGTCGGATGATGAGATTGTGGAAGTTTTACTTGAAATATATAAGAAACTAAGGCAAGAAGAGGATGCGGATGCCATGAATGAGATGCTGGATCTATTTGATGAATACGTCTATCGAGACAATCGAGTTATGAAGGCTGCGGTTGCTCTATTATCATAGCTTGACGAATTTGATGTCCCTACTGTTCTGGTGATTGTGTTTTTTGATGTTAGAAGGAGTGAGTCTCTTAATTAAGGTAGTAAGTTTCTTGAAATAGATGTTGGATCTTTGTATGTTGTGCCATATTCTTATCAAATGTTTGATAGAGTCGAAGTGAATGTCGGCTTTTGCCTGTGAATACGTTGTGGCAAAGCGATGTAGGTCTAATTTATTTTCGCTATATTTGTTAGGAAAAGAATGCTTTTATGGGATTTGTAAATTTTCTAAGGCGGTTCAGACGATTAAATAATCGACCTTCTTTGGAGAAGAATAGTGTTGAAGCTATTCTTCCAACGTCAGAATATGTCAAGGCTCAGGCATTCAATAAGACCTTTGCGGACCTTCTTGCTCAAGATAAATTTATTGCTCGAAGTGATTATAAAGCACTCATTGAGACTTATCGTGATGTTTGGCAACTTTTTGAGACCTTGGAAAAATCCTCCATCTTGGAGGAATATGTGGCAAAGCATGGGCTTGACAATTTGCAGATAGCCATATTCTGTAAAGCGTATGCAGAGATTAAAGATCTTAAAGTCGAATCTCCAACGATTAAAGAACACAATGATAGTTATGTGGCTCGCCATCTAGAGTCTGAAAAAAACTATTTAGATCATATTCTTCAAGCCTGTGATCCTGCCATATTGCTTGATCGGGAACAGCGCGAAGTCGTTTTGTCAGAGGAGGATTATACGTTGGTTATAGCTGGAGCAGGGGCCGGTAAAACGACAACCGTAGCAGCAAAAGTTCGCTATCTTGTAGAGAAACGAGGTATTGATCCTTGCAAAATTCTTGTTATTTCATTTACCAATAAAGCCGTCGAGGAGCTGCGCGAACGAATCAATCATAATTTACATATAGCTTGTCCGATTACAACATTTCACTCAATCGGTTATGCTATTTTGCGACAGGGTGAGACAATCCGAAAAAAGATTGTGGATGGAGGGTTCTTGTATACGGTCATTAATACATATCTCAAATCGGTCGTGCTTCAAGATCCAGCGATGGTTGATAAACTGATTCTCTTTTTTGGATCTTATTTTACAGCCCCTTATGAGGGTGATAAACTTAATGAATATTTCCAGTTTATTGCCAAGGCCGATTTCTCGACCTTAAAGAGTAACTTGCATGAATATGTCAAACAAATTGTAGATCGTAAAACGCAAAAGACCCAAACCCTCAATAGTGAGTTTGTGCGGTCGATGGAGGAGGTGCGAATCGCTAATTTCTTATATATGCATCAGATAGAGTATGAATACGAACCAATCTATCAATACCCTATTTTAGATGCCAATAAGCCGTATACTCCAGATTTTAAAATAACACAACGAGGAAAAACATCTTATATAGAACATTTCGGTATTACTGAAGATGGACAAAGCGATCGATATTCTAAAGAGGAACTAGATCGTTATATTGCTCGAATCAAAGATAAAAAGCACCTGCATGAAACGCATCATACGGATCTGATTTGTACTTATTCACATCATAGTGATGGCCGAGATTATCTTAGCCACTTGCGAGAGGAACTTCTTTGGCGGGGATATGAATTGACGAAGCGGCCGGCTGAAGAGGTTTATAAAAAATTAGTGGATTCGGAGGAAAGCAAGTACATTACACGGTTGACATTGCTGATTTGTACCTTTATCAATAATTTTAAAACACAGGGATATTCTACTGAAAAGTTCGACGATTTTAAAGCTGCAACTAAAAATGTTCGAACCAAATTGTTCTTGGATGTCTGCAAAGTCTGTTATTATGAATATCAAAAACGGCTGCAGGAGGAACATAGTATTGATTTTCAGGATATGATTAATGAGTCGGCAGAATTGATCCATAAAAAACGAATCGATAAAGAACGTCTCGACTATCAATATATCATTGTTGATGAATACCAGGATATTTCTCGACAACGCTATAATCTGGTGCGGGAGCTTTCCCTGTTGTGTAATGCTAAAATCATGGCAGTTGGTGATGACTGGCAATCCATTTATGCCTTTAGTGGTTCTATCCTTCCACTTTTTACTCGATTTTGCGAAGAAGTCGGATATGGTCAGGAATTGAAAATAACTCGTACTTATCGTAATGCACAAGAGGTTATCAATATTGCTGGGACATTTATTCAAAAAAATGCAGCGCAGATTCGAAAGGAATTGATTTCTCCTAAACGAATTACTAATCCGGTAATCATTCATACCTATTCTGAGACAACAGAGAAAAAGGGTGAGCAGCGGAAAGGTGGTAAATATTATAATCTTGGAATTGCTATTAATCGGGTAATTGAAGATATTTTGGCATTTAATGCTGCTGAGGAAAGGTCTAATGTAGCATCAATTCTATTGATTGGTCGGTATGGATTCGATGCTCGTAATATGTGTTATTCAAAGGATTTTAATTTTGACGAGAAAAGCGGGAAGGTTTATTCCTCGAAATTTGGTTCGAAAGTTAAGCTTCAATTTCTGACAGCTCACAGTTCGAAAGGATTGAGTGCCGACAATGTAATTATCGTCAATGCGAAAGATGAGACCTATGGGTTTCCGTCGAAGGTAGATGATGATCCTGTGTTGAATTTGGTAGTTTCAAATGATATTTCTTATAACTATGCCGAAGAACGGAGGCTGTTTTATGTTGCTTTAACTCGGACTAAGAATCGTGTTTTTATTGTCACTCCAGAGAAGCGTCCGTCGGACTTCATCAAAGAGTTGTTAAGTGAACCTCAAAATTATCCCAATGTTACCTTAAAGGGTGAACTGAAGACAGATCTTACATTGTCGTCTACTGTTCGTGACCGTTGCCCAATTTGTGGATATCCCATGCGATTCCGATGGAATAAGAACTATGGTTTGAAGCTGTGGATCTGTGGAAACGATCAGGAGGTTTGCGGCTTTATGACCAATGACAAACGAGGAGGAGAACTCTCCATTCAGAAATGTGACTGGTGCAAGGATGGTTATCTGATTGTCAAGCGGGGAAACTCGGAATATATTTTAGGCTGTACGAATTATAAGCCGGATCGGTCGGGATGTGGTCGCTTGTTGAATCACTCTCATTATCTTGCTTGGCGGAACAATGATTTTGGACGATTGGATCCATCTGCTGTTCGCCCAGGATTTATAGCGTCGCAGTATGCCATACCTGAAGGCAAGCCTGAGCCAGAGATAATATCTATAAAACAGGAGAGGAGACCTACAACTGGACGTAGAAAACCCCAGGTCCATACCGTTGGTCGAGCAGATCGAACGATCGACAAGGATGGTTTTCAAGTATTGGTTGATTCTGAGGGAAAGGTATTAACTGATATAGTCCTCCTTGCAAAGCTTCGTAAGTTAAGAACAGAGATTGCCCAAAAGCTCGATCTGCCAGCATATTGTGTTATCCAAAATGATGTGTTGGTCCGGATAGCGACGGATATGCCTGTATCTCGGGAAGAATTTGTTGCGATCAAAGGGCTTAGAGATCGTAAATATGAACAATGTGGGAAAGAAATTATTCAAGTTATTCGGGAGCATATTAAATGTTAGACTTATCTTATTCTTGATTAAGGCGTAATTGGTTTAAGTTAACAAAAAATATTCTTGGCTTCCCTTTTGTCTTAGGTATCAGATTGATTCATCCGAAGTTGATTGCATATGCAGATTCCCGAATCCGAACAACTTACGACAGGCTGTCTTGGGCGAATTTTCGACAAAACGGTGGCGACGTATAAGTATTTCTGGTTTCTTTCCTTGATGCAGGAACATGCTCGGACGGGAAATCTTCGGATGGATGTTTGGGAACTGGTGATTCGGATGGTGGCTAATGCCTGGTATCCGATTCACTATTTCAGACTGTCGTTTGGCAAGAGTGACTCATTGTTCGAGATTGTGACAGAACTTCAGAAAGAGACGGACTTGCCCATTGATGCAAATCAGAAGATAATTATTGAGGAATTACGTGGTCGGTTAGGAGAACAGACGATACGAAGTCGATTGCGTGTTCTTACGCTCAATGTCCCGTATCGTTTCCTTCGCCCCTGGATTGATACCTCTGATGATCGGGAGATGATTTGTCGCTCGCAGACGTTGGAGAATAGCTGTTTGTATGCACTGTATAAGGATCGCAGTTCTTTTTACATAGAACTTAATCCGTCTTGGGATTCCTATCTGCATGCCCATTACGGTATATTGGTCGATTTCGCTTATTGGAATCTGACACAGTTCCTCCAAGTGCGGAATCCGAATGTCCCGGCTATATCCAATAAGTTGATAAAGCCTGAAACGCGGGCACCTCTTACAGCGCAACATCAGTATTGGAATACAATTATGCAGATTGCAGGTCCGATAGAATGTATCTATACAGGACGACAGCTCCATACGGGCGAATACGAACTGGATCATTTTATTCCGTGGAGTTTCGTTTCGCATGATTTGCTTTGGAATCTGGTGCCGGCTGATGGAAGTGTCAATTCGTCAAAAAGCGATCGATTGCCAGATTTGGAGTGTTACCTTCCTAAGATGGCGCATCTGCAATATCACGCTTTGCAGACTTATCTGGAAGCCGGTCGAGATAGTCGCATATTGGAGGACTATCTATCGTTGGGACATACGCCTCGAGAACTTGTACTCATGAATGAGGAAAACTTTCTGGAGCTTTACAAGCGTACCTTCGGGCCGATGAACCAGATTGCGTTGAATATGGGATTTGAAACCTGGAAAGGTTAAAGCGATGGACACGATAAAGATAAATCATCCCTATCTTACGGCAATCAAGAGGTCGCGGTTGTCGACTCCGGCTCGTTATCTGCTTCAGCATGGTTTGCTGAAAGGACGAATCCTTGATTTTGGATGTGGTCTTGGTTTCGATACGGATGAACTGAGCCGGCAGGGACATGATATTACGGGGTATGATTGCTATTATCGTCCGGAATACCCCGAAGGGAAATTCGATACGATTATGTGCATTTATGTCTTGAACGTGCTGGAGCCTTATGCACAGGCCGAAGTGATGATGGATATCGACCATTTGTTAGCTCCGCACGGGACAGTCTATTTTGCTGTTCGTCGAGACTTGACAAAAGAGGGATTTCGTATGCACCCCATCTATCGAAAATACACTTACCAATGTAACGTCCAATTACCTTATCCAAGTCTGGTTTGCAATTCAGGCTTCGAGTTGTATCAGTATCAGCGATGAAATAGATCACTTATTGTAGCCTCATGAATTGTGCCTGTTATAAATGTAGGTTCAAGCTTAACTTGTCTCTGTATCCGTTTGCGTAGACGAATTCTTTGGTTTTCGACGTAAAATGGGGATTATAGGCATGTATGATTCGATGGTGATTTGGACATAGAATAACAATGTTGCTAAAATTATTATTGAGAGAGGTGCTAAAAGGATCTATGTGATGTGCATCAATCACATGGTATTGTCCTCCATAGGGTAATGTAATGAGTTGGCCACATATCTGACAGCGATACCCATACAGCCTCTTGAGATTCAGGCAGACATTTTTATCTATTCTTCTGATTCTTGCTAAATGTGGTCTTTCGATAATTTGGGCTGTTTCGTCATTCAATAACAAACTTTCAAGCAGCGACTCTTCGATGGGGTGAGCTATAAGCTCTTGTTTCGCTTGGTTTATTTCATGAGCGGGGATCGAAACTGCCTCCCAGATGTCTTTATTCGCAGTCGTATAGAACACGATAAAACTTCGTAGCTCGTCTGGAATTCGAATGTTGTGTGTCTTGATCTCTTGTTGAGTAAGTTCTTTTTTTAGAGCCTGCTGCTGTTCAAGGTATTGTGTTAACTCCGGAAAAGCAAGACGCATCGCTTTGGCAAAAGGGTGGTTGGGACTATACCTCACCTGATACATCTCAGGATGGTTGGGATATCGTTCTCTATTGAAATTTTGATTGATAACATCTATATCTGTGAAGAGCTGATTATCCCACATTATAGATATTTTTCGAGTCTCACCAATAGCCAGTTTTCCGAAAAGCTCAATAAACTGGTTGAGTAACGCCGAGCGGATGGTAAAGCCTTGATACAAAAAGCTTTTGTCTATATCTTTTAGGTATATCAGTTCCATAAGATCGATGAAAAAGTGTGGCGATATATTTTATATTTCCTCCAGCCCTATTGACTTGAGGTATTTGTAGGTACCGTTATAAAACTCAGGTAGTCGGGTTGCATCCTCAGGGAATCCATCGACGGTCTTGTTGGGATTGCCTTCTGGAACGCAAATGACCATGCCGATACGAGCCCGTGTTAGAAGTACCCGGTAGGCATTTAGCATGTATTTCCTTCGCTCAAGGCTGCTTTCTGTTTGTCCGGCCTCTTCGCGCCAGGCTGTTCGGCCGTTGAAATTGAAGTATCGCCAACGTCCGTTCTCGCAGCGCAGATCGGCATCCCAAAGGACGCAGGTATAATCCAGTTCAAGCCCTTGTACCTGGATCTCGGTTGCCGCGTCCTCGAGGTAGTTGGAAGAGCGGATGTCAGTCTTGTCCTCCAGGAACCAGTGGACAGCATTTTCGTCACCCTGACCCAGAACATCGACGGCCAGCGGCTTAAAGCGTGCGGCAGTCTTGCTAACGAGAACTCCGGAGCGTTGTGAGCCTCGGGTGTTCTTGCGTAGCCAAGCCCTCGCCTTGGCTATATCTCGGGTCAGAACAATCGGATAGTGCGCTTTGATCGTGTCGTACAGCGCAGCAGCATCCGGGTTGAAGGAGAGTAAGGCGTGCACAAAGGCGGAGAGGTTCTCGGCTCTAAACGAACGCAGACTAACCCCCAGATGGAGCTCTGGAGAGAAGGTCACTTTGTCATTGCCGGCCAGTAGCTCATTGACGCGTCCTTCGGCATATTCCGCCTCGGTTAGCTTGTCGGAGATGTAGATCCTCCAGTGTGTAAATTTCTCGTTGAGGGCCTTGATCCATTCCGAAATGCCGGCCTCCCCGGTGTTGATCTCCTGACCACCACCAACTAGGCATACAATCGTCGCCCAGTCCTCCCGTTGATCCAGCGACCAAATAAGGAAGGCCGCCTCGGAGTAGGGGAAGTTCTGGATCTTGAGTTTGTTGCCGTAGGTTCCTCCGCGTTTGAGGTAATCTGCGAGCCGCTTGTGGGTCCATGAACGCTGCGCTTCGTCAAAAATGGCGACATGTTCCACTTCGCCATAGCCGGCCTTGGCAAGCTTGATTGCTTTCTTGGGATCAATCTCAAGGACGCCATTCTCAATCGGGGTTTTTAGCTTGGCCAGCATGTTGTCCCGATAGCGGTGGATAATCTGGATGAATTTGCCAACCTCCCTTCGCGAATCCGACCGATTCTTTTTCTCGCCACGAGCTTGGCACTTCTTCTGGTTGTCGATGGCCAGAGCCTCGGTCAGCACCGCGACTAACGGCCCGTTGCCCGAAAGATAAACGGCCCCTTCATCCTCGCTCAATTTCTCACCATTCTGGTAGGATTGTTTGACGGCAACATCCAACCCGACCAACGTCTTCCCAGCTCCCGGTACGCCCGTAACAAAACAGATGCTTTTTTCGCCTTTCTCTCGACTGGTCTTGATCACATCGAGGATATATGCAATCGTGCGATCGGTCGATACTTTGTCCGCTTCGTGGCGGGTGATGTCCTCTACCGAGTGGTTCTCGTAGAGCCTTTTGGCTGCCTCGATGATAGTCGGAGTGGGTGAGTAGGGGCTGATGATCCAGTCGGCACCCAGGCTTGGATCTGGAACTGTGGCTCCGGCATGTGCCAGAACATCGGCAATGAGCTGTTGTAGACCAGCTGGCCCTGTTAACAGAGGGTTGTATATGGAATCATCATATACAGAGGCTTGGAATACGCTTGAACTTTTACTGATCCAGGGATGTATGAGAATGGGGACAATGATCCTGTCTTGACTCAGCAAGTGAAAATTCTTCAGATCCAAAGCATAATCTAATACTTGCTCGATATATGACTGCATATTCTCCTTCTTAGCCTCTTGTCTAGTCTTGAATTCGAGGCAGAAGATAAGCCCACGAAGCAGCAGAACAACATCGATCCGCTTTCCGAGTCGTGGAATGTCGTACTCGAAAATGACCTGTCCATCTTCATCCTTCCACGGTTGCAGTGCCTCTTGCATGATGTGGATCTCATCGGCCCAAGCTTCATTGGTTGTGGTCATAGCAACTCCGTGATAGTTATTCACGAAAGTTCCCAACAGAGCCTCAGGAGACTGTTGTAAAAATTCGTGTATCGAGGCGTGATATAGACAACGAGTCATAAGCAATGCGAATAAATTGCGGGGCGTGTTTCCCGAATATCGATGAATACAAAATTAAGATAAATCTAACAAAATCGGTCATTTTGATCCTGTAATGTTTTGATGGGAGGAACATTCGAAGGAGAACCTCTCCGGCGAGAGGAACGACAACGGGCGGTTGTGAGTTCAGCTCCTTTTCATCCGGCAGCAAGGTAAGGGCCCGGCGCGAAATGCCAACCTCAGGCCCCGGTGGGGTTTCCGCCGGGAAAAGCCTCTTTCGGTTGAGCCCTTTCCCCGCGGAAAAGGTTGTCGTATTCGCTCCGGCCCGCTTTTGAAGATGCTACCGATGGAAAGGAGAAAAACCATGCTTCGGCTGGGTGTTGAGGTCCCCGTTTCCCGGCCCATCTTTCATCCGAAGGTCTCGATCCCCGCTGCCATCTAAGATCAATTTGTTGCCCATTTTTCTCGCATTTGAACCACGATGGGGTTCGGCGGTATAAGTTATACTCTGCGGTGGTTTTTAGGTGTACGGCCTGTTGCTGCGGCTTCTGCTGTATATTTATCAGGCTTCTGCCATAGGCGTGGTGCCCAACCCTCCCCGATGCAAGAATGAGGACAATGGCCGAAGTCTTGTTGCCGCTCCAGCCCTATGTATCCAACTGGTATCTGCAAATCAATATGTCTGCAAAACAACAAAACAGAGAGCCAGCAAAACAGTACGTCAGTAAAACAACAAAACAGTGTGTCAACACAACAGCGAAACAGCAAAACCGTGACTTCAGTCAGTCAGTACTTCAGTCAGTCAGTACTTCAGTCAGTCAGTACTTCAGTCAGTCAGTGCTTCAGTCAGTCGGCCTTTTTGAATAAGACGCCTCCGGACCTTCCTTTTTTTGTCGATTTTGTTCCCGATGTCGGCTTCGGGAACGGGTGGTTCGCCTCTTCAGATTGGCCGGCGAACAAGCGGGAACGGGACGTGATATTCGACCCGTTTTTGAGTCCCCGGAACATTATATGTTCGGGACTCAGCAAGCTGTGTTTTCCGTTACGCGAAATAGATTTCGTAACAGAAAACAGCTTGCCCGCAAGGGGGTGGAAAACTCCTCCGAAGTCGTCGCTTTTTACCGGGGCCACCGTGGCCCGACCCGGAATTTAGCCGGCGAAGGATTTTCGAGACCCCCTTCGCCAGAAAACAGAGAAGATCCGGCCATTTTGGCGTGGAAAAGTGGCGGATTATCGCCCGAATCAGACTTCAAAACAGCTCGTTTTCGACCGATTTTCGGCGGTTGAGAATGCAAAATTTCGGACAAATTTCACGAATTTGGACGTGCTTTTGAGGCCTCAATTCATCCAATTGAGAGCCTCTAATCCGACATTTGCGTCCTAAAAAGCCGGGGAATTTGTCCTCTCCCGGCGTTCGATTTCGCAGAATTTTGGTCATTCAGAATCGGGTTTCGATGCTGTTTCAGTACCAATTTTCCCGCGAAACGGGACGTTTATTGCGGGAAACAACGCACCGGTTTGCTCCCCAACTCCAGCCCGCAGAGAACGTCGAGCGAGCTGGGGCAGCCGTCCGTGCGAAGGGCATAGACGCTCTCCTCGGCCATCGTGGCGATGGTGTAGTTGCGGGTTTGGGCCGTTTGCCAACCGGTCCGGCGGGCGTTGCGGACGGCAAAGATCAGGATGCGCTGCTCGGCCAGGGCCTCTTCGACGGCGGGAGGGTAGCGACGATAGAAGGCGCGCCCCAGGGCCCAGATTACCGGATGGCGGGCTTTCAGCAGAAGTTCGAAGACGGATTTTTCGAGCGGCGACTGGAAGCCGCTGATTACGACACGGTCGGTAGCGCAACACGCTTCGGCCCAGCGAAGAACTTGTTCCTCGACGGCTGGAGAGACGACGCGCGAGGCGAAGAAGGCGACCTTCCGGCGGTCGAGCAGGGTGGGGTTGCCCGTGTAATCGTAATCGAAAGCCATAAAAAACGTGGGTTGCCGCATTGACTTACCACGCATTCAGGCCTTCGCTGCCCACACCGAAATAAGCAACACAGACAGCCCACGCGAAACGTGTATCATGCACATAGCAAGCCAAAGGCCTGCGGGCACAATACAAGCGTCCACGGAGCGCCCCTGTTACATCTCTTTCGGTGTATCCAAGGTTGCGAAGTTTGAATGCGAAAGAAAACGTAACGAAACGTTCGTATAAAATGTCCGGCTCCGCGGATCGGCACGGAACCATCTACAAAAATAGGAAATTAAATCGGAAAACCGCCAACAGTCGCTGATTTTTGCGATGAAGGGTCATTGACCTATATACAGATTCGATAAAAATGTTATCGAAAAAGTTCGATTCTCTTGTTCATTTGTTATATTTGCATATTGTATATACGTGTTTATTCTCGATTTAAAAAAGACAAACAATCCATATCAATGAAAAGATGTTTTTTGTGGACGTTGGCACTCGTTGTCAGCGCAGTGCTGGTCATCCCGACTCATGCACAGGAAGAAAAATTCATCAAGCGCAAGGTCGCTATCGGCCGTTTTACCAATGAGACCCAATATGCCAAGGGCTTGTTTTATGACAAGGACAACGACCCGATGCAGAAGCAGGCCATGGATATTCTCTCCTCGAAGCTGGCGGCAAGTGGCAAATTCATCCTTCTGGAGCGTAATGATCTGGATGTGCTGATGGCCGAGGCCGGAGACAATATGCAGAAAATCGGAGCCGATTACATTATTCTCGGTTCGATCACGGAGTTTGGCCGCAAGACCGAAGGGCAGCAAAAGGTCTTCTCCTCGACCAAGACCCAAACCGCGGAAGCCGGTGTCAGTCTTCGCCTGGTCGAGGCTTCGACCGGATTGATCATCTATTCCGATGAGGCAAAGGGCTTTGCCGAAACAACGACCAAAACAGCCATGGGAATTGGAGGTACGGCCGGCTTTGATGCCACGTTGAGCGACAAGGCTATTTCCGCAGCGTTGAATCAATTGGTCGAAAACATCATTGACAAGTGTGTGGACAAACCGTGGAGGTCGTATGTGTTGTCGATCGAAGATGGCACTTATATTATCTCCGGGGGTGCCTCGCAGGGGATCTCGGCAAATGACACCTTCCTTGTGTATGAAAAGGGTAAGATGGTAACCAATCCCCAGACGGGTATCAAAATCGAGTTGCCGGGCAAAAAGGTCGGAACGGTGACCGTGCTGCAAACGCTGGGCGACACGCCGGAGACCGAGATCTCCCTGTGCTCCTACGAGGGAGAGGTTATTGACAGCAACAAATTGTCGAACTATTACATATCGGACAAGTAATCATGAAAAGATTCGTACTTCTTGCCTTGGTGTCGTTTCTGTTCGTCGGCTGCGGAGTGGGCGCATATTCCGTCTCTTCGGGGAAAGCCGATGTGGCGATGCTTTCGTTTGCCGCGCCGGCCAAAAAGGCGATCCTCGTCGAAGTTGACGACAAGCAATATCAGATTGAGACGGTCAAGACCAAGGCGTACAAGGCCGACCGGAAGATCAAGAAGACTGCCCTGAACTCCATCCGGTTGCAGACCGGTCACCATAGCGTGAGCGTCAAGGACCAGGCGGGTAATCTCCTGTTCGAGAAGAAAATCATTTTATCCCCATCCGAACATAGAATTATCGAATTATGAAAAGATTGATCTTTCTGGCGGTTCTGGCATTGACGATCACCTCATGCAGTGTCACCCAGCCGCTGTATTATTGGGGCGGAGAGCAGAAGGGAACCTCCAAATACGAGAATCTCGCCTACATGTCCTATGATAAGCAGACTCCCGAGAGTTTGTGTAAACTGATCTGCGTTTACGAGGACATGGTGTCCCATCCGGCGGGCTCCCGGCTGGTTCCACCTCCGGGCATCTGTGCCGAGTATGGCTATCTGCTGCTCCAGCCGCAGACGGCCGAGACCTTTGCGCAAAACGCAACTCCGGGGCAGAAACGGGTGTTCAAGGATGCCGGAACCGATTACGCAACCTGGTTCCGGATGCACGGTGAGGAGATGATGGAGAAGGAGATGGTACTTTATCCGGAGTCGGCCCATTTTATCAAACCGATACTTGAAAAACTGATGCAAAGATGAAACGTTTATTGTCTTTCATGATATTGGCATCCTTTGTATCGTCCTGCGGTGTGCAGAAGGATGTAACCCGGGCCACTCAATATGCCCGGATGTATGAAGAGAAACCCATCTCGCTGCTCGTCATGCCGCCGATTAACAATACGACCAATGTCGAGGCCAAGGATCTGCTGTATACGTCGATCAACAAACCACTGGCCGAGGCTGGCTATTATGTCATCTCTCCGCTGCTGGCCATGGATGTGCTGAAGGCCGAAAGCGCGTATGATGCGGAACTTTTTGTCGAAGCTCCCCTGACGACGTTTCAGAAGTATTTCGGGGTGGATGCCGTAGTTTTTTCCGAGATCAATGCGTGGACGAAGAAAGGGCTGGGTATACAGACCTCCATTCGATACTTTATCAAGTCGGCCCATACCGGTGAGATCATCTTTGATCGAAGCTGCGATTTATATCTGGATTTGAGTGTCAATTCTGGAGGAAGCGGTCCTTTTGCTGCATTGGCCAATTTGGCCATGTCGGCCATCAATACGGCGGTAACGGATCATATTGTGGCAGCCAGAAAGGCGAATTATTACATTTTCAGAGATATTCCGCGAGGGAAATACAGCCCTGAGTATTTGAAGGATATGGACAAGGTTGCCGAAAAGAAAGATATTTCGGCGCGGGTAAAATAGTTCACCCGAAGCTTGTCCTTTGAAGGGAAAGAGCCCGCTTCATTGAGTCTGCTGGACAGATTTGATGAAGCGGGTTCTTTCTGGAGGTATCAGTTGCGTTGTGATGCCGTGTTTGAGTACGGTACGTGCTGGCTGTCCTGCTTTCCGACTGTCGGCAAATTTCGTATCTTTGTCTTGGATAGGACGCACCGAATGCCGTCCATAAACCGAAGCAGAACATGAGTACCCTGGAACGAGCCATCGAAATTGCCACTGAGGCGCACCGCGGCCAGCGCGACAAGGCCGGGAACGACTATATCGGCCACCCGTTGCGGGTCATGGCCGCGGGCAAAATCCCCGAAGAGAAGATTGTCGGGGTGCTGCACGATGTGGTCGAGGACAGCGACTGGACGCTGGAGGGGCTGGCGGCCGAGGGGTTTGCGTCCGAAATCATCGAGGCGCTGCGCTGTCTGACCCATGCCGAGGAGGAGCCCTACGACCGTTATATTGCCCGCATAAAGGGCAATCCGCTGGCCGTGGCGGTCAAACTGAACGATTTGACGGACAACATGGATATTCGCCGCCTGCCGTACCTCTCGGACAAGGACGTCAAGCGGTTGAAGCGCTATCTGCGGGCCTATAAGCAGCTGACCGGTGAACCGACCTACTCGGTCTACGCTTGTCGCCAGGAGTATCCGAACGCCTACTTGCCCTGGACCGAGGCGGAGGATCTGGAGTTGACGCGCCGGTGGTGTGAGGGGGCGACGGAGGAGGAGTTGTCCGCTCATTTCCAGCGCAAGCCTGGTGCCATCCGTTCGCGCATCGAGAAGCTCGATCTGGAGCGGCTCTACGGAAAACCAAACAGCCATGACTGAACTGCGTAAAATACCAAACGTCGGGCCGCGGACCGAAGCGGATCTGCTGGCCATGGGATACACGACCATCGAATCGCTGAAGGGCAAAACGGCCGAGGAACTCTATGCCGAGGAGTGTCGTCTGCGGGGGTGTCAAATTGACCGCTGTCAGCTGTATCTTTATCGCGCGGTCGTCTATTTCGTCAACACGGAGAATCCCGATCCGGCGAAGTGCAAATGGTGGCTCTGGAAGGATCGGCCTGCGGCGGAAGTGGACCCCGAGCGCAAATAGACCGATTGGGCCGATATACGCCGCAGCCTCGGGTGCCGTCGGCGAAGTGCGGCGAACCGATAAACTGATTCGCGATGATACTGAGCGTTAGCCGAAGAACCGATATCCCCGCCTTCTATTCGGACTGGTTTTACAACCGGATCCGGGAGGGGCAGGTGTGCGTCCGGAATCCGATGAACCGGCATCAGGTCAGCAAAATCCAGCTATCCCCGGATGTGATTGATTGCATCGTCTTTTGGAGCAAGAATCCGGCGCCGATGCTGCCGCGTTTGGGCGAACTTGCGGACTACATGTACTATTTCCAGTTTACGGTCACTCCATACGACAGGGAGCTGGAGATGGGACTCCCGCAGAAGGAGACCATTATTGAGACGTTCAGGCGGCTGTCCGACCGGATTGGCCCCAAGCGGGTCATTTGGAGGTATGACCCGATTCTGTTCTCGCAAAGCATGGACGTCAGCTATCATCTGCACGGTTTTGAGGCAATCGCCAAACGGTTGGCATCCTGTACCCAAACCTGCGTGATCAGTTTTGTGGATCTGTATCAGAAGACGCGGCGCAATTTAAGGACGATAACGGTCCGGGAACCGAGTGCGGATGAAATCACCCGTTTGGCTGCGGGGCTGGCGGCCATCGCATCAAGCTATGGTATCCGGATTCAGAGCTGCGCGGAGCGGATAGACCTGGAGCCGATGGGCATCCGGCATGGCCGATGCATCGACCGTGTGTTGATTGAAGAGTTGCTGGGAGTCCGATTAAATGTCGCCAAGGACAGGAACCAACGGCCGGAGTGTGGATGTGTGCAGAGTGTGGATATCGGAGCCTATGATACATGCAGCCACGGCTGTCTGTATTGCTATGCCAACACCGATACGAAGACGGTGTATCGGAACCGGGGGTTGCATGACCCGTTGTCGCCGTTGTTGATCGGCCGTATAGGAGAGGATGACATTGTAAAAGAGCGGGCGATACGCTCGTTTAAGGTGAGCGATGCGCTTTTTTAGGGGTAGATAATCCGGCCGCCCCGATGGGCTTGGGACCGGTCGGACCGATGCGTGCCGCTACCTTGGACGCCGGTTGCGAAGGACAAACTCGGTCGCCTCGCGATCCTTCTGTTCGGCGGTCCGCACGGGATTCTGCAGCAGCCATTGTTCCAACTCCTCGCGCAGGAAATAGACATTCTTGCCGTGAGGCTTGTAGTGGGGGATGCGGGCGTTGTGGGTGAGTTTGTACATGTAGCTCGGTGAGATGCCTGTGAAGTCGCAGGCTTCGGAAAAGTTCAGGACATTCTTCTGTCCGCGCAGCAGTTGTTCGATGTGGTCGAGACGCTCCTCGACGGTTAGACTCATTTGCATAAAAACACAATTTAAAAGGTTTGACAAAGGCGTTGCGCAACGCACGGGCTTGTAATTACAGAGACAAAGAAACGAAGAAAAAAGGCTGACGACATTGTCTGCCAACGTTTCCGCTTGTTTGGACAATCTTTCCCATCCATTGCCCGCGTACCGACACCCTGCAAACACGACGGCGGAACCCCGCAAAGGGAGACATCGACCGTGCTTGTTGGCAGGCATCTACGGGCAGGCTATGACTGCGCAGCCTCCAGGGCCCGGATGCAGTCGAGAATCTGTTGCTCGCGTTTCGCGTCGATGATGTCGGCCATCTGCTTGGCCGCCGAGAGATCCTTGGCCGTAAGCGGCTTGCCCAGTTTCGAGAGGAAACACCTCTTAGCCCCCGCCACGCGCTGCCACTTCGGGGTGATGAACCGCGCGGCACTCAGCGATTCGAGCAGCAGCGCCAGCAGCTTGTTGTGGGTCGTCTGCAACGGTTCAGGGAGCTGGCAGGCGAGCAGCAGTTCAACCTCCGGGCGGGTGATGTCGCGCCGGAAGAGGCCGATGCGATTGATGTGTTCGGTCAGCAGGTCGAGCTGCCGGTCGGTGAGGCGCGGCGAGAAGTCCTCCGGCGTGGGGTCGAATCCCGTGCGGCTGCGGTTGATGGCGCGGCGCTTCTCGGCCTGCGCCTGCAGGGCGGTTTCGCGTTCCCGGGCCTGCTCCAGCTCCTCCTGGCGCTGCCGCGTGAAGCCGGCAATCTCCGCAACGGCGCTCTGCACCTCGTCCAGTTGAGTCTTGATGTCGTCCTGAGCCGGGGCGGGGTAGCGGTTGTAGAGGTACGCGAAGGTCTGGTCGATGCGCCGCTGCTCGTCGCGCGTGCAGTTGCCATAGGCCAGCCGGCGTTCGTAGTCGCGGTGCTGCTCGTCGAGGTAGCGACGGGCCTCCGCACCGGTGAGCCCGCGGCACTCGATCTCACTCTCCAGGTAGTGGAGCGTGAAGCGAGGATCCTTGAAAAGAACGACGCAGAAGGTGAGCCAGCTGAAGAGGAGGACCAGCGCGTAGAAGATCGACGCCGGTACCATCCATAACCACCCCAGCAACCGGCTCCGACGCGCGAGCTGCATGCGCACGCTCCCGATCCATGCACGGACCCGGCTGTTGGCACGACGGTGCGAGTAACGGATGTATTCGATGCGGTTCATGGGCGGTCGGTTGCGGTGCGGGAGTGGAGGCTGATGCCCCGTCTCCCAAAGATAATCATAATTCCGGAATCCGGTTCACCGCTTCGCGTTTCTTCTCGTCCATAATCTGCGCATAGACCTGCGTGGTCTTTAGCTCGCGGTGGCCGAGGAGCTTCGAAAGTGTGTAAATCTCGGTACCCAACGAGAGCTGGAGCACGGCGAAGGTATGGCGCCTCTGATGGAAAGTAATAGCCAAAGCAAGCAACAGCGAACAGGTAAAGATAAAACGTAAACCGTTAGGAATAAGCGATATTTCGGTATTTTGCGAAGTTGAGGAAATGCAAACTACAACAGAATATTGAGGTTGTTCAGTTACCAAACCGTTAGTCGGGCGGTTACCGAAACGGATATAGGTAACGGCAAGCGATGAAAAGAAATCCTCACCGTTTTGTTTGCGTTAATACACAGTGTTTTGCGTATCAAGGGACGCTTATATGGCAAGTAAATTTGCACTTAAAAATATAAGCGTATGAAAGTAGAAAAATTCAAGGTGCTGCTCTACCTCAAAAAGAGCGGACTGGACAAGTCGGGCAAGGCTCCCATCATGGGACGCATCACGGTGAACCGCACGATGGCGCAGTTCGGTTGCAAGCTGTCCTGCACTCCCGGATTGTGGAATCCCCGTGAAAGCCGTCTGAACGGCAAGAGCAAGGAGGCGGTGGAAACCAATGCCAAGATTGAAAAGCTGTTGTTGGCGGTGAACAATGCCTTTGACAACATTGTGAGCCGTAAAGTGGATTTCGATGCCACCGATGTGAAGAATCATTTTCAAGGCAGCATGGAAACACAGATGACACTCATGCGAATGACGGATGTCGTTTGTGATGACCTCAAAGCCCGTATCGGCATTGACCGTGCCAAAGGGACTTATCCCGGCTACCACTATATGCGCCTGACCCTCGGTGAGTTCATCGAACATCAGTACCGAGTTAAGGATTTGGCTTTCGGACAATTGACGGAACAGTTCATCCACGACTATCAGGCATTCGCCATGGAAAACAAGGGATATGCGATAGATACCGTCCGCCACTACCTTGCCATTTTGAAAAAGATATGCCGTATGGCGTATAAGAAAGGCTATGCCGACAAAATCCATTTCCAGCATTTTGCCCTTCCCAAGCAGTCCGAGAGGACACCACGGGCATTGAGCCGTGAATCGTTCGAAAAAATCCGTGACGTGGAAATAGCCCCATACCGCAAGACCCATATATTGGCGCGTGACCTGTTCCTGTTCGCGTGCTATACGGGGGTCTCGTATGCGGATGTGGTGTCCATAACCGATGAAAATCTCTATACTGACGACAACGGGGCATTGTGGCTGAAATACCGCAGGAAAAAGAACGAACTCCGTGCCAGTGTGAAGTTGCTCCCCGAAGCGTTGGAATTGCTTGAAAAGTACAGGGATGACACACGGGAGACGCTTTTCCCGATAATCTATCACCCGAATATGAAGCGGCACATGAAGGCTTTGGCAGCATTGGCTGGTATCAAGGACGACTTGTGCTATCATCAGGCGAGGCATAGTTTCGCCTCGTTAATCACGCTCGAAGCGGGTGTACCGATTGAGACCATCAGCCGGATGCTGGGGCACTCCGACATTTCCACCACTCAGGTATATGCCCGTGTCAGTCCGAAAAAACTGTTTGAGGACATGGACAAGTTCGTAGAAGCGACACAAGATTTCAAACTAATCCTATAAAAAGACAACGATATGCGAAGCACATTTTCATTATTGCCCTACATCAACCGCAGCAAGGTGAGGGCTGACGGTACGACCGCCGTACTCTGCCGTATAACCATTGACGGCAAGCAGACCGCCATAAGCACAGGCATCTATTGCCGCCCCGAAGACTGGAACGGCAGGAAGAATGAGATAAAGACCATAAGGGAGAACAACCGCTTACGAGAATATCTGCGACTGACGGAAGAAGCCTACATCGAGATATTGAAATCGCAAGGCGTGGTCAGTGCCGAAATGCTAAAAAACCACATTTCCTTGAACAACCTCCATCCGACCACCCTCCTGCAAATGGGAGAATGGGAACGTGAGCGGTTGAAGAAGCATTCCGAAGAGATTGATTCCACTTCCTCCTACCGGGCTTCAATGTACTACCAGAAGTATCTGACGGACTTTATAGCATCCATCGGTAAAAAGGATATGCCTCTTGAAGAAGTGACGGAGGATTTCGGCAAGTCCTACAAAGCCCACCTGAAAAAATGCAAGAATTTCGGAGTTTCCCAAACAAACCATTGTCTGCGTTGGCTGAACCGATTATTGTACCTTGCAGTCGATAAGGAGATAATCCGTGTGAACCCCTGCGAGGACTTGGAGTATGAGACAAAGCCGGAGGCAAGGCACAGGTACATCAGCCGCGAGGAGTTCAGGAAGATACTTTCCACTCCGATGTACGACAAGCGGATGGAACTGGCAAGACGGGCTTTCATCTTCTCGACCCTGACCGGACTGGCGTATGTGGACATCAAACTTCTTCATCCCCACCATATCGGGACGAATGCGGAGGGCAGACGGTATATCCGCATCAACCGCAAGAAGACGAAGGTGGAGGCGTTCATACCCTTGCATCCCATAGCGGAGCAGATATTATCGTTGTACAACACGACTGATGATGAGAAGCCCGTGTTCCCTCTCCCCAGCCGTGATTCACTTTGGTTTGACATTCACGAGATGGGCGTTGTCATAGGCAAGGAGGAAAATCTGAGCTATCACCAAAGTCGGCACAGCTTCGGAACATTCCTGATTTCAGCGGATATACCCATTGAAAGCATCGCCAAGATGATGGGACATTCCAATATCAGGACAACACAGGGATATGCACGGATAACCGATGATAAAATCTCCAAGGATATGGACAAGCTGATGGAGCGCAGAAAGAAAATATCGGCTGGCGAAAAGAAAAAACAGTAAATAATCATCAAATAATAAACGTATTATGAACAGAGGAATAATCACAATCAGTGAAATGGGAACAATTACAATCCCTACTACTACCGTATGGATGACCAAGTTTGAGATAGCCGACCTGTTCGGGGTATTCTCTTGCGACATCCGCAAGGCAATTCATGCGATATATAAGAATAAGGAGTTGAACGAAGCTGATACAATGAAGTATATCAAGCAAACTGACGGCATCAGCTATGATGTGTATAATCTTGAAATGGTCATAGCCATTGCATTCAGGATATGCAGTAGAGAAAGTATCCGGTTCCGGCAATTTGTGATGAATGAAATCTGCGCCACCAAGAAAGGAAGCCCAGTCACATTGTTCTTCTCTTGTGGCAAGGGCGACAACCTATGGTATAACTGAGGTTCATCCCATCAGTCACCTGTTTCCGATGCTCGGATGCAAAGGTAGCGTGTGGCTTTAACGGCATTGGCAAGGTCAGGCGGCAGAGCCGTTTCGGACAGAATCTTCCTCAAACGGGTTTGAGCGTATTCCATCCGAAAACCTTGCCACTGCCATCCACACGCTTGAAAGGCATCCGGCAACGGAAACAAGCGACTGGCGGGAAATCAGAAGAAAGAGAAGACGAAGCTAAACATTGATGCTTCATCCGTAAGCCGTTCCTTTTCCTTTTTGCCGAAGTTCCATTACTGCCGCAAGCATGGGCAAACGGCAAACTGCGCTCCTTCAAGAAAATCTGGTTGCCGCCTGTCGGTAGGCAGTGCGATAACCATCAACCAGCATCCTTTCAATGTCGGATTCGCGGTAGAGAATTTTGCCACCCAACTGAATATAGGCTATCCGTCCCTCGTTGCGGTAGTCCTGAAGCGTCCGGCGGCTCACCTTCAACCGTGCCGATACTTCCTTGTCGGTGAAGAAACGCTCTCCGTTCAGTGTCGGACGGTAGCTGGCGGTCAGATGCTCTACATTGTCCAGCAGGCGGTCGAGGCTGCCCATGAAGTGGATTATCCACTCGTTGTCTTTGTTAATCAGTTCGTTCATGTTACTTTGGATATTAGTGGGTATTATCAGTGATATACTATACTTGGTTTATATAGTCCTGCCTTTGAACTTCGCTTCCTTTCGCCTGTCCTCCACAATGGGGACGATACGCTGCACGTCTTCGGGGCGGTAATAGGTCTTGTGGTTTATCTGTGAATAAGCCAACGTGCCGTTGTCCCGAAGTGTCTGCAACGTGCGTGGGCTGATGTTGAGCATCCGGCACACGTCCTGATTGTCCATCCACTCACTCATTTTCTTTTCGCCGTGACGATGGCAGATGGCATCCATACGGCTGACGAAGCGGTCGAACTTGGCGACCAGTTCCTCAAATGTCTTTTTCTCGATTGATACGATTTCCATTGTCTTTCTGTATTAAAAGATGATGATTTAATTTTTAGCTTCCATGTGGACTGCATCCTCCGTTTCAGTAATGACACATATAGGCTGATTGACACTTATCAGGTTCAGTGCTGAAGTGATGTAACAGATAAGTAATGAATGACGACATTGCGTCATGAAGTCATTGAATCCATACGTCACCGAATTGTCGGATAACCGGGTTTCCGACGGTTCGGATATCCGCTTCGGCAAGTATCCGCAGAAGCGGTTTTCCGGGTATTTGAATGTTCCGTTTATCATATCTTCAAATCGTTAGTTTCTTGAATCATGCTGCAAATAAACAAGTATATTCTGGAACCTGTATCACTTCTCCGGCAAGTGGCAGCATGTTGCGTCGGTTGGCAGTCATTATCCAGTTCAAGCATCTGTCCGATACCGCTTTAAGGGCGTAATTTTGCCCCCGGACAGCATGGCTCGCCGATGGTGGCGCAGCCGGAGTCCTGAAAGGTATCCCTCAATCCGACAGGCGGAGGATTTTTGTGTCCTCAAAGACACAGCAAGATGTCTTTTCAGCCGCTCAAAATAT
>ENA-OPSV01000147-OPSV01000147.1-human-gut-metagenome-genome-assembly--contig:-NODE-147-length-55039-cov-24.253510_pt1 | contig 55039 bp, 39 predicted proteins | sample MGYA00241460_ERZ501912 | MGnify/ENA primary metagenome ERZ501912 (study PRJEB25962, sample SAMEA2042402) | human gut metagenome | biome: human gut; feature: human-associated habitat; material: faeces...
CAGCCGCCGCTGCCGGAGTTTCTTTTACCGGTGTTACCAGCGGTATGACTACTGCCCAAGAGTTTCAGGCCTATCCCTACGACAGAATCATCAGTACTCTTGGCCAGCTAATCTCCGTTCCGGAAGACAAATCCGGCTGTCCACTCTGAACAATCCAACCGGATGACATCCGTTCATCGAATAACAGTACAAAAAGAAAGTAAATATCTGTTTTTCATAACAGAGTCCTTGTCCGTTTCCGACACCCGGAGAGAAGAAAAAAGCCAAATGGAGACTTTAGAGGCCGAAAAGACGGGCTTCCGGGCTCGGAAAGCCTGACTTTTCGCAAAAAGGAGCAAGCATTTGGCCGAAAAGACGTAAGCATTCACCGAAAATGTCCTTATGTTTTGGAAATATCTCCTATTGTTTTCCCCAATATCTCCTATTGTTATTCCAAATCCGGTCTGAAAGGGACACTCCGTCTTCCGGTTGGCAACCGCAGGCAGAACTTTCTGAAGTGACAAAAAAATCGGAATGCAATCCCATCCGAAGCACTTTCACCACCGACACGACTTTTTCCTTTCCCTGTGCGTACCATCAATCAAGAACCCCAAGATATATGTCATCGGGAAAAACCTGCAGAACGCGTTTTTTTCACCCAGGCAAGCATCCTGTCCGAAATAAACGATTCTGAGGAGTCCCGATTATCAAAGTGACAAAATGAATAAAGCCACATCCCATTTAATAATCAACCTTCTAACTGCCCCTACCCGAAAGAAGAAAAAGAGCAAAATAACATACTGCAAACAAAAAAGAAAAAGAAAAATTTGTCCGAAACAAATAAAAGCAGTAATTTTGTGCCCTGATTATTCCGCACCGGGTTTGAGCAAGTGTTTTTTAAGTGATTAAAGACCACCCGACGGAGCTAACTTACATTTATTTATATAAGATGTACGCAATTGTAGAAATCAACGGTCAGCAATTTAAAGCAGAAGCTGGCAAAAAGCTGTTTGTACACCACATCCAGAATGCAGAAAACGGTACGACAGTAGAATTTGACAAGGTTCTTTTGGTAGACAAAGACGGTGCAATCACTGTAGGTGCTCCTACTGTAGAAGGTGCAAAAGTTGTTTGCCAGATTGTATCCAGCCTGGTAAAAGGTGACAAAGTTCTCATTTTCCACAAGAAAAGAAGAAAAGGTCATCGCAAGTTGAACGGTCACCGCCAACAATTCACAGAGTTAACAATTACAGAAGTAGTAGCTTAATCAATTTAAAACAGTAAGAAGAAATGGCACATAAAAAAGGTGTCGGTAGTTCTAAGAACGGCCGCGAATCACAGAGCAAGAGATTAGGCGTTAAGATATTTGGTGGCGAAGCTTGCAAAGCAGGCAACATCATCATTCGTCAAAGAGGTACTGAATTCCACCCGGGTAACAACATCGGTATGGGTAAAGACCACACTCTTTTCGCTTTAGTAGACGGAACTGTACAGTTCAAAGTAACCAAGGAAGACAGACGTTATGTATCTGTAATCCCTGCCGAAAGCACAGAAGCGTAAGTTTCAGAATAAGAAATAAAGATGAGGGATGCAATCTGATGGATTGCATCCCTTTCTTTTTATAGTTTCTTTTTTTGCATTACTTCTGATTTACACTATCTTTGTGCTCTCAAATCAAGATTTTAATCAAAACAAAGTATCAAGATATGCTTACCATCAAACAAATTACAGAAAACACCGACGCGGTGATCCGCGGACTGGAAAAGAAGCATTTCAAAAATGCAAAAGAAACAATAGACCAGGTAATTGCCTTTAACGACAAAAGACGTAGCACACAGTCTATATTAGATAATAACCTCTCTGAAGTAAACTCGATTTCCAAATCCATCGGACAATTGATGAAAGAAGGAAAGAAAGAGGAAGCAGAAACTGCCAAAAGCCGTGTAGCCGAACTTAAAGAAGTCAACAAGACTTTGCAGACTGAAATGGATCAGGCTGCCGAAGACATGCAGAATCTACTCTATACCATTCCTAATGTACCTTATGATGAAGTACCCGAAGGTGTAGGTGCTGAAGATAATGTAGTAGAGAAAATGGGCGGTATGGAAACCGAACTCCCCAAAGATGCACTGCCTCACTGGGAACTGACAAAAAAATATGATTTGATAGATTTCGACCTGGGCGTAAAGATAACAGGAGCCGGTTTCCCGGTTTATAAAGGAAAAGGTGCGCAGTTGCAACGCGCGTTGATCAACTTCTTCCTGGACGAAGCCCGCAAAGCCGGTTATCTGGAAATCATGCCTCCGACAGTAGTTAATGCCGCTTCCGGTTACGGAACAGGCCAGTTGCCCGACAAGGAAGGTCAGATGTACCATTGCGAAGTAGACGATTTATATCTTATTCCGACAGCTGAAGTTCCTGTAACAAACATCTATCGTGACGTGATTCTGGAAGAGAAGCAACTTCCTATCAAGAACTGTGCTTACACGCAGTGTTTCCGTCGCGAAGCAGGTTCTTACGGTAAAGATGTACGCGGCTTAAACCGTCTGCACGAATTCTCTAAAGTAGAATTGGTACGCATTGACAAACCGGAACATTCCAGACAATCTCACAAAGAGATGTTGGATCACGTGGAAGGATTATTGCAAAAACTGGAATTGCCATATCGCATCCTTCGCCTATGCGGTGGAGATATGAGCTTTACAGCCGCCCTTTGCTTCGACTTTGAGGTTTACTCCGAAGCACAGAAGCGTTGGCTGGAAGTAAGTTCGGTTTCTAACTTCGATACTTATCAGGCCAACCGCTTGAAATGCCGTTACCGCAGTGGAGAAAAGAAGACAGAACTTTGCCATACATTAAACGGATCTGCATTGGCATTACCACGCATTGTTGCCGCTTTGCTGGAAAACAATCAGACGCCGGAAGGTATCCGTATCCCGAAGGCATTGGTGCCGTATACGGGTTTTGAAATGATTGACTAAAAATAGCTGAGCTATACGAGCGGGTGAATAATAATTCGCTCCTACATAGGTAACCACAGACGTTTATATGATTACGTCTATACAACCTGGTAGGGGCGAATTATCATTTGTCCACATCAGTTATACAGCTTTTTAGAAGAAACTTTCTTTGTTTTTACCAAATAACCCGTATCTTTGCAAACCGTAACAATCTGAAAGTGATTACGTAATTATACCAACAAAATTTATAGATAATGAACAAAATCATTAGCAAAGAACATTTTTCTGAAAAGGTTTTTAAATTAGAGATCGAGGCACCTTTAATAGCCCGCTCACGCAAGGCAGGACACTTCGTCATTGTGCGTGTAGGCGAAAAAGGCGAACGTATGCCATTGACTATTGCAGCGGCTGACACCGTACGCGGCACTATCACTTTGGTAGTACAGGAAGTAGGCCTCTCCTCTACCCGCCTTTGCGAACTGAATGAGGGCGATTACATCACCGATGTGGTAGGTCCGCTGGGACAAGCTACTCATATTGAAAACTTCGGAACAGTGGTTTGTGCAGGTGGTGGTGTAGGCGTGGCTCCCATGCTCCCTATCGTACAGGCTTTGAAAGCTGCCGGTAATCGCGTTATTGCCATACTTGCCGGACGTAGCAAAGAGCTGATTATCCTTGAAAAAGAGATGCGCGAAAGCGCAGACGAGGTCATCATTATGACCGATGACGGTTCTTACGGACGCAAAGGATTGGTAACCGAAGGCGTGGAAGAAGTCATTAAACGGGAGAAAGTAAACAAATGTTTTGCTATCGGCCCCGCTATCATGATGAAATTTGTTTGTTTGCTGACTAAGAAATATGAAATACCGACTGATGTATCGCTGAATACAATCATGGTGGATGGTACAGGTATGTGCGGTGCTTGTCGTATTACCATCGGTGGAAAGACCAAATTCGTTTGTGTAGACGGACCGGAATTTGACGGCCATCAGGTAGACTTCGACGAGATGTTGAAGCGTATGGGTGCTTTCAAGAGCATCGAACGCGAGGAGATGCACAAGCTTGAAGAAGACGAATCCTGCAAAGCTGTACCGGAACCGACACAAGAAGTTGACGAGAAAAGTCGTAATGCCGCCTGGCGTCTGGAACTTCGCAAAGCAATGAAACCGAAAGAACGTACTGCTATTCCACGTGTTGAAATGAACGAGCTCGATCCGGAATACCGTTCGCACAGTCGCAAAGAAGAAGTAAATCAAGGACTTACAGAGGAACAAGCTCTAACGGAAGCTAAGCGTTGCCTCGATTGTGCAAATCCAGGCTGTATGGAAGGCTGTCCCGTAGGTATTGACATTCCTCGTTTCATCAAAAACATTGAACGTGGAGAAATACTCGAAGCTGCCAAGACACTAAAAGAGACCAGTGCTCTGCCTGCCGTTTGCGGCCGTGTTTGCCCGCAGGAAAAACAGTGTGAGTCAAAATGTATCCACCTGAAAATGAAAGAAAAGCCGGTAGCTATCGGCTATCTGGAACGCTTTGCCGCTGACTATGAACGTGAAAGCGGGCAAATTTCCATACCGGAAATCAAGGAAAAGAATGGTATCAAGATTGCCGTTATCGGCTCCGGACCTGCCGGACTTTCTTTTGCCGGAGATATGGCTAAATATGGTTACGACGTTACTGTCTTCGAAGCCCTTCACGAAATAGGCGGTGTATTGAAGTATGGTATCCCCGAATTCCGTCTGCCGAACAAAGTGGTGGATGTAGAGATTGAGAATCTTGCCAAGATGGGAGTTAACTTCATAAAGGACTGCATCATAGGCAAGACTATCAGTGTGGAACAGTTAGAAGAAGAAGGTTTCAAAGGTGTATTCGTAGCATCCGGTGCCGGATTGCCTAACTTCATGAATATTCCGGGAGAGAACTCCATCAATATCCTGTCATCCAATGAATACCTGACACGCGTCAACCTGATGGATGCAGCAAGCGAAGACTCTGATACACCGGTGCCTTTCGGTAGAAATGTAGCCGTTATCGGTGGTGGAAATACAGCAATGGACTCAGTGCGTACTGCACGCCGCTTGGGTGCTGAACGTGCCATGATTATCTATCGCCGTTCCGAAGAAGAAATGCCTGCACGTATCGAAGAGGTAAAGCATGCGAAAGAAGAAGGTGTTGAGTTCCTCACGCTGCATAACCCTATCGAATACATCGCCGATGAGCAAGGAAAGGTAAAACAAGTTATCTTGCAAAAAATGGAGCTTGGCGAACCGGATGCATCCGGACGCCGTAGTCCCGTAGCTATCCCAGGTGCAACGGAAACCATTGATATAGATCTGGCTATCGTCAGCGTAGGGGTTTCTCCCAACCCGATTGTACCTTCTTCTATTCCGGGACTGGAAATGGGACGCAAAGGTACGATTGCCGTAAACGAGAACATGCAGTCATCTATTCCGACCATTTATGCCGGAGGTGATATTGTTCGTGGTGGTGCTACCGTTATTCTTGCTATGGGCGATGGACGCAAGGCTGCTGCCTCAATGCACGAGCAGTTGAGCAAATAAGCAGAAAAGACATTACTTGTCAAGAGCAAGTTTACATAACATTAACAAAGCGGAAAGATTTCGGTCTTTCCGCTTTTCTTTTTCCGGAACAGATGATCTGTTTACTTCGATTACATCATTCATTCGCTCTAAACAGATGGTATGTTTCGAGCGATTACATAGTATGTTTTACCCAATTACATGGTATATTATGAACCAAAACATAGTATCTTCCGAAAAATCCTACATACAGACACAAAAAAAAGAGGAGCAACTAGCATCACTCCTCTTACTATCTTCGTTCCCGAAACTAAATCAGGATTACATGGGCAAAGATACGGAATCAAACAACTAAAGTCAAGCTTTCCACCGCTTTTCTTCCCGTTTATTTCACCACTTTGTTCGTTGCCGGATCAGGGAAAATCACCGACGGCTTGAACGACTTGGCTTCTTCAAAGTCCATCAAGGCATACGACATAATAATGATGATATCGTCCGGCTGCACCTTGCGGGCTGCCGCACCATTCAGACATATCTTGCCCGAACCACGTTCGCCTTTAATAATATAGGTTTCAAAACGTTCACCATTATTATTATCAGCTATGTACACTTTTTCACCGGCAATCATATTAGCCGCATCCAGTAAGTCCTCGTCAATCGTAATGCTTCCCATATAATTGAGGTTAGCTTCCGTGACGCGAGCGCAATGGATTTTCGACTTCAGCACTTCAATCATCATAAGGTCTGATCTCTCTTTTTAGGTTTATTACTCTTTATATTTAATATTGTCAATCAGGCGAACTTCACCACAGAACACTGTAATGCAACCTACAGCATACGCCGTATCTTCCCAATTGGCTATTTTCTGCAACGTGTTGCCATCCACCAGTTCGAAGTATTCCAGACGCAAACCGGGAGCGGCAGCAATGGCATCTTCTACAAATTTCTGAGTCTCAGCAACTGTATGAGAAGCCGCAAAGGTACGACTTTCAAATAATGTTTGCGATATTTTTAAAGCATTTTTGCGTTCTTCGACAGATAAACGAGCGTTACGACTACTCAGAGCCAGCCCATCCTCTTCACGTATAATAGGGCAACCCACTATTTCCAACGAATAATTCATCTGGCGCACCATCTCACGAATGATAGCTAACTGCTGGAAATCTTTCTCTCCGAAATAAGCGCGATCCGGTTTCACTGCATCAAACAGCTTACTCACAATCTGGCAAACACCATTGAAGTGTCCCGGACGAAACGCACCTTCCATCACTGTATCCAACGGCGCATAACTAAATTGGCGCGTATCAGGTTCAGGATACATCTCCGCAACCGAAGGAGCGAACACAAACGCAGCACCGCAAGCTTCCAACAAAGCACAATCGGCATCCAGCGTACGGGGATATTTCTCTAAATCATTCTTGTCGTTAAACTGTGTCGGGTTTACAAAAACACTCACTACCGCAGCATCATTCTCTGCAACACAACGCTTCACCAATGACGCATGACCGGCATGTAGGGCACCCATTGTAGGTACCAATCCTACCTTTTTACCTTGGGCCCGTAAAGCCGAAAGTCCGGCCTGCAAGTCCTTGATAGTATGTACTATTTCCATTTTTATAGGTTATATAATAACTTAGTTGTTCGCAAAAGCGGTGCAAAATAAACTATTATTTAGCATATAAAGAAGAAATATCGCAAATTAATGCAAAAGTTCTACTCGGACAACAACCTGCTTTGAAGCAATGTAACACTGAAAAACAAGCAGTTAACAATTCATAAGGAATTATAGAGTCGCCTTATTTGCTCAAGTGCCCGATTTTTTTTATATCTTTGCAGAATAATTGAGAACATTGTTATTATGACAAAGGCGAACAAGGTTTTATTTATTACCCAAGAGATTACTCCTTACGTACCAGAATCCGAAATGTCCCTTGTAGGCAGAAACCTACCTCAAGCAATCCAGGAAAAAGGCAGAGAAATTAGAACATTCATGCCTAAATGGGGGAATATCAATGAGCGCAGAAACCAATTGCATGAAGTGATACGTCTCTCCGGTATGAATCTGATTATTGACGATACCGACCACCCCCTTATTATTAAAGTTGCTTCCATTCAGTCTGCCCGCATGCAGGTTTATTTCATCGACAACGATGATTATTTCCAAAACCGCCTGGAAACAGCGGATGAGAATGGTGTGGAATATGAGGATAATGACAGTCGTGCTATTTTTTATGCACGCGGTGTATTGGAAACAGTTAAGAAGTTACGCTGGTGCCCGGATATCATTCACTGCCATGGCTGGATGACTGCCTTAGCTCCTTTGTATATAAAGAAAGCATATAAGGACGAGCCTTCATTCCGTGACGCTAAAGTAGTATTCTCCGTTTTCGAAGATGACTTCAAAGAATCGTTTAATGCTGATTTTGTAAACAGATTGGTATTGAAAGGTGTTACAAAGAAGGATGTAGCTCACCTGAAGGCTCCTGTAGACTACGCAACGTTGTGCAAACTGGCCATTGATTATGCAGATGGCATTATCCAACAAAGCGAAAAAGTCAACGAAGAAGTGATGGAATATGCTCGACAATCTGGAAAACCCATTTTAGAATATCAGACTCCCGAAACATTTGCCGATGCTTGTAATGAGTTCTACGACAGAGTATGGGAAACAGAACAAAAATAAACAAGATAACAAAGAAAACTATGAAAGTGAAGTTTTTAGGCGCTCTGCTATTGACAGCAACCCTTACTTTCTTTGGTTGCGATGATAATACCGGTACATTAGGAATAGGAATGTTACCCGGTTCCGACGGTATTTCCGCACTAACCACAGAATTTCCCGTCACTACACGTTCCGTTGTCGCTGACTCTGTATTTGCCAAAACCAGTACAGGTTATGTAGGGCGTTTTACAGATCCTCTTTTCGGATACTACGAAGCGAGTTTCTTAACTGAGTTGAACTGTATAGATAACTTCAAATTCCCTGAAAAATATGATTTTGATAAAAAGACGGGAATTCTGACAGAAGACACGGTAGCAGGTGTACGCTTAGTTGTTTTCTATTCCACTTGGTTCGGAGATTCTTTGAATGCTTGCCGTATGAGTGCATACCAATTGCAAAAAGAGTTGGAACGCAATCGCTATACCAATATTGATCCTGCAGAGTATTACGATAAACTGAATCCGATTTTATTAGGTCGCAGAGCCTATACAGCCTACGACACAAGCGTAACAGATGAAGAAAGAAACGCAACAGATTCATATGGTAATAAAACTTATTATCCAAGTGTTACTTTTACGCTGGACAAGGAAACCTATGGAAACAAGTGGCTTAAACTCAGTAAAGAACATCCTGAATATTTCAAGAACTCTAAAGCTTTTATAGAGAACGTATTTAAGGGCGTATATATTAAAAGCGATTATGGTGATGGAACAGTACTTTACGTAGATCGTGTAGACTTACAAATGAAATATCAATTCTATGTAATAGATACCGCAACTAATGTACCTTATAAACGGAAACAAGCAGGTTTCGAGAATGAGGACTCTACCGCCCACACATGGCGGACTGAATTTGCTTCTACTAAAGAGGTAATTCAGGCTAATCAATTCCTCAATTCCGATAAAATCCAGAAACTTGCTGCAGAAGATGAACATACTTATATCAAATCTCCCGCCGGTATTTTCACAGAGGCAGAATTACCTTATGATGATATCTACCAGAAGTTAGCCAATGATACACTGAATGCAGTGAAACTGACATTCACCAATTACAATAAGCAAGACAGCCCATACGAGTTCAGCATGAGTGCTCCAAGCAATGTTTTGCTATTACGTAAAGTAGACTTCAAGAGTTTCTTCGAAGAAAACAAATTGCCGGACAACATCACGTCTTACACCGTAAAGCATAATAATGTAGCAACCAATCAGTATACATTTAATAATATTGCCCGTTTAGTTACTACTTGCATTCAAGGAAAAGATGCCGCAATGAAAAAAGCCAAAGAAGAAGCAGGTGATAAATGGAATCAGGAAGAATGGGAAAAAGACTGGAGAACTGTATATCTGATACCTGTTTCAATCACATATGATACTACAAGTTCAAGTACTTCCAGTACAATGACAGGTATCCAAAACGATCTCCAACCCGGATATGCAATGTTGAAAGGCGGTCCGAAGGGTGAAGCTCTGAAATTGGAAGTAACTTATACTACCTTCAATAAATAAACTTCTCCTCAAAATAAGTAAAGGTACAAAAAAGCCTTCCGTTCTGTTTGAACGGAAGGCTTTTTTATTTGATGTATTTTCTCCTAAAAAGAAAAACTACTTGGCAGTTTCCTTCTTGGTTGTTGTGGCTTTCTTCGCAGCAGGTTTCTTTTCAGCTGTTTTCTTTGTAGCAGCAGGAGTTTTAGCTTTGGCAGCAGCAGCTTTAACCTTTGCCTCAGCAGTCTTTTCTTTTTCCAGTTTAGCCTGCAACTTTTCCACCTCTTTGTGTAATTCGTCTATCTCGTCACCCTGATTCTTGATAGTCGTCAGCAAGGCATTCAGTTCCTCATTATCTATATCCATCGGATAAAGAGATTCTACCCGTTTGATAAAATCACCTAAAATATTCATATAGTTAGTAAAAGCATCATAAGGAGACTCATAGATTCCCCTGTTCAATCTAATACCACTATTCTTCGTCGTCATAAACCGGAAGTTATTACTTGCCTGCAAATAATCCCAATCCTGCTTGATGCGGCGATCATCGGATAAATGAACGCGTTCAGCAATACTATACAATTTATTGAAAGCTTCACGCTGCATACAGTTGCCCAACCAGCAACTGGTATCTCTTTCCTCATCTACCCAGGACATTGGATACGGAACATCCAGTTGAGATACAGATTTCAATTTAGTGATAACCTCCGTCGGTGTAGAGAAAGTAATACCTTTATCCTTTGCACAAGCAGGCAACGCTTTCAGGAATTCCAGTATATTGGAAGAAAGCGGCTGTGACATTCCCAATGCACTAAGTTCCATAAAGATGTTGATAACCTGTTCTTCTTGTGGCAGAGCATCAATCCAACCAATATACTTATCGGCAAACAGTGGATATTCATTCCATTCGGAATTAGAGAAGCGCAAACTGATATCATCTGAAAGCTTGAAATCACGCAACAACAGTTTCAGGTTCTGGTTATAGCTACAATGATACACATAGTGCGGACTCTTCCATCCTAAAATATGTTTTGCACCTTCAGTCAGCATACCCTTAAAGCCCATACTTGCCACCAATCCCCCTATTTCATCAGAGTAAATCAGACTGGAGTTACGGAATACTTTCGGTGCTTTACCGAACATTTGTTTCATCTTAGCACTCTGGCGCTTCACTTCTTCCTTGAAACAATCTTCATTTGCCAAAGAAGAAAGGCCGTGAGAATAAGGTTCGGCCAAGAACTCGCAACAACCTGTATCATTCAACTGGTGTAGCAGGTCAATCACAGCCGGCGCGTGGATTTCCAATTGTTCCAAAGCAACACCGGAAATAGACAAAGCCACCTTGAATGCACCGCCGGAATTTTTCGCCATTTCAATGAGGGTGCTCAATGCCGGAATATAGGAACGTTCGGCAACTTCGTTGATACTGTATTCGTTGGCATAATCATCATAATAATAATGATTCGTACCTATATCAAAGAAACGATAGCGTTTCAGGTGAATGATTTGATGGATCTCAAAATAAAGACAGATCGTTCTCATATCTATATTGTTTTATTGTTATCTATTATATTGTTTAATAACCTCTTCGTAGATGCGGCGCACTTTCAGTCCCACATCTTCCCACTTAATAGCATCCACTTCTTTCTTACCTTCATCACGCAAATACTCGTAAAGGTCAGGATAAGTGCAAATAGCATAAATTGCATCTGCCATAGCATGAATATCCCAGTAGTCAGTCTTGATGCACTTATCTAATATCTCGGCACAGCCGGATTGCTTAGAAATAATAGTCGGTACACTACATTGCATAGCCTCCAAAGGAGAAATACCAAAGGGTTCGGAAACAGACGGCATAATGTACACATCACTTGCTTTCAACATTTCGTACACCTGACTTCCTTTCATGAAACCTGGAAAATGGAAACGGTCGGCAATACCTCGTTCGGCCACCAAACGTATCATCTGATCCATCATATCACCACTACCGGCCATCACAAAACGGATATTGCGCGTACGGTGCAATACCATAGCAGCAGCTTCCACAAAATATTCCGGACCCTTCTGCATGGTTATGCGACCTAAGAAAGTCACAACTTTTTCATTCGGCTTCTTCTGCGGTACAATATCCTGTATCTCTTGTGAAAGCGGAGAAACGGCATTGTGCACGGTAGATACCTTGCGGGGATCCTGAAAATATTTATTAATAACCGTCTGACGAGTCAACTCACTCACACACATAATATGGTCAGCATTATCCATACCATTCTTTTCTATGGCATACACAGTAGGATTCACATTTCCACGACTACGGTCGAAGTCGGTGGCATGCACATGGATTACCAACGGTTTACCGGATACCTGTTTGGCATGAATACCTGCCGGATAGGTCAGCCAGTCGTGTGAGTGGATGATCTCAAACTCCTGCTGGCGTGCTACCACACCGGCCACAATGGAATAGTTATTTATCTCTTCATGTAAATTAGCTGGATAACGACCGGAAAACTCGATGCAACCGAGATCATTCGTATTCAGATAATTAAAATCGGCATAAATATGATCGCGCAAATCATAATAGAGTTGGGGGTTCATATAAGAACCTACACGTCCCTGAACATAATCCCAGTTTACATCACGCCACACTACCGGAGTGCTATTCATGCCAATGATGCGTAAGAAGCTCTGATCTTCATCGCCCCATGGCCTTGGAATACAGAAAGTAATTTCCATATCTTCCTGCTGGGACATCCCCTTCGTCAGACCGTAGCTGGCAGTTCCCAAGCCACCTAAGATATGCGGGGGGAACTCCCATCCAAACATTAAAACTTTCATTTTCGTTCCTCCTCTTATAAATTATACTTAGACAACAATTTCAGGATGCGCAGTATTTCGGCCACATTCATGGCAAAAGACACTGCACCGCGACCTCTGAACGGTGGATTACCATCGAAGAGTTCGGGGAGCGAACCGATACAATGACTCGTCATCTCATCTTCAAAACCAATCAGATAACGCTCCACGAATGATACACCGCTCATCTTGTAAATACGCAGGTACGCCTCCATATAGAAGCCCATAAGCCACGGCCAAGCTGTACCCTGGTGATAAGCATAATCTCTCTGAATCTGAGGACCGACATAGTTCGGATTATATCCTCCACTCTTCGGACTGAGAGTACGCAACCCTTTCGGAGTAAGCAACTCTTTCGTCACGATATCAAGCACCTGCTTTTTCTGTGCCCGATCCAGCGGGGAATAATCGAAGGCAACGGTAAATATCATATTGGGACGGACGCTCCAGTCCATCATAAATCCATCCACATAATCGAACAAATAACCACACTCATTACGGAATACCTCTACAAAAGACTTTCCGGTTACTTCCGCCTGCGCATCCAGTTCGTCCGCCAGATGTACATTGCCATCTTCACGAACCAGATCGGCTATGAAACGAAGTGCGTTATACCACAAAGAGTTCACTTCCACAATGTATCCCGTACGCGGGGTTACAGGACGACCATTCACCGTAGAATTCATCCAGGTGATAGCCTTCTCCGTCCCATTGGCATACAGTAAGCCATTTTCGTGCAGGAAGAGATTATCATGTTTACGGCTACGGATATAGTCCATGATGTCCTCCAGCAAACGACCATATTTCTGGCGGCATTGCTCACGTGAGGTCTCCTTAGCATACTGCTGTAAAGCCCATACAGCCCACAACAATACATCCGGATCTTCCATCTCATATATTTTATAACTCGATGGTTCTCCACTGATAAACTCCCGGATAGCTTTTTCGGCAGTTACCATAACATCTTCAAACTCATCTTGTTCATCCACTGCCAACGTCAAGCCGGGCAAAGAAACAAACAAGTCACGGGCACGACACTTAAACCAGGGATATCCCGCTAATACATAGTGGTTCTCCCCCTGTTTATTGTGGAACTGGTGTGCCGAGTTTTGCAGACAGTGATAGAAACTGTCGCGCGGTGTACGGTCAGCAACTTCCGCCTCAAAGGTTTGTTTTAGTTTACGCGGAGAAATTTCGGAAATGCCGGCAGAGAAAACGATACTTTCTCCTTTCTTTATATCTACTTCGAAATAACCGGGAACATACAGGTCTTCATTGAAGTCATATCCTCGCTCCTGTTCTTTGGGATACTCGATGCCACGATACCAATCCGGCTGATAATGGAATTCATTCTTCTTGTTCAGTTGCATGAAAAGTTCGGGATAGCCGGGATACATACAGGTTTTCACACCATTTTCTACCAATTGGTAATCACGGTTCGCCTGCGGATTTTCGTGCGTATATTCGCGTACACTGCGAAAGGCCAAAAAGGGGCGGAAACGAAGTGTGGTTGCCGAATGGGCATCTACCAAGGTATAGCGAATCAGAATCCTATTCTCATGATGTACAAAAATCTTTTCCTTACGGAGGATAACACCTCCTACACGGTAAGTTGTTGCCGGGATATGCTCGCAATCGAATTCACGGATATACTTATGCCCGTTAGGACTAAAGTGGTCTCCCTGATATTTATGCAACCCCAGATTAAACTCCGCACCGTGCTGAATTACCGTTTCATCTAAAGAAGATAGCAGCACATGATTTTCATCGTCGAGATTGGGGACGGGAATCACCAACAGTCCGTGATATTTGCGTGTGTTACAATCTACAATTGTTGTACAATGATAGGCTCCTGACTTATTTGTCCGAAGTATCTCCCTTGGTAAAGATTCTTCCAGATTGATCATCAGAGTCTTGTCAAATCGTAAATAACTCATAGTTGTGCATTATTTAAAGGTTAATTGTTCAGGTATCATGTTCCATACCTCGCATGCTATGCCTACGGGTATGGTACTGATGCCAAAAATACAAATTAAAGACAATACGCAAAATAAAAAGTTCATTTATTTTCGTTTTTTACTTAAATATTCGTAGCATTGTACCAAAATAACAGAAACCAGTAAGAAAGATGAAGCAAGATGTACGCCGGATAGCCCTGGCAGCAGTTATACCGTTATTCCTCATTTTTATTCTTTACTTGCTAAAGTTCCTTGAAGTCGGTATGGACTGGGATTTCAGGAGGTTAGGTGTGTATCCTATGGAACAAAGAGGGGTATTCGGTATCTTTGCGCACCCGTTAGTACACGGCAGTTTGAGGCATCTGTTAGCAAACACTTTGCCGTTATTCTTTCTGTCGTGGTGTTTGTTCTACTTTTACCGGCACATTGCTTCCTATATATTCTTTGCCATCTGGATAGGCTGCGGCGCACTCACCTTTCTTATAGGTAAACCGGGATGGCACATCGGAGCCAGCGGTATCATCTACGGCCTGGCCTTCTTCCTTTTTTTCAGCGGTATCCTGCGAAAGCATGTACCATTGATTGCCATCTCCTTATTAGTTACCTTTCTATATGGCGGGCTTATCTGGAATATGTTCCCATTCTTTGCCAAAGAAACCACCTCATGGGAAGGACACCTCAGTGGAGCGATAGCCGGCACTATCTGTGCCATAGCATTCATGGAATATGGACCTCAACGACCGGACCCGTTTGCAGATGAGGAAGAAACACCTGATGAAGAGTCCGGTGAAGAGGGGAAGGAATATGAGGAAGAAGAAAATACAGTAGTAAAGGCAGACTACAATAGATCGGAAGAAGATCCGGCATCATAGTTTGCAAAACATAGAAACAAAGAATGGTACACTCATATCAATGAGTAAGCCGTGGAAAATAGCTATAGGCACCATCTCTTTCCCGGAATAGCGGGTAATTACAGGCAATATCACATCCATTGAATTGACACCAGCGGCTGATATAGGTGCCAATCTGCCGAAGTATCGTACCAATAGCGGTGCACCCAGCAGAGCCATCATTTCCCTGAATATATTAGCTAACAGAGCAATTGTCCCCAACTCCGTAGCCAGCTGAAGCCCTATTGAAGCTTCCTTGAACTGCGTTATCAGCACAGAAGAAAGAGAATAATAAGCAAAACCACTCCCCACCGCCATACAGTCAAATATACTCCAACGGCTAAGCAGCAGACTGGCCAGAGCCGAGAAAAGCAGAGTTCCACCAATAGTAGCCAACGGAATCAGCAAGAACTTCAGACGGAGCTGAGAAATCATGCTCTTCAGTTCCTTATTGGAACCAATACTGATGCCGATCTGGAACATCAACGCATACAATATATAGATAGACATATTACCTGTCTTCAAATCCACCGGGAGATATCCCAAAGCTCCCAAAAGGCATCCGCCCACAAAAAATCCCAATACAATCAAACTATCTTTCATACCTTTTTCTTTTTAGAAGTGAAAAACAATTTTAATACAAGCCATGAAGCCAAAATGCTGCCTACAGTAGCAGATAAAGCCAATAAGGCTGCCTGCCATCCAAAAGAGAACAGATTATCTACAATCAGTCTGTTGGACCCTATAGTGACGCCCAAAACAAACAGTAACAAAAATACTGTATAAGATATGGATACCTCCACTTTGCGCAAAAACGAGATACGACGCAAACCATAACCGATTATTATGCCTAAGATCATCAGGCCAAGTATTTTAAACATATCAACTCTAGTTTAGATCATACGCGGGGCAACAACCTGCCGGACAGAGGAGCTTATTCCTTCGCTCCCACTAGCAAGTATGCAACAACAACCGCAATTACAAAATAATTAGTAACTGAAAAACAGACTACCGGCATCATTGTATCCGGTAAAAAAGAGGAAATAATATAGGATAACTTAGATGAAACCGCTAAACCAATGTACATGCACGACACTACAGCAACAGATTTGTTCGTTCTGCAGCAATCGTTTCAGAGGATTATATGTACATAAATATTTCATCATTGTCTTGAATTTGGGTGCAAAGGTATAGCTTTGCTGCATATTTTCCAAATATATATTCAACAAAATAATTCATTGTCTTAGAAGTTAATTTCCAATTATTCATAATTCCGTCGCTTTAACTCAATACATTAATGCATTTCGAGCAAAATGGTTTTATCATGCGATCAGTTTATACGGATTTAACCGAACGATTGAAATGAAAAGTAACAGAGAACCTAAAAATCTTCACAGAAAAAAGGAGTGATATGAAAGGTAGGAAGGGAAAATCATATATATTATGTAAAATGGGAAAAATAATAATAAAAATAAGAGAGAAAATGTCCATAGAATCAAGTTAATAATGCCAGATTCAAGACATACAAATACAATAAACGCATTATTATCAAGCATATATATGTCCATATAAAAACATTTTATAGTTCATTTATTATCTCGAAATTTGTAACAAGATCATCAAAGAGCTATAATTATGAAAAACCGCTATCTATTACTAAATTTATTCTTTTATGTATTTGCATTCATGTTTTGCACAGCAATTAATGCAAATAATTCTGAGAGAGTTGTCATTTTAAAAGGCAAGTACCAAGGAGTTAGACCTAAATCCCACACTATTGATGAAATACCTATATCTGTATCTCTAATAGATAATACATACATTAGTATACAGACACAATGCACAATAAATCAATTATCTATTTCTATATATAAGGATGGAGAGCTTATAAAAACTACAATTCAGACATTCGAAGCATTTTCAACAGAATACTTATCTGAATTAGTCGCAGGTTCATATTCTTTATTCATAAATACCTCGGAGGGAGTCGATCTCTATGGAGAATTTAGAATAGAATAATCACTCAAACTACCATATAAAAAGATTCCATAGTTTAATCAGCAAAACATTTGTCATTTTTGACAGACATGATTCAAGTGCAAGTCTTGATGGAATCTTTTTTTTATTTTTCTTTCTTCTATGGAAACTAATACTACCAAACGCACATTTCTGAAACAGCTGTTCACAGGTGGAATAGCTTGTTTGTTTAATCCTTTACACTTACTCGCATATGAAAATAAAAGCAATAGCCCAATAGCTTCTGCTATAGATATAAATCAACTTAAAAGAGAAGCAAAATCAGCCTTTTACAAACATGATTTTACAAAATCAGCTCAAATATATAGTCAACTAATAGATATCACTCCAACAGACGTCACATGTTATGATGGACTTAGGAAAGTATATGGGGCTAATCAAAACACATTAGAAATAACTAAATTATACAGAAACGGATTTAAGCGAAACCCGGGAAATACAGATTTTGCAGATCGTTATGCTCGATCTTTAGTATCCCTCGCAACGGGAAACCATAAACATGAACAATTGTATCAAAACGAATATAAAGACATAAATCTATTCGAAGAAGCTATTTCTACATATAATAAAGCTATCACACAAACTCCCCAGAACACAAATTTACGTACAGGTTTAAACCACGCTATTACTGCATACAATAGAAAAAATTATCAGTTACAAAAAAGCCAAAGTGAACTAATAATTGTTTCTGCTGAGACTCTCAATACTGCACATTCTTTTTTAGGAGAATATTTACCTAAATCTATAAATACTCTCAAAAACCTCCCACATTCAAATCCTGATTACACAGCTTTTATCTATAGAGTAGCAAACAAAAAACGACGTAATCTATACACAAGTATAGAAAAAAAAGCCCGGGAAAAAAATATAGCACGAATGAAACGTCAGGAAGGAGAAAAAATAATAAAATATTTACTGAAGAAGCAAGATTCAATGAATCTTTTCGCAATCTCATTACTTCTTTTAACAGAAAAAGAGAAAAGTACTCATTTTATTGGTTTATTGAAGAAAAGAATTAATTCACAACCATTCAAAACCTATATCTTAGCTATTTATGATAAATTCACTGCACAAAAGCTCGATTTTTGGAGCCTTATAGGAAAAGGAGCCATACATTATAAATGTGACTCTAATTCTAAAAATGCACTCAAATACTATTTGCAAGCAGAACAGAATATGTTTAGTTATAGTGCACAGCGTATTGCCTCTGTTTATGGTGGACAAGCAAGATGCTATCAATCAATGAGTTTACTAAAAGAGAGTGAAGTTGTTTTACGCAAAGGATTAGAATTATTAAATACTAATAATGCAGCCTTACCTTTGATGATACTATATGCTCAAAATTATGTATTGCAAGGAAAATACGCAGATGCTATAAGCATGATGCACTATATAGTAGGAAAAAACAAAGACTTTGAAACGAAACAAGATACTGCATTTCCTTATTTATACTCTCTAAAACCAGACTGGAATACACATAAAGATAGCATCATTCCTATTAGCAAAAAACATCCAGGAGAACATTTAAAAGTTTTATATGCTTTAGCAAAAATGCAGTCTAAAAACACCGATGAAGATGGACTTTGTCAAACTTTTAAATGGATTAGCGAGATTAATCCCAATGATCGTTTTCTATCCAATAGACAAGTTTTTAACATTTAGCAATATGAAAAAAAAGGCTCTCATAAAAGGAGTTATATTCATAATCTCCTGTTTATTCAACATACCGCTTCAAGCCCAAAATGGTACTTTAGTATTTACTGAGATTTTTTACGACTCACCATTAAATGAATGGATGACAGGAAAAGGTGAAGAAAGAAATGCTTGTCACGAAGGTGGAGAATACATTGAATTATATAATCCGACATTAGAGTCAGTCGATGTAACTAATTGGCAACTAAAAGGTATGCATGGCTGGGAGCATTACGAATTTCCTGCTGGTACCATTATAGCCCCCAAAGAAATCATACTCCTATCTTATAAAGCCAATCCAGCTGACACAACTGACCCCCTAAAAAAAATATTTGGTAATTTACCTTCTGGAAGGATATTTTATCATCATAATTTTATACTTAATAATGCTGGTGAGCATATTGTATTAAAAGATACCAAAGGAAAAATACGCGATATATATACAGGCACATCTACCAATCAAGAAGGAGTTTACTGGAAATGGGATCATATGGCTTTTAATGGAAAGGGATTGAGAACCCCACCTTACAATACTATTCAAAGAACATATATCCGAAGCCTTTGGAATAACCAAGTATCATATTATTCATCAGATTATGCCATCAGCAGAGCAACCCCATTATCCCTAAATCCAGATTATCCACTTCAAGTATTTAAAGACTGGACAGATTATTCTACACCTTCTTCAACCCCTAACACAGACTATGGTTCTACTATGTTCGGAGAAAGTCAAGTAAGTCCTTCTGGAGCAGCTACTCACAATATACCATTAATTTTTCCTACTGGATTAGCAGGAATCACTCCTCAATTGGCTATTACCTACAATAGCATGACACGTGAAGGCATATTAGGTCCCAAATGGGGACTAACTGGTTTATCTTGTATCACTCGATCAAATAAAACTGGATATTTCGATAACAAATGCCAAGATATCACTCTTTCATCTTCTATAAATGCCGATGGATTAACATTAGATGGAATAAGATTAGCAGAATTAGCAGACGGCAGCTATCGATTAGAAAATGATCCTTATTCTATTATAACTTATGACGCAAGCAATGAAACCTTTACTCTATTAACCAAAGATGGCACTAAGATTGTATACGGTGAAACTGACAATTATCAAGATGGAACAGTTAGTTACAATAGAATTCCTTACATTTGGAATATTACTAGACTTGAAGATAAAAATGGAAATTATATAATATTCAAATATAACCATAGTATAAATCAAGGAAACATAAAGGAAATACAATATACAGGAAACTCCTCAAAAGACATTAAACCATGTTATAGTCTCTATTTTTCATATAAATCAACCAATAACAACGTTTACATATATTATGCAGGAATAAAAAAACAACGACTCAACAAACTTGAGTCATTAGAAGTCAAATACAAAGGCATAAAAATCAAAGAATACTCATTCAATTATGGTTCTAGTTCTGGTGGGAAATTATCAGAAATCAAAGAAGTTCTCGATGAAGGCAAAACCGCCGCCTCCATAAATATAACATGGGATAATAATAATAGTGTTTCTCTCAATTCATTCTCAGGAAAACCTTTAGAAGGAAATACTGCATTATTCATTGGCGACTTTATAGGAAAAGGCTTTAAACAAGCATTGTTTAGAGTTGGAAACACTTCAACATTCAAAGTCAGTTCCATTAATGCGGCTTACTTCAGCATAACAAATTTACCTACCAATGCTAATTTCAAGAATTCGACTGTTGCAGATGTTAATGGAGATGGCAGAGATGACTTATTATTAGTAGTCGGAGACAACTGTCAGGTATACATTTCAACCGGTTCAGGATTTGTGCTTAAAAAGACAATTCCCATTTCCGGTGCTATAAATAACAGTAAAGAAACAAAAATTATCGCCGGAGATTTCAATGGAGACGGAACTAATGAATTTGGCTACATTACTCGTTCTGGAAGCACTTTATATTTTAAATGCTACACATTAGCAAACAATGTTATAACAGGACGTTCTGCAGCTTTACCAAGTTCTAATAATCCAGACTGGTATATAGGAGATTTTAATGGAGATGGAGAAACCGACATAGCATTTTACATATCAGGAAAAATGTATATAGCCTACCATATAATGGGGGCCAATGGACAAACCCCTTATACCTCAGCTCCATTTGCAATGAGCAGAACCAATCTGTATACCGCCGATTTTAATAATGACGGAAGAACTGATTTTTTAGACAAAATATCAGGCACTCAATATAAAAGATACTTTTCTTGCAAAACAGGATTTGATGCTGAAGAAACTAAGAATCTAAGAACTTTTACACATTATGATTATAAAATGGGCGGGGCAGGAGCTACCAAACATGCATGTACTTATGATTTCGTATTAGCCGATCTATATGGAAATGGTAATCCGCAAATTGTTCAATTATGCTACGTCAATAAGCCACAAGGAGGAATTTTCACACAATATTATACCAGTAATCCTTGGGCTGGGACAGATGAATCTATAAATGAAGTTACCATAGTGAATCCCAAACCAGGTGCAACTATTCCCCAAGCAGCCCAAAATGCAGTACATTGGATTAGTATACGTAATGAATCTGGTATAAGAATAAAAGAGTTTACCAATGCAGAGGGAATCCCTGTCATTGCGGATTTACTCGGAACATCTACAGAGCAGATTGTCGCACAAATAAGTGATGGGTCAGGGAAATATATAAATACATCAAATTATTTCGACAAACAAGTTACGCAAATAACCAACAATGGGTTGAAGTGCACAGATAAATTTACTTATAAATTATTAACCAGAGATAGTGGCTATAAATATACATTGCCATCCTATAATAATACAGCAAGTGCCAAGATACGAAATATCATTGCACCCATAAAAGTAGTTAGTACAATGTCTTCTACAAATGGTAAAGGTGGCTTTCGAACAACCACATTCAAATATGAGAACATGAAGCTACATGCACAAGGGAAAGGATTGCTAGGATTCGAAAAAATCATCTCCTCCAACGAAGGTATCATAACTCAAGACACATATGCCACTGATCCCTTTGGGAATTTACATTTAATTGAAAGCATGACAGCTAAGAATGGTACTGCAATCGGTAATACTACAACATATAGTTATAAACAAAACAGTATTTTATCCACAGAGTCAGGACTATGTTATACCAATCAGCTGACAAGTGAAAACACCTCAGATAATCTACGAAATTATTCCATTAAGAATACTTATACTTATGACAACTGGGGTATGCTGAAAGAACATAAAGCCATTAACGCTACCGGTACAACCACGGATAAAACTACTACCCTAAACTTTGAATACACAACTGGTACAACCGGAAAACCTGACAGGATAGCAAGTATCAGTACACTTGTAGCTACATCAGGCCAAACAGATTCAAAACGCAAGAAGAATTTTAAATATGATGCAGTGGGAAACATAATAGAAGAAGTATATCTTGCAAATACATCTGCCGAATTAACCGCAACTTATACATATGACAATGGCTTTCTAAAAAAAGTGACTAATAAAGATAAGAATGGTACGCAGCGAACCATTGAATATACATACGATTCTCAAAGACGTTTCATAACTTCCATTCAAAACTCCGGAGTAAGGATAACAAGAAGTTACGACGAGGTATATGGCTATTTATTGAAAGAAACCAATAGTACTACAAATCAATCCGTGAGTTACACTTATGATACTTTTGGACGTGTATCATCTATAACAGATCCATTCAATATAAAACAAACTATTACCACCGGATGGGCTTCTTCAGCAGACATTACTGCTCCAAACAACGCCATTAGTTTCATAAAGAAACAACGTCCTAACACACCTTGGATAGTAGAATTCTATGATGCATTAGGAAGAAAACTACAAACTGCTACAGAAACATTCAGCGGAATTTCCAAAGTAGATTACAATTACACAGCAAAAGGGCAGTTGGAAAGCCAAACTATGCCCTATTATAGCAGTTCTGACAGAAATAATATCATTATTCAATATGACGATTATGGACGCCCTTTATCCCGTACACAAGGTACGGCAAGCATCACCTACAGCTACAATCAGAACAAGGTAACACAAACAAATTCTGCCGGACAAAGCACCATACAAGAAATAAATTCATTGGGAGATATGACAAAAGTTACAGATCAGGAAAATAAAAGTATCTCATACGCATACTCAACAGCAAAATCCTCAGGACTCATAAATAAAATCAACACCGACAATAGTACCATTTCATTTACCTATGATAATTTTGGAAGAAGAACTGGTATGATAGACACCAATGCAGGTAATATGAGCTACATCTATAATGGTTTTAGTGAACTGACTTCGCAAATTGACGCTAAAAAAGATACCACACTTTTGGTATACAATGATTTAGGAAAAGTTATTAAGCGTACACGTAAAACTGAAATTACCACATACACATACAACACCAAAGGGCAACTTGCCAATATAGTGCACCCTAATGGCAACACCACATATACTTATAATACTAATGGACAAGTATTAACTATGACCGAGAGTATATTGGGAAAAACATATACTACTTCGTTCACCTATAGTGCCACTACGGGACAGAAGCTAACAATGACTTATCCCTCAGGATTCTGTATCAAATATATATATGATACTAACAATGGAATTCTCAAAGAAATTGTCCGTAACGACAACAATAAATCAATCTGGAAATTAGAAAAGACCAATGCTGCCGGCCAGGCAACATCTTACATGCATGGCAACGGACGAAGAACAACGGTCTCTTATGATAATTACGGCCGACCTTCTTATATTCGTACCAATGGTAATGTACAAGCTTTATCATATACTTATGACGATAATACTGGCAATATGCTGTCACGACAAGATTCCATAAAAAAATTAACGGAGAATTTCATATATGATTCGATGAACAGATTAACGGCTTATCAAGTAGGTAGCGGTATCAAATATACATTAGGTTATAATGGTGGTAATATTACCAGTAAAAGCGATATTGGCAACTATTATTACAAGGGAAGTAAAAAACATGCAGTAGATTCTATTCGAATCACTGTAAATAACCTATCTTTGCCCGTAGAAGATATAACCTATACTATGTTTAATAAAATTTCAACTATCAGCCAAGGAACACAACGCATCACATTCACCTATGGTGCCGATGATCAGCGCCGTTCTATGAAAAGTTACAATGGTACGACTTTGACTTCTGAAAAGATATATAGTGGTAGTTACGAAAAAGAAACTGCAAATGGAATAGTTACTGAACGACATTATATTACTACCCCATCCGGTACAACAGCTGTATTAATCACCATCAATGGGACAAATAATATGTATTACCTATGCAAGGATCACCAGCAAAGTATAACCGCCCTAATGGATGAAAGCGGAACTATACGTGAACAGTATGCTTACGATGCATGGGGTAAACGACGCAATCCCGCCAACTGGAGTTATGCTAACGTACCCACACCAACATATCTGGAACGAGGTTATACCATGCATGAGCATATTTCATCCACGGGTTTAATTAATATGAACGGGCGTGTATACGACCCTATGCTGGCACGAGTATTAAGCCCTGATAACCTACTGACAAATATGTATTCTCAATCCGGATTAAACAGATATGCATACTGCCATAACAATCCACTTATGTATGCAGATCCCGATGGAAATAATCCCATAATAGCTTGGATTGGTGGAGCCCTTATAATGTTAGGAAAGTTGTATCATGATGGAAAAAAATCCAATTATGGAGAAGCCAATCCTTTCAAATGGGACTATTCAAAAATGAACTATGTAATAGGATTTTCTACAGGAGGAGGAAATTCTGGTGTATATGCGGGGGCGGGCTGGAATAATGATTTTGCTTTTGCAGCTGGATACAATGGAAGAGATTACTCTATTGGCTATGTACAAAATGGGCAGACACATATGGCACCATTTAGAGATAGAGCTAATGAAGCGTTGCAACAGGCAGGTAAAAAAATAGATGAGACTATTAATATAATAAAAGAAAATAGCAATAATTTTATAAACGATGCATATGAGTTCTACAACACTTCCCAGGCACAAATGGCATCTCAAGTAGTTCAAGGAAGTGCAACAGTTCAAGATCTTTTTGAAATTAATAATAAACTTTCCAATATAGCTAAAAGACTATCATTTATTGATATTGCAAATGAATATGGTCATTATTACTATTCTGAACAATCTGGGCGTAAAACAATACATAATATAGTATATGATGTTACCCTCTTGATCATCCCCTCTTCAGTGGGTGCCCCTATTACAACTCTTGACCTCATGGGAAGACAGTTTTCTTATTATTTTGCGAAATTTGTTTCAGAATTCGAAATTCAATATCAAAAAGCTGTAAACTCATTTAATCCATTAAACTGGGGAAGTTCATACTTCTGGTAAAAAAACAAATATGAAAAATAAAATATTCACAATCAACATTTCAAAAACATGGTTTAAAATAATGTTTTTGGGATTACTATCACTAATCATATTAGGAATTTCCTTTTCTATAAAAGATACAATGAGAACTCCCTATTTTATCATTATAGTTATTTCAATCATTGTCTTACTATCATTTACCTTAATTCAATCCTGCATATTGCAATATCAATATATGCAATTTGACAAACAAACAAAAATCATTATTGATTGTTCCTCAAACAGAATCACATACACAAGAAATAATGTCCATTTAGAGTTTAACACAAGTGAAATTACCCACTTCCATAAAGTACGGAATGAGAATTCAAGAAGAATTCAAGAATTTTACTACCAAATTTACATAAAAGACAAAAAGTCACCACTAATCATAACTTGTATACTATCCAGTAATTTAGAAAAGTATATCAAAAAGAAATGCCATATCAAAATTGCAGACTCAGTATTTCTCAATAAAGAAGAATACGACACCATTTTTAATGAGTTCATAATATGAGACTTAAGACAAGGAAATATATTAAAAAAAGTTCACTAAAAAGAGATTTTCTTAAATTTTCCCCAATAGTTAATAGCAAAATATAAATCAATATGAAAACTATTCTTTTTCTATTCCTTATTACTATCAATACAAGTTCCTTTGCACAAAGCAATCAAGCCATCGTCATGAAATATGATGCAAATGGTAACCGTACAAACAAAAAAGTAATAACTCTGACTCAAACTCGTAGCTTATCCGAGACACAAGACGAGGAAATCTTTGAAAATGAATTTATAGGAGAAAAAGAAATACGGGTATACCCCAATCCTACTAAAGGACAGTTGCAAATAAAAATAATAGGGACAAGCACTAATCTTCCCAAAACAGTTACTTTAATTGGGATGAATGGATCAGTTCTGATACGCAAATCCGCATCCGACAACGAGTACACATTAGATTTGTCTTCACTATCCTCAGGAATGTATATCCTCTCTATCCACATGGAAGACATGAAAAAAGAATTCAAAATCATAAAAGAATAATGAATAAAGCTTTTGCAATCAATCATTCAGCCACCTATATAAAAGTCGTATGCAGAGTGCTAATTGCTTTATACTGTTTAATAATTCTGATGCCTTTTGTCGAAAAGACAACAGTGGGGATTGCGACTATTTTCAAGATGATAATATTAGCCTGCATATTAATTGTCTTAGGTAGTCTTATCTGCTCTTTTTGGCTACTCTACTCATATCTAAAATTTGACAAAACGACACAAGTATATATAAATACAGATAATCGGACATTCAGATATGTAAGAAGCGGATTTGATTTACAATTCCCATTAGAGGATATCACATCTGTAGTTATCGTAACTCCCTATCTAAAAGCCATTGATGAACAATATTATAAGATATATATTAGGGAAAGAGAAATACCGCTAATTATTACGGACGTAGTTTGCGGTTATCTAAACTTCTTACTAAACAAACCTTGCGAAGTACTTTTTACTCATCAGCAACTGACTATCCCTAAAGACAGATATGAAGAACTCTTACAAATATACTATGTTACAAAAGAAGAGGTCCCACCTCAATCATAGTCCCCAAAGAGCGACCAATATCTCTTCCAACTTCCGATCATCATTCTTCAAGCGAAAACGGTTAGTTTTGAGACGTAACTTTGCCCTGCTTAAAGTTTGTGGACTATTACCCAATATGTCAGCAACTTGCTGATGAGATAATGACATACCAAAAAGAATACAGATAGCTGTTTCAAAAACGGTCAGCCCATAAGCCGCTTTCCTTAAACGACTCATGGAATCTTCGTGAATATAAGTATAGTAGTATACAAAATCGTGAATAGCATCCGTTGAGAACAAAAGCCCTTTTGAAACTGAAACATTAGTATGAATAGTATCATATAATTTCATCCCTTTGGCTATAGACTCATATCTCAGCAGCTTCTCATAATTCAGATTCAAGGTTTTATAAGAGTTCTTATAAGCAATAATCTCATCCGTACGTTCTTTTATCTGTTGTTTCAGATATCCTCTCTCTGTTTCCCAGTTTTCTTTCTCCTGTTCTTCCAAATGAGATATGCCTTCCAAATGCTGTAAACGAGTTCGATACTGGTCTAACTCTATTTCTTTACCTGCAACAAGTTCTCGGATGCGCTGTTGCTGATTATGCCGATAACGACTGTATATACTAACTAATAAAGCAAGCGCAAAAAGACAAAAACCAAGAGCAATATACAAATACAGCATACGCACCTCGCTTTCCAGATTTCTATTTCTTAATGTTTCGTTATCATATTTCTCTTGAATATCAGCAACTTCTCGCAAAGCTTCTATCCGATATACAGAGTCTGCATATTGCAGGCACTTTTCAGCATAATCAACGGCACTTTTATAATCCCCATTCGTCTTATAAGTTTGATATAAAGAATGGTAAACACATACTTTTATTGACGGATCAGAAGTTTTCAATGCTTTATCCCAAAACTGTTTCGCCAGGTCCGGTTGTTCCCGCTGATAATAGGTATTCCCTAATATAAGATAAGAACGGCATTTATCATTATCTCCTTCCCAAGCCAAAGCTTTAGAAACATACTTCAGCGCACTATCACTTTGTACCAGCCCCTCATAAAAAGATGCCAGATTATGATAAACCAAAGCATGATACACAGAATCCGCATCTGAAAGAACAGTTAAAGAATGTCGGAAATAATAAGAAGCACTGTCCGTTTCACCTATATAATCGAAAACTCTTGCTATGTCCTGCGTATTACTCAAAATATACTTCTTGTTATTAGCCCGGATGGCATAAGAAAGAGCCTTCTTAAAATCTACCAAAGCATCAGGAAAAAGATTCAATTGCATATTAACATAGCCCAGACTACTATAAACCAAAGAGATTAATTTAACATCCGCAGTCTGAAGCGAAAAGACTTCAGCTTGTTTATACCACCACGCAGCTTGTTTAAAATCACCTCTTTCATAACAAGCGCTCCCTTTATAAAAGCAACAAAGAGACACACACCTTTCATCAGACGCCTTTTCATAAAAAGAATAGGCCTGATTAATAAATAATGTATCCGACTTCCACCAAGTGAGATTACTTTTATCCATTGCTTGCGTCAATAATAAGCAATAGTTTGCATAATCACTATCCGATAGCGATTCGGAAGATAGAGATTTCAAAAGATATAACGCACTATCCGGACGACTATCCATCAGCCCTTCCGCATCCTGCAACACATCTATATTCTCATTACAAGAATACAGGAAAGAAATAAAAACAAATAGAAAAACAAATCTGAATAAATGCATAATAGTTTAGTCTGTCAAAGGAAACCGTCTATTTATGTAACGCCTCCACCAGCAACGTAATGTTCGCCATAAACAGCCTCACCGAAATAGCCAACAGAATGATACCGAAAAACTTACGGATAATATAAATACCGCCCTTACCCAGGAAGCGTTCCACACGCCCGGTCATACTAACAACAAAATACACCCATATCATATTCAGCACCAAAGCGATGATAATATTAACACTGGCATACTCCGCACGGAGGGAAAGCAAGGTGGTAAATGCACCGGCACCCGCCAGCAACGGGAAAACCAGCGGCACTAAAGTCGCTTCCTTAATAGGTCCCTGATTCTTAAATATCTCTACATCCAGAATCATTTCCAGCGACATCAAGAAGATAACAAATGCACCGGCCACCGCAAACGATTCAATATCTACATGAAATAACTTTAACATCATGTCTCCTGCGTAGAAAAAGCCAATCAACAATGCAAAAGATATTAACGTAGCCTTCAGCGCGTTCACTTCTTTGCCTTTTTCCTTCAAATTGATGATGATAGGAATAGAACCAATGATATCGATAACTGCGAACAGTACAATAAAAGCACTGATCATTTGTTGTAAATTGAATGCTGCAAACATGTGTCCCTCCTTTTTTTTGCAAAGATAATCGATTTTTATGCATTCCACAAGATTTAATTGCCTGAATGAATAGCACGTTTAAGAAATAATAAAAAAAACAAAAAGAAAGGCAAAGTGTTTACGGTACATAGCGATTATGCTTACATTTGTTTTCAAACAAGAAGTTGATAAAGATATGGAAACGATGTATGACACCCTGCTCCAATTGCCACTGTTTCAAGGACTCGCTCATGAGGACTTCACTAATATATTGGGAAAAGTAAAATTACATTTCACCAAGCATAAAGCTGGAGAAACTTTAGTAAAAAAAGGAACAACATGTGGACAGTTAATATTTATCTTGAACGGGGAAATCGCTTCATCCACCTCATCCACAGATAACTCTTACACCTTCACGGAGTATTTTCAGGCACCATACCTGATTGAACCGCAATCTTTGTTCGGCATGAATACGTCTTACGTATCCACTCACATAGCTCGTACAGAAGTAAATACCGTAACTATCAGTAAGGCATTTGTGATGAACGACCTGTTCAGATATGAAATTTTCCGCCTCAACTATATGAATATCATCAGTAACCGGGCACAAACGTGCTATAACCGTTTGTGGACGAAAGTTCCGGAGAAGCTCGAAGCGCGGATCGCCGATTTTATCCTCTCCCACATCGAACGTCCTTCCGGAGAAAAGATACTGAAAATCAAGATGGAAGAACTCGCAAATGCCATCAATGATACACGATTGGGAGTATCGAAAGCATTGAATGGCATGCAAGAAGACGGCCTGTTGGAATTACACCGGGGAGAAATAGTGATTCCGGATATAGAGAGGTTGGTTCCCTAAAACCTCTCTCAATTACCGTCCGGCTTTTCCAGTTCCGTAAACGGACTTTCATTCCACTTAAAAGTTTCGCGAGCATCCGGACAGCCAGGATTATATCCTTCATTATCCGTCCGTAAATACTTCACCAAAGGTAATCCGGCTTGTTTCATTCCTTCAATAACGCATTTGGCTATCTGATAAGCACCATACGGATTAAAATGAGTATTATCCGCCAAAGGTTTGTCTTGCCCCGGATAGGTATTGGCAGGATAGTGTACGAAAGCATGCTTGGACTCCTCCGCTCCCATAGCCTCATACAGAATACGCGTCATGGCATGCAAGTCTATCAAAGGAATATTTTCCTTTTCCGCCAGCCAGCGCACTGCATCGGGAAAATCAAGATGGGTATCTTTAATCTTTCCATTTTCATCGAAGCTACGTCTTTGGGTAGGAGTTACCAATACGGGGTACACTCCACGGGCACGGGCTTCATCAACAAAGGTTTTCAGACTTGTCATAAAAGAATAGAAGGCACCTTTGCCGGGACCTTTCTGCTTCTGATCGTTGTGTCCGAATTCCATGAAGATATAATCTCCCGATTTCATCTGCGTCAAGGCTTTCTTCAAACGTCCGGCAACAATGAAAGTATTGGCAGACTCTCCGGATTCGGCATAGTTGGCAAAGCAAATGCTATCGGTAAAGAAACGGGGAACCATCTGTCCCCAACTGGCCCAGGGTTCATTATCCTGATCCACTACAGTGGAGTTACCGCATAAAAAGACTGTAGGAACATTTTCTATACGCTCAATGATTAGTTCGGTCAGCTGAGGAGTATCTCCGTTAAACTCTAAAGTCAGTTTGTCATCCCAATTCAGCTTGCTGCGTTCGCGCGGCTTGATGCGCACATCTTCTTTGTCGGAGATGTGGATATCGCGTTTGTTAATGGTAAAGGAACAAGGGAGCAATTCTCCTTTCTTTGTTTTTACATTTTCGTAAAAGAGGCGGCGTGATTCTCCTCGGAGTGTTGTCTCTCCTGCACTGCGTTTACTGCCGATGATAGCTGTGACGTGATAATTCCCGTCCGGTACGGCAACTGAAAAAAAGAAAGGAGCGTGGTTCTTTCCATCCGGAGACGGAGAGAGATCATATCCGTAGCCTTTCGCATTGGAATACCGATCAGCAGATGTTATCTTGATATATCCGTCCTTCGTTTTCTTACCGGAGGTAAAATCGAACTTGTAACTTTGTGCTCCGACATTCAAAGTTATAGATAGTCCTAAAATTATTAATGCAATAAGCTGTCTCATACTTCTTTCATTTTATGTTAGTTAGTTAATTCGTCAGATTAATAAATGATAATTTACCAGCGTAGCGCTGGAGCAAGGTTCTCCTTCGGCGTGCAAGTAATCTTTCAGACACGGATGACACGGATGACGCGGATTCTTTTTTCCTTCGGTGTGATATGCCGGTATGTATAGCGCAGCTTTAAAAATCCGCGTCATCCGTGTCATCCGCGTCTAAAAGATTAAAGTCCGCGTTCGTCCGCCTTATCCGCGTAGTCCGCGTACCCATTCCCTCGCCGATAAATTATCATTTATATGCAAAGAAAAAGAAAAGGAACGACTTCACAGCCCCTCCTTCCTCCTAATTGATTCTTTTATCAATTATACTATAATCTATGAAATCTGTTACTAATTAATTCAATTTATACACTTCCGTGCCAGCCAGCAAGAAACATCCTATACCATAATCCTCAAAATCAGGTATTTTATCATAAGTCACCGGCTGGCCATCCTTTGGTTCCTTTCCCGTTCCCTGTACATACCCCAGACACCCGTCCGGATGAACAGCATCCTGCACCATCGCATTCCAGGCCTTCAGCAATACCGGAAGATACTCTTTTTTATCCAACAAGCCATTACGCACGCCCCAAGCCATTCCATAAACGAACAAAGCCGTACCGCTTGTCTCTTTCCCACCGAAGTTTGTCTCATCATGCAAACTCACATTCCAGAAACCATCCTTACGCTGACATTTCTTTATTGCCTTACTCATGGCCAGGAAGTCATTGACATAATCCGTACGATGCACCTCATCCGCCGGAATTTCTTCCAGCACCCGTACCAGTGCGGCATAAGCCCAACCATTGCCCCTACTCCAATAACAATCTTCCCCATTAGGTTCTTTATAAGGTGGAACAAAATCATGATCTCTCCACCACAGCCCGTCTTTAGGATTGAACAGTCCGTTCTTGGCATATTCATTGCGGGTATAGCTATACAATTCCCACATCTTATCAGTATATTTCCGCTCTCCTGTCAGTTTACCCAGCTTAGCATAAATAGGCATCGCCATCTGTATGGCATCCACCCACCACCAATCATTCACCTGCGGAGTATTAACCACCATGTCAATATTGACCTTGATATTCTTAATCATCTCCGGGTCAGGACAGATATTATACAATTCGATATAAACCTGTCCGCAACACTGGTCGTCCGCATTGCGGGTAGTATTCCCGTTACGCATTCCCCATTTATGATAATCGGCCCACTGATAAGCGTAATCATAATACTCTTCCCGAGGAAAAACGGAATGCAACGCCATCAGTCCTTCATAGTACACTCCCCTTGTCCAGATATTGCTGGGACGAATAATACCATTATAAGACGGAGTACGATAGTCCGCGTACTTCTTCATGAAGTAATTATTCACTTTTATTAAGGTTTCGAGCGTCTCTTTCCTGTCAGGCAATCCTTGCGCACTGATGCTTCCGCAAACGAGACTCATTAGAAGGAAAACTCCTATTAGCTTCTTTTTCATGATGTGGTTATTATGTATCCATTATTCCGTTCATTAATTCATGTTGCGAAAATAGCCCATTTCACTGTCTCAATGAATGGAAACATGTACATTTGCATGGAAATTCATCTAAAAGAGTCCTATATTGCAGGGAATTGCACTATTTTCCATAGGCTCTTTTTCATGGGTAGCTTACCTTTGTATACATAATAAATCCATCAAGAAAAACATCCATGAAAAAGCAGATCTTCACCCTACTCTGTGCATGCCTGATGAGCGGAATGCTCTTTGCACAGTCCACTTGGTTCAATGACAAAGACCTCGCCCTGACCGGCGTCTACTACTATCCCGAACATTGGGACGAAAGCCAGTGGGAACGCGACTTCAAGCAAATGCACGACTTAGGTTTTGAGTTCACCCACTTCGCCGAATTCGCTTGGGCACAATTGGAACCGGAAGAAGGTAAATTTGATTTTGCCTGGCTGGACAAAGCAGTCGCTCTGGCAGATAAATACAAACTAAAAGTAGTGATGTGTACCTCCACCGCCACCCCACCCGTCTGGTTAAGCCGCAAATATCCTGAAATCCTGATTAAATACGAAGACGGAACACTCCTCGACCACGGTGCACGTCAGCATGCCTCGTTCGCTTCTCCCCGCTATCGGGAGCTTTCCTACAAGATGATAGAAAAACTGGCGCAACATTATGGCAACGATCCCCGCATTGTGGGCTGGCAACTCGACAATGAGCCTGCCGTACAATTCGATTATAACCAGGCCGCGGAAGTAGCGTTCCGTGATTTCCTGAGAAATAAATATCATAATAATATCAAAGAATTGAATGATGCCTGGGGCACTGCTTTCTGGAGTGAAGTCTACTCCTCTTTCGATGAAATCACTCTCCCCAAGACCGCACAGATGTTTATGAATCATCACCAGATATTGGATTACCGGCGCTTTGCAGCCCGGCAGACCAATGATTTCCTGAACGAGCAATGCCTGCTAATTAAGAAGTATGCCCACAACCAATGGGTAACCACCAATTATATTCCCAACTACGATGAAGGACACATCGGTGGAAGTCCCGATCTGGACTTTGTGAGCTACACCCGCTATATGGTTTACGGTGACAACGAAGGTATCGGGCGTCGCGGATACCGGGTAGGAAACCCTCTACGCATTGCTTTCGCCAACGATTTTTTCCGTCCCGTACAGGGAACTTACGGTGTGATGGAGTTACAACCGGGACAAGTGAATTGGGGAAGCATCAATCCGCAACCGCTGCCCGGTGCTGTCCGGCTATGGCTTTGGAGCGTATTTGCGGGCGGAAGTGATTTTATTTGTACATACCGTTATCGCCAACCGCTTTACGGAACAGAGCAATATCATTACGGAATTGTGAATACGGACGGAACAACCATCACTCCCGGAGGACGTGAATTCGAGCAATTCATTAAGGAAGTGAAGCAACTGCGCACGCAGGCAAAGGCACGTGATGTGAAACCTGCCGATTATCAAGCCCGTCGCACCGCCATTCTTTTCAACCATGAAAACGCATGGAGCATCGAAAGGCAAAAACAAAACCGCACCTGGAATACAATGGCACACATCGACAAGTATTACCGCACCTTGAAGAGTTTCGGTGCTCCGGTCGATATCATCAATGAAAGCAAAGACCTGTCACAGTATCCGGTAGTCATCGCTCCTGCCTATCAGATGGCGGACAAGGCATTGGCAGACCGCTGGAATGAATACGTAAGAAATGGAGGTAATCTGGTATTAACCTGTCGCACGGCACAGAAAGACCGTTACGGACGTTTACCGGAAGCGCCTTTCGGCTCGCTTATCTACGACCTGACGGGAAATGAAATGGAATTTTACGACTTGCTTCTCCCCGAAGAACCGGGAAAGTTTGTGATGGATGGCAAAGAATACACCTGGAACACTTGGGGAGAAATACTAAAACCGGGCAAGGATTGCCAGAGCTGGGGAAAGTATATCGAAGAATTTTATGAAGGAAAACCGGCCATTACTACCCGTAAACTTGGCAAAGGTACTATCACATACATAGGAATCGACAGTACGGACGGAACCTTGGAAAGGGATGTTCTTAAAAAACTCTATGCGAAACTGAACATCCCTGTAATGGATCTGCCCTATGGTGTGACAATAGAATACCGCAACGGTTTGGGGATAGTCCTTAATTATAGCGACAAACCTTATAACTTTACCCTCCCTGAAGGAGCCAAAGCTTTGATCGGAACTACAGAGATTCCGACAGCAGGCGTACTGGTGTTTGCTTTAACTCCTAGTATGAACAATACAGGCTATTGGAACCGGAAGATACAACCCTTTCAGGTGGAAGAATAAGACCTTTCAGGTTCATCTCATAATCCTCTTATGCAAAAGATGGCATCTTTTGCTGCGAAAGGTGCCATGTTATGCTACAAAAGATGGCATCTTTTGATGTTAAAGATGCCATCTTTTGCATGAGGATACTAAGAGAAGAGCCTGAAAGGAATATACTATCGTACTACAAACTCACCTTGTACTTGTACACACTCTCCTTTGCTGTTAATCCCTTGCAGGGTTGCCACATAAGTTCCTTTCATATCCGACGTGTAAAAACTAACGGAATTCGTTGCAGCCGTAATATCCGGATTCCAATAAAGCGTGTGGCGGAAATCGGGAATACGTGAATGCAGTTGCTCTTCCGAGTCATATACCGGAGCTGTAAAATCAGGACGGTTCTGCGGAAATTCATAAGCAAACAGTTGGGAATTCTCATCCAGGCGTAGTCCGGGAAGGGTTCCACGATGTGTTATCATCGAAATGATTCCATCGTACAGTTTACCGCCAAACGTATATCTGCCGCTATACTGATGAATATAATGCAATAAACGCGCATTATAGTCCAATACTGCATCATGATCTTCAATAGGAACTCCGTCTATCAGTACCAACGCTTTTAAGCTACTGAACCGCTTTACATCATCCTGCAATATTCTGATAATCGTTGCGCCATCCGCCTTGCTTACGCGTACTCCCATTACAAATTCTACAAAAGCTTCACGGACCGTATTGAAACGAACATATTCATCCAGATTATAACTGAGTGAAGGGGTGAAATCGTGCAACTGTTCCAACACAGCCTGTCCGTGAGTGGAATCTACCGGTAAGATGTGATGTAATTGCGCTCCGATACTACGTTCTATCAATGCTTCCTCATCATATGCCAATCGAAGCTTGGGAAGTTTCGCGGGCAGCACTTCTGCAAAAGGAGATATTACTTCCAACCGGCCCGTACGTCCTTTTCCCGGCAAAGCCGTCAACACTATATCTTGGGTATTCATGATTTCCGAGGTATAGAAGGCGTAAGTGCCATCGGACTGTAGTTGCCCGTCAAAGATACGGATATCCTTTCCAACACACGATAGCCGGGCATTCACCGAATCGGCCGATGCTCCTATTAATCTTCCGGTCACAATATGTCCTTCGCACTCGGCAATAAAGCGTTCTCCGGCAGCCTTATTGTTTTTTTGCACTTCAACGGCAGACGGAAAAGCCTGTAACGCACAATCCCTTCTCACCACAGACAAAGAAAAATCCTTCAGATCACCCGGCAGTTCCGGTAACTTCAAAGTCACCTTACTGCGATTTCCATACACGGCTTTATCGGTTGACAAACGTAACGGCGAAAGTACCGGATTACCCGAAGTCAAAGAAACCGAATCTTTTAATAATTCCACATCATCTCCGTCCGTGGCCTGACTGGCGTTCAGAACAGCAATATATTTCTTCGGGAAGCGGTCTGCTGATTGATTTCTCATGTAACGGGTATAAGCCGTAAGCTGATAGGCACCCGAATGCATAGTTTGCGGGAATTTGATACGCCCCCATCCGGTTCCATTCTTCAAGGCAATCTTGCCTTGTGCATACACCTGGCGCATATCGCTGATCTCCACATAAGCCACTTTACTGAACGGAGCTTCTGCCGAATCCGTCACACAGACTTTTATCCACAAATCTTCTCCTGCCAGATAATTATCCTTATCCGTATATATTCGCATACATTCAGTGACCTGCGCCTGTAAGCCCAGCACCGAAATCAAACCAATAATGATCGATATAATTCTTTTCATAATACTCCGATATTAATATCCCCTGTCCGGTAACGGCCAGAAAGAAGGTTTATTGAGAGTCGCCCCCAAACTACGCACATCAGTACATTCCTTTTTAGCCCACTGATACCCCGTCATTTCAGAAAAGGCAATGCGATATCCCGCTATATATAAATCATAATTACTTTTGTTTTCCGTTTCTCCATCCGGTAAAAGACTACACTCATACGGATTATCATATTGTATGTCATTGGTAGAAATATAAAGGCGGTACTCGCTTACATTCATATTGACTCCCACATAACCAATGGCTTGTTTATCCGAATTGCTGCAAGTGATATTAGTAGGCAGTTCCGAGGGTTGGGGAGTGAACAAACCGCCCATCTCTTCGCTCAATTTCACCTTGTTCTCATAATACTCGAACTCTCCTTTTGACAAGGCTCTCTGCTTCATCAACGTACTGTAATAATACGAAGCGCGGAGATTGTCGGAGGCAAAAGAATACATTTTTTTATTCTTCAATAGATTTTCGGCATTCGATTCCGTAGAGCCAACAAGCGTTTTAGTGGACTCCGCATGAATCCAGCCTTGCGCATAAGGTGCTTTTTCATAAATATTCACTTCATCTGTCACAGGATCATATATCCATTTAGAATAAAATGCCGCCCTTACTTCCCAGTCTTCCTCATAAGTCCAGATATAATATGCGGGTCCTGTGGCCCCTGCATTGCGCGTAGAGAGGCGAATGTGTATATCCCCGTAATCTTCCGGCTGCTCAAAAGTGACCTCTTCGATTGCAGCCGTTTCTATCGGATACTGTAGTTCAGAATTATACGTATCCCCTTCATATACAATTTCCAGTCCGTAACGCACTTGCTTATTCAGCGTTCCTATCCGTACCTGATACCGTCCGTCACCAATGGAAGTTCCCGCTATGCGCGAACCGTCTTCTCCCACAACACTGACATCGGCTGTAATCTTATTATATCCCGAAGGCAAGTCATCTTCATTTAAGGAAAAAGTACGGCTCAATGAAAACACGACAGTACTGTCTGATATGATATTACCCTCAACCACCAGCAAGCCTACACCGCCGTCCGGAATCTTAGCATCGAACTCATCTATACAGTTGCTCAAAGTAAAACCGAGCAAACTTATCAGGATTATTATATTCGTTCTTTTCTTCATATCCCTTTAGAATTTTATGTTATAAGTAATAAAAGGAATAGGAGCGCCGAAAATGGACATCTTATATCCCTGCACACTACCATTCTCAGATACATAATAAATGGAATAAACATTCTTCCTTCCGGTCAGGTTATAGACACCGAAAGAAATAGAACTATGCGTCAGCAGAGTCAGATGATGGCTCGGCTCTATATTGAAAGCAAGATCAAGACGGAAGTAATCGGGAACCCGGTAACTGTTACGGTCCGTGTAGTACACCTGCATGGATTGCAATCCCTGGTCGTAATATTGTCCGGCAGGAATGGTAGTAGGGCGACCCGTACTATAATCCATATTGAAAGACACACTGTAACGACGGGTAAACTTATAGTTTCCCACCAACTTGAAGTCATGCGGTTTGTCATACTCCGTCGGATACCAGTCTCCACCATTGACCGGGCGGGCTATGCGCGGGTCATTCTGGCGCAGGAAAGTACGCGAATATGTATAACTGGCCCATCCGTTCAACTTGCCGGACGGCTTCTTTACCTGGAATTCAACGCCATAGGCATATCCTTCCGTATTAATCACGTCCGTTTCCAGATGATGATTCATGATCAGCCTGGCCGAACTGCGATAATCCAGATAATCGTTCAGTTTCTTATAGTACCCTTCCACCGACAACTCCAGTACCTGGCCGGGTGTATTATAATATGCCCCTGCTGCCAGCTGCCAGCCATTCTGGGGTTTAATATTCGTATCACTCAGTTTCCAGGTATCCGTAGGCGACATAATGGTAGTATTCGATACCTTATGAATATACTGCCGCATGGTGTTGAAGCCTGCCTTTACGGAGAAGTCATCATTGAAAGCATAGCGGGCAGACAATCTGAACTCCGGCCCCTGATAGGTCTTAACCACTTTTCCGCCACCCACTGATACAGAGTCAACAACGGTGGTGGAAGAAGGAAGCATACCATCCTGATAAGTATAATACGTGCGCGGACCCAAAAGGTTGAACATGGAATAGCGTATACCCGCATTTACGGATAGTTTAGGGGTTATCTCCCATTGGTCTCCAATGTAAATGGCACTTTCCAGCGCTTTATCCTTTTGAAGCTGGTCCCATTTCACCAGCGAACTTTCATACAGTGGTTCATAAGTTCCTGAGTTGATATTATAGAACTGGCTCATGAGCCCAAAGTTCAAGGTATGGTTATTATCCAGCTTGTAACTAAAATCAACCTTTCCAAACCATTGGTTGATAGCGAATGACAAGCGGGCAGCTGCCGCCTCTTCTACCGATTCATCATTCCGGTAATCATAATGATCATAACCGAAAGAGAAATTTGCCGTCAGCTTCTCAGAGAATATGCTTCTCCAGTTTGCAGAGAAGTTCATATTGTTGTAAGCGTACTTCTGGTTATCGTTAAAAGCGAAACGGTCATGGCTGTAATAGCCGTATATATTTAGTTTATTACGCTCATTCAATGTATGCGAGAATACGCCTCCCAAATCGTAAAATCCGGCTTTACCATCACGGTAGCCACTCTTTTCGGGCAGCATCTTCATGATCCAGTCCGAGTATGTGGTACGTCCGCTCAAAAGAAGTGAAGTCTTCTCTTTAATGATCGGTATTTCAAGATTCAGTTTACTGGTGACAAGTCCGATGCCCGCCGAACCCGTAAACTTCTCCTTACTCGCCTCTTTACTTGTTATATTCAGCACGGATGCAATACGCCCTCCATACTGACTAGGAATACTGCTTTTATAAAGTTCCGCATCCTTTATCATGTCCGAATTAAAGGCGGTGAAAAAACCGAATAAGTGGTTCGGATTATAAATAGTTCCATTATTCAGCAACAACAGATTCTGGTCGGCAGCACTTCCGCGCACGTTATAGCCACTGGATGCCTCCCCCACAGTTTTGATACCCGGAAGAGTTTGAAGCATCTTCAGTAAATCCACCTCCCCCATAGCTGTAGGAATGTTCTTCAGTAAACTGGGCTGGAACTTCTCCATTCCCAACTGAGTGCTCCTTACATTCTGTACACGTCCGGAGACGATGAGAACCTCATCCAGCAAATGGTTTTCTTCTTCCAGTTCTATGTGGGTAGCTCCCTCTCCATACACCATGAACTGCCGGCGTGTTTCCTTTATATTCAGTCCATTGATTTCAATGGTATTATATCCGACGGGGAGCTTAATGGTAAAATTCCCCTGACGGTCGGTAGCTGTGGCAACCCACGGTTCCCGGTGGACGATGTTAATTCCTTCCAGATTCTGTCCGGACTTGAAATCCGTTACTTTTCCGGTCAGCACCACCATCTCTTCCGAAGAAGGCTTATATCTGTTCCCTATCTCGTAAACCTTATTCTCCGAAGAAGATTTTACGACAGGAATAAAAGAAGAGGCTTGTTCTTCTTCCTTCATCTGTTCTCCTTTCAAGATCGGGGTAAGCGTGGTAGATAAAAACGCTTCAGGCAGAACGAAGATCCGGTTGCCATAGACAGTAACTTTATAACGTGTTGCAGTTAATGCTTGTCGCAGACTCTCGGCAGTAGGTTTTAAGGTCTCAGCCTTTTTCACTTTAAACGGCTCTGCAATTGTCGTATAGATGCGGCACGAAGTGTTTTTCTCAACGGCATCTATCAGTTCAAAAATAGAAATACTATCTCCTGCCTGCTGCTGTGCAAATGCCACGAAAGGGGATATAATAAACAGAATGGCTGCTATATACCTTATTTTATATATTGTCATAACTATTTCTTATTAATTAGAGAATCTGCATGTCTTGTTAGCTCAGTCAACGACTCTGCACGAAAGAGCGTATTAAAACTCAATTGCTCTTCCTTTGCATACTTCTTCAATTGTTTCTTATAAGCCGGAAAGAGCTTCAGAAAACTGGAACGGGAAGTCACGGTATGGTCCACCCCATCTTTAGACAAAACAAAACGTGCAGGCTTTTCGAACTGTCTATAGCTGATCCGTCCTTTCTCAACAGGCGTCCCCATTTTGCACTGAACATACTGAGTCAATCGCATTTGCGGACTATCATATAGGATTGCAGCAAAAGTATCGTTATGCGGCACAAACTTTTTATCTCCAATAATGAAATAGTCTACTTTCCTCATGTCAACCTGGAGGAGTATTCGTTTTTCGGGAGTAATTACGATCAATTGCTTCTTAAAAGTATCATATCGAAGTTGCAGGTCGGTATACACTAACCCACCATAGCAAACCGCTCCTTTCTTAAACTCATCCGTATCCCAATAAGGATGGTTTATATAGAGATATGGACTATAGCCCACTTCCACTTTACTGGTATAAAGCGCTGCATAATCTCCTGCCACTTTCCTGAATTCATCAGAAAGAGACTGCTGTGTATACACCGGAGACAAGATACAGAATGTGCATAACAGAATAAGTAAATATACCTTTCGAATGTCCATAAAATATTAAGATTTAAAAAAAGGATGCCTTTAAAAGACAATTATTTGCCTAAAGGAAGCAATTAATAATAGAGAAGTGTGCATAAAGGTTAAAACATTTAGATTTATTAAGTATTGCAGTCTATAGACCTATATATTCACCTGCCTATCACCAACATTACTAATATGAAAGCCCGGAATAATTAAAATGCCATTGGAACTATTCATTTTGATTTTAGCCATGAGTATTGACACAATTTTCGAGTCAGAAAGACGGAATTTTCCATGCTTTGACACAATCCTACATTCCCTTTTCTACCCCATACATGTATATTTGCAACACTTTTTCACAGCAAGGAGACCTGAGAATCTCCTGAGAGAATAGAAAACTAACTTTTGTTTAACTTAATAATTAAAGTATGAAAAACAGCAAGAATTTAAGCTTGTTTGGTCGCACGGGTAAACTCCAGCGGCTGTTCCTCATCGCTTTGTTTTCAGTATTGGCTATAGGGGCTTATGCGCAAAGCAAAACAGTTTCGGGCACTGTGGTTGACCAAACCGGAGAACCGATCATCGGTGCTAATGTTGTAGTGAAAGGTACTACTAACGGAATTATCACTGATCTGGACGGCAGGTTTACTCTTTCCAACGTACCGGATAAAGGTACTATCTCAATTTCTTTCATAGGCTATCAAGATCAGGAGATTTCCGTTGCCGGGAAAACGAATTTACAAGTGACATTACAGGAAGATAATGCCATGCTGGATGAAGTTGTAGTAGTAGGTTACGGCGTTCAGAAGAAGAGTGACGTAACCGGTGCTATGGCTCGCGTAGGCGAAAAAGAACTAAAAGCGATGCCTGTCAAGAATGCGCTGGAAGGAATGCAGGGAAAAACTGCCGGTGTGGACATCACATCCAGCCAACGCCCGGGTGAAGTCGGTGGTATCAATATCCGCGGTGTACGTTCTATCGATGCGGAGCAAGGTCCTTTGTATGTTGTTGACGGTATGATTATCCAAACCGGCGGCATCGAAAACATCAATCCTTCGGATATTGAAGCTATCGACATTCTGAAAGATGCTTCTGCAACTGCCATTTATGGTTCCCGCGGTGCAAATGGCGTAATCCTCGTGACTACCAAGAAAGGTAAACAAGGAAAAGTGACGCTGAACTATTCCGGTACAGTCACTTTTGAGACATTGCATGATGTAACCGAGATGATGAGTGCGGCAGAATGGTTGGACTATGCACGTACTGCCAAGTATAACATGGGTTCTTATGCTTCTGCAACTCCCGATTATACAGCTGATAAAGCTATTTTCGGCAGCGTCGCCGCTTCATGGGCAAATATTGAGCAAGCATGGTCAAACGGAACTTATGATGCTTCAAAAGTCGGTTCCTATGACTGGGCATCCAACGGAAAGCAAACCGGTATCACCCACGAGCATACTTTAAGTGCATCAGGCGGTTCAGAAAAATTCCAGGGATATGCCTCATTCGGTTATTTAAACCAGAAAGGTACACAACCGGGACAGGCTTACGAACGCTATACCCTGAAGACCTCATTTGACATTAATCCGATAGATTTCTTCAAAATGGGAACTTCAATCAATGCTTCTTATTCGGATCAGGATTACGGTTACAATTTCTCCAAATCAGTAACCGGTTCGGGCGACCTTTACAATGCTTTAAGAAGTATGCTCCCCTGGACTGTGCCTTATGATTCAAACGGTGACTACATTCGTAATCCTAATGGTGATGTAAATATCATCAATCCGATTCGGGAATTGGACTACAACACCAACCAACGCCGTACTTTCCGTGCCAACGCCAGTATGTATGCCCAGGTTGATTTCGGGAAAATATGGGAACCGCTGGAAGGTCTTTCGTACAGACTCCAGTTCGGTCCTGAATTCCAATACTATACGTTAGGAATTGCAAATGCCGCCGGAGGTATCAATGGTGATGGTAACAACGGCGCACAGTACAAAAACGAACAGAAGCGTTCATGGACATTGGACAACCTGATTTATTATAATAAGAGATTTGCCGAACACCATAATTTAGGTCTGACATTAATGCAGTCAGCTTCAGCATATCACTACGAAATGGGCGATATGAGAGCCACTAACGTTGCTTCTGCCGATGAGTTATGGTACAATTTAGGTACTGCCGGCACTCTGAGTTCCTTTGGTACAGGACTGACTGAAACTCAAATGGCATCTTATATGGTCCGCGTGAACTATGGTTTCAAAGATAAATATCTGTTGACAGCTTCCATGCGTTGGGATGGTGCCTCACAGTTGGCTCCGGGACACAAATGGGCCAGTTTCCCCTCTGCAGCTTTGGCATGGCGTATTGATCAGGAAGACTTCATGAAAGACATTAACTGGCTCAGTCAATTAAAACTCCGTTTCGGTGTCGGTGTAACCGGAAATGCTGCAATTGATGCTTATGCTACCAAAGGTGCCATCACCGGTTTGTATTACAACTGGGGACAGACAGACTCCTCTCTGGGTTATGTTCCTTCAGATCCTTCTGCAAAAGATCCCGCCAAGATGGCCAACTCCGAACTGGGATGGGAAAGAACAACGCAGTACAACCTGGGTATTGACTACGGCTTCTTTAATAACAGACTAAGCGGTAGTATTGATGCTTACAAGACTAAAACCAATGATTTATTGCTGGCCATGTCCATACCTTCACTGACAGGTTATACTTCTACTTATGCCAACGTCGGTAAGACTTCCGGTTGGGGTATCGACTTACAGGTAAATGCCGTTCCCGTTGAGACTAAAGATTTTACCTGGAACAGTACCGTAACCTGGTCAATGGATAGAAACAAGATTGATGAACTGTCCAACGGCAGAACTGAAGACGTAAACAACAACTGGTTCGTCGGAGAAGAAATCGGTGTATATTATGATTATGTGTATGATGGTATCTGGAAAACTTCGGAAGCGGAAGAAGCAGCCGTATATGGCCGCAAACCCGGTCAGATCAAAGTGAAAGACCTTAATAATGATGATAAGATTGATGCAACCAACGACCGTCAGATTGTAGGCCACGTACGTCCTCGCTGGACAGCAGGCTGGACTAACACATTCAATTACAAGAACTTCGAGCTATCTGTCTTCATTCTTTCACGTTGGGGATTTGATGTACCCCAAGGTTCACTCACTTTGGATGGACGCTACATGCAACGTAAAATTGATTACTGGGTAGCAGGCACCAACGAAAACGCAGAATATTATTCTCCGGGATCAAACGGTGAAGCCGCCGATACCTACAGTTCTTCTATGGGCTATCAGGATGGATCTTACATCAAAGTCCGTAATATTTCATTAGGCTATAACTTCACAACGAAACAGCTGAAGAACACAGGACTCAGCAATTTGAAGGTATATGTACAGGCCATGAATCCATTCTCCATTTACAAGGCTTGCGACTGGCTGGATACAGATTTAATGAACTATGACAACAATAAGAAGACATTCGGTTCGCCTACCACAATCAAGAGTTTTGTAATTGGTGTTAACATCGGATTCTAACAAACCATTAAAAAAGAAAGAACATTATGAAATTAAACAAAATATTATTTGCAGCCGCATTAGCCAGTGTGATAGGCGGTTCAATGACTTCATGCAGCGAATCTTTTTTGGATGAAGATTTAAAGACCCAATACAGCACAGACCGTTTCAAGACGCAGGAAGGTCTGGACGAATTGGTGACAGGTGCTTATCAGAAACTGAAATTCAAATTCAACTACATCTGGGCTATCGAATGCCATAACATGGGTGTAGACGAATTTACAGATGCCAACAACACCATGCCGGCATGGAATCACTATAGCCAGGACTTAAATTCTTCTGAGAACGGAGCCAACCAGCCGATGTGGGATAATTATTATGGATTAGTAGAACCGGCAAATATCATTATCAGCAATATGCCGCAATACTATAATCAGAGTAGTGCAACTTACAATACCCGCTTGGGAGAAGGTTATTTCTTAAGAGCCTATGCATATTTTGAATTGGTAAAGCAGTTCGGAGGAGTCCCCTTGAAACTGACTCCTTCAACCAGTGCAGAGACTTACTTTACACGCAACAGCGAAGAAGAAATCTATGCTCAAATTATAGCAGACCTGGAAGAGGCGTATAGATTATTGCCTCAAAAAGGGGAAGCGACAGGGCGCATCACGAAATATGCCGCCGCACATTTCCTGGCAAAAGCCCATTTATTCCGTGCTTCAGAATTGTATAGCGGCTGGAACAGCAGTTATGTATCAACTGACCTTGATGCTGTCATCAAATATGGACAGGAAGTAGTTGCAGCACATCCCCTGTGCACTAACTATGTAGAACTGTGGGATTATAATGAGCCCAATGGAGCGAATGAAAAAGTAAGTGAAGTTATTTTAGCCGCTCAATTCTCCAATGACGAAGCCACATGGGGACGCTACGGTAATCAAATGCATCTTTACTATCCTTCCGTATATCAAGATATGGCGGGAACCAAACGTGATATCTCAGGAGGACGTGAATTCTCGTATGTCAGTGCAACCGAATATACCATGCAGGTGTTTGACCGCGTAAACGACTCTCGCTTCTGGAAATCATTCATCACCTGTTACGGAGCGAACGATACAAACGGTGCGCCCACCTGGACTAAAGAAGACATTGCCAGCGGATATGCTCCCGCAGGAGCGAAAGAAGGCGATAAACGTTTTGTTGCTGGTGAGCTTGGTCTCAAATATATCGTGAATAATCCGGGAGATACCCGTTATGAATCGTATGTGAATGATCCGACTCAGAACGTGCTGAAAAACGGTGTTATTTGTAATACCCATACTTATGTTCGCTATTTCAAAAGCCAAGCTCATAGCTGGAATGTATCCTCTTATACAGGCAACTATTATGGTATCATTCCTCACAAACGTTCTGTAGCTTTATCCAAATTCCGCGATGGATATCGTAACTCGATCGCTTCGCAGTTCGGTACACGCGACGCCATTATCGCCCGTTCGGCCGATGACGTTCTGATGATTGCAGAAGCCTATATCCGTAAAGGTGAGTCTAATTATAGCAATGCAATCGAATGGATCAACAAACTTCGTGAACGTGCAGGCTATGCGGCCGGCGAAGATCGTAGCAAAAATGTAGATGGCGGTCAGTCATACAAGAACAATTCTTATTGCTCCGGCAAAGGTGGAGGTTATTCCGCTGACGGTGCAATCTATTCTGATGCCAATACTTACTATGAATCCAATAATATGGAAGGACAGGAAACAACGGCTTCCACCAAGAATGCAATGATACTAAGCAGTGTAGAAGATGTTTATAACTCTTCTGCAGATGCACCTATCTATACAGAATTAGGTTGTAGCAGTAATGCAGACAAGATGATGTGTTTCTTATTGAATGAACGTACTCGTGAACTTTGCGGTGAGTTACTCCGCTGGGAAGACCTAGCACGTACCAAAACATTAGACACACGCTGGCACAAATTTAATGATGGTGTATCCAGAGGTATCGGTGAGTTTAATTCATCTAAACACTATTATCGCCCCATTCCACAATCATTCTTGGATGGTATTACCAATGCATCCGGCAGTGCTCTGAGCAAAGAGGAAAAGGACGCCCTGCAGAATCCCGGTTATTAATTGATTCTACAGAACAGACAAACGAGTTTTGGGAGTAAATACCCAGAACTCGTTTTGTTTTATTATGCATAGTGAGGAATAATATATTTTACCGTACTTTTGTATTCTAATCAAAAAGAGATAAAACTATGAAACACTTATTTTCCATATTTTTGCTGACCTTTCTATGGACAAGTTTACATGCGGCAGCTTCCGAATCACGGGATAAATATAATTTCAATTCAGGTTGGTTACTATCCGTAGGAGATAAATCCGGCGCAGAAAAAATAAATTATGCGGATGCGGATTGGAAAGAAGTGACATTACCTTATGCTTTCAATGAAAACGAAGCTTTCCGACTGAGCATCGAACAACTGACAGATACCATCGTATGGTATCGGAAACATTTTCGCCTCCCCGCAAACAATCACCAGAAAAAAGTCTTTATCGAATTTGAAGGTGTACGTCAGGGTGCTGATTTCTATATCAATGGCAAATACATCGGCTTCCACGAGAACGGAGTTATGGCCGTCGGTTTCGACCTGACACCTCATATAAAATATGGACAGGAAAATGTAATCGCCATCCGCATTGACAATAACTGGGATTACAAAGAACGGAATACGGATACCAAGTATCAGTGGAACAACCGGAACTTCAATGCCAATTATGGTGGGATACCTAAAAATGTATGGTTGCACGTCACGGATAAACTCTATCAAACCCTCCCCTTATATAGCAATCTGAAAACAACAGGCGTATATGTATATGCTGACGATATCCATGTGAAGTCGCGCAAGGCAACCATTCATGCGGAATCTCAAATAAAAAATGAACATCGGAAGAATAAGCTTGTCTCCTACCAAGTGGAAGTGATAGACCGGGACAAAAATACAGTGAAGACTTTTTCCTGTGAACCGGTGTTGGTGAAACCCGGAGAAACCGCTACACTGAAAGCGGCGGCAGAAGTGGAAAAACTACACTTCTGGAGTTGGGGTTACGGATATCTTTATACAATAAAGACCAGTCTGTGGGTAGATAATAAGAAAGTAGATGAAGTATCCACCCGCACAGGGTTTCGCAAGACGCGCTTCGGTGATGGTAAAATCTGGCTGAACGACCGTGTACTGCAAATGAAAGGTTTCGCACAACGAACCAGTAACGAGTGGCCGGGAGTAGGTATGAGCATACCGGCCTGGTTAAGCGATTACAGCAATGGATTAATGACAGCATGTAATGCCAATCTGGTTCGCTGGATGCACGTCACCCCCTGGAAACAGGACGTTGAATCGTGCGACCGTGTAGGACTGATTCAAGCTATGCCGGCAGGTGACGCTGAAAAGGACTGTGTCGGCAGGCAATGGGAACAACGGAAAGAACTGATGCGCGATGCTATCATATACAATCGTAACAATCCGAGCATCCTTTTCTATGAATCGGGAAATGAATCCATCAGCCGTGAGCATATGTTGGAAATGAAAGCCATACGTGACGAATATGATCCGTACGGCGGACGAGCCATCGGATCGCGCGAGATGCTGGATATACGGGAAGCTGAATATGGCGGTGAAATGCTTTACATCAACAAAAGTGCCCATCACCCCATGTGGGCTATGGAATACAGCCGTGACGAAGGACTGCGCAAGTATTGGGATGAATACAGCTATCCTTACCATAAAGAAGGTGCCGGACCACTGTACCGTGGAAAGGATGCAAGCGACTACAACCATAATCAGGACATGCTGGCTGTTGAAAATATACGCCGCTGGTTCGACTATTGGCAGGAACGTCCGGGGACAGGTACACGTATCAGTTCAGGTGGAGTGAAAATTATCTTCTCGGATACAAATACCCACTTCCGGGGTGAAGAAAACTATCGTCGCAGCGGAGTGACAGATGCCATGCGTATTCCAAAAGATGCATTTTATGCCCATCAGGTGATGTGGGACGGTTGGGTAGATATAGAGCAGCCGCGCATTCACATCATCGGACACTGGAACTACAAAGAAGATGTAATAAAACCGGTATATGTGGTTTCCGGTGCTGACAAAGTAGAACTTTTCCTGAACGGAAAATCTCTGGGAGAAGGTGAACGGGAATATCATTTCCTGTATACTTTCAAAGATGTACAGTTCGAAACAGGAAAGCTGGAAGCCATAGGCTATGATGAAACAGGCAAAGAATGTTGCCGTACGGAACTCCAAACGGCAGGAAAACCGGAAGAAATCAGACTGACTTTTGTTCAGAGCCCTGACGGATGGAAAGCGGACGGTGCAGACATGGTGTTGCTTCAGGTAGAAGTTATGGATAAGCATGGAAGACGTTGCCCGTTAGCCAATGATCTGATACATTTTGAAGTGGAAGGCCCTGCCGAATGGTGTGGCGGTATCGCACAAGGAAAAGACAACTATATTCTTTCAAAAGATTTGCCCGTAGAATGTGGCATCAACCGTGCCCTGCTCCGCTCTCTGACTACCGCAGGAAAAGTCCGCATAACAGCGAAAGCAGATGGCTTGAAACCAGCAGAAATCAGTCTTTCATCCTTACCGGTAGAAATGAAAGACGGGCTAAGCAAATATATCCCCGGAAACGAACTGGAAGGCTGGTTAACCCGCGGAGAAACTCCACTCACACCTTCTTACAAAGATACCAAGGTAGATATTGCCGTTTTATCCGCCGTAGCAGGTGCCAATAATGAAGATGCCGTCCATAGCTTTGATGATAATGAACTGAGCGAATGGAAAAATGACGGTAAAGTAAACACTGCCTGGATTACTTATCATCTGGAGCGTGCTGCACGGGTAGATGAAGTGTGTCTGAAACTAACCGGGTGGCGTATGCGCAGCTACCCGCTGGAAATTTATGCAGGTGACGAACTGATCTGGAGTGGAGAAACTGCAAAAAGTCTGGGATATGTCCATCTGAAAGTGAAGCCCGTATTAACCGACGAGATTACCGTCCGTCTGAAGGGAGCCAGCAAAGAAGGAGATGCTTTCGGACAAATTGTAGAAGTAGCTGCTCCTGTTGCTAATGAACTGGATCTATTCAAAGCCAAGAATGGGGATAAAGCTAACCACGAGTTACGTATCGTTGAGATTGAGTTTAAGGAAAATCTATGGCAATAAATTCTAAGATGAGCCGATAATTGTACGATATTCCATAAATATTGCATATTAGTCCATGGAAAGATCCCGTATGAAGTCGTAATTTTGCAACTAATGAGAACTACAAGTATTATGAAAAAACCTTCTTTAAAATTCTTGATAAGTATTGCAGCAATTACAGTGATCTCCATCGGAGTATCCGGTGCCCTGACTGCACCAAAATACAAAATAGCGGCTAATGCTCCGGCTTATGACTATTCGAAGCTGCAAAAGGAAAAGCTGGGAAGAGGTGTGGTAGCTATCCGCGAAAACCAGTCAGAAGTAGCTGTTTCCTGGCGATATCTCTCTTCCGATCCGGTAAACACTTCTTTCAACCTCTATCGTGACGGAAAGAAAGTAGCTGAAGTACCTGCCACAACAGGAACCTTTTATCGGGATACATATGAAAGTAAGAAAGCAGCCACTTATACCATAAAACCAGTTGTGGACGGTGCAGAAACCGGACACATCGAAGGTAGCTACACCTTGCCTGCCAACGCACCGACAGGCTATATCAATATTCCTCTTGATCCTCCGACAGATGGCACAACTCCTGCGGGACAGAAATATACCTATATTCCCAACGACGCTTCCATCGGAGATGTAGATGGCAACGGAGAATATGAGATCATTCTCAAATGGGACCCTACAAATGCTCATGACAATGCCCACGACGGGTATACAGGCAATGTATTCTTTGATTGCTACCGTCTAACCGGTGAAAAACTCTGGCGCATTGATATGGGACGCAATATCCGTGCAGGTGCACACTACACCCAGTTCGTGGTTTATGACTTCGATGGGGACGGACGTGCCGAAATCATCATGAAAACTTCCGACGGCACTATTGATGGCCAGGGAAATATCATCGGAGATGCCTCTGCCGATTATCGTGAACCAGGGGACCCTACACAACCCACCGGTGGCGACTTCGCTAAAGAAGATCCCCGCGGTAAACCACGCCAGGGAGATCCTTTGCGCAATCAGGGACGTATTCTGACAGGCAATGAATACCTCACCGTCTTCAATGGACTTACAGGAGCAGCCATGAAGACAATCGACTATATTCCCGAACGCGGACAACTGGAAGATTGGGGAGATAACCGTGCCAATCGTAGCGACCGTTTCCTGGCAGCCGTGGCTTATCTGGATGGTGTTCATCCCAGTGCAGTCATGTGTCGCGGATATTATACACGTGCAGTACTTGCCGCTTTCGATTGGAATGGAAAAGAACTAAAGCAACGTTGGGTATTCGATAGTAACACTCCCGGAAATGAAGCTTATGCAGGTCAAGGCAATCACAATCTTCGTGTAGGCGATGTAGATGGAGACGGATGTGATGAAATCATCTACGGTTCCTGCGCTATTGATAATAATGGTAAAGGGCTTTATTCCACCGGAATGGGACACGGGGATGCCATACATCTGACGAAATTCTCCCCTACAATGAAAGGACTCCAGGTATGGGATTGCCACGAAAATAAAAGAGACGGCTCAAGTTTCCGTGATGCGGCAACGGGCAAGGTTTTGTTCCAGGTAAAAAGTGGTACAGATGTAGGACGTTGTATGGCAGCTGATATCGACCCGACGAATCCGGGTGTGGAAATGTGGTCGTGGGAATCGAAAGGACTACGTAATATTAAAGGAGAAGTACTCAATCCGAATATAGAAAGCTTTTCTACCAACATGGCTGTATGGTGGGATGGAGATCTGCTTCGTGAATTGCTGGATAAGAATGTAGTTTCCAAATACGACTGGAAAGCCGGCGTTTGCAAACCACTGGCTACTTTCACCGGAGCCGCATCAAACAGCGGCACCAAAGCAACTCCCTGTCTGCAAGGCGACATTATCGGTGACTGGCGTGAGGAAGTTCTCCTCCGCACGGAAGACAACACCGCTCTCCGTCTTTATGTCTCTCCAATAGTCACTGATTACCGCTTCCATACTTTCCTGGAAGATCCGGTGTATCGTATCAGCATTGCCACACAGAACGTAGCTTACAACCAGCCTACCCAACCCGGTTTCTATTTCGGTCCGGACCTGAAAGGGTGGTTCAGAGGATATAATTTTAAGTAATAACCCAAAAGATAAAGAACTATAAGTTATGAATATTAAGACTCTTTGCCTAACAGGTGCTTTGTTGTTAACCGGTATCAGTATCTACGCCCAGAAAAAGAAAGAAGTAATAAATGACTCCAACACTCCGTTGCATCTATTACAACCGGCTTACAAAGTCCCTTATAAAGAACTTACGACTACAGAAATAAAAACAGACATCGACCGCATACTCCGCTATCTGGAAAAGAACACTCCTACCCGCGTTGTTAGTGAAAAGACCGGAAAGATAATCACAGATTACAAGAACCTACCGGCTGATGCACAGCTGGAACGAGGCGCTTTCCGCCTTGCCAGTTATGAATGGGGAGTTACGTACTCTGCCATGATGGCCGCTGCCAAAGCTACGGGAGACGCCAACTACATGAAATACGTCACTGACCGATTTAATTTCCTTGCAGAAGTAGCGCCGCATTTCCGGGAATTACAAGAGAAAAGTGGTCAGGTTGATCCACAAATGAAACAAATTCTGACTCCCCATGCCCTCGATGATGCCGGAGCCGTATGTGCAGCCATGATCAAAGCCCAATTACAAGATCAATCTCTCAATCTCTATCCTTTGATAGACAATTACCTCGACTTTATCTTGAACAAGGAATACCGCCTTGCCGACGGAACTTTCGCCCGTATCCGTCCCCAATACAATACATTGTGGCTGGACGATATGTTTATGGGGGTTCCGCCTGTTGCCTGGTATTCTAAATTGGCCAAAGATAATAAGCCCAATTACCTTGCAGAAGCTACCAGGCAGATATTCCAGTTTGCAGAACGGATGTGGGTACCGGAAAAGAAACTATTCCGCCACGGTTGGGTAGAAGGTATGCAAGATCACCCGGCTTTCCATTGGGGACGTGCCAATGGCTGGGCTTTGCTCACCATGACCGAAGTGCTGGACGTAATGCCGGAAAATTATCCTCAGCGTGCAAAACTCATGGAGCTGTTTCGCGAACATGTTCGTGGTTTAGCTGCCTGCCAAAGTGGAGAAGGACTCTGGCATCAGTTATTGGACCGGAATGACTCTTATCTGGAAACCTCAGCAACAGCCATCTATGTATATTGCATCGCCCATGCCATCAACCAAGGATGGCTGGATGCAATGGCCTACGGCCCGGTTGCTCAATTGGGTTGGCAAGCCGTCTCCACACAGATCAATGCAGAAGGACAGGTGGAAGGAACTTGTGTAGGCACCGGCATGGCATTCGATCCGGCTTTCTATTATTATCGTCCGGTCAATGTGTATGCTGCGCACGGCTATGGTCCTGTGATCTGGGCAGGTGCCGAAATGATCAATTTGCTAAATAAACAACATCCGAAGATGAATGACAGCGCCATTCAGTTCTACCGCACCGAACAGAAAACACAAGAACCGATTTTCAGTGTGACCGATTCCAATTAGCTCACTATAAACCAAAGTTACCATGAAAAGAGAAGCATTCAAAATGTTCCTGAAATCCGGCTACGAAAAGGAATATGAAAGAAGACATGCGGCCATCTGGCCGGAATTGAAAAAGATGTTGTCCGACGGTGGAGTGTATGATTACTCCATCTACTGGGACAAAGAAACCAACATCCTCTTTGCCTGCCAGAAAACGAAAGGCGAAGAATCCTCGCAAGATATGGGTGCCAACCCTATTGTACAAAAATGGTGGGATTATATGGCAGATATCATGAAGGTGAATCCTGACAATTCTCCGGTAACCATACCCCTGCCTGAAGTGTTCCACATGGATTAAAAAACAAAAGTGCATTGATAGTCTGTTACAATGCACTTTTTCCGTATTTTTGTTTCGCACTAAAATCTATGAAGTATGAAAAAGCATATCCTGCTTACGTGTGTATCTTTATTAGCTAGCCTCCTTAGTATTTCTGCATCCATCGAAGTGCGCTCTACGCACATGACAACCACAGACGGACTGGCCAACAATTCCATCTGTTACATATTCCAGGATAGCAAAGGATTTATCTGGATGGGAACCCTGAATGGTCTCAGCCGCTACGATGGCAATTCATTTGTCACTTTCCTCCCGGAAAGCGAATCCGGTAACAACCGGATCTCCTTGTCGACCAATCACGCCAGAACCATCAGCGAGGATAAGAATGGTTTCCTGTGGATAGAAACTTCCGGAGAATTCTTCAATTGCTACGATCTAAGAAAAGATTGTTTCGTAGATTTCACCGGCTGTGGCGAATACAGACAAAACTACGACCGCAAGGCAGAAGCCGCCAATGGTGACGTATGGCTATGGAACAGCCGGAACGGCTGCCGGCGGG
>ENA-OPSV01000178-OPSV01000178.1-human-gut-metagenome-genome-assembly--contig:-NODE-178-length-49527-cov-5.829621_pt1 | contig 49527 bp, 61 predicted proteins | sample MGYA00241460_ERZ501912 | MGnify/ENA primary metagenome ERZ501912 (study PRJEB25962, sample SAMEA2042402) | human gut metagenome | biome: human gut; feature: human-associated habitat; material: faeces...
ATATTCCATCTACTACCTTTGGATCAAAGGCTGTTACTGAAGTATATCCTATTATTGAAAGAAGCACTCCTGATAAACCTGATGAACAAGCCTGTCCAAGCTTTCTTGCAAATGAATATACTGAATAAATTGTTCCATCCTGACGGACTCCAGTCTGAACCTCTGACTCATCAATTACATCTGTAATCATAGCCCATATAACCATATTGAACATTGAAGTTCCTATTGTAGCTACGATTATTAATCCTACCCATACCAATACATTGTGTGTATGAATTATGAATAATATCGAAGTGACTGGCAGATTAACTAAAGACCCGGAAATCAAATATACTGCTACTGGCGTAGCCGTAGCTAAATTCAGACTGGCTGAAAATATTTACAATAAAAAAGAAGGCAAGCAGGACGCGCAATTCCATAATGTTGTAGCGTTCGGGAAAATTGCCGAAAATATTGGTAATACACTGTCTAAGGGGAGAAAAATCCACGTTAGCGGTTCGATTAAACATTCAAGCTACTTAAAAGATGAGGAACGCAGGACTTTTACGGAAATCGCTGTACGTACTTTTGAATACTGCGATAGTAAGCCCGGCACTACACCGAACCCAGCGGCGTGATTACATACAGAGAGGGCAAAAGCCCTCTCTGACTTAAATAAACAGTTGAAGGGGCATACTATGAATTTGAATATTTCTAAAATGGAGCAATTTTCTAAAATGCAGATTGAGTGTTTAGAAATGATGCAAGGATTGATTGCCTATGATAAGGAAGAATCAGCAAAAGGTAAGATAACACCGACTAATACCAAGTTGGTAGAAGCCTTCATAGACACGCAGAAAAAAGCATTGCAGGCGTTTACCGACCTTTTAGAAAAGCATAAACCTGCTCTGCAGGCAATTCAGGAAGAAGCTCGTAAAAAAGCAGAAGCCGAACGTAAGGAAAAAGAAAAGGCTCGTAAAATAAAGGAAGATGTGAAAAAAGCGATTCAGGAAGAAGGTAGCCTGTTTTCCTGTATTGAACCTGCGACTATTGAAGTGGAAGAATCAGAAGAAGAACCTTTGCTGGGTGAATATGATATTGAGGAGAATGATTGTGATGATGATGACGAAACGTGAAATATGCAGACGTATAAAGCTCTATAAAAAACTTATTGAACTTTGCCAGCGTTCCAAAATAAACGAGTGTAAAAAAGCTATTAATATTTGGTACTGGCAACAAAAAATAGAAAATCTGTCGGCATTACTTTCGGATAAAAATAATAATAAAAAATCAGCTTAGCGAGGATATTACTATGAAAAAGATTGCAGAACTTCATATTGGTGCCAATGTTCCTGATTATAATGAATATGGCTCTCCTACCTTATTTATTAATTACACCGAAGCAGATAAATTTAAGTGGAGCGATTACTGGAAAGGCGTATTGCAAGCTTACTGTGATTATTGTCATCGAATGTTTATTATAAATAGAAGCGACAGTTTTAATAAGTATGAAACAATTACCTGCCCTTCTTGTGGAATGGCTCACAAGCACAACAAAATTATGTATTCTTCTGACAGCTACGGTATTCTGCCTTATAAAATTAGAATGACGCTTATAGAATTTAAAGGGAAAATTGAACTAAGGCTCAAATATCAGGGTATTTGCTTTAATGATGACATTTTCGGTAAGTATCAACATTTTGACAAGGTATACGAAAAATATATTTTTGATGTAACTAACGATAAAGTTAGTTGGCAAAGACAGGTAAAAAATGAACATCTGGAGTATGAGATCGGCTATTTTAACGAAGATTTTAAAATACTAAAAAATAAGTCTGCGCTTTGTTTTTTTCAGTATGACCATAAAATCAAAAAAGGAGATAGTTTTACAAGTCTATTAAAAAAACTGCGGGAAGCAGTTAATAGATTAGAAAAACGAAAAGGTTATCAATCCAAAGGTATTTATGTATATGGAAAACGAAAAACCCATCTATTTACCAGCGTTTTAAATATTGCTCATAGAGTAAGGTTTTGGGATATGGAAAACATCACGTTTATTGATCATTGTGAATATGAGAAAATTTTAAATAGTAATGCTTGGGACGTACATAACCTTGATATGACTTTAGTGGATTTTTGGCGAACACAAGGCTATAACTTTCAAGAAAGTATCTGCAAGGCATTTAATCTGCCGTATATAAAAACAGTGCGAAAAAATCTGCAACTTGGTAATTTGAGCGCAATCATCAATGCTTTTAAAATACCGTCTATCGATTTAGCGTGGCAGGCGTACAACTATTTTAAAAAAAACAATGTAAGTGTGAGGGAGCAAAATGAATGTGTTGAAGTATTTAATTGTCTATATAAAAAATATCCTAAACTGACCTTTGATAATATGCAAAAAAAATATCGTGAATATTATGATACATTCAGACTTTTAGGAAAAATGGATAAAGTAACAAATGAATTATATGAAAAAAGCAATGTACCTCTTAGAAAACTGCACGATTGGTTATCAATTAAAGTTGCCAGTCAAAAAGGTAGAGAACGAATTTACAATATACCTGATTACATAATTAACAGGTTAAATATGCAATTAGGATATTATAAACTGGAAACAATAACAAAAAGCAGTCAGGTCGTAGCCGCCGCTATAAATTTAAAAAATTGCAGTGCGAGATATATTGATGATATAAACAGTAAATTACAACTGGTAGTAATCACTGACGAGAATGGCAAAATGCGGGCGTTATTGGAAATACAGTCTAATTGCATTATTCAAGCAAAATTATTTGATAATGATAAAGTTTTCCTCAATAAAGAAATAAATAAAATTATTTTGGAATTTGCAAAAAAAGCAGAGTTACAAATAAAAACAAACGATATAAAAGTTTATGATATCGAAAAAATCAGTGCTTAAATTAAGTGTCAAAAATACTCACCCTTGATTATAGTTAATCGTTAAAAGCTCACCAAACGGTGGGCTTTTTTGCGCCTTTAGCGGAGTGCAAATAACCCTAATCTTAACCACTGGTATGTTATTTGCTCCATTCCAAGTATTAGTTGCGACAACAGACAGAATAAGCTTAACAGCATATTCAGACTGTTCCCGTATCGCTTCATGCAGCATATCGCCATTAGGAACGCTCTATACTGCAAATTTAGCCGTGAGGAGCAGGAACGCAGGCTCAATTATCGCCTGACAGGTACGGGAACAAGGTAGATCTATACAATTTTTCTGCTTTTTCCGCTGCCATTATAGCCGCTTTTCCTTTCGCTTCAAGGGCAATGCGAGTAGCTTCGCTACCCTTTCCGCTTTAGTCATTTTCCGGCTATTTAAATGTTCGCGAAAAAGCTAAAAAAATATTCGCAGGGGCTTTACGCAGTTTACGTGCAAGGGTTTATAACCCTTCCTATCCCACGGCTTCTGCCACGTTCGCCGTAAGCTTCGTGTTGAGCCTTTATTTTTTACAAGGAGTGTTCTATATGATAACAGAAAAAGATACCGCTATCGTACATATCAAAAAAGTAATGTACATGATGGACAAACTAACTGGTAATGGTTACCGCTCTGCTGAAAGTGTTTTTGTTGATTTTCTAACTTTATCAGCTTGTTCTTACAGTAATGTTTTCGACCTAACAAATAAAGAAACAAGAGAAAAACGATATTTAGATATAGTAAAAAAATACAAAAAAGAAGAATTAAATTATTTTTCTACAGCTTTAGGAGAGCTTGCGATGGCCGCAGAAATTTACTTGCAACACGGTTATATAAAAGACATTTTGGGATATATATATACTTCCAGGCAATATTATAAAAAAGCTATGGGGCAATACTTTACACCAGACAATATAGCTATTTTTATGACCGAAATTATCAACGGTGATTTTAAACAGCTTGAAAAGGAAGATTTTATTTCTGTCAGTGAGCCAACATGCGGGTCCGGCGTTATGATTTTAGCATTTGCTCAAAATATGTTGAAAAAAGAAATCAATTATCAGAATTCTATGTTCGCCGATGCGTGGGATTTAGACCAAACCTGCGCTCTTATGGCTTATGTACAATTTTCTATTTATAACATTCCCGCAATAGTAACTCACGGTGATAGCCTTTCTCTAAAAGCATATTCAAAATGGATAACACCAATGTATTTTATTAACGATTTCCCCGGAAAACAGAAACGAAAGGAAATGATTAATACTTTAAGGAAACTCCTTATCGATACCGACCAATCATCTAAAAACAATAGTCATCTGCAAATTGAGGAATCGGCAATAGCTGCTACACCTGACATTGATATGCAAAGCATCAGGGAAAAATTTGAATTGCAGTCGCTTTTTAATGAGGCTATATAACAAAAATCTGTATACCAAATCGGTATACAGATTTTTGTTATATACGTTATGTAATGTCAACAACAGTCATTTTATGTTTATGTGCATATTCATCCAGATCAGCCTGGGCTTCTTCTATGGAATTTCTCCAAGGCAAAACAGTAACGCCTTTACCGGAACTGCAGTCATTTATTCTCTCCCATTTTTTATTTCATAAAATTGACATTTGCTAAATTCTTTAGAACATACTTTATCCCATTGAAGTCCCGGCAACAATTTTTCGCATTTTTTACATTCAACAGAGCCAATACTCCCATGAAGCCAAAACCCGCGATAAAATGGGCATTTACTTTTATACCACGGTTTTCCATCTTTTACATAAACAGCACCAAATGCATTCTTATCGACAACTTCTGTTATCCACCGAACAGGAAGGTTTTGGGATAACAAGTATTTTCTCACATCATTTACCCATGTAAACTGTTCTACTTCTTGTTCACCTATATTGAATAATGAACCTTGACACGGTTTCATAAGTTACCTCCCTTCACAATTCAGTTAAATATATCGGACACATATAATCCAATTTATCATTTTTTTAAATATAGTTTTTCAACCAGCTGAAGCAAGTTTTGATAATCTTCCAAATTTCCAGAACCTTGCCAAATATCTATATCAGTTAACTCCTTAATTTTTTGCTTCAGCTCTCTTTTGTTATTTTCCATCAAATCAAAAACTCTCAAAAAATTATTATAACGATCTTCTAAATCTTTATAGAACTCCAGCTTCGGATCACCTTCATTCGTTTCAGCTATTTTTGACTGGTAATAGGATATTTTTTCGCTGATACTGCTACGTGTTACTTCTGTTATTGCTGTTATCATAGTATCTTTTGCAGTAGACAGCTCCACAACTGCTTGCTGAATTACAGCAACACTATTTTGGATCTCAGCCTGTAAAGTTTCTTGAATGACACTGGTTATTTTATTGTAATACTCGCCAAGTACAGCTTGCTTTTCATCTTCCATTTTTTGACGTTCTTCTTCCGCAGCAGCCCTTTGCAGTTCTTCTTTTTTTAGCCTTTGTTGCTCGATTTTTTCTGTGGCAGCCTGCCATTCTTCCTCATTTTCAAAAAATGCCTGACAAAAACCAAATTCATGCTGATAACTTCCATCTTCGCTGACTGTTAATAGTTGCCGGCAATATGGACATAAATAACCAGTTTCAATTTCTCCGTCAACTTCTGGGAAAGGCGTTACTTCCTCACTATTAAAATCGTTTTTCTCAATGTCTTCGCTAAATGGCGATTCATTTTCTATATCCTGATTTTCAAACATTTTTTACTCCTTTTTATTATTTATGTTATATAGCTTATATATGGTATATAAGCTATATAACATAAATTTTTAATCACGGTAAAGTTTATCATATTCCTTTATCTTACTAGCATTTTCGACGATATACTGCTCAAAAAACTCTGAAACTATCTCGCTTATGCTTTTTCGATCAATGTATGATATTTTCTTTATATCATCATAAACGCTCGGCAGCACTGCAAGGCTAATACATTTTTTTATTTCACGCTGAGCTTTCGGACGACCGCGCCCATCACTTTCATTCTTTTTAGGCAATGGCGTTGATATCATCGCAGCTACGACGCTGGTTTGCCGTCGATTTTCTCTATCTGCAAATCCACTCATATCCGCTTCATCCCTTCGCTTTTGAAATTATATAATCACTTACTTTACCATATTCTGTTGCAACATCATTTTTAGGTGACTGCTCACTTACTGATAATCCTGTATAAACACCTTTTTTTGCTATAGCCATCTTTTTAACTACGCCGATCACATTATGTTTTTGACTTAACGCCTGAAGTATCTCATTATCATCTTTTACTCGCTTTTCAAACATAGTGGCTACTACGCCCATAACGCTTAGTTGTGGGTTGATAAGTGCTTTTACCTCTGCAATGCTTTCCATAAGAAGTTCCACGCCTCTATAGGCCAAATAATCGGTTTTAACAGGTATTACAACATAATCACTACAAGCCAGAGCGTTTATTGTTAATAATCCAAGTTGAGGCGGGCAATCCAGTAAAATAAAATCGTATTTATCCAATACTGGTGCTATTGCCCTTTTTAATATAGTCTCTCTCATGGCTCGACCAATCATCTCTATTTCCATTTGTGCAAGTTCCAGGCGCGACGTGCAGATATCTAAATTTATCTGTAAAGAAAGAATGCACTTTTCTATATCACTGCCTTCTTTTTTTAATGCAGTGACTATCGTATTATCATATTCAAATGGTTCCAATCCCGCACTAATTGTTAAACTTGCCTGGCTGTCAAGATCAATAATTAATGTCCTTTTACCTTTTTTTGCAAGTGCTACCCCAACATTATATGTACTGGTTGTCTTTGCTACTCCACCTTTTTGATTTGCAAAAGCTATTACAGTTCCCACGAAATCACTCCTTCTATAATTTTGCTATATAAGTTATATATCATATATAACTTATATAGCTTATATACCCTTATGAACAATATTTTCCCAAATACTAGGAGCTTCCTGCTCCATTTCTTCTAACACATGAGCATAAATATTAAGAGTTACAATCACACTGCTATGACCAAGCCGTTCAGATACCACTTTCGGGCTTACACCATTTTTCAATAACAACGTTGCGTGTGTATGCCGCATACAATGAATAGTATAATCTTCTGATATTTCCGCTGCTGCCACCATCTTAGAAAAATAACGTTTGCGAAAATTGGATACTGAAAATGCCTTACCAAATGTATTAGTAAAACATAAAAAATGCTTGTTATCATACTGATCGCCAAGATTATCGGCATACTGCTTCTGATAATCTCTAAAAGCAAGCAGTTCTTTCATAGTACTACTGTCAATACTAATGCTTCTTACTGACTTTTCTGTTTTTGGATCATCAAATATGCAATCTTCATCCACAGTATCAATAATCTGCGTTTTTACGCTTACAACATTTTTTTCAAAATCCACATTAAACCATGATAATCCGCGAAGTTCACCAATTCTCATACCACTTGCCAACGCTAAATTAATCAAATTATAAAAACTTTTTATATAATATTCTGTTCCCTCATTTCGATTTAAAAATTTTGGGTTTTTTATGCCATGGTAAATATACCGACCTGACTTGACTATTTCTAAAAATCTTGTTGTTTGTTCTTCGTTTAATACCACTGGCTTCTTCTTAGTTTTCTTTGGTGCTTTAGTCCCCTCTATGGGATTCTCTGTCATAAGATTATTTTTTATGGCACTGTCCAGAGTAATTTTCAGATAAGTACGTATACGTCTTACACTATCAAGTGCCAATCCCTGATTATTTTGTCCACCGTTGACTAAAAGATCATTAAAAAACTCTTGCAAAACAATAGCTGTCAAATCTCTTAATTTTATTGCTCCTAAGCTTTCTACAGCATATTGTAGCCTTTGCTTATAGTTATCATATGTCTTTATTTTCACCGTTGGTTTGACAAATAACTCTAACCATTTCTCAATCCACTCTTTTAAAGTTATTTTGTCTAACATCAGTATCTCTTTACTATAATTTTCCTTAAACTTTTCAAATTTATCCTTTAGTTCTTTTCGGCTCCTGGCAGTAAATGACTTTCTTTTTTTTACTCCATTTATGGTATAGTTACCTTCCCACACCCAAACATTTTTGGATTGAGAAAAATACATACTTCCTTCGCCCCAAGCCCGTCTATTCGCCATGTTTTACATCTTCCGTTTGATCTGAACAAAATTCTTCAACCCATGCTGCAGGAATTAAAATTTTCTTTCCGATTTGTTTTGAAGGAATTAACCCTGCACGAATATTTCTGTACACCTGCTGATGAGATATAACACCTTCTCCTAAATAATCCATTAATTGAGATACTGTAAAAAATCTTCTTTTTTCTTCCATATGCTTTACCCCTTTTCTTTGATTTTATTCTGTATCTATCGCGATCTTATTGTCCTAAAAGTTTTGGCATATTCTGCATAGCTTCTAACGCCGTACATATTTTCTTACTTTTTTTCCCTTTGTCATTTATAACCGCCAACATCACTTCTTGATTAGGTAATTTTTCTGCTAAAAGTGCCAAATGCCGACTTATTTTTATAAAACGCACATCCCTATTATTGTTATTCAAATTCCAATCGTTTATATATACAATTAAATCTTTCTGATCTAACATTGTTATTAACCCTACAGAAATTAGGGTCAACAAATCCTGCTCGCTTGCATTTGTCTGCCTCATTGTAGCTAATACATCAACTATACCGAAATCATCAGCATCAGCATTAAGATGAATATACAAAGCCTGTACTACACCATTCAATCTTAAGAACCTGGTTGACTTAATTAAATGCTTACTTATAACAAATGAATCTTTCAATATTTTTTCACTCCCTTTTATGTTATAATAATCTAATATAACAATATTCTCATGATTCTCATTTTGTTCTCTTTTATAGAATTGTATCATTCTGTTTCGCAGAAAACAAGGGGTGTATTATGCTTTTTTCTGAAAAAATTACTGCAAATTTCAAAAAAACACGTTTAGCTTATGACTTTTCAATAAAAAATATCAGCGACTTACTGGATCTAAAAACAACTTCAGTAATCGGCAATATTGAAACCAGTAAAGGAACTCCATCATTAAATTTATTGATTAAATTTGCTCTTACATTTGGAGTATCCATAGATTGGCTCTTAGGTTTCTCTGATATTATTTTCACTCCTGCATCTGTGTCTGTTGCGGAAAAAGATCTTGAAAATCGTCTATCAAATTCTGATACATCTTTAGCCTTGCATATGTTATTGAACAATTACGATAAATGGCAAGATCCAAATATTCGCCAGCAGCACTATAGTTTAGCTGTTCGAGCTAATATAATTGCATTGTCAAACTGGGTTCTTCAAAATCCAAAACCAGACTTAAAAAATAAACTGCGATACAACACCCTAGAAAATTTAGTAAAAGTGCAATCCACTAACCCTATTTTTAATATAGAAAATGAATAAAAAAAATGCACCAGGTTTTAACTGGTGCATTTTTTTCGTTTAAATTTATTTCCATTCTATTATACTCAACATTTATGCTTATTTTTTGCGATAATAATTATTATATAGCATTAAAAAATAACAACTGGGATTCACTGTGAAAAACATGAGTAATAAAAAACTAGGTTTTAAGCCATCTTTAGCCTTTATTTTTATGATAACAATTACTATATGGCATTAAAAAACAATAGCTGGGATTCACTGTGAAAAACATGTACAAGTCAAGTCAAGTAAAGTAATAATAATAATAATAAAGTCTTAAAACTTTAGTATTATTATTATTATTACTTTACTACTTATTACGTTAGTATTTATAAAGACCTTAAAGTCAGTTTTGTGGATAATGTGGATAATGTGGATAATTATTGAACTGAACTCATTTTTTATCTTTTTTTTAAAAAAAGACCGCCTAAATTACCGTCAAAACAAAAAAAGCACTTACGTTATTAGCGTAAGTGCGCTTGTTTCCTGGTGGGCCCAGCTGGGTTCGAACCAGCGACCAACCGGTTATGAGTTATAACATCTAAATATTATATCATCATTTATGTAACATTTACGTTCTAAATTATTTCGTTTAAATGTGTTTTAGTGTTAAAATGTAAATATTTTAAACATTGTAACTATAGTTTTTTTTTTAAAGACCGTCTAATTTACCGGAATTGATATTTCTCTCTTTTCATTTTTTTAGAATTCACACATATACGGCATTACTTTTTTGCAAAGATACCGTTCTCATAAACAGAACGCCTGCTTTCTGCTTTCAAAAATACTTTTATGAGGATTTTTACCTGCGAACAAATTAAGCGCCTTTAAAACGAATTTAAACGCAAATCTCGAAAATTGATTTTTACCGCTCAAACAAATTATTTTGGCAATTCTGTTATTTTGTTTTCTTCAATGGCTTTTTTATGTTTCTGATCATCAGCACTTATAAAACCAAATGAATGGTACTGTCGCTGAGCATCTGCTAATTTTTCCTTCGTCCTGATACGCATATCGTCAGTAACAGCATTGACCATGACCTGGTTATTCAACATAGCATTAGTATTTTTGCTTGTTGCAAGCAAGGCTTTCAACATAAGCTCTTTTTGTTTTTCACTTATGACACCCTTAGAATAATCGCTCAAAATCTTATCACGCTGCAGACCAATCTTACTACTTATATCCTCTGACTTCTGTGCTACATCAATAGAGTTTTTATATTCGTTTTCGTAAGCTTCTGATAACCTTTTGTGATTATCTTTCCACGCTTCAGGAGTATTACCATACTTATTACTCAAAAAATCAATACTATACAAGTTCTCAACTTTAGCCTGATATGTATTTTTGGCACCTATTATACCATTAACACTATTAGACAATATATTTGCTTCTTCAACGACTGTCAACACATCATTTTCTAATTGACCAAGATCATCAAGCACTTTAAAAAATTCTTCCTGCAGATCGTGCAATGTAGTTATTTCTGATAATATTTTGGTTTCTTCAATAACTTTCTGCGTTTCTTTAGCTACTCGCGCTACATCAATCACAGAACCTCCCCGAAATTTTGCACTTGCAAAAGATGTTACGATAACCACAGACAGAAAACCTACTGCTACCGGAATTATGATTTTTTTCCATTTCATTTTTACCTGCCCCTTTTCGTTGTTTATGTTATATACACTAAATACTATATATAGCTTATATAACCTAATTATTTAGAAGCGCATTAAAATGCTTTGTAACTCTAGTAGACAATATGGGTACCATCCATACTAAAAAAGTAAATGCCAGGCCAAACACTACAAATGTAGCGATACTATCTGCTGTTAGTGGTTTAAATCCGTTCAAGGTATCTATCACAATCGAATAAATAAATGCTGATACTATTAAATCAAATATAGCCGTAAAAACTGCTGAAATAAGATTTTTACCGTAATACTCTGTTTTCGAAAATACCATTAAAGGAATTCCCAAGGCACCAAATACGCACATAACATAAAAGACTACAAGCTTATACGCCATATAAAAGGTTACAAACAAACATAATGTTAAAATGACTGGCACTAATATCATAAGGAGTAATTGAGTAAGAAATGAAAACTGTTCGTTAACGTGTAAAAAAGGCTTAATAAGGTGTGTTACAGATATGAAAAAAGCCTCAAACTGTAAGAAACTGCTTTCAGAAAAGGCTTGTCCAGAATATGTACTGCTAATATCTTCGATCATAGGTACAAACATATTCGACACTAGCCAATGCCAGCTCTGCAGCAGCCAAAAGAAGAACCCATAACGCATTATTTTGGGTATCAACTCTGAAAAATCTTTAATCGGCAAAACTCCGAGAACACCTGCAAGTAAATAAACAGCCAAATCGATTACAAATAAACTTATCATTAATTCTACTAAATTTTCTGATGCAAAATCCAAGGCAGGCTTTAGTGATTCAAGAATTTTCTTGGTTGCCTTCAGCAGCTCTTCGCTCGGAGCAAAATAATTACTGAAATCAAAATCAATATTTGGAACAATATTACCAAATACCCCAGTACTATTATTCGGGTCCCAACCTGATAAATCCCACTGACTAGCAATATAATCAAGCGGATCTGTAGTATCCCCAAAAACATCAAGTAATCTGCGTTCAACATGAACGTGCGGGCCTGTTGAATTACCCGTACTGCCTGATATAGCAATTACCTGACCTTGGTTGACATGATCACCGACGGAATAAAGTAACTGCGAATTATGCCCCATATTCCAACATACACCATTTGAATCCTGAACAGATATAAAATATCCATATCCACCACACCAACCGCTGTAAACGACAGTACCGGTCGCCAGCGATGGTACGCCAACTCCAGCAGGAACAGCGATATCAACTCCCTCATGCCCCTTACCAATACCAAAAATAGGGTGAATACGCCAACCATATACAGACGTTACTTCTCCTGAAAAAGCATACGCATTGTGCATGAACGACAAGGCAGTAAATATGATAATTAAACATGCTAGGTATTTTTTCATTGGATTACCACGCTTTACTTTTAAAAAATTGTACGATGCTGTAGATATCTGGCAAACCCCATAAATAATAAAGAAAAACCGAGATACTTAGAACAGGACCGAAAGCGATTCTATATTTTCTATTTCTTGTAAAAGCTAAAACCACTAACCCGATAATGCCGGCCAGCAAAAAAGAAAAATATATAAAATGCACAATCAGCGGCCATGACCAATAGCAACCAAGTATAGCTAGCAAAAAAACGTCACCAAGCCCAAATGCTTCTTCCTGGTAGATCAAATAACTTATCTTGTAAATGACATAGCCAAAAATCCCTGCTGCTGCGGCCGCAAAAGCTGAAGAAAGCATATCACCGATATAAATTTTATAAAGCGAAACGACTACAGCTAATATAGAAAGATCGCTAATATAGATATACTGTGTTTTAAAGTCAATATAGGCAATTTTAAAAAGCAGTAATGATGTTACTGCTATATATAAGTAATATAGTATTTCCATTCCAGCTCCTAATCGTTATCCTGATATCCTTCAGGATAACGAATGACATCAGGAAGGGATTTATTAGAATATGGTGACGTATATGTTTTTGATGAAAGTTTGGCTGTTAGAACATAGCTGTCACCGTTATTTTTGTATGTCCAAACTTTGCTATCAGCCAACTGCATTATTCCCATTTCTTTCAAGGTTTCTTTCGAAATATCCGGAGGCAGCTCGCTGCGCATCCGGTAATATCTAATAATTGATTTATCAATTATTGTCGCCTGTGCGACAAGTGATCTGTCGTTTAAAGTTTGGCGTATCGTTTTAGGCGATATGCCTGGATGAGATAGTAATAACCCCATTAATCCCAATACGATTATGCACCGCATAAATAGCATATGCTCACCTCAAATGTTAGTTAGAAAGAATCAAAGTAACCGTGCTTCCTGAATGCCTGGACGATGAAGTTAAGCTAGCTGATACAGTATCCCCCGCATTGATTGAGCGTGCAAACGTGTGCATATTAACTACATTTTCGGTTGTACCCCAATAATGGCCCTTACTGCCAGCTTTTTCTGTATATGTTGAAGTAGATACTGTACCCAAATTTACTCCCGCAGCTGATGCGGTGAATGTTGCTGATCCGGACCAACTACTATCTGAAGGGGAAAATTTGGAACTTACAATAACCGTTAAGTATTTATATGATCCGACGGCTTGAAATGACACGCTGTTTGTTCCAGTGCGTATTTCACAGCCAGCGCTGTCATTTGTCTTAGATAGCATTGCTATTGGAAGCGTAAAGCGCGGATTAACTTCATTCTGATAGTATATTTTTACTGTAGCAATACGCTGTTTGATCTTATCGTTATAATTTGTTTCTCCTGAAACGACTACTTCATAAGAAAATTCTGTATCATTGATCTTTGTTTTACTTTGTGATTTTAAATCAGAATATTTCGTCATCCTTAAAACTGAAGCTTGTGTTTCTCCGTGTTGTTGTGCCTGGACTACAATGCCGTTGCTGTTCGTCGCCGCAAATACTGACTGCTGTGTTTTTGCTACTTTGACCGCTAGGCCTGTAAGCAAAAATGCAGTAATCAACGTTGACATTATTAAACTTGATCCTCGAACCTTGCGCTGCATAATAAAACTCCTTCTACAGCCAGGTCAATAAATTCAAGATTTTAAAGGCATCCAGTACGCCCAAGTACATTTTCCGCTGATAGACCAACTGGCGTTTTTGGGAACCGGTACACAAACCTGAATATCGCCAGTACCGTATCCTCTCGGGACAACATAACCTAATAATGTTCCATTTACATAAACATTTAGCGAACGTGGTTTGTTACTTCCTGCAGCAACAATAAACCCTGCTGTTTTGGCAATACCACTAAAAGATCCACCATCTGTTGCACCTAAATATTCCGGACTACCTATATCGATGCTTGTTGGATCTATACTATAGAAAAATTTCTTTATCGACGCTCGTGGTGATTTTTCGCTATTTAGGTAGACATTCGTTGTAACCGTTTTTCGCTGTATACCATCAGGTAAAGTAGTTGCTTGGCTGATCTGAACCTCATCTTGATAATCAGTACCTTGAATTTTAGATTTTGCCTGAGCTGTTAAATTTTTATACCCTTTTAAAGTTAGAAAATCTATCTTGCTTTCGGCGTATTGATACGCTTGCAAAGCAATATTATTACTATTAGTAGATGCAAGGACTGACTGTTGTGTTTTGGCTACTTTGACCGCTATGCTTGTGAGTAAGAATGCAGCAATCAAATATACAACAAGTAGCCCACCGCCCTTTAACCGACGTGACTTGTCAGATGTGGGGGGGGTAGTTGTGTTTTTGCCGTAGACTTTCATAAAAATTCCTTTCTACAGCTCAGGTATTAAGATCAAGTAATTATGCAGCTTTTATTATCCAATTTACGGATCTGTTTACAGGTCGAATTTCATTTGCAGTCGGAACGACACGGCTTGTGTCAAAGCCAAAAATAGCACCATCGTTAGATGTTTTATTGCCCTGGGGGCCATTGGACACCAGATAAAAAACACCCGATCCATGCGTTGGTCTCATGTTGCCGCCTACTGTGCCGGTAATGTTTCTTATAGCATCACCTTGTAATACTCCAAGAGCTGCAGATGAATGTGTTACTGACCCATAGTGCGTGCTGATTTGACTGCCGTTTCCTCTGAGAAAAATTCCACGATAATCAGGGACATTGCTGCCGACAATAGCACTTAACTGCGGATAACCGGCAGTGCTTTGCCCGTTGCAAAGTAGCCAAACGCCTCCGTCTTTAGGCAGTATATTTGACGGCCAAGCCAAGATAGTACCGATGGGAACACCTGTACTCGGTTCTACTGATGAGCGAATAACCTTCAATGTTGCTCGTGGGTGTGATTCACCCTTTACGTAGACATTAACTGTCGCAGTACGCTCTTTATGCTCATCAACAGTATTCTCTTCGGATATTAATACTTCGTCCTGATAATTGCTTTCTGTTAAATCTGTTTTTGCCTGAGCTGTTAAGCTGTCATATTTTGTTACCCTTAAAATGTCAGCTTTGCTTTCGGCGTACTGATACGCCTGCAGAGCAGCTACATTACTGCTCGAAGAAGCTAAAACTGATTGTTGAAATCTGGCAAGATTAATGGCAGCACCAGTAAGCAATGCCATTACTACCAAAAATACAACAAGAAAACTGTAGCCCCTTATCTGGCCTGACTTGTCAGATGTGGGGGGGGTAATTGTGTTTTTGCCGTAGACTTTCATTTTGATCCTTTCTACAGCTCAAGCTTTAAGATTATTTAAGCAGCTCGTATTATCCAATTTACTGCTTTATTAACAGGTCGATCTTCATTATCCGTTGGTACAACCCGGCTGGCGTCAAAATATGCCCGGTAACCTTGAAAATAGTCATTATTTTCAATACTCCAGTTTTTTATGCCGTAGATAGCACCATCAGAAGACCATTGGTACTGACCGCTGTTCCAGCTGCCAGTAATGTTTCTTATGGCATCACCCTGGAGATCGCCAAGAGCTGCAGATGAATGCGTTACTGTACCATAGTGCGTACTGACTTGACTGCCATAACCTCTGAGAAAAATTCCCTGATAATTCGGTACCGTACTCTTTCCAAGTACTTTGACCAATTCAGGATACGCAGTGCATGACTGACCGTTGCATAATAACCAGGTACCACCGTCTATAGGCAGCGTATGGGATGGCCAAGCCAGAACGGTACCTATAGGTACACCAATGCTCTGCTTTTCAGCGGTGGAACGAATCAGCTTCAGTGTAGCTCGTGGACGTATTTCGCCCTTTACGTAGACATTAACTGTTACCTCTCGCTCCTTATAGCTGTCATTGTCTGTTTCTTCTGAAACAAGAACTTCATCCTGATAATTGCTTTCTGCTAAATCTTTTTTTGCTTGAGCCGTAAGCTCATCATATTTTGTTAGTTTTATAATATCAGCCTTGCTTTCGGCATATTCGTATGCCTGTAGAGCAGTAATATTACTGCTCGAAGAAGCCAGGACTGATTGCTGAAATCTGGCAAGATTAATGGCAGCACCAGTAAGCAATGCCATTACTACCAGACATACAACAAGAAAACTGTAGCCCTTTACCTGACCTGAATTGTCAGATACGGGGGGGGTATTTGTATTTTTCCCGTAGATTTTCATTTTGATCCTTTCTACGGCTCAAACAAAAAGATTAAATATTAAGCAGCTCTAATTATCCAATTCACAGAACGGTTGATTGGTCGAATTTCATTGGCTGTTGGAGTACCTCTACTTAAGTTTAAATATGTAGAGTAATTTTTTGTTCCATCATCATCCCCAACTAAATGATTAGAATGATTTCCCTGATAAAATACTCCTTCATATCCACTCCAAGAATCAACGCCCATTGGAAAACTGCCAGTAACATTACGGACAGCATCGCCTTGCAATACTCCCAAGGCTTCCGATGAATGTGTTACTGTTCCATAGTGGGTACTGACTTGACTGCCATAGCCTCTGAGAAAAATTCCCTGATAATTCGGTACCGTACTCTTTCCAAGTACTTTGACCAATTCAGGATACGCAGTGCATGACTGACCGTTGCATAATAACCAGGTACCACCGTCTATAGGCAGCGTATGGGATGGCCAAGCCAGAACGGTACCTATAGGTACACCAATGCTCTGCTTTTCAGCGGTGGAACGAATCAGCTTCAGTGTAGCTCGTGGACGTATTTCGCCCTTTACGTAGACATTAACTGTTACCTCTCGCTCCTTATAGCTGTCATTGTCTGTTTCTTCTGAAACAAGAACTTCATCCTGATAATTGCTTTCTGCTAAATCTTTTTTTGCTTGAGCCGTAAGCTCATCATATTTTGTTAGTTTTATAATATCAGCCTTGCTTTCGGCATATTCGTATGCCTGTAGAGCAGTAATATTACTGCTCGAAGAAGCCAGGACTGATTGCTGAAATCTGGCAAGATTAATGGCAGCACCAGTAAGCAATGCCATTACTACCAGACATACAACAAGAAAACTGTAGCCCTTTACCCGACCTGAATTGTCAGATACGGGGGGGTGTTTGTACTATTGAAGTGTACTTTACCCATTAGAAGCTCCTTTACTTATGCGTTTTAGAATGAAACGGTTACTGTTGTAAGTGCCTTACCATTGCTGTCTTTAGGCGTACAGCTTATTGTTCTTTCCGTTGAATCGTAGACATAAGCTTGACCCCACGGATCTAGGAAATTACCTTCAGCATTTTTATTGCTAAAAACAATATAATTGTCATGTTTCTCGCCATCGCGGCTTTCAGTAGCGGATAATCCAGTAGTAAGACCTGCTAAAGTAGTTGGCAGTGATGCGGTATTACTGTCCATCTCATACATCAGAAGCGCCGCTGAAATTGTTCGCATATCGCTTTTCATTTGCGTCATACGTTTGTTATGCTGCATCGAATCAAAGCGCGGCATAATCAAGTTGTATAAAACAAAGAGAACTGCCATTACTACAACTAACTCAATAATGGTAAAGCCTTTTTTTACTGAACGTTCATTTTTTTCTCCGTTGATTTTTTCTTGCCAAGTACCAATAGATAAGATAGTTTCCATAATTTATTCCTTCTTTCACTTAAAGTTAATATTGACTTATTGTACCGATATCATCACCGGTAAATTTAGATGGGACTCCACCACCTGAATTGTTTGCTCTGTCGGGCCCAGAGGACCAGACGGCAAATATCCTGTCATTATCATCGTAGCTGTAATTAAATTTACTGTTCCATTCGTCTGTAAGCGCCTGAGTTGTCGCCCACGGACCAAACTGATCCTGTTTTTGCGTTAGACTATCTAAACTAGCTGGCATACTGCCGGTTTCAAAGTAATATTGCCCGATGCCAATTACCAGGCTATTTACTGCAGCAGTTGTTGCCGCGCGACGTCCTTGCCTTAAGCTTTCATTGGTGCTCGGAATGATGAGAGATGCAAGTACTCCCAATACTCCTATAACTATTACCAATTCAATCAGCGTAAAGCCTTTCTTTCTCTTTAACATTTTCTGCCTCATTTCTTCACCGTTAAAACTGTGAAAGTTTGTCAGAAATATCAAACATTGGCGATAACAACATATAATACATACATCCGATTACGGTAAGACTAGGGAATAGTATTACTGCAGCAAATTTCATTGCAGATTTTTCTGCAGCAGTGCGTAAAAGTGCTTCGCCAAAATCAGTAGCTTCTTCCAATGTTTCATCTAGCCTACCGCCTTTTTCTCCGACACGGATGAAAGTCAGTAGATTTCTTGACATCAGCTTGCTTTTATTGGATCTTGCAAAAGATGCAGATAGCGGCATCCCCTGTATTTGCAGATCAACAGATCTTTTCACATCTTCCTGAAGATGCACATTCGATAATGTACTGGCAACGATGCTGCAGGCTTTTGTAAAAGAAAATCCTGAAGCAATCATTATTGATAGCCCGGATGCCATTTCAAACTGCAGCATTTTAAAATGCAGATCATTATATATTGGCAGCTTCATTTTGATCGTATCTATCAATCCCCTATGGCTTGCTGCAAAACTTACATATAGTTTGTAAAGCAGGCAAACACCGATCACAGTAAAAAACCAGTAGTCGAATAAAGCATTGACAGACGTTTCTATTGTGATCAGAAGATCAGACATTTCCATTCCCATATCAAGATACAATTTTTTGTATTGAGGAATTGAAACTAATGCGAAGTAAAAGAACAAGCATACTACGACTGTTAGACTGAATATCGGACTAAATAAAGCAATAGAGATTTTCTCTTTTAAATCCCAATTGATTCGCATTATTTTAACGAGCTGGTCGAGTACTTTATCCAATCTGCCAGATGCAAGACCGGCACGAATGGTTTCGCAGATAGTGCTGTTAAAAATATCGTGTTTACTGAATGCTACAGCCAAATCATCCGTTTTTATATCAACTGCTATTTGTTTGGCTGCATCACGGATTTGCACATTTTCCTGTGATTCCGCAATTTCTTCCATCATTTCCTGCATAGACAGCCCGCTCTTATGTAGAGTTCGCATATTAAGAAACATTAAATACAGATCTTCATAAGAAGGTTTAGTTAATAACTTTTTAAAAAAATCAATCAAGCCAAACATTGCTTCCTCCTTTCCTACTCCTCTACATTCAATTCATTACATAAATGTTCAAGAGAAACTTCTCCGTCTTTTACGAGCTGCCAACCACGATCCCACAAGCTGATAAAATTATTTCTCCGGAGGATTTCTTTGCTTTCTACCCAACCGACCTGATGGCTGAATAAATCACGCAACTCGTCATTAAATCTGACGATTTCCAATATAGGCTTTCTGCCAATTATCCCTGTATTACGGCATTGGCTGCATCCTTTTGACTCCCAGGTTTTCCCTTCAGGTAGCTCACTCAATTGTTTTTCATTCAAAAGAGCATTATATGGGCTTACAACTTCCTTTCGGCAATGTGGGCAATTTATTGGCAAAAGACGCTGGCCAATTATACCTATTACTTCTGATAAAAATTCATAACGGTTAATGCCGATCGTTGCCATACGTTCAACAGCTGCAATGGCTGATTTTGTATGCAGCGTACTAAAAACAAGATGACCAGTCTGCGAAGCCTGGATTGTTATTTTACCGGCTTCCTGAGTACGAATTTCGCCGACAAGGATTATATCCGGATCTTGACGAAGCATCTCTTTAAGTGCTTTTTCCATCGTATTGGAGTCATCTTCGTCCTTCACTATTCGTACCGGCGATTGTGCCATTCCATCAATCTGCTGTTCAGGCGGATCTTCTACTGACGTAATAATATATTTGCTTGTGCCTTTATAGCCCAGGCATGCATACTGCAATGATGTTTTACCGCTGCCAGTCGGCCCGGTATTTAAAATCATGCCGCTTGGTGCCATAAGCATTTTTTTTATGACCTCAAGATCGTCAGGATGAATATTCATATTATCTAAATCTGACAATTTATTCTGTCCATCAAAGATACGCAGCGTAATTTTTTCGCCGCAAACTGTAGGCAAAGTACCGATACGATAATCAGTGCCGCGCTCACTCTTAGCAGAGTCATGCGGTATTTTATCTTTCTCCTGTGGTATGCCACACCAATATTTGATAACATTGTTTAACCGACCTTTAATTTCTCTGTCTACAGTTTCTTTTGATGTATGCAGGTTCCCGTCAATACGCAATTGGACAATTGCTCCTGTGCGGTGCGGAGTGATATGAATATCACGCTCTAAGGCTTCTTCCTTGATTCGCTCAAAAAGTTCCTGAGCAGCCGATACAATTTCATCTTTTTTTGCATCCTGGTCTATCGAAGAACGGTCAACGCTGACAGGCCCGTAAATACTCTCAAAGAGTGGATTGAATTCACTGTATTCGGCGACAACGATCAAAATTTTTTCAAATACTACGTCCGGCTGTGCTTCCTTGATCTGACTTGCTATAATGTCAGCTTCAACGACATTATTTTTATCAAAAGTGGCAAGCGTCAGAATATTGTCAGTATAATCAACAGGTAAAAGCTTGCGTGAAGTCGCTATACTTCTGTCAACCAGCGAAATTAAATAATCATTCAACTCATAAGAAGCAAGACTTTTTATATTCGTGTGTTCAACAGTCAAGACTTTCACTCCTTACCTAAGATCTTCTTCATGGTCTCAGTCGTTTTTCTAAGCTCTTTTTCTACGGCCGCTTTATGCTGATTGATTTTTTTCTTTTCAGCACGCAGCTCTTCATTTTCGGCTTCGATTTTTTTGATTTTCGCTTCTAAGTCAGCATTAGCACTTTCAATTGTTCTCTGATCAGCAGCGGAAATATTGTTATCCATTCGTTCTTCCTGAAGCTCGCCCAATTTTTTATGGAGGTCAGGCGTCGTTTTTTGAATAGATACCTGCGGAATACCATTGTCGTCATAAATAATTGTCGGCGTTATAGCAATGAGAATTTCAGTATTTTTCTTTTCTTTGGATCTGGATTTGAATATTTCACCGAAAATAGGAATTTTAGATAAGAAAGGCACTGCTTTGATATTTTTAACTTCTTCATCTTTAAGCAGGCCACCAATGAAGATTGTTTCTCCAGATTTTACTCTGACGATAGTTTCAGCTTCACGGGTAGAAATCTGAGGAGCTTTGTTATTTCCTGATTCGACCCATTCAGTAATGGTAGAAATAGATGGCTTAATCGTCATTGTAATCGTCTCACGATCAGTGTCATTAATGCGCGGTATAGCTTCAAGCTTGACACCAACATCCTTATATTCAACAGTTACTGTATTATCAGTAGTTTCAGTTGAAGTTGACGTACTTGTGAATACAGGCACTTTATCGCCCATCAGGATCGAGGCTTTACGTCCGTTGAAAACTGTAACTGACGGCCTGGCCAAAATATTACCTTTAGAAAGTGTTTCTTCGTGCAGTGCTGTAACATTAAATTTGAATCCGTTATATCCCCCGACAGAAGTATCTTTGGACCAGCCTTCAGATCCGAACGATAATCCCATATCGCGGGCTTTGCTGTTTGACAATTCAATAACTGTTGCCTGGACATGAACTTGGGGCTGTGCAACGTCAAGCTGACGCAGCTGGGCACGAACTTTTTCTATTTGTGCAGTAGATCCATTAACAGAAATGGTATTATTGTCCGGATTTACAAAAATGCTGTCTTCGTCTAAAACTAGCGCCATCTGTTTTTTGGCAAAATCGAGATCCAGGTGCTTGAGCCTGAATGTTTCCATAATGCTCATAGTTTTAGACGGTGATACTAATACGACATCACCTTTATACTCGTAGCTAAAGCCATGAGTTAAGGCCAGGATATCGATCGCCCTATTAAAATCTGTGTTAGTAAGGCTAAGAGCTACTGTTCCGCTTAAATCGCCATTTATAACAACGTTTTTATTGGCCCGATAACCAAGACTTCTAACAGCATCTACGATAGGTGTGCCGGGCGCGAAATCAACATCGAATATAGCTTCATTTGCATAAGCTGCAATGTTGCCTATAAAAAACATTACAGCAAATACGACCGCTGTTATTCCTTTACGAATACTTTTTGGAAAACCCATTATTTAATCACCACCAAATTTATTTTTCAAAATCAATCCATTCCCCACCAACAGTTACGCCGCTCTTTGATACGCTGGATAATGTACCCCAAGGGGTTTCAGTCCCAAGCTTTGCAGTAACTGTCTTGCCACTGCGCTGCAGTATTGCAACATCCGGAGGCAGGACGCCAACCACGCGCAATGTATCATCATAACCACCAACATTTGGAGCGTTGGAATTGCTTGGCATTTGCGGAACTATAGGCGCATTCGGAGGAAGCATTTCAGAACCAGGCATACCTGGTACCGAAGTTAAATCTACTTTTGCCAGAAACGGTGAAGATGAAGCAAATACCGTTTGTCCAACCTGTATTTGGCTAAAATCGCCTATTGCTGGCTGACTTACATCTGGCATATTAGGAGTAGATGCAACTAAAATCGTAAAGAAAACACCAGCTGCCGTTAAAACAGAAATACCATATCCTAACAACTGAGTTGTACTTTTAATTTTTTTCATAAAGCTCACCCCTATTCGTAATAAACGCGATACTTAATTGTCAGTTCTATACGGCCGTTTTGAGGATTTGTCCCAAGATGCAGATTATTAATGACGACTAAGTAATTTTTCTCAAACTCGTTGAGGCAGGCAACAATGTCGTTCCACGCGCCGGTAACTGTTACCGATGTTTCTGCAAACTGCAATTTCTTCTTTGCTCCATTACTGTTCGGTGGTTGAGCCGTACCTTTACTAACGTTCAAAATCATTAATTTGTTTCGGCGCAGCAAATCCAGCTGCGCCTGATGTATTAATTCAACATCTTCATACCTGGCAGGTTTAAGAATCTGATCCAAAAGCTTTTGATTGGCACTAACATCGAACTCTTCAAGCCATTTTTTGTTTGCAACTGATTGTGCGTACTGTTCAGAATAAAAAGCAATTTCCTGCTGCCGATATCCGTCTAAAAAATAGCAGCCTATGGCGCCCACGATTATTATTGCCATAATGGCTTCCATTGATTTTCTAAAAGCACTTTTATCTTTGGCAAATTGCTCAAAAATTACCTTAATCATTTTTTCTTCCCTCCTGCCGGTGGCAGCTTCGCCTTATCAGGTTCAATGCTGATAACAAATTGCTGAGCGCCGTCAGATTGGTTTTGATTCGGTGTTTTTATAGTTTCTACTATTGCTTTAAAGCCTGGAAGATCAATATTATTGCAGAAAGAGTTTACAGAATCTATATTTGCTGCAGTTCCTGTAAAGCTTGATTTGGTTTCACTTATATCAATAGATAACAGCGTAACTTCTGCAGGCTTCGCGTGCATGACAGCAGACATAGTGGCAAGAACATTTATTCCGTTGGGCCGACTTTCCTTAATCAAGGCAACCTGGTGCTTTAGGGCGCTGTGTATTTTCTGCCCGGCATTAAATTTTTCGGCATCATATCCGACTGGCTGATAGCTGTATCTGGCATAACCTAAAGCTATCAATTCACAAATAATACCTGTAATAACGAAAGTCAGTATCATCTGCAGGCCCATTTTTATGTACTCTTTGTTATGCTGGTATTCTGCCTGGTCAATGTCCTGCTTTGATAAAAAATTGCCTGATCTTTTCGTATAATCCACTCTTATCACCCTCTTCCTGCCGTTTTCCTGTAGTCACGTCGCTTGCTTCGCCTGGAGGGGCTAGCTTCCTCTGATGGGGCTTCCCGCTCCATGCGGCACAAGCTCCTAACGATGCAAAAATTTCTTTTTTTAAATCCTCAGCAGGTATATAGCGATTAACCACATTAGCATTACTGATGATATCTAACTTATCTGCAAGCATTATTCTTGGTATTTGCGAATCTTGATCTGTTTCAAACAAGTCATTGGCAAACGCATATAAAAAAGATGCTGCATCTTCATCGGAATAGGCTTGATTTTGGCAAACTACTATGCCTTTTGGTGCGGAATATACAAATTTACCATTACTTAGTTTTAAAATGTATTCATTCACATTATTGGCCGCAAGAATTTCCGTAAAAACATAGGCTTCAGGATAAATCGCAAACAGTTCGATACCATTTGAGGTGAAATATAACTTGATTCCTTCATACAATTCCTTTTTTAAGTAGGCCGTTGATACGAAATCCTGACGTTCTGTTTTTGGAAAACGGCGCATGATCGTACCTAAGTACTCATTTTTCTTTAACCCTGCTGGTAACAAATCTTCGCATATATTTGCAATCTTCAGCTCTCCTAAATCGCCGCTGCCAACACTTTCCGCTTCATCCACTGTTGCAGTGCCGCACTTGTAAAATGCGTCACATACGACAAAATATCTGTGCGATGTATAATCAGGGATATTTTGAATAATCTGTTCAGAAACAGTATTATTTACGAAATCGCTATAAACTGAATTAACTTTAAAAACATCAGCTATCTGAAATTTGCCTTTTGCTTTGTATAAACCAACTACGGTCGTATTTGTTGATCCTAAATTCAGTACATAAAACACCTGGGCTCTCCTTTCATAAATAGGTTTTATTATTTACGGCTATAAAAAACAAAAATCACAACTCAAATAAGTTGTGATAAATCCGCCTTCACCCCTTATTAAGAGCTGACGTTTTTGCTGAAGACTCTCAAGCTACAGCTCCTAACGGTGAAGGAAATATTTAGTTATGGACATATCTTCTCTAATCGGTTTCCTCTGAAATATCATTCATGACGAAATCTTTGACAAATTTCAACGTTCTTTCCAGAGCCCTGACATCAGCTTGAGTCGGCTTGCCTTTCATTGGCATTCGCCCGACAATATCACTAACATCACATCCAAGTATTTCTGCTATTGCAGATATTACTTCTATCGAAGGCAGCCTATTACCGCGTTCGTAGTTGCACAGCGTTATATTAGTACATTTAAGACCTTTTTCTTCAATTAGAATCGCTAATTTTTTTTGAGTCATTTTTCTCAGACCACGAATTGCTTTAATGTTCTGACCGATCATTTCTGCGCTGGCAACTGTTTCTGAAATTTTCTTGCTCATAATTACCCCCAAAGAACTAATGGATCAGAATACTGGTTATCATGCCAATATTCTAAATGTAGATGAGGGCCGGTGCTATATCCGGTACTACCAACAGCAGCAATTACTGTCCCTTTATCAACATATTGCCCATATTCGCACAGCAGTCCGCTGCAATGAGCATATAATGTATGATCCCCACCTTCGTGCTCAAGTATTACTGTATATCCGTATCCACCGTACCAAGCAGCATAAACTACGGTTCCAGGCAACATAGCTGTAACCGGTGTGCCTTCATCATAGCCGATATCTACTCCGCTATGGAATTTCCAATCCCCGGAAATCGGGTGGACACGCCACCCGAATCCCGAAGTAATCGTTGCTGCTTCAGCACAAACTGGCATAGCGGATAGTAGTATAACTGCTAAAACCATGATTACATAGGATTTCCGCTTCATTTAGAAAATCACCGTCCGCGTGCGTTATCCAATTGTGCTACTACTTTTTTCACAGCCGGAAGCGCAGCTGTTTGTGCCACAATGTCCCGTGCTCTTGTAAACGTATTCACAGGGCTATTATTGGCAATAGCAGTCATGACTTCATTGGAAGATAACCCTGCTAGCAACATTTTTTTGCATATTTTCTTATCATCTAACACACATCCGGTATTGAGCTGCTTTTGCGCTTCTTTCTTATAAAAATCATTGGCTGTGAGCTTTCTTTTAGGATCATCTTTATATTTTGTGATAGCTTCAAATTTTTTCGCTTCACCAATCAGCTTACTAACATCTCTTTTGGTGGCATTTTCAGGAATTTCAATTTCATATTTTTCTAATGCCTTTTTCTGATTTTCTGTGATGACAAATTTTTTGTAATTATCTTGCCGAATAGCGTCTGACGCTTCTCCTCTAGTCATATTTTCAGTAACTGGCAAATGACGTTTTTCCATTAATTCCAACTGTTTTTCAGTAGCGGGTAATGCTCTCTGCGCTTCAATATGTTTCTTCAAATCTTTGATCAGATCATAAGCCTGCCCTTTGGTAATATTTTCGTCAAATTCAATTTTATGCTTACTAAGCTTTTGTTTTTGATTTTCCGTTGCCGGCAAATTACGATTAGCTTCAATCTCTTTTTCATATTTATAGATCAGATAGGACGCCTCACCTTTACGAATGTCCTCGTTAAATTCGATACCACGATCCACTAAAAACTTAACCTGCTTTTCAGTAGCGGGCTTGCGTGCTTCAATTTTCTTGTCGGCAACAATTCCTCGAATAGCCTTAATAGCCTCGCCGTTAGAAATTTCAGGACTGTACTCATAACCATGCTTGTCCATAAACTTTTTCTGATCTTCGGATGCAGGAGAGGCCAAACGCTCTGCCCGTTCTTCCATTTTTTTCAACTTCTCGGAAATCATCCCACTAGCCGCTTCAGCGGTAATATCCATGTCAAATTTAAGACCAAGATTCGACATAAATACCATTTGCTGCTCAGTTGCTAATTTTAGATCTTTGTTTTCCTTAATTTCACTTGTCATTTTTACATCTCCATTCATATTATTATTTGACATTTGCTTTTGTACCTTACCTTCCATCTCTTTTACAACATCCTCTAAAGCATTACTGGCCCTTGCTATGGACTCCTGTATATGTTCAGCGATTGAATGGCTGGAGGCAATAATTTGAGTATCCAACTGTATTTTGGCAAAATCAAAAATTTTGGCTGCAGCAATCATTTTCTCCCGTTCACTTAATGGTAATTGTTCAATTTTAGCTAATGCAGCATTGTATTGATTATTAACGATTTCGCCCATTCTTCCTAAAGTACTGCTCTCATTAGCACGAGATATCAGCTTAGGATCTAGAACATAATATAAGTGTTCTTTAAATGATTCTCCCTTGAATTTTTTTTCACTGATTTGTTTATAATCAGCTAGCTGGCCCCTTTGCAATCGCGAATATTCAATATAATCTTCTTCCAAGAAATCTCCATGGTCTAACATTTCTTTTTGTGAATACTCGAAGTCTCCTGGGGTCAAGAAATCAAATATTCTTACATTGTCGGATAATTCTATAAGCGAATTATCTGCATTGTTGTATCTATCATTGCCAATAACATTTTGTTTTAAGCCCAAGCAGACTTTATTATCAAATGGTTCTTCGTTATGCAATAGAGCAACCATGCCTTCATAATTAGACGGTAAAATAGCATCAAAGTATTCTAAAGCTTCATTATCAGCCACTTGTATCACTCCTGTTTTTGTAATTTAGTTTATCGTTTGCTTTTTTGATTTTCACGTTTCTTATAACAGGAATATGAGCAGTAGTATACCCTCCTGCGTCCAACTAACGATGTATAGACGTGAAAACTTTTATTGCATGAGAACTCCCTGCCGCATAGCGGACACTGCTCTATAAGCAGCCCTCTGACCAGTTTTACACTATCTGTATGGCCAACCATATTATCGCCCTCTTTCATTGCTCATTGCAGCAGCCGTTTTCGTTACGATAGCAACGGATGCGGCAAGTGGCTCACCTGTTTTTTTAGATACATATTTTGCAATTTTAACTTTGTCAAAGCCTTTCTTTAATAGTGCAGCACTGAGGTTCTTACATTCTTCGCTTTTTTGATCACTGCCCACATTTGATACACCTGGCGCTGACTGTTCTTCTGTATTAATTACTTGTTTAACCAATAAACGTTCACGTTCGAGCAGATAGTCACAAATTTTTTCTGCATCAGCTGCAGCTCGGAAGATTTCATTATGATCTTCCTTCAGCACTTTAATCCAGCTTTTTATATAGCCTGCATGACTGGCATCTGTATGCTCAGAGTTCAAATTGATGTCCCGGCAAAGAAACATTGAAGCAAGTTCGGCCCGCAGCTCCTCTTTTGCATATTCTGTACTTCCGAATCTATTGTTGATCCGCCTATCCAGGCGACTATGGTGCCCGGTTGAATGACCGGTTTCGTGCAGAAGTGTTTTATAATAATCATTACTGTTGGCAAATGTAGCCCGCGGAGTCATATGAATTTCATCGGCCGCTGGAATATAAAAGCATCTATTGCCCTGGTCATGAATTACTGGTACGCCGTTAGCCTTAACTATATTCTCGGCCCGCTCAACTGGATTCCAGGTTGGTACTGAAGCTTTATATGGCTCAAGGCCTTCGATCATAGTTGCATTGAAAACTACGAAATACCGTAATATTGGTTTTTCCAATTTTTTATATACATCTTCCCCAGCTTCTTTAGAGGCTTCTTTGTCTTTCACTTTATCTGTCCAAAACTCAATTCTTATACCTTTGGAACCTTTGCGGAGCTTGGCTCCTTCAATTTCGCTAATTTGTTTAAAAGTATACCAGCGCGGATCATTATACCCCTTCTGTAATTGCTCGCAGAGCAATATTATATTATTAGCACCGCGATATCTTCTGCCGGATTTTCCGTTGGCCGGAGTCAGCAGCGACGTTCCAGTACTAGCCCAGGGCTTTTGCCAGGCTACATTGCCCTGCTCTAACATTTCTATGATTTTATTTGTAGCTTCAATACGTGTTTGCTTGAGCCTTTCGGCTTGTGATAATTTTGGCTGATCTGATTTTTTGTATTCTGCCATATTTTTACCTTTCCAGCCCTTATTGCATTTCCATTCGTACAGCTCCCTCTGACGGGGCTTTAAGTACTCATGTCATACAAAATGGCTTTTATTTAACATCAGGCTCCAGTTCTCCATCAGTGCCAAGCTCTTCTTCAGTCAAGGCAGTTTCTTCAAAAACACCGAGTTCTTCAGCCTCTGCAGCAGTAAAAGTCATTTTATCTTCCAATTTATTCATCCTTTCGATAATCATTACATTTCTGCATCCAATAAAGATCTTTATAGTACTCTAGTTTCATAAGTATTTGCAGCTCTCTCGGCTTCCTGTAATCTGAAGGTTCTGTGATCAGAACAGTCCTGTTATCACCTTTGATTTGAGTATTTTGATAAACATACTTATGCGTAAGCGGGTCATGAATCGATGATGTAATCCTGGACACTTGCAAAAATAGTTTATATGGAAATAATTTCATAAATTTTTGCAGCTCTAGTGGAGCAGGGAAAAAATGACTAAGTATCTTAAGCGACTGCACTGTTAAAAGTAATAATACATGCGTGTCTTTATTATCTTTTTGCAACAGGCCCTCGCAAAAATCACGATCACCATATGCAGGCATTTCGTCTAATATCATCAATACTTTTTCATTATTGTCGCTGCATTTTTCTGTTTTTGTGAGATTAGTATAGAAAAAGTTTGTCAAAAATTTTAACCATTCAATAGAATAATGAAAAAACTCGATAGAAGTGTTTAGATACAAGCTTATTGGCTTCTTTTCATTATTTTCAAAAGCCAGTAAGTCCTGAAAGGATATATTGGTTGTGCTTAAATTTTCTCTAACAGCTGGACTCCTGTATGCTTCTAAGCACATATAGATCATTTGGAAAAAATGGCCAACATGATTCGTTGCCGAATCACAGTTATTATAGTATTCTTCGAAAATATATTTTAGATACTGTGGTATATAATCGGCTTCAATGACTTTTCTGAATTTATTTTTTTGATATTCACTGCTTGAAATAAGTTTATCGCGTTCATCACAGCCCAAAAAATCAAGTAGGTCTTTAACACTGGCTTCAGCAGATGAATATTTTAAATACAGGATTACTGCTGCTATGAGGTTTTGTATTTTCTCTGCCCAGAAACTATATTCATAATCAAAAAAGACTTTCTTTGAATATGAATATTTACCACATACATTCAGCAGCCTATAGCTTACAAATACCTGAGCCACAGCTTTTGCAGCTTCCATTTCCGCGTGTGGATCGCCTAACTTAATAAATTCCAAAGGATTGATTTTACAGCTTCCCTCAAAAAAAGGATCGAATACAAAAACGTCATTATTAAGCTCGTTTTTACGATATCCGGATGTAAGCTGCCAGTTTTCAAACAGTTTGTCCACTACTATTACTGAACCTTTCCAGCTCAGTAAGGTAGGAACAATAACACCAGTATTTTTCCCTGAGCGCGTTATGCCGCAAACCAATACGTTACTGCCGGAATCTTCGTAAACATATTCTTTATTGGGATTTAGAGTTATCAAGCTTTTTGATAATACTTCCTTCAGAAGATCAAGCAGAGACTTTCTGCGTTTGCCAAGTACAATGCCCCAACCACTAAGATCTGCCATTAGCTTCTCTCCTTATCCTGACAACCTGGTCTTTTACTCTCAGCTGAAATTCAGTGCTGATCGTATCAACCACCAGATTGCCATTGCTGATTAGGTAATTAACAAGTACCAGGGTCCCGTCCTGATTGACCATAAATAGCGCCGGATTAATTTTATGCAGCACATCTTCAGGAATATTGATATATGTCCTAAACCCATCATCAAAAACGAAATTAGGCGTCCAGGAGTACCGTTTTGCTTTAGATACTACATACGAGAAATTCAGCTTATCTACACTTTCTACTTCCAAAACTTTTTGGCTTTTGATTCCGGAGCCGTAAGTATACTCCTGCGCTTCACCTGGATAATCCCATTCAACGATTGGATTATACAAAGTATCTGTCGCAGCAAGAATCTGATAGTTATGCCGATCTGTAGATATAATAATATTTGTTTCAAGGCCCAGCTGCAGCGGTCTTAAATAAATATGCCACCTGCCTCCTTCCAATACATCACTGTAAAATGTTTCAATGTTCCAGCGTGATTTATCGCCGGTCGTGATTTTTTGGATCTGTTCTCCAAGCTGAAGTTTAATATCAGTCACATATCCAGGGCAGCAATAGATTTTATTGACCACACCTGACCTGTATTCCAGCAACAAACTATCGTCATTTCTTTGCGATGATTCTCCAAGCGAATCATCCTGGACAATTTCAATCTTTGGCGTATTAAAGATGTAGTTGGCTTCAGTATTCCTGGTGATTTTATTATCGATGCTTTTTTCTGGTACGCTATCTGCAGCTAAAGCTGGTGCTTTTTTTACACTGGCTTTTTTCTCTGCATCCAATTCAGATATAATTGCTTCTAACTGCTGTCGATACGATGCAGCTTCAGCTAATAAATCATTATGGAGATCTTTATCCTCTTGCTCTTTGCTTGTTAAGGGTGCTTTTACAGTTGCCTTGTCCTCTTCATCAAAAAGTTCCTGATCGCCTGCAGATGTATCATCTCCATCAGCATCCCAAAAAACTGAAAATGGACTTTCACTCAAAATTGCCTGGACACGTTCTTTGATAGACGGTTTTTCTGGCTTATATTCTTCTGCAAATACTGGCTGAGTTGTAAGCAAGCAGCATAACGTAGAAACGATTACAGCTTTCTTATTCATTTTTATTAATACACCTCAATTCTTTAATCATCACTTCTGATTGGTGCGCTCATGCCACCTTCAGGAGTACCCTCCGGGGGAATTGCTCGTTGGGCCTCGGACATAAATTTATCAAATCTGCCACCATATCCACCACCGCTGCCTGTAGAGTTATTCGACGACCAATCAGCCGCCCCAGATGAACTCCGCCCCAGATGAACTTTTATTTTGCGCTCCTGCAAATCCGGAAGGTTTCTGCCCTGCATTAGAAGCCGTTGATGAATCATTGCTTCCGCTTGAAAACCTGCTGCCGCTGCCACCGTTTCCTATGCCTCCTCCGGAATCAGATCCGCTGGACATTGTAAAACCATCACCATGCACGGTATTACCATCTGTATTACTATTTGAAGAATTTTGCCCGGCAGCGCCGTTTCCAGCACTGCCTGACTTAAAATTTCCAGCATCACCACCTCCTTGATCCGAGCTTCCACTGGAAGCAGAAGCACTGCCAAAACCAGCTTCTTTAGCTGAACTGTATGAATCTCTCATCCCTTGGGTAGCACTATTATAAGCACCCTTAGCCTTTGCTCCTGCGAAGTTACCCATGCCCTTCATAGCACCTGCAGCCGCACCCAAGTCACTTGTCGCTGCCGCTCTTTGCGCTCCACCAACTGCTGCGCCAGCTAACGAGGACGCGCCTTTTAAGCCAGCTCCTGCAGCTGCTCCTGTTGCACTAGTTATACCAGAAAGCATCGTCGCACCAGCAGCGCCACCTGCGGCACCTGCCATTGCTGCTCCGGCAACAGTACCGGCAGATAAACTTGGCGCGCCAGTCATAATACCTGCTGCCATTGACGGAGCCTGCCATGCTAAAAATGTTACTGCCCATGGTCCAACTAATGCCCCTAAAATCCCATCCCATGTTGGGTTTCCGTCGAACTGATACATTGATGCTTTCATTAAGGGATAACTTAGCCCTAATATAGCACTGAGAACCATTAACTTTGTTCCAAAAGATATTACCGCTCCAATTGCTTTTTCAGCCACAAAGCTGGTATGTTTATTTACGCCCCAGGGAATGAATACCAATACTAAGGCTGAAGCTATATAAAATTCAACGTATGTTATAAAGCACTGTAATGCTAAAATCGCAAATGCCAACCATATTCCACAACCACCAAACAACCCTAAAAGCCAAAGCCCCATGGACCCAAAAAATCCAGTCATAGATGTAAATTGCTCGCTTGTAATATAGTCAAAAAAGGGTTCTGCCATAGCCATTCCGGTTTCGAGAATAAGTGATGGTCTTCGCAATGCAGACACGTTATATCCACCCATAGATGAGCCAGCTTCACTCAAACTATCCACTACAGCATCCAATAAAACACCCCAATTACCGATAAGCCAGAGAAAAAAGCCATATCTGAATATCTTGCCTATTAGTTGTTTAATATGGTCTGTATCACCTAAATTCAGTAAAATCGCCAATACGAAATCTATGGTAATTATCAGAAAAAAAGTAGTTTGGACTAATCCTGATATGCTCCCCATTGCAGCAGAGGCATTAGATGCTACTATCCCAAGTAAATTATCTAAAACCATTATTTTCTCCTAACTTTATGAATTTTGCATAAATCTAGTTAGAACCGAAATGATGTATAGACCCACTATCATCTAAATCTCTTAATTCATGTTTTTCTCCATCCATAAACTCTTTATTCCTTTGAACAGCTTGCTTTTCCCCTTCAATCATACGCTGTTGGTAAATGTTCTGTGATCTGATACTATCGGCCATGACTGCCTGCATTTTTTGCGATTCTGCTATTTGTAGCGCTATCATTTGACTCATGGCTTGTGTTACTCCTACGATACCGTCTGCATTTTGTGACGCACTAAGCAATTGTTCCAATGATTCCGCAGTCTTCGCCTGCTCAGTTGGACTGGCCATCGTTTGTGATTTCATACTCTGTTCTAATGCCTTATCCCAAATATCACGAAAAGCCTTGATCTGATCGCCATACTCTTCAGCACTTGCTCCGTTCCATGTCGTATAATCCGGTCTGGCAGCATCCCATTCTTTCATTAAATCAGTAAAATCAGTTCCAATGGCATCTGTCGTTTTCCTTAACCGTTCCATCGTAGAAATAGTATCCTGAATACGTTGAATTGTTTGTGCCTGGTTAGAAGGATCTAATTTCTTCAAATTTGCCAGCTCGTTCTGCAGCTGTTGAGCCTGTTGTTCAACTTGTTTAATAGCTTGTACCTTTGCTGCCAGATTCTCAGCATAATTTTTGGGATCAAATACTGTATAGGCAGCAAACGCTGCATTAGAAAGAAAAGTAAAACACACCATCAATGACAAAATTCTAATGTACTTATTCATTTTTAAAGACCTCCAAATTAAGTTAGTTTTAACATCAGTATGACGTTAAACGCTTGCATTTTTGTTGCTAAAATGTTATAATATAGTCAAATAATTATGAAAGGAGCGTTAAAAATATGGCCAAAACTACTCAAGTAACTTTGCGGATTGACGAAAATCTTAAAGAAGCTAGCAATCATTTTTTTGAAAGCTGTGGGATATCTTTCAACCAAGGGATACAGATTCTTTTGAGGAATGCTATAACTTCCGGCAAGATTGTTATTAGCCCGCATTACAATTCTGAAACCCTTCAGGCATTAGCAGAGGCTGAGGAAATATCTGCCCATCCCGAACGTTTTGAGGGATTCTCCTCTGCCGCTGATCTTATTGAATCAATAAAAAATGAGAAGGACTAAGATAAATGCTGACTATTTTTGCAACCAGTAAATTTCGCAGGGACTTAAAGAAACTTCTTAAAGATCCCAGCAAAGACATCGAAGAGTTAAATAAGGTTATTGATATTCTGGCCAATGAACAGCAATTGCCGGCAATATACAAAGACCATGCTCTTAAAGGAAGATTTAATATTTATCGTGAATGTCACATCGCTCCGGATTGGCTTCTTATATATAGAATTGATAAGAACAACTTATTACTTACACTTGTTCGCAGCGGCAGCCATTCTAATTTGCTGCAAATGTAATTGATTGTTGAATAAGTCGAATAAACATATCGGAAGAAGGTATATTTTATGAAGAAATTGATATTCCCACTGCTCTTAATCCTCGCTATTGCTCTTACTGGATGTGGCAGCGATTCTTCTGCTCCTAAAGCAACTGATACGAAAAACTCACTCCCTGCAGCTGCTCCTACTGAAAAAGTTGATAAGCAAGATTCTAATTCAGCTTCACAAAAGTCCAGTAAGAAGACTCCTAAATATAAATTTAGAGATTTAGATGATAGTGGATCTATACATCATTTCAGTAAATAAATCATAAGGCAGGCTTTTACTATGAAAAAACTCATATTCCCACTGCTCTTGATTTTTACAATTGCTCTTACCGGCTGCGGCAGCGATTCTTCTGCGCCTAAAGCAGCTGATACTAAAACATCCCTACCTCCCGCAGCCCCTACTGAAAAAATAGATGATAAAAAAGAATTAGAAGCTGCACGTCAACGAAATAAAGAATTTATGAATGGAACTAACGATAATGCTGATCATTCTTGGAGAAATAGCAATACAGATTTAATTGATAGTGGAAAACCACATCATTTCAGTAAATAAACCATAAGGAAGGCTCTTACCATGAAGAAAACATTCAATTTGATGCAACAGGCTGCTAATGATCCTGACTTTATTGCACGTTGTAATGAAGTTCAAAAAGACTTTGCGCCTATTGATTACACAGCCAATTCAGATCTACCAGAGAAATTTATCAAAGAATTATTGATAGCAAAAAATGCTCCAACTGAACCATTTGAATTTGAAGACGAAAATAAGTTAATAACGAGAAGGTAATAACCATGAATGCTGACCAACAACGTACAATAGAACGAGTACAAAAATTATTTGCATTGGCAAGAAACAATCCTAATGCTGAAGAAGCTATGTCTGCTCGCCTTAAGGCACGCCGAATTCTAATTGAAAATGGGTTAGATCCTAATATGTTTAATGAAGATATGACTTCTACCATGCAACTGTACGATGATGACGCAGCCAGCAGTAATACTAACCATAAACATCAACAATATAATCGTTATCAAGATAACACTCACTATCAGGAAGCTCCTCAAAGCAACGCTTATGCGGATCAGCAGACCTATACCTATACTCAGGCAGCAGAACAGCCCTCAACGTTTTCACGTATTTTTAAAATTTTTGAGCCGCTTTTATGCTGGCTGCTTGCTGCAGTTATTCTCTTTCTGCTCGTTGGTATGATTTGGCCCTGGAGCATTAAAAGCCTTGCTATAACTATTGGTGTGCTTTTTGTTTTGGCCAATATCCAATATCTTTTTGCGATTGGATTTGTTCTCGCCATCGGTGGCATTGTCGAATGGTTTCTCACCCGTTAAAATTAATATATTTCCGAAGCAGTCAGCTAAGCTGGCTGTTTTTTGTTTCAGGTAACTATTTGCTTATATGCTTCCAGTGCTTCTTTCTGATTTTTGTATTCCAACCAATGTTCATTAAACTGACCTTTGCCATAAGTCTGCAGTATCTCATTACACCTGGCTTGATCTTCTTTTGATGCGCTGCCAACATAGCTGAGCATAAAATCAGACAAAGCCAATTCAAATAGTCTGCAGCCTTCCGTAGACTTGTAATAATATTGCCGTTTCGGCATTGCCATTGCTATCAGCTGGCGTTCACGTTCGTTGATGTTGAACATTTTATAGATCTCAATATCCGAGTTGTTAATGGCATTAGCATTCGGTAAAAATATCCTTGTAAAACAGCTTTCAATGATTGCCGGCGCGATTTTACTTTTGGCAACGTCCGTTAAATTTTGCGTAGCAAAAATGATCCAGACGTTGTTTTTTCTCATTGTTTTAAACCATTCACGGATTTTTTCAGCAAACAGCGGATTATCAAGAAACACCCAACATTCATCTAATACGATTATTGTCGGACTTCCATCACAGTGCCTTTCAATTACGTGGAATAAATACTGCAGTGTAGGTAGTACTGCAGTTGGTTTATTCATGAGTTCTCCCATTTCAAAACTCTGCCAGCTGCCTACCGTTAATGTATCTTCGTCACTGTCAAAAAGCCGTCCATAAGGGCCACCGTCGCTTAAATTGCTTGACTTCTTTATGAACGGCATAATTGCCGCTCTAAGCTCAAGATTTTGACAGAACATGAAAAAGCCTGTCATTGTACGTTCATTCTCCGGTGCAGCTGCTAAGCTGTTCAGTGCAGACCAAATATCTGACTTATGCTTTGGTGTTAGTACAACATTTTCTTGCGCAAATATCTGCATTAACCACTCAGATGCCCATATTTTTTCATCTTCCTGGTCAATATGCCGCAATGGTTGAAAGCTCAGTGAATTGGTTTCAGTTTCACTTCCAAGATCGTAAAACTCCCCTCCAACCCCAGCTGTAAGTACCCGTGAAGATCCGCCTTTATCAAAAATGAATATTTTGCAGTTTTTCAGAAATCTGAATTGCGCTTCTAAAGTGTTGAGCAGAACCGATTTACCACTGCCAATTGGCCCGACGATCATAGTATTTCCTACGTCACCAACGTGCAGGTTTAACCGAAACGGTGTGCTTCCGGTAGTCATCGTGTGCATGATTGGTGGAGCATTCAAATGCTTATTCCAGGAATTTCCAGCCCAAACTGCAGATACCGGCAAAATGTGCGCCAAATTCAAACTATTTATCATCGGCCATCGAATGTTTGCATAAACCATTCCAGGAATACTACTCATCCAAGCACCAACTGCGTTTAGATCTTCGCGCCTAGTTGAAAAACCTCTGCTTTGGATAGTTTTCTCTACAAGCCGCGTCTGATTATCCAGTATTGTCTGATCCTCGTTCATCAAGATTACCGTCGTACAAAAATAACCGAAATTGCAATATTCATTAGAAAGTTCTAGCAGTGCCGCATCTGCATCGTCTGCGCGGTCCAGATTAGGCGTTTCTATCATCTGCGACTCAGACTTCGTGATGGTTTCTTTAAGCATCGTCCAGAGCGTTTTTCGACCTCTGAACCAGCCTAACCTTATCTTCTTGATGGTATTTTCTGCATCCACCTTGTCCAAAGGTATATACCTGGTACACCAGCGATACTCAATCCCCAGTCTGTTTAAATCATCTAATATTCCCGGCATAGTCATCGCCGGGAACCCGATTACAGATATTACTGACAAGCTTTTTTTATCATATTGTGTGCCAAGTGCTGGATAGAGTCCGCCTGTAAGCGGGCTGTCATACAAAATAGCATCTAAATACATCGGGATCTCAGGAGCATGAATTTTATGATCTTTCGTTGACACGCAGCTATGCAGATATGTTAATAGTTCTCCATCATCCAAAGCTTCGCATTCAGGCATTATTTCTGCCAGCAAGCTATGTATGCGATTCGCTTCTGTACGGAAAGTTCTTAAATGTTCCTCGATTCTGTCATGCTCCCTTTCAGAAGCCTTTTCTGCACTTGTATAAAACACTTTTTCCAGTTTGTCATACTTGTCTGCAGGAGGCAGATAATAAAGCGTAAAATAATATTTACTTTCATAGTGATTACCGCTGTTGAAAAAATTTTTTCTTTCAATATCCATCAGGGTAGTGATAGGATCAGGATACTCACGATCAGGATACTCAGTGCTTTTACTGCGTTTTGCTTCCAGAAAAATCGCCCAGTTTCCGGACAATCGTCGCACAATATTATTTATTTTGCTCACGTAAGCCATCATTTCAGCATCAGTTCTGCTGTCCATATCTGGCCCGCGGTAACGAAAAACTTTCATTAAGCTGCCGTCTTTATTGAGCATCGTGCCTGGCTCAACCAAACAGGCCCAGGGCAGGTAATCACACAAAAGATTTTTCTCCCACCTAAAATCACGTATTTTAATCATTTTGTTGCCTTCTCTTTCAGTTTGTTATTCTGTCCTGAAGGGATCAGCAGCTGAATAACTTTGTGCTTTACTGGTCTTGCTTTTCCTTTATTTATTAGGCTGGCCGCTTTGCTTGGAGTGCAAGGCGTAAGATATTCACCACGCATGCTGAGAACAGCTACTGTCCGCAAATGGTCAATATATTTTTTTGATTTTTTAGGTTTTCCGTTTTCATCAAACGTCATTGTTAAAGTTTTATTCTCCATAAATAAAAATCACAGTCTTTTAACTGTGATGGCAGACTCCCTCCCTGTTAAAAGCATTGGACGTTTTTGCTGAAGACTCTCAAGCGACAGCTCCTAACGGTAAAGGAAATATTCTGTTATTTTTTACTTACACTTACACATCAAAGTACCTTTTATCTTTAAAATGCGCCAGCAGTGATTCAAAAAACTGTGGGTCTTTTTTTGTAAAATGTCTTACGATAAAAAATAGTATGAACGATATAGGAATAAACCAGTACATTTTAAGCATAACTCCTATCGACATTGCCATCGTTGCGAGCATAATAAAAAAATTCGTTGGAACTCCGGCCATTAAGAAAGGGTCTATCAGCGATTTATGAACCGCGATATAATATCCTTCCGGTTTTTCATCAACGCGCATTTCTTTCACCCTCCTTTAGCTATTACTGGAATCAACATATTCCAGCTCATAATCTCCGTTTTTAAAACCTTTACATATAGCTACTTCCTGTACTTTGCGGCCAAGCTCTCTGTCTCGGCGGATAAAAACAACTATATCTATAGCTTCTGCAATCAGTCTTTCTTGATTTACTGCGCTGGCTTCACCAACTAGAGCTTCTATTCTCAATAGCCCATCTTTTGCGCTGTTTGCATGAACCGTTGCAACACCACCTGGATGTCCTGTATTCCATGCTTTTAACAAAGCTAAAGCAGCCTTGTCCCTTACTTCGCCGACTATAATACGATCCGGTCTCAGTCTCATGCACGACCGTAAAGCTCGCGTCATATCAACATTATCATTCGTCCGAAGGAAAACAGCATTTTCTGCTGTACACTGCAGCTCCAAAGTATCTTCTAAAATCAACAGTCTATCATTTGTTTTTGCAATCTCGTTTAATACTGCATTTGTTGCTGTGGTTTTACCACTGCCGGTACCACCGACAAATAATATGTTTTTCTTTTCAAGAACTGACTTTTTTATTAGTGCCGCTTGATTTTCTGTCATAATACCCTGGCGAACATAATCTTCCAGCGTATATAACTTTGTTGCGGGCTGCCTTATAGAAAACACTGGTTGTTCAGTTATAGGGGGTAGTATTCCTTCAAAACGGCTTCCAAAGAAAGGTAGTTCTGCAGATATTATTGGATTATCTTTATTGGCGATAGTTGAACAATATGTGGCTACGATCTCTATGATCTGCTGACCCCTTTCAGGCTTTATAATTTCACCAGTAAATTCAGGATCAGACTCTATCGTTTCAACCCAAAGTTTTCCATCAGGATTCAATGATATTTCGACAATGTTGGGATTTTCAAAATATTTGCGTATTTCTCCTAAAGATGTTTTAAACACTTTGGCGCCATGATCCTTAGCTTCATACTGACGAATACGCTGCATCCGCAGTTCCCTTTTTTCAGAAATTTTATCCATCACGATTATTACTGCTCCTTCATTTCAGTATCGGCAGACTCAGTAGATTTTCTGATCTGCAGAGCCTTATGTATTTCATTCACTATGTCCGGACGATTATAGAAAAAATCGCCGAGATCCGTCATTAACTTCCTATATTCAGCAAAAACGAAATCAAAACTGTCCTTGTTTACAGTATCGGGGACTTTGAAATCCCTTTCAATTAGATCATCTAAAGTAATGTTATAATACTTTTCCATACCTAATGCTTTAGTAACATATGTAGAGCTTTGAATGATCGCGTGTGTACGTGCAGCTTCAAGCTTCCCGCGCGCTGAACGCTTTTGATCCTGGATTCTCTTTTCCTGGCGTTTATACTTTGCATTCAGTTCCGCAAGCTGCGCTTGAATACTTTTAAGCTTATCTATTGGATTTCTGCTTTGTGCTGACATTTTGACCACCTTTCGATTTCTCGGCTATTCTTATATCTCCAAACTTTATTGCATTTCCATGAGTACAGCTCCCTCTTACGGGGCTTTAAGTACTCATGTCATACAAAAAGGCTTTTATCATAAATAAGCAAGAAGACTCCCACCTCTATAGGTGGTGAGATGAATTGCCCCGTTATGTCCATGCGTTAGCATGTTTATATAGTTGAACCTGAGATATAGGAACGGGTTTAAAGCCTTGTAGTGAGATATATTTTCCTAAGTTTTGCATTCCGATTACTTTGTATAATCTTTTTTTATAAAAAACAAAGTCATTTTGCTGAAAAGAGTATCTTGTTTTTCTTATTTGCCTTCTGCCTTTGGATTTTTTCTCACTTCGAAATTTTCTTAGATTATTTTCATTATTTCTTGGTATGCTGCGATTTGTACGTCCTGTGGATAATTCAGCTCCTTTCTTGATTTTTCCATCGCGAATATCAATATATTTGGCATCATAGAATTTTTCTAAGATGCGGCTGTTTCTACGTTTCTTTTTAAAATACTCTGTAGCTACAGAACGCAGAGATGGCAGAAAGTTGCCTATACAGAAAGCGTCATTAGTATGAGATTTTTCTAGTTCCAAATCTTTGCGCTTTCTTGCAGTCAATGCGCCATAGCAGAAATTAACTTGAATATTTGGCAGTTCCTTTTTTAGAGTATTGATAATGTACCAACGCACTATATTCATATAAGCCGCACTTTCCAATCTAGCAACCTTGGGCTCAAGTCCATACAGCTTGCCATTAGGTGCATGGTTAGCTGATGTATGGCATCTGTCGCAGACTGTGATAAGTTCGCTTAAGTTATTGCCATGTCTGTTTTTCCAGTACAGCGCATGGTGAATTTTAAGAATAACATTCTTATCCTTCAGCGCTGACTTATGACATATTTTGCAGGTATAATTATCTCTTTGAAAAACTGCTTTTCTTAATGAATCTGCAAAGTAGAGCGGACCCTGCTGGTAATCAGTACCTTGCGGAGGTTCCTTTCCTTCGTGCATTGCTTTTAGTAGTGCAGGATCAAATTCTCCTGCTTCTGTTGTTACATTAGTGATAGGAGCTACCGAGCAGATATCTTTGACGAGCTTAATATGAGCTTCTGCTTTATGGAGTAGTGAAGGTGCAAGCCAGCCTTCGGGTATAGTTTTGGTTCTATTCAGCCATCTTGGCTTTCTGTATCTTAGGCGATTACGTCTAGTTCTACGGTACTTTCTGCAATCGTCATGACGCTTCTTTTCGTCGGTGAGAAGTGTAAATTCTGCGGAGAAAATTTCTTTTTTCTCGGTTTTTACTGATAACCCAATGTGTTGATATCCTGAATCCATGCCGATCTCAATCGGCTGTACTTGATTTGGAGTATCATAGGTTAACTGAATAGTGAATGGTCTATACTTACAAATCTTGGCTTTTCCTTCTTTTAGAAGGTGACGGACTTTGCCGTTACGCAGGGTTGGCATAAGTTTTTGTCCGTCAGCTGAAATTACATATACCGCAGTCATAACGGCTCCTTTCTCTCCCGAGGGAGATATAATGCAGGGAAAAGTCCCTGTGGTTCACATCGCCAATGTTATAGCGGGTTTAAAAATATATGCACTTTTCCTACCCTTCAGAAATGTTTAACATATATCCGCAGAGCGGCAGACTTGTGAAGCATCCGCCGGTGCCTACAGTATATTCCGATATAACGTAGCTTCTAATGAAGCTTAGGCTAATCAACAAGGCTTTTACAAGCCACCTCTTCTATAAGTGGTGGGTAGTTGACTCACTGCTGTCCCTTACTATTTCTGCTTCTCCGCCTATTCTGGGCCGATCTTTAAAATGCCAATTTTCATAGTATTTAATCTTGTTTGCCTTTATAGGTGATACACCCGCAACAATAATAATCTCCTTGCTTCGATCAAAGGTTTTTACTTCATCTGAAGTTAATAGCGGCCTTCCTGTTTCCTGTAAAGATGTACTGCGACTTCCAATGTTCATAAGTGCACCGTTATATGAGAAGCTTTTAGTCCATATGGTCTGTTTACCCATCATCTCGGATATGAATTTTGGTGTCTTATTATCCGTAGGTGTATGATAAATCTGTACCTGGCAATTTGAAACAATACTATTGGATTCAGTATATAACTTCGTTATTTGGTTAATATCCTGCGTAATGATCATGAATTTAATTCCATATCCGGCAACATACGCCATCGCTCTTTCGATTGTTTCAAGCTTTCCTAATGCCGGAAATTCATCCATCAGCATAAGCATTTTATGCTTTCGCTCTATCTGTTTACCATCTTCAAACTTCATTTCTTCAGTGTTTTTTCTATATAGCAGCTCTACAATTACTCTAAATAGCGGTTTCACCCTATCTAAATCAGATGGCGGAACAACCAAATAAAGTGATATTGGCTGCTCGTTGTTCATGATATCTTCAATAGAAAAATCGCTGCTGCTCATATTTTTGGCTATAATTGGATCTCTATATGTATCTAATATAGTATCTAGCGTTGATAATATACTTCCAAATTCTTTGTCTGGTGTGTTTATCATTTTGTTGAAATACTGGCGAACAATTGGATGAAATTTTGTTTCCTCATTATAAATTTTTTTAAACAGCTCTCCTGTAGGATCATGTTCTATACCAGCTGCCATTATAAAAGTAAGTTTTGTTTGAACTTGTGTATTTACAATATTTCCTGATTCGCCATTATTATCGTCGCTATCTTCACTATCAGGATCTATGTAATCTTCAATTTCAGATTCGTCAGTTTCAAAATCACTGAACGTATTATCTTCTCCATAAAAGAAGTTAAGTACATCGTAAATATTCATATTTTCTTTCAGATATTTTAAATGCAGTATTACTCCAGTAAGTAATGCACCAGCCGATAAAATCCAATGGGCGCTTTCCCCTTCTGATCCCTTTCCTGTCGGATCGACAAAAATTTTTACTATGTTTTGTATATCCCTAATTTCATATTCAGTACGTATGCGTATTTCATCAAACGGATTGTATCTATGGCTGTTGATATCTGTAGGCTCAAATTTATACACTTTATTATTTAATTTTTTCTGGCGCCATCCGGATGTGAGCTGCCAGTTCTCACCCTTCAGATCCGTTACCACAACAGATTCAGTCCAGGTTAACAACGTGGGTATTATGATCCCGACACCTTTACCGGATCTCGTCGGAGCACATACCAGGACATGAGTTTTACTGTTATCCCTAATGTATTCACCACTATCTAATGTGCCTAATATCACTCCTGAACTTGTTAATAATCCAGGAGGATCTTTTTTGCCGAGATCAATGATCTCTTGCTTCGTTGCCCAATGAGCGCTGCCATGATTATCTGTTTGATTTGGTCTAAGATACATTCTTATGAAAAGTATCATAACTCCAAAGGTTATCGTTACTATAGACACAGCATTAAATCCATATTTATTAAAAAACCATTCTGTGGCCGGACTTCTGAAGGAATACCACCAGGCTAACCAACTGAAAGGGAAATATATTTTATATGTTCCCTGGTCAAATATCGACCAATATAATGCTTCCTGATAATTTAACAGCTCAGCTATTCTCTGAGTTGCATAGCTGCAGGCAACGATAATAGTTAATATATATAGTCCTATTATTATTCGTCTTGATTTTTTATCCACTTGGCCTTGCTCCTTATCCTCAAAATATTAATTTAAGGTTAAGGACTCTCAAGCCTTAACGGGATTTAGCTTTATACACTAAGCTAAATCATCTTTTCAGACACTCGTCTTTTTGCATAATCTATGCCAAAATCTATATATTTTTCTATCGTCTCACCTTCCAATTCACATATTTCTGATGCGTAGCGCATTGCATTTGCACGAGTTAAAACAAATTCTGCATCGTTTAGTAAAAAGGGAAATTCTGAACCGTTAGTTGCCTCATCAAAAACAAAACCAATGCAATAATATAGAATCGAATCATTAACTACAGGAATTTCACTTTGCTCGTCATGATGGTCATTTACATCATTTACAAAGATTTGAAAATCTGTATCAACTATCTTATAGCGGTCGAATTTAGCCTGGATTTTTTCATCGATATAATCAAAAGACAACAATTTATCAGCCAATACCCTGCGATAGTTTATTACAGCCTGTACCGCTTCTTTTTTCATCAATATTCTGATTATATCGTGTACTTCTCCAGCAAAATTTTTTCTATTTGGATTTTTCATAAATAAGTCCTTTCGTTTGTCATTGGTGAAACTCCACTACCTTTAAGCGTTGATTAGTTGACTTGCAGTCTCACTTAATCTTTTCCCGTATCGATAATACTATTAATACATTTAATACATTTCTCATAATTTTCTTGACACTCTAATATAACTTCACGAGCATAGCAATGCATTCTATAGATGACATACAGAACGAATAAATCTAAAATAAACAAATTAACATTCATAAGAACAGACGTAGTCATAGAAAAATTTTCAAATGAATTTATAATGTATATATTTACTAATATAGTAAGAATCATAATTACTGATATATATATATTTCTTATGAACTTTATTTTTGAAATAAAATGTTTATTATCTTTTTCTAATGAGTTGATTTTTTCCGAGTTATCTTTCCCCATTTTCTTTATTGCTCCTTTTCTTCATAAGGTTCTAACAATAAATCTTCTTCAACCATAATATTAAATTGATATCCAGGTCTAATCATTATTGTAGGAGCAATATTGAGGTTCTTATTTACGATGCTATTTACTGCGCTGCTTATATTTTGAGCAGCTGCAGCACCAGCTTCAGCTTTAAAACTTTCATCATCTGAATCACTGCTTGTCGCAGCAGCTACGCCACCAGTAATAGCACCACCAATAAGAGATGTCCAAATAACTCTCGAATAATGACTTCGTACTTTGTCATGGAATCCGGAATATCCTGACTGATCTGTGCCTACAAAGTTATCCAGGACAATGCTGCGTCCATCCGGAAATATCAGCCGCTGCCAAATAACAAGACCACGAGTTTGGGCAAAAGAAGTTTTTGCATCATAGGTTCCAATTATTTTAGTTCCTTGTGGTATTAGCAGCCATTTACCCTCTGTTGAGTCAAAAACATTTTGGCTTACTATACCAACAACCTGCCCTGGCAGGTCTGAATTTAATCCAGTTTGAAGAATGCCTGGTATCACTGTTCCTGAAAATAATTGATATTGTGTAATCCGATCCATTATGAAATTAGATGAAATGATATTCATTTTTGATTTTTGATTAACAAAATCAATTTTTTCCTGCTTCATGTTTTGATCATAACGTTGTTGCTGCTGTTCCGGCTCGCTAAAAGGTTCTGCTGAATGCCCAATAGCCGAAATACCCAAATTAAGTGTGATCCCTAATATTAAAGCAGCGTTTTTTCTCGTACCTTTTTTCATTGTTCACTGTTACCTTTCTCAAAATCAAACCGTATTTTACTTTCTAAAGCTTTATTACGTTTTTCTATAGCAATAAGTCGAGCCTTTTCTGCTGCGCTTAACTGATTGCTGTATTGTTGGGGGATTTTAGGTTGCTGAGGAACCACAGGCGGATTAGGCTTTTCCTTGACAGATGATTTTTCTTTTTTTTGTTCAGCTGCCTCTCTTTCCTTTTTCTTTCGTTCCTCCTCTTCTTTTTTTCTAGCAAGTTCTTCCTGTTCTGAATAACTTGCAGGGATATCTTTTAATAGATCACCGGTAACAGGCTTGGAATTTAATTCCCGGTTTACATCAGCAGCAGCTTTTTGACTAATTCTTTTTTCATCATCACTAAAACCAAAAGTCAAACCGATCATTACAATCCCTAAAATTAAGAATAAAGCCCCATATATCCAGCTTTTCTTTATTGCTTTGGGAGAAGGTTCAGGCTTCATTATCATAATGTCACTTCGCTCTTGTTCCTCTAGCTCCTGAATATCGCCATCATCATCTTTCGTAAAGTAATTCTTAAAAAACTTTTTGAGGCTCATCTTCTCACCTCATCCTTTTTATCTTGATTTTTTCTTTCCCAACTATTAAAACGCCCTTATCAAAGAGCCGGTCAATCACGTAATATCCATTGACGATTCTGTAATTGACATATACAAGAGTCCCTTCATTATTCACCACAAAAAAAGCGGGAATATCATAGGCCGAAGAAGACGGTTTTAATTGAATATAAGTTTTTTTCCCGTCACTGAAGATTCTTTCAGGGGCCCAAGGCAACTTTTTATTTGTAAAACTATAAGAAAAATCTAGCTTATCAGCATTGATTGTTCCGTAATCTCTGATTTTTTTTTCATTATCTAATTGAGTTTGATTCTTTGGCACAAGCCAAGATACGGCCGGATTATAATATGAGGTTGATACTAAATTTAATTGGTAGCTCCGGCGATCTGTATTGATAATTAAATTGGTATAAATACCTTTTTGAACTGGTTTGACATACAGATGCTGCGTTGATTGCGGTCCATTCCCCACTGTGGCTTTATCTATGATCCACCTTGTTGTATCTCCACCGCCTACGTATTTTATCTGTTCTCCTTTTTCAAATCTGATATCTGTTATATATCCTTCCTGCAGGTATATTTGATATATCTGATTTTCAATATATGGAAATGTGACCTCAACACCTGCCGTTGCTGCAGCGAAGCTGTCTTGAACAAAATCAATTGTTTCTGTGCCAGCAACAGGTTGCCCACGTTCTTCTGCGTTACAAGTAGAATTTGACATCCCCAAAATATTAAATGCTATAAGCATATATAAAATTATCTTTCTCATTCTTATCTCTCCTGGCTAATAGAAAAATCTGTGATCCTAAGACCATACGGATTTATATGGATCGACTCTGCCTGCGGTGTAACAAAATTTACCGTAAAATATGCTTCTAACTCATATTCGCCTTCTTTTTTGCCATCGCGCCCATAGTGAATTTCTTGCCATCTAACATTATAAGTATCTTCTTTACCAGCTAGTGGTGTGATATTTTTCAGCATTAGAGTACTCGTTTTTCCGTTTTCAATTTTTTCTTTATGATTTTCACGTATGGCCATATCATTAAATTTCTGAGACGTCTGCGTATCAAGAAATGTATACACTTCCTGCCAGTTATTTCTATACACAATGATGTCTTTGGGAATAGTTCTTGTGTTTTTTAGGATACGCCAAACAAAATATTCAACGCCTGCAGCATTAGGTCTTGTTTGCTCTGCAAGCTTATCTACAGTTATGACTGCACCTGTTTTACTGTCAACCTGGACAATGTAAGGCAAGACCACACTTCTGTTGGCATAATACCACGCAACACAGCACGCCGATACAGCGAAAATAAAAACTACAATTATTGCTATTTTTAACTGTGCTATTAACACTACTTTCGATCCAATACGCCTATCCCATTCCTGACGCGCGACATCATATTTGCAATCAGGTGTTTTTCTTGGGTATATTTCGCTGTTTTGATGCTTCAACTCAGACATTTTATATCTCCTCTTAGCTAAACATATCTAAAATTTGCATAAATCCAATTGCAAGCGCTAATCCACATATGAGTTGAAGTGCTTTACGACCGGCCTGCCCACCTTCGCCCATACCGATCATGACACCTGTGATACACACTGTAATTGCACAAATTGATTTTGCGGCTTTTCCTGTAATGCTGCTTCTAAGTTCTTCAAGAGGACCATCCCAAGGCATTGCAAAAATTGCATTAGGAAAAATCGAATTAATAATAAATACTCCTGCTATAATTCCAAATATGAATGATTTATTAATCTTTTTTTTAGGCTTATTATTCATCATTGTATCTTCCTCCAAATTTTAAAATAATTAATTTAAAATTAAGAAGAAGACACTCATGCTTCTCCGGTTGCCGCAAGGACAAATGAAAAACAACCAGTATTACCCGAAGAGAATCAATCTCCCTTCGGGTAATACTGGTTGTCTAGAATCACGTTTTTTTATTTTTAAACTGTCCCGCGTCCAGTTGGGAACAACTGCCCCCCCCCCCAAGACGCCGCAAACGTTAAATTACACATTAACATATTCAGCACCGCCCAGCACATTTTCAATTACAGTATAACATCAAAAAAATTATTGTCAATACTGTGAATTTTTTTGCTTTTTATTTCCGGATATTTTATATTTTACTTTCCAACAGCATAATCTCTCGTAAGTAATATACACATAAAAGTTAGATCTAAATTTTTAAGCGGTTTTTCTCGTAACTGCAGGCAGCAAAAAGCCACGGAGCGTTTCAAACTCCGTGGCTTTTATTATCATTTTAAATAATTTTAACAATAATCGCCAAAAGTACCCTTACTTTATAGGTGAGAGATGAATGGCGTATTTACAATCAAATTGAAGCAGGAAGCCCCCGCTTTTATAAGTGGGGGTACGTTCACACACCTACCTTGTGAAATTTATAGCATAAACTTTTAAAATTTGGCTGCCAATTCCGAAAATATAATTATGACTAGGATACTTTTTGTCGCAATAGCACTTCAACCAGGCAATATATCATATCAACAATTAATTTTGGTATACATTGGCTTATCCATTTCTAGAGTTTTTATGCTTCCAATAAAAACTAAGCGGAATTTCTCGTAATAG
>ENA-OPSV01000179-OPSV01000179.1-human-gut-metagenome-genome-assembly--contig:-NODE-179-length-48902-cov-3.786681_pt1 | contig 48902 bp, 43 predicted proteins | sample MGYA00241460_ERZ501912 | MGnify/ENA primary metagenome ERZ501912 (study PRJEB25962, sample SAMEA2042402) | human gut metagenome | biome: human gut; feature: human-associated habitat; material: faeces...
GGTAGTGACACCCTTTTATATGGGTGACATCCACGTAAATCGCTATTTTTTGATTTTTTAAAATATCTTAAAAAGCGTTGATTTCATCGGTATTTTTTCGATGACATCCATTTTAACTCTTAATTTTGAATTTAAGCGTCAATACAGATGTCATTAAATATATTGATGCCTTTTCATAAATAAATTAATACTGTATCTGCGATTACCACTATTTACTTTTCTACATACATTATATTGGTGTATTTAATTTTTAAACAATATTAGTATATCAGCTTAAAAAAGCTTATCATTTATGTATATTTTTATTCTGAAACTTTATATTTTTTTTGTTCTGCATATTCGCATAATATTTCTTTCAAATCTTCTAGCATTCTTATTACCCTATCATTTATTACTGTATATGTATTTTCATCAAGAGCTATTGATTTCAAGACACGTCCATGTGCAATTTTATTTCTCATATTCAACAGTTGCTCATCTATCATATTAAAGCTTGTTTCAAATTCAGAATAATCCACACCAACCAAATTCATTAAGTCTTTGAATAAAGCTGAATTTAAATTGCTTTTTGTATCAATTTGATTTTTATATGGAATGGTTGAAGTACCATTTTCCATATTTTCTAAAACCAACTCAACAGTTTTCGTATGAATGCTATTTTTAGTTTTACCTGTTCCACAAAATTTATCAATTTCTTCCTTTAACTTTACTCCTAAAAAATTTCTTTTTAAATTTACAAACGGAATATTTTGCTTAGAAACATGTTCTAAGTAATATGATAAAGAATTTTTTACAAATCCTTCCCAATGAGCATATATAATTGGAATACCACATCGTAACATTGTTGTTTTGGTCTCGCCACTAGATAACATAATATTTTGTCTTAAATCTATAAGTTCTTTTTTTCTCCATGCCAAGTCTTTATCTAATTTTGCATTTAAGCCATCCACATCACTAATACTACTCATATAATATCCTCATATCACTTTGAAAAATATTTTTTTCCAAACTTAGATAGTTTTACAAATCTATCAACAGGTTTAACACCTTGACCAAGCATAGCATTAAAATCGCTTTCTGAGTACATTTCTTTTATCATATTCTCAATTTTTTCTTTATTTGAAGATTTTAATTTTTCAAAATTTTCTCCTATTCCAATAGCTATTGCTTGAAAAGCAGAAGTTAAAAATGCACCACTAAATTTATCATTTTCTTTCTTATATTTTTTAAACGAATTTTCACCTAAGATTTCATTTATAAATTTAAATAAATTTTTAAATTCCTCATTTTCTTTCTCTTTATCGAAATTATCTGACTCTGCAATTTTTAAAATTTCTTCATCAAGTAAATTATTAATATCTTTATAATCTCTGCTTAAGTCATCTAATTTACCATACTTACCTACTAAATATCTTGTAATTAAATCAAGTCTAAATTGTTCATCACTTTTTCTATCTGAAATAGGTGTTGTATTTTGGAAAGAATCATTATTTGACATCTGATAAAGATTATCATAAAACAATGGATCTGTCATAATCATTAAACAATTTCTAACTTCTTGAGGACTCAATTGAGAACCACCCGTGTTTAATCTTTGAAATAATTCATATTTTGTAGACGGATCACTTTCCTTTTTTACTATATTAATAGATAGCTTTGTTCTTTTAAAATCTAATTGCAAATCTCTTGAAAAACTATTAATATTTCCTAAATTCCATTCTTTACCTTCAAATTCCGGTATATATTTCGTACCTTGTAATTTAAATGGCTCAACTAGGTCTCCTTTTTCATCTTTAAGAATGCCTACAAATTGAAATATAGTAGAAAGTCTTTGTACACCATCAACAACATCCCAAACACCTTCATCATTTTGAGAAACAAAAATTGAAGGTAAAGGTATATTTAACATAATAGATTCTATTAATTTTGTTTTTTGATAATCATTCCATCTAAATAAACGTTGAAATTGCGGATGGATATCTAGCTCTTCATCTTTATATAAATTTATTATTTCGCCTATAGACATTTGATAAGAATCTGTTGCAATTTCTTTCTTTTTTGAATTAATTCTTTCTGATAATTTCATAATAACCTCCAATGTTTTAAGATAATAAATATTATTATTTTTACATCATTTTATAATTTCTAAAATTACTTTATCGCATGTTTCTGTGTCCAATTTATCTAATAATTCTAATTTTCTTCCCATCTTTTTTATAATTTCAAGCGGCGGTATAGGCATTGCATTAATTTCATACGAATTTACCTGTGTACTACCATTTAGTATTCTATAATAATTATCCCACATAGTTGAATTAAACAAAGCATAAAATCCGTACAATTCACTTAATGAAAAATCACCTGTTGATTTTGTTAAAAACGTAATATGATTTTCAGTTGAAAAAAATGAAAACTTAAAACTATCATCAGGAATAAACAATGATGGTTGCAATCTTCTCTTCTCCTCTTTATTCGTAAACCTTTTTAAAAATAAACTTGGTTTTGTTTCAAGAAAAACCGTATCTTTTTTAGTTCTAATATATTGTAAAGTTTTTTCCTTACAAGGAAACACAACTTTTCCATTTTTCAAATGACATGGTTGAATTACTGGAAATGAATTCTTTACATTTTTATAAAATAATTCATCTTTTTGTCTAAATTCCACAACAACTCCTGTTTTTAACTTATACCCTAATGAAAGTAAAGTGTTTTCATATTGATTTAATTTGTCAAGGAGTTCAATCTCCTTTCTATTAACTGGTAAAAACATATATCTTCCATTAAAATTCTGTATACAGCTATGATTTTTTATTACTAATTCACTAGAGTCATATATATCAAACAAAGATCGGCTACTAGATATTATAATATCATTATTAATATCATTAGGTTCCTTATTTGCAACAATAATTATAGTTTCCTGTAATACAGAATCTTCTTTAAATAAATCTGTTCTTTTTTTAAATAGATGGATTTTTTGGATATTAATTTTTTTAAACAAGTATTCTCTAAACTTTTCAAAATATTTTCCAGAAGTCCATGATCTTGGAACTATAAAAATAAAATCACCATTTTTTTTCAATAAGCTTGCACTTAATGCCATAAACAATGCATATAAATTAGGCTGTCCAAATACTATTTTTTCCATTACTAATGATTCGTCTGATAATTTTTTTATTTTTTTATAAGGTGGATTAGATATTACAATATCATATTGCTCAACACTATTTATCCAATTTTCTTTATTATAAAGAATAAAATTTTCTTTAAATAAATTTATATCTAAATTAATATTTCTATTATTACAAAATTCTTCCGCTATTTTAATATTTCTCAATAGTAATTCTACTACTGAGCTATCATTTTCAAATAAAGTAATGCTAATATTTTCAATAAAATTTAAATTATTTGCAATATATTCAATAGCTGCTGCCATTAAAATACCACTTCCCGTTCCAGGATCAAGTATCGAAATGCTGCTTAACTTTTCATCTACATTTATTTGAGAAGCCATAAATTTTGCTATATCTTGGGAAGTAAAAAACTGACCAATTTCTTTTCTGATATTTTTAGGTTTACTAAGAATATATTCATTTGTATTCTTACAAATTGTCTCTAATAACATCATCTCTTCCCCTTTCCTAGAATATAAACAATTATATATTATTGATTTTTCAAATTCTATATAAATAATATCATATAAAATTACTTATTTTAACCTTTACTGACACTTTATTTTACCTCTATTTGTATTTATTACAATACTATTTTTTATTATTTATTTAAATAATTTCAATGTCATTTCGCACCTTTGATCATCTATTGTTTCTACTTCAATCTTGTCTTTCTTCACAACAATTCTATCAATAAAAACTGCAAGATCTTCTTGTGTCATAACAGTATGTTCATTGCTGTTTCTTTCTAACGTTTTTAATAGTTTTTCCTGTCTGCCTTGCTTTAATGCATTATATTTGTCATCAAGCTTTTGCAGTTCTTTTTTAAGCATTTGTTTGGTTTGATAACATTGTGCCAAGTGTTCCTCAATTTGACTTTCGTCTTGAACGCCTCTGGCAACAAGTAACATTCCTTTATCTAGTAATTCATTTATTTGTGAATTCACATTTTCTAATTCACAATTCAGTTTTTGTTTCTTTTCAACAATATCTTTTGGATTCAAATATTCCGATAATTCTTTAGCAAGTTCAAGTCGTGTTTTTTCTTTTGATTTTGTTTTTCCATTGATCAATGATGTCAAAGCATCCATTAATGGCTTTTCTTTTAAAGTCACACTGTTTGGACAGATTGCTTTTCCATTCTTCAACCTGTTTGAACATCTCCATACAGGTTCTTTTTCCTTATTTCTTTTTGTCCAGACAGCCCTTCTATATAAGGCGCCACACTCTGAACAGATGATTTTATTACTTAAAGGATTTTTTGATGAATAGCGATTCTGATAGTGACTTTCCACAGCCTCTTTTTCATCATTTGATTTCATGTTCCTTTTTGTTCTTTCTACTTGAGCTGCTTTGAATACTTCTTTGGTCACAATCGCAGGATGACTGTTTTCTACAAAGTACATTTTCTTCTGACCTTCATTTTTATACCGTTTCTTGTGAAGAAAATCTATGTTGAATGTCTTCTTTAAAAGCGCATCACCACTGTACTTTTCATTTTGCAGCATCCTGCCAATTGTTCCTGAATCCCATTTTGTACTCCCGTTCTTCTTGGGGACTTTGTTTTCCGTCAGGTACCTTGCTATTTTACTTTCGCTCATCCCTGAAAGATATTTAGAAAAGATCTCTCGAACAACTTCTGCTTCTTCTTCAATAATATCAAGTGTTCCTCTGTTTGACTTATAGCCATACATGTTGGCAGCATAAACCTTTCCTTTTTCAAACTGCCTTTGATATCCCCACTTGATACTTTCACTTTTATCTTCACTGCTTTGTTGAGCAACACTTGAAAGGATCGTCAGCAACATCTCATTTGCTTCTAGACTGTGAACATTCTCCACTTCAAAGTAGACATCGACATTGTATTCCTTGAGGATTCTTAAATACATCAGCGAATCAACAGTATTCCTTGCAAATCTTGTAATACTTTTAGTAATGATCATATCCAGTTTTCCTGCTCGAGCATCATCAATCATACGCATAAAATCTGATCTTTTATTGGTTGATGTACCCGTTATTCCTTCATCTGAATAAATGGCAACAAGTTCCCAGTTTTCATGACTGCCTATGTAGTTTTCATAATATTCACACTGTGTTTCATAACTCAGTTCCTGTTCGTCAGAATCCGTTGAGACCCTGCAGTATGCTCCAACTCTTATTTTCCTGTTCTGCCTGTCATTGTATGATGGCTGGAACTTCTTCCTTGGAGCAATCACTTTAACCTTCGGTGCAGTTGTTTCATGTTCTTTGTCATCTTTGATAATATAGTTCACAATCTTACCTCCTTTCCTTAATAATTAATAAAAAGTTCAAGACCATTATTGAAAATACTCAGTATTCCTGTTTCATATACCTCAATCTTTTCAATAATATTCTTGAATTCACATTTTTCTATATTGCTTTTTAACTTCACATTTTCATATTCCTGTGAATTTTGCTGATTCAGATAGTCACAGATAAAGTTCTTGTAGTCACTTTCTGTATTCACATTTTGAAGTGCATTTCTGTTCAGTATTTCAAAATACTGTTCACTTGATTCACTGTTCCATCCTTGTATGTATTTGTCTTTCATATTGATAACTTCTTCCAGCAACAAATTCACATTCTTGACCAGAACACTTTCTTCTATTCGATATTTCTGATCTTCACTTACATAGAAGCATTCATTTTTTCGAGATCCATTCTTATCTCTTTTACCTCTGTAGATTTTTCTTTTTAAAGGAATGCTGTCAATTCCCCAAAAGACCTTGTTTTTAAAAAACTGCTGTATCATTCTGTTTTCTTTTGCCTTTTCTTTATCCATTAGAACTGTTTCCTTTCTACTTTTAACTTAAGGTCGTTTTTCAATGTGAACTGGATATCCAATGTTCCCACCTCAATCGAATCAACTAAGGTATTGAAGATTTCGTCATTCAGTGAAGTAATTTCTTTTGCTGATTCCAGACATTCAATGATGATCTGTGTCTGTATCACTTCAAACCTCTGATAGATTTTTTCATTGAGTTTGCACTTTTGCATTTCAAAAACTGATTTGTCTACCAGCAACTCGTTATGCTTTTTCTTGTAATCTTCCAGACTTATAAGATCTTTCTGATAATATCGAACAAGTGTATTGATAGAACTGCTTACTTTTTTAAGTTCACGATTAACGAGATCAAGTTCACATTTGTCATCGTCATTTGTCGTAAAATTCACAATATGTTTTTTATAGGCTTCCAAAACATGAATATTTTCTTTGAGCTTATAAAAGATTTTTAAAAATGCATCTTCTATTTCATCCGTTTCAATCATTTTTACTTCACATTTCTTTGCTGAAGCAACATGATTACTGCAACTCCAATATTCTTTATTCCTCAACACCCTTCTTTTAAAAGTTCCACCACAATGTTCACATTTGATTTTTGATGTCAGCAGATATTCTCTGTTTCCATCCGTCTGGTTTTTGTTGAACTTCAACTTGTTGTTCACAAGTTTTTCATTTGCCTTTTCAAAAAGTTCACGATCAATGATTTTTGGAAACACATCGTAAACATAATACTGTGCAAGTTCACCTTTATTTGTGACTAACTTATAAGGAAAGACATCAGGTGAATACTTTTTTTGAAGAAGCATATCTCCACAATACCTTTCATTTTTAAGCATTGATGAAACTGTGGACTGTGACCACTTTTTCTTTTTGAAATAATGTTTATTCAGATAATCCACAAGTTTTGTTACCGAAAAATCTTTATTCACATATTTATTAAAGATATCTTCAACGATTTTTGCTTCATCTTCTATGATTTTTACTTCACCATCTATTCTTTGATATCCATATGGCAGTTTTGGTTGATTGTATCTTCCTTCTTTTGCTCTTGTACGAAATGCCCATTTCTGTGCATTTGAAATTGCTTTTGATTCAATTTCTGCACAGGCAGCATAGACAGCAAGCATCATTTCACTTCCCATTTTTGCTGTATCAATTTTTTCTGTCATAAAATAAACGGAGACACCTATTGATTTCAGTTCCCTTACTACTGAAAGTGTCTCCGTTATATTTCGTGCAAATCGACTGATCGATTTAGTTATAATTGTATTTATAAGACCTTTTCGACAGTCCTCAATCATTTGAAGAAAACCGTCTCTCTTGTCCATTCTTGTTCCAGTTATTCCTTCATCTGTATAGATCTTAACCAGTTTCGAATTTTCAAGACTGTTGACATAGGATTCATAGAAGTCAACCTGATTGTTATATGAATTAAGCTGATCTTCACTGTCTGAACTGACTCTCGCATAACAGCCAATAAGATTGATTCTATTTACAAATCTTTCCAGTGGTTCGATAATGTGTACTTGTTTTTGAGCTTGAGCCATTCTAAAAATCCCCTTTCTTATCACCACACACAGTACCACAACTCTTTCGAACTATCCATGACATTATTCACTTTATTTTGTGAATTTAAAAATGATATCTGACAAGTGGATTACATTCTTCTTCATACTTTTTCAGAACTTTATTGGCAACATTTTTAGTGATCTTTTTATAGGTGACAAGTTTCTTCAGGCATGTATATATGTAATAGTAATCAAAGATATCCATTCAATCAATTAACCATGCCTTTCATCTGTAATGAAATTTCAACTTCTGGCTGTGCATAGTAACTGTCTACTTTCAGATTATTTTCCAATGCAAAGTCAACAACATCCTGTTGCATTTGTTTTGAAAAAGAATCAGGTTCAATAAGTACCAGATGGTCACACTTTTCATTTCTTATGACATCTCCAATCTGTTTTTTAAATTCTTCATTCAGATTTGAAAGTTGAATAACAACAGCATGATCCAAGTCATACTTGGATGCATATTCTCGTACACAATCATGAGTAGCTTCACTGTTTGAATTGCTTGTTACAAACAGTGGTTTATTATTAATAACCGATTCTAATGCACTGTTAATTACAGCTTTCAAAGTGTGAATCTGTCTTTCGTTGAATTCATTGAACACATCCTGAATAAGACGACCACTGTCACGTTCATAGACTTCAAAGCCATTATCTTCAAATGCCTTAAGCAGTCTTCCATCATTGAATGCATTGGCAAACACGATGCATTCACCATCAGTAACAAATGTCCTGCTTGTTGTAAGATCCTTTATTGTATTCACAAACTTCTCTGGTTCATAAAAAGCATTGGAAAAATGAAAATGCAATTCTCCAGTAAGTTCATAATTGTTTTTAGCAGCGAATTCCATATATTCCTCTAACTGCTTCGAAGAAAGTTTATTTTCTTCTTGTGTTAAAATATGTACTTTTTTCATAAGATCAATCCTTTCCTTTATTAACACAATGATGACACCTGCATTTTTTTACAGGTGTCACGATCTATCAATAAACGTATCGGTTCAAGTCTGTTTTCCATTGTCCAAACCAGCTTCTGTATAGGATCATCAAGAACATACGACACACGTGTCAAAGACCACTCCTCAATTGTTGCGACGGTTTGTTCACGCTCGACTGTTGAATAGAGTGAAGTATCATTTGCGTTTTCATATCGGCAAAGGTCTATCCCTACCTTTTTATGATCAGTTGTTTCTCGCTCCAATACGAAACAGAGAAAAAAGTTCACATTTTATTGTGACCTTACATTTCTATGTTCACATATTCTCTTGGCGCAACTATCAACGTGCTAGAAAACTTTTTGTTGCTGATTCAGACTATTCTGTTTTCAATGTCCTCCTGAGAGGAGATGCTTAATAACTCCCCTCATATATAACTGGACATTTTTTTATTACTTGATAACCTTTAAAAAAAAAACAAGTTACTTTTTTGACTTATTTTTGATATTTTCTATTATTCTTTTTTTACGTTTATGTATTGCTGGTTGAGAAACACCCATCAATGCAGAGAGTTCTCTTTCTGTTTTATTCTTGATAAGAAGATTCGTAATAAGATTCTTATCTTCTTCTGAAAGCTGATTAATGCTGTTCATTACATTTTCAACTTCTTCATTGACATTAAAAGTATCATATTGATTATTACTATCAGCAATCTTATCTACAAGCGCTGTATTATTATTATCTAACTGATCTAAACTGGATACTTTAAACTCATTTCTCTTTTCTTTTTCACGTTCTTCTTTTTTAAATGAATTGTAACAAGTTTTATATACTTCTTCCGATACCTCGTGGTATTGACCTTTTATTTTAAAATAATAGTGTCTGTTTCCTTTAAGATCTCTTTTGATCCAAAAATAGTTTCTTTTATAATCGTTTTCCATCCTATCTTCCTCCTGTATTTTTTTGGCTGAAGATAATCAGGAGGAGATCTGATTTTATGCACAAATGCATCCCCCTTAATAGACAATGTCTAAAGCGGGGTATAAAAAAAGTAGTGCTTTAGACTTTGTCTAATTTCACTACCGATACGATTATTAATTTTTTTTAGTAAATTATACAAAAAAAGAGCTTAAATCATGCTATCGATATTAGCTCTTTAAATCTTTAATATTCACCAACATAACCAATATTATAAATTGTAATTATCATACCAATAACTTCACCTATTATGAATGCAAGCACAATCCAACTATGATCAGTCAATCCTTTTTCTGACAAACTCCATAATCCAGTTGTACATATAATCATTCCAAAAGGACCAATATTAGCAATAATATGTCGTACATAATGTACAGGATATTTCATTCTCCTCTTTAACTTTTCATACTCCTTTTTTATATTAGATTCCAACTTATACTTTTTATATGATCGCATAGATTGTTCCCACCTTTTTTCACTATCGGCTTCTGTATTGCCTGTACGTTCTGTATTAGTATTATTTGTATGTTTTTCATTAAATATATCTTCGAACAAATTTATGGTACGTCCATCAAGCAGAACTAATTTATCTCTTTCATTTTCTATTAAATTTTTATAATAATTTTTTATTATTTCATCTATCTCACTTGCTGATTTATTTAAGCAATGACTTCTTTTTATAAGTACTATTTGCAAATACATATCCTTATATATTTCAAACTTACTTTTTATCAATTCTTCCCTTTGGGGATCTCCCATCGCTTTTTTATTAAACCAAACATTTAACCCTACTCCAATAGCTGCTATTATGGTTGTAATAGTTAGTGACATTGAATTTTCAAATATTTTTATAATCTCTTTCATTTTATTTTTCCTTTTCAACCCTGTCTAAAAGACTTGCCATATGACCCATTATTTCAGTATTATCAATTTTAGTAACAGATTCTACATAATGTGAAAGATACACTTCTAAGTTTCTTAGGGGATAATCTTTATTTATTTCCTCACCGCGTAATTTAGCATTTATGAATTCATTAATATAATCATTCAAATAATCAATCATAATTTGTTTGCTATCAACTTTATTTGACATAGCATTTTCAAATATTTTACTGTATTTGTTTCTAAAATTTTCAGTACATATAAGATTACCTATAAAATATCCATACTCCTCTGCGGGTACTTCATTTCCTGCTGTTTCATCAGTATTACTAAGGATATTTTTTGCACTTTGTAACAACCTAATAACTTCATCGTATTTAATATCATTTCTATAATTTCTTATCAAAGTAATAACTAGGGATAAGTCATTTATATTTCTTTCTTGGAGCTTTACCATAGCTTGTTTAATATCATTAACCAGTGTTTGATCTCTATACACTGATACATCATAATTATCATCTAGATATTTAATTATTGAACTAATTTTTTTATTAAATTTTTCTTCACCTATAATATCTCCATTAATATTTTTGAATTGAACAAGTGTTGATTTATTTTTATTTATTTCTTTTATAAAATTATATCCTCTTTGTTCAAAGCAATCATTTACAAAATAAACCGATTCATTATAAATAGTCGTTGCTTTTACAGCTATAAATTGAGACAAGAAATATTTTTCTTGATCTAATACAATATAATTATCAATTCCTGTATCATTCTCACCACAAGACATATCATGCAATTCATCAATATGAAGTAAACGTGCATTAAAACCAAAATAAAATACTTTAACATTAATTAATACAATTCCCTCTTGCTTAAGGGATTTAAAACTAATCACCTTTTTGCCCTCGACATTTTTCAAATGAAAAAAAGGTCTTGATTCTATATATCTCAATTCAATTTCTTTATCCTTATATTTTTTTGAGTCCATATGATAAATTGACCAAGTTGTACCAATTGTTAAAAATGTTCCAAAAACACTTATACTTTGTCTTATTGCATCTTGATAAAATGTACTAAAGTGATTTTTTATAAATCCTTGACTATTTAAATAATCTAATATAAAAATACCACCTAAATAAATTCCAGTAATTATTAACATACATATTATTATGTTTATTAAATAAGTTAATTTAGATTTTGTTTTCATTTTATTTATTTTTCTTCCTCCTAAATATTTAAAAATATTTTTCTTAAAATAAATTTTAATCACATTTAAAAAATTATGAATTACTCATTAATTTTTATAAATGTATTAGAAACCGTAATTATTGATTATTATAATTTTTAATTAATTTCTATTATTTGTCCTATTTTAAATTAGTTATAAAAATAATTTTTTGCAAAAGATAAAGTTTATAGCATTTCTACTATAAACTTTAGTAATTGTATGTTTCTAAAATTCAAATAAACTAATTTACATATTTATAATCCATTCGCATTTATTGAATTATCTATTCACCTGCAGCTTGTTTTATAGCAAGATAAAGCGTATAAAGATTGCTTTCTTCACTAGCTTGATATACTTTCATACAAGAAACAACTGGTAAAAAACTGATTCCATTGTCTAAGACAACTTGTACATTGACTTCTGCATCTTTTCCATCATCTGTCACCCATTTTCCACCAAATTCTTTAATAAAGACATCCCCTACATAAGCTCCTAAAGAAAAGAGAATTTGTCCAACGTTCTTACTTAAAATACCATCTGGCTTATTTTCTTCTTTAAAGAAACGATCTATTTCTTTTAAACTTTCTACACTATAATCAGCTTGATAATTTGATGAATTTAATGCTTTGGCTACCCACTTAGATGCTAACTCCAAATCATCTACTAAATTTCTTTTTTTCTTTTTAAAAAACATTTGTTTTCCTCCTATTTCATTTTTCTTATTTTAGCACTTTTATTCATCCTATCAAATTCCGAAACAACTTCTTTTATTTCAGTTTCATTCAATTTTTCTTTTCGTACTTCTAGATTTATAATAAATTTAAGATCTTCATCTTCATAGTAATATTGTTTATCTAGAATCTTTTCATCCTCTTTTTCTAGTAAATACTTATGTTTATTAATTTTTGAAAACTGATATCCTTTTTGTTTCGCAAATTCATATGGATCATCTTCAAATTGTTCAATTGAAATTATTGCTTCTGTCTCAAAAATACTTTTTACATCTGACTCTTCGTCTTTAATATACAACAACAATCCCAATAAAGAAGCATCGACTAAACAGTCTTCATCCATCTTTCTAAAATGTGTTTTCTTATATTTACTTAATAGTATTTCTTTATAAAAAATATCTGCGGGAATAATGTGTTTATTTTTCAATCCTTTTCTTGACTCTTTTTGAACTGAATTATTATAAAAATAAATTGGTTTATAAGGTATAAAACTTTCCATACTGTAAAGACAATCCGCTCCCTCTAACAGACTTAATTTTGAAGAAATTTCTTTTGCAATCTTATCTATTTGATAATAATGCCTAATTTTCCATTCTTTAAAAAGAACTCTTCCCTGCATTAAATCTTCATAGAGTTGTATTTCAATACCATTCTTTGTTTCTTCTGAATGATAAACATAGGGACATGATAACAGTCTTTCTTTATCAAAATACTCAAGCATATAGCGACCAAAATACATTTTCCTGCTGAGGCCAACGTTGATTCCTAATTCATCATAAATTCGTAATGAATCGCTTCTCAATTTATAATTAGCTTTCATTTTTTTGAAACGATTAAACCATTTATTATATAAATCTTCTTGAGCTTGCGCTTGATATTCGTATATTTTTTCATCTATCACATGAATCATAAAATAGCGATCTCGAAAAAGAGCCTTTAAAATATCCAAACATTGATTAATAATTGATGAATCATTTTTACATTTTAAAAGAATATAAGAAACACCCAAAACATTTCTTGTTTGTTCCATCCTAAAATAAAGATCATCATTAAAGGAAAAAAATGACAAATACCAATACCATAAATTGGCATTATTTAAAACCCATTCCGTTTCTTCTTTGGCATTTTTTGAAAGCGATGATGAGAATCTTTCGGAACGGATATTGCTCCATGTAAGATTTTCTCTTAAATTTAATTGAGCTAATAAACTTTTCATAAATTCTGTATTGACAAATTCTCTTGTAATAAATGTAATCTTTATTGAAATCCTATCCATAAAAACTCCTTTTTATCGAATCTACTGCATTGCATAATTAATGATGCAATGCAGTAATCATGTTAATATCAGTATTCAAATATTCGAATAAGGACATCTCCTATCTGACCCGGTATATCTTTAGTCCTAGAAAGTGATCCTTTTGGAATATAAATATCCAATCTTTTTGTACTAACTTTTCTAACCGCATCCAATTTATCACCTAATTCTTGTCCTTTTTTAAAGTTATTTACTTTTCTTAAGATGACATCATCATTTAAATCAGAAGCATACTGTTTAACTTTTCTTAGTATAGCACTGTCCTTTTCATAACTTGGTAACGTCACATCAATTGTTTTAACGCTGATTCCTTCTCCATTTTTGAAGAAATCAAATACTGGGAAGAACCCATCTGCTAATTTTCCAACATGCTCATATGCTGCATATTGAATTTTTGCAAGTTTTTCCTCAATTATTGTACCTCGTAATTTTGCAGGTAAGCTCCACTCTTCAGCAACTTTTGTTGATACTCTTCCAAATAGGTCATCAATATAACTTGAAAGTCTTGAACATAAACTGCTCACTGTTGAATAGCATTTATTAACCAAAGGAATTTGTTTTATTTTTCCAGGTACTTTCTTCAAATAAGAAATTGTTCTTTTTGGAAAATCAGGAAGCTTTTCTAAAATACGTTTTGCAAGATCCGTTGCTTTTCCAGCAGCCCATTTTAATGGTTTTAGTAAAGAATCTGCAACCATTGTAAATACAATACATCCAATGGAAATAATTGCACTTATAATCATTCCTCTTGCAAAATATATTAATGCATTAACAGCATCACATACATCCCCTGCTACTGGTAAAAATCCAATAACATCAATTATAAATTGCAGTTGATCTAATATCTTATCTGACTTAGGTGATGGACACGGTTGCGGTTCTTTAGCCTTTACTTTTTTTACAGGTTGTACAACTTTTTTTACTGCCTTCGTTGATTCATTAACTATTTTTACTGCATTAGAAACTGCCGAAGCAATTGCACCTGTTGTTTTTGATGGCACCGTCGTTGGTTTCTTTACTGTCTTTTTCTTTTCATCTTTCTTATTGCTGAAAATACTTCCAACAGCATTTATAACACTATTTGCGGCACTAGCAATGATTGATAAGATGCTTTTGTGTCCACTAGGATCTACATACTTGTATTGATTATTCAAACAGTATGTGTATCGGTTTTGACTTGTAATGTTATCCTGTGTTCCCTTATAATCATCAATCTGTACGAACTGTCCAATTCTTGGATTGTAGTATCTTGCTCTTAAATAGATATTTCCTGTTGTATCAAGTTTTTCTCCATCATAACCATAACCGCTTGTTTTATCATCTGTTTTTCCAAAGTCATCATATTCAATCTGTGACATTGTTCCTTTTGATGATATTTCAGCCATTACACTTTGATTGTTTCCACTCAAATAAGTTTGTGTTCCATCTGCATTTTCTGTTGAGATTCGTTCTTCTCCATAGATATGAACATCGTCATTTTCAGAAAGCACAAGTGTGTTTTCAGCTGTCTTATCTAAAAGATAATCTTTGTATTCACATTTTTCATTGGATTTTGGATCCTTAATGAGATTACTTGCACACAATCCATTTTTTCTTCTGTATGTAAGCTGATATCTCATTGCATCAAATGATTCATCTGATTTTTTCGCATCCAACAGTTCTTCTACTTCAGCAAATGGTAATGACTGCATATAGTCGAACCATTCTTCTGTATCCTGTTTGTAATCTAAATCATATGGGCTGTTGATGATCTTTTCTTCATGAATTCGATCACCTTCACCATCATATTCATAATTGTAAGTTCTGTCTCTGTTTGTTTTTAAAGTAGTCAATTGACCAAATTCATCATATTGATAATATTCTTTGTATCCGCCTGCATAGTAGATATCTCTTACATTTCCATTTTTATCATAATAGATATCAGTAAGTCCATCTTTTGATTTAATACTTGTCAACTGATTTTTGTCATTGTAGCGATAGATTTTATTTGTTCCATCACTTGATGACTCTACTTTGTTTCCAAAAAGATCATAGCTATATTCAGTTATGACTGTTTTTCCATCAATCGTTTTTGTTGAAGCTTTCAATTCATCCGATTCATTGTAGTCATAGCTGTTAACGACACCATTGATTGTTTCTGAAATAACATTGTCCTGTCCGTCATACTCATATTTGTATTCTGACAGTGTCTTGTCACCTTTAGTATTGACATAAGCTGTTCTACGATTTAGTTCATCATAACTGTAATCTGTAGTAATACCATTTCTTTCTAATGATTTTGTATTTCCTCTTACATCATAGCTGTAGGATGCATATTTCTTGCCATTTTTAGAAACCTTGTCTATTTTATCAAACTGATTATAGGTATAGCCTATTGTATAATCATTATACTTAATTTCAGTTCTGTTTCCATAGATATCCCATTTATATTCAACATTATTGTCGTTGGCATCTTTGACCTTTGTAATATTGTTGAACTTGTCATAGGTATACTTGACACTCTTATTGTTATAGTCTGCTTCTAAAAGGTTGTCATAGGCATCATATTTGAACTGTCTTGTTCCTTCTGAAAGCTTTCTTCCCAATGCATCATATGAATAATCGATCGTTGTTCCATCGTTTTTTGTATAAGATGTCATTTGACCGAAATCATCATACTGATAAGTTTCAGTAAGTCCATATTCGCTTACTTCTTTAATAAGATTATCAGCTTCATCATATTCATAAGTTGCTTTTTTATCATTATAACTTCTTTCAACAAGATTGTTGTTTCCGTCATAATCGTACTTCATCACTCTTTCAAGAGGACTTTGTACTTTTGTCATGTTATTTAAGCTGTCATATTGATATCTTGTAATAAAGCCATTGCTGTTTGTTTCTGCAATCATATTGCTGTTGGCATCATATTCTCTTTTGATAACATGATCATAGATATCTTTATATTGAACAGCGTTGCCTTCTTCATCATAATCAACAGATACAATTGCTTTCATGCTTCCATCTTCCAATGATGGGTAAAGATACTGTACTGGATGTTTTAAAGCATCATAGCGATATTGTGTTGTAAGACCCTTTTCAGTTTTTTCAACAACATTGCTTACAGCATCATATTTTTTTGAAATGATTTCCTTGTCGTTTTGTTTTTGACTTACTTCTCTTCCTAAAGCATCATAGCTGTATGTTGTCACCTTATCCTTATTTTCTGTTTTCTTGATAAGTTGTGAATTGACATCATATTTGTTAACTGTTTCATGTTCTTCATAGGTTTCTTTTGTCTTATTTCCATATTTGTCATATTCATAAGTTGAAACATATTTTAAGGCATTTGTTGATTTAACGATTTGATTCAAATCATTATATTCATTTTCTTTTGTTGTCTTATCATTTTCTTTGACAGAAACAAGTCTGCCAAGAGAATCATATTTATTGACTGTTGTCTTTCTTGGTTCAACAGTTTTTACTACCTGACCAAGCAGATCGTATTCATTTTCTGTAACATTTTTATTTGGATCTGTTTCTTTGGTCTTTTGACCATAAATATCATATTCATACTCGCTGACAAATCCATTTTGGTTTGTTGCTTTTGATACAAATCCTTGGTCATTATATTCAAATGTTGCTTTGTTTCCAAGCTTGTCTGTCATTTCAGTAAGCTGGAATTTGTCATTGTAAACGTAAGATACTGCAAATCCTCTCTTGTCAACTTCTTTTTCAACAAGTCCGAAGGCATTGTAATGTGTCTGTGAACTGTTTCCAAGGGCATCCGTTTCCTTAATAACATTGCCATAGATATCATATTCTTTAATAGTTGCATTTCCAGCAGCATCTGTTTCCTTGATGACTTGACCCTTGGCATCATAATCTGTCTTGGTTACATTTCCAAGCTTGTCTGTCTTTTCAACAGCCTGTCCTAAAGCATCATATTTGACCGTATCTGTTTTATCAGTAAATGAATCGTGTGTTGAAACAAGCTGACCTTTGGCATCATAACTGTATGTCAAGGTTTTCTTGCCATCTGTTGAATCACTGACTTTTCTGTTTAACAGATCATATGTCGAATCAGTTACCGAACCAAGATGATTCGTCGTCTTGACTACATTTCCATATTTGTCGTATTCATAATCTGTTGCTTCATTTGTATTGCTTACTTCTTTAACAACACGACCATACTTGTCATATGTCTTGCTTGAAACTCTGCCATATGGATCTGTTGAGCTGACTTCCTGACTGAAGTCATCATATTCATGAGTTGTTACTTTTCCACCGTTATCAGATGTTTTGGTTACATTTCCATTTTTATCATATTCAGTTTCTGTAACAAGTCCTGTTGTCTGATTCGTAGACTTGATGACCTGATCAAAACTATCATATTCTTCAACAGTGACCTCACTGATCTTGTTTGTTTTTGTAACACGCCCGTATTCATCATAAGATTTGATTTCTACCGGTGTATCATTGATTGTTGTCTTAGTTACATTACCAAACTTGTCATATTCAAATTTTGTTGTATTTTTATAGGCATCAACCGTTTCGACTTGTTGACCCTTGTCATTGTATTTATAAGTTGTAATGTTTCCAAGTTTATCAACATCCTGAACCAGAATACTGTTGATGTCATAAATTTTTCTTTCGCTGTTTCCTTTGGCATCAATCGTTTCTGTTTCATTGTCCATTGCATCATATTTATGTTGTGTAACATTGCCTAGTTCATCCGTTTCCTTAACAAGTCTGTCGAGCTTATCATATTCACTTGTCTTTGTATTTCCATAGGTATCTGTTTCACTGAGAGTGTTTCCATAAACATCATAGCTGTATGTTGTTGTCTTTTTATCTTCTGTCTTTTTAATCAGTTGACCATAGACATCATATTCATTTGAAATAGCAACACCTTGCTCATTGACCTCTTTAATGACTCTGTCAAAAGTATCATATTCTTTGGTATTGGCAAGTCCCCTTTGATCTACTGTCTTAATGATATTTCCATTTTTATCATATTCTTTTGTTTCAGTTTTTCCATTAGGTAAAGTTGTTTTTACAACTCTGTTAAACTCATCATATTCATAGGATGTAACATTTCCTCTTGCATCTGTTGTCTTTACAAGATTATCTCCATCATATTCATTTGATGTTGTATTTCCTTTTCCATCAACTGTCTTGATTTCATGACCGACTGCATCATAAGTATGCGTTGTAACCTGACCATAGGCATCCGTTTCCTTTACGATTTGTCCTTTGGCGTCATACGTATATTTTTTAGTAAGTCCTTGTTCATCTGTTTCACTGATAATACGATCACGATTGTCATACTTCTTAGATGTTTTTAGATTTCCCTTTTGAGTTTGGATAGCGTTGTTATTTTTATCATATACTGTAACTGTTTTGCTTCCAAGCTTGTCGATATATTCAACAACGTTTCCATTTCCATCATATTTGTATTCTTCACTGTTTCCATAGGAATCTGTTTTCTTGATGATCTGATTGCGATTATCATAGACATATACTGTTGTACGACCGTTTGAATCAGATTCATTAACAATATTTCCCATGGCATCATAGCTGTAGTTTTCTACCAGACCATTGCTGTGAGTAACTGTTACAACCTGATTGCCATCGTAGGCATAGCTTTTCCATACACCAAGAGCATCTGTTTCTTTGACAAGAAGGTTCTGTTCATTATATTCATAAGTCACACCTTTTCTGTCTTCACTGTTTTCATAAATCAGATTGCTGTTGCTGTCATATTTATAGGTTTCTTTCGTACCATCCGCAGATGTTTTTGATGTTACATTATCATTTTCATCATAGGTATATTTTTCACTTGTTCCATCTGGATTGCTTTGCAATGTCAGATAGCCTTTTTTATTGTACTCATATGTTTTCTTTTGACCTTTTTCATCTGTTTCACTGATCATATTTCCAGCATCATTATAGCTATAGCTTTTCGATGATCCATCCGCCTTTGTAATTTTTGTTACCTTATAGCTGTCATCAAGAACATACTTTTCTGTTTCCTTATCATTATAGGTAACACTTGTCGTATTTCCTTTATAGTCAAAAGAGACCTTGTTTCCATTGGCATCCGTTTGTGAAACGACAACTCCGTTATCCTTATAGGTATTTTGTGCCAAAGTATTTCCATTTTTGTCTGTAATACTTTTTACCTTGCCATTTTTATCATAGCTGTATTGTTCACTGTTTCCATTGGCATCAATAAATGCTGTAAGCTGTCTGTCTGCGTTATATTGATATTGTACATTTGTACCATTTGGCAAGTTGATTTTGCTGACAAGATGATAATCATTGTATTCAAATGTTACTTGTTTGTTTCCCATATCAATATTTGTAATAAATCCATATTCATCATAGTTGATACGTGATTCAAATCCCGTTTTCGTTTTAATAGATGTCAGAATTCCATATTCATCAAAGATATATGTAATATCTTCTTTATCATCTTTAATAGAAACATAGTCACCATCAACATTGACAGTAAGACGATCAATAAGTTTAGGTACATATTTTCCATCTTTCTTTTCAATTTTTAAGATCTTTCCATCTCCTCTGTAAAAGATCATGTTATCGTCTTTATCATAGGAAACGTACTGTTCAATATTTGATGAATAATTGTTTCCAAAAATCGATGCGTTATCTTCTCCATAAGAGTTATAGACACGCGTCAAGCTTAATTCATCAAAATCTGTTAAAGTAAAATCTTTTGATTCATGATAGAAATTTCCAATACTTGTATTAACTGGATCGGCAACTGCACAGTTTCCGTAGCATGCAGGCCCTCTGTAAACATATTTTGCCTCAAAAGATGAAAGCTTTAATGGTGGTCTATAGACATCCTTAGGTACTTTTGGATTATCTTTTGCAAATCTTAAGAAAAGAACATCTCCCTCTTTGACCTTGTTTGTAGATGTATTATTGTCTTTTTTAATATCATCTACCTTCAAACCATAGTGTGATGCAATAGATTTAAGATTATCTCCAAGTTTTACCTTATAGATAATAAATCCGTCTGTAATCAGTTCTTTTTCTGACTCAGTTCCATCCTTTTTAACTTTCATTCGATATTCATAGAACGTATCGTATTTTGGAATATCTCCAATTTTTAGATAGCTCGTCGTATAGTTGACTTCACCCTTTTCATATTTTTGGGTTCCATCAATTGGATCAGTTATATAAACTGGATCTATGAAATAAGGTGAACTTTTTTCTTTGGCATGTTGTGATTTTACAAGTTCAAAATCTGTTTCATTTGTTTTGGCATAAAGATCAAAATCAATATCACTGTTTGGTTTGGCAATACCATCCATGCTGATTGCTTCAAAATATTGACCGTCTTTACTGTAAACTCTTAATTCATTGTCAAACTCGTTGATGTCCAGATTTGGATCGACATCAAAATCATCACAGTGATAAATTTCTACCTTTGGCAGATTTCCTGTTGATTCTGAATTAAAAACATTACATTTCCAGTTAGGTGATTCATCCGTAACTTGCAGAATCAATGTTTTCTTTTGTCCATCCTTTAATTCTTGGACGTGCTTTGTAATATCAAATTCTTTAAATCCTTTTGGTTTAGAAAACTTGGTATTTGAAATAAACTGTTTTTGGTTATCTGCCGGCTGTGTATTCCATGTAACCTTACCGGGATCAACATAGTTGGAGTTATAAATATTGATATCATTTAACTCATTGGCACGATCCAGATCCTGTTCCTTATAAAGTTTCAAAACAGCATTTTCAACTCTTTGATTTTCACCGATATTTGGCATTGCAAAATAGATGAATGTTCTGGCAATTTTAATATTGCTATTTTTACCACCGTAGAAGTTATCATCATATCCAACAAACAAATCTGAATATTGACTTTGGATATTTGGTCTTCCTGAACGGATATAGCTTGATTCAAGATCAATAACATCCACATTTTCAACTGCCACATTTGATCTGGCAACAACAGGATAGACTCTGTCTTCTTCACTTAACCAAGATGTTGTTAATGACAATGTAACTTTGATATTGCCATTATCAAGCTCCTTATAGTCATATCCTACTTCCTGATTTCTGTTTCCATCCTTATCAACAAGATAAGGTGCATTTAATACAAAGATTTCTTTTTTATCTTTCTTAAAAACAATAGATCCTGCATCATTTTTACTGACATCATAGTCATCTTTGTAAACTTCAAATGAATAAGTATCTTTATCAAGTTCCCCATTGATATAGATATTTTGTGAAACCGTATTTGAATTGATTCTGTATTCTAAATCTAAATTTTTTTCTACTTCTGAATACAGAATAACATTTTCTTTGATAGCATAATTTGTAAGACTTCCAGAAGGCATAACTGTAAGCACATTGTCTTTAGGATCTGTAATTTCTAGTATGCCTTTTTGAATGTTGATGTCATAAAGACCATCTTTATTTTCATAAGAAGGTGTTGATCTGAATAACGATGTTTTCTTTTCTATATCGTTATCAATCTCAACATATTTTCCATCTTCTTTTTTATGTATCTGCTCGAAATAAAAATCTGTCACATATTCCCCACTTGACAGTTTATAAGTTTTTGTGTTTTCTGTTCTTAATTTAACGATTTCCTGATCATTTTGTCTTGAAGTATCTTCTTCATCTACCGAAGGTTCTTTTGTAATAACATCAGGATTTCCTTTTTCTATTATTTGTGCAGATGTCTTATGAACATTATTGATATTTTCATCATAATATTCTCCATATGGATCCTGTTCCTTGATTTTTTCAAGTTCTTCTGCATATACTTTTCCAAACAGTTCAAGCTGACCAATTGCCATAGCTAGAACTATCATAGAAATGATGGCTATCTTTATTTTATTAAGTCCAGCTTTCATCTAAACAGCCTCCTCATTACTATAATGTTGATAATAATAATCATGGTAGGCATTGTATGCTTTTTGAAGATCATCTACATCTTTTTCACATAGCATATTGACCCATGCTTCTGTCGAAAATGAATGAAGCTTCTTTACGATAGCCTGTTGCAGCTCCATCATTTGTCTGACATAAGGATCTTTACTGTTAGAATTTTCCTGAATCTGTTTATTTAAAATACTCTGACATTCCTGAACTTCTTGATACCACCCATCGTCACAGAAATTACTTCCGTTTATTATTTTCAAAATAATAAGCATATTAGATACCGGCGTCATTTTACTGTCAAATTTCCCACTGCATTCATAATAGCCATTATCCTCAATTGCCTGTGTTTTCTGACTTGTCTGATAATAAACAGCGCCACTTACACCAACAACTGATAAAAATACGATGAGCCCAACAATGATATTTCTTGTCGTCCATTTCTTAAACCGCATAATTTATCCTCCCAATTTAAATTGTTGCTTTCTACATTTATTATCTATTAATCCAATTACTTGCATAAATGCTTCAATAATAATTGATAATGACATACTGATAACTCCTTGATAGAAGCCTTTTATTAGCATCAACACAATTACTATTATTCCAACAATAAGAATAACTTTTGTTTTTCCCTGATAAACATTTTTTTCTTTTTCATCCAATTTTTTTGTACTTGTTTCGACTGGTGATACGAAGAACACAAAAATAAAGCTTGCTACAAAAATAGATAAAAACAGCATACTTAGCTTTATTTTAATAGTTATACATAAAACTGCTATTATCAGTAAAATTGACAAAATATAGCACACTATAACTGATTTACTATGATATCCTCCACCGTAACAACGTAATAAGTAATAAAATACACAAAATAGTAAACCTTCTATATACATATTAAAGAATGAAACAATTACTAAAGTAGTAATTGTATTAAAAATAAAAGATATCATTTGGTACAAACCAAAATAATAAATTTCTCGATCATCCTTTTGAATAATATGATTTTGAATTAGTAGATTTACTATTTTATTACATACTTTTGAAAGCATTTTAGAATCTTCTCAATTTTTTTGCTTTTTCAGGTACAGTTGGTTGATTAATCCAATAAAAACATGTCATGTTTACATTGCATAATGTCATCAAAAATGCTGACCCGGCTAATAATTTTAATAATCTTTTTTTCATATATATTTTCCCTCCATTCTTTATCACATAATATCCCATATTATGATTTACAAAGTAATATTGCCGAAATTTAAACTTTTTTTGGTGAAATCTACAAAAAAAGACAAGATTCTTTGAACCTTGCCTAAACCAACACCAGCCTTACCTATTTTAAGTAAAGCATTATATATGTTTTAAAATACTTATCATCGCATGTATATTCCATCGCACCATCATATTTATCAACGCTATTTTTTATACTTTGAATTCCAATTCCGTGGTTTCTTTTATCTTTTTTTGTTGTTAACAAATTCCCATCAATCTCTGTTATTGTGCTATTATATGTATTTTTTACCATGATATATAAGATATTTTTATCATATTTCATTTTTATATCTAAATACTTATCATTAGCGCATTTTTCTATTGCCTCTATTGAATTTTGTAAAACATTTATTAGAATTCTACTTATATCAAACGACTCAATACTAATTTCTTCTGGAATTTTAATACTATAATCAACAGAAATTCCCTTTGATAATGCATTTTTTATAAAATAATTTAAAATGCTTGATATAACAGTATTTCCTGTATTTACGAAATCATCTTTATTTTTCGAAGAATCATCAATTCTTTTCAAATAATTTAATGCTTCTTGTACATCATTATTCTCTAATATTTTTCTTAAAGCAAATACATGACCTTTAATATCATGTTGTATCATTTTTACTTTTTCCCCTGTATCTTGCGCAATTAAAAGTTGATTATAAAAAACATTTCTTTCCTGCATATAATATCTCGCCTCTAATTCTTTTTTATTTGTTCTTATTTTTTCATCAATGGATTTTATATATTCGCTATTAAGCTTATCAAATATATAAAAAACCAGAATATTAAAAAATAATAAGATCATTACACTTGGTAAAAGCAAATTATTAGAAAAATCACCCTTATCTAGGAGTAAAAAAAGTAGTACGGTTCCACATGGAAATACTATTATTGAAATCCATTGTATCTTTGGGATTAGAATCTCTTTTTGTATGAATGTATTTGTATGTAGTATTTGAACTATTATCAACAAAATAATTCTGCTTACAATAAGTCCTGTTATTTCCATATTACCCCATTTTAAAAAAATACCAATCAAAACAACAATGCATTCTACTAGCATTGAAACACCATATACTAAAGCAACCGCAATACATTTTTTGGATAAACTTGATTTATACAAATTAGTAATCACAAACATACAAATAATATTAGCTACTAAGGTCAAAAGCGAATTATGGCAAAACAAATATACGCTCGTTGTAATTATATAATATAAAAGATAACCTGAAATTTTATATTTTCGATATTTCTCTTCATCAAAAAATATTTTAAAAAATTTAAAAACAGTATATACAGTCAATAAATTTGTTATAAGATACATATTTAGATGTAAAATATCTTTCATGAATTATTCTCCCATCTATCCATTTGTTTTTTTCTTATATATTGTCTTCTACTTTGACTTATAGGTAACAACTCTCCATTTATCATCTTTACTTCATTATATTTAAATTGTGCAATATAGACACTATTCACTAAAATAGAGCTATGAATTCTTATAAATGAATCATTTAATTTTTGTTCAACATCATTCAACTTCCCATAAAATTTTATAATGTTATTTGTGCAATGAATTTTAACTATCTTATTTTCACTTTCAAAGTAATAAATATCTTGCACATCTATCTTTTGATAACCAATTTTATTTTTAAATTTAAAAAATTCTTTCTTTTCTTTATTCAATTTAAGATACTGATCTAAAACATTTCTTAAATCTTCTTTTTTAATAGGCTTAATAAGGAAGTCAATAGGACGCGTTTTAAATAATGCCATTGCATAAGACGAATTATTTGATATATACACTATATCTATTTTTTGTAAATTAAGCACATTCCTTATGTAATTTCCTAATTCATATCCCAGTGTTTTTTTTAATTCAATATCTAAAAAAATTAAATCTATATCATTATTATCTTCCAAGAATTTCTTTAATTTAACTGTTTCATAAAACATGAAAATCTCGTATTTTAAATTCCGTTCTCTACATATTTCTATGACTAAATCTTCAAAACTAGAACAAAATATCTTATCATCATCACAAATTATCATTTTTAACATTATGTTCACCTTCTATTTTTATCAAGTAATGCATTTAGTGTTGCAGAAATCACATTTAACTCATAATCATTGCATAATCTAATTTTTTGTATAACATTGCTCCTTAAAAAATCTTCTTTATCATAGTCATCATAAAATAAATAATTTGCATCAATTGAAAACAATTGTACTATATTTCGTAATGTTCCATAACTAGGCAAATTACCCTCATTTTCTATTTTTTGTAAATATCTAGTAGAAATTCCTAATTTTTCTGCACATTCTTCCGTAGTATAATTATAACTTTCTCTCGCCTCTTTAATTATATTTCCTGCTGAGTTCGCATTTTTAGACATAACAGTTCACCTCAAATAAGAGTTTATCCATTATTATAAACCTCTAACACGATACGACAGTTCTTTTATCACGAACAATTGTAACATATATTTTAAATAATACATATTTATGTTTCATTTTTTTCTACCTTAAAACTTTGTAATAAGAATTTAGAAATCATGTAAACACATATATTATCAATTCTCTGATTTTTAAAATATAATTGATAACTTTCGTATCCTTAATTTAGTTAGAATATTGTGTAATTTGATGTCATATCATGCACAAATTAATCAATGGAATTGAATAATTCAAGTTACATAACTTTTGAAAAATAGTATAAATTTACTTATTATATTTCTAATATATAAATCATTTTGCTTCCTGTAATAATTATTAATAAACTAGTTACAGGAATGTCCTAACTGCACCATCCCTATGCACTTATATAATTACAGTTATCCCAAGATAAAGATCAATTAAAAAAATACATGTTAGATGTATTTCCGTTGTTTTCTCTTTTTCTTGGAATTTTTATTATGAGTTCTTCTTCTACAAGTATCTTTATTTGCTTTCTTACTGTTCTTTCTGAAAGTCCTGTATCATTGACAATTGTTTTAACTGATGGAAAACAAGACCATGTTTTCCTGTTTGCGTATCGTAGTAATGCTCTATAAACCATTCTTCCTGCTGGAGTTACATTTGCACTTGATACTTTTGTATAAAAATACATATAATCCTTATTCAACTTTGACACCCGCCTCATTTATTATTTTTTTAAGATCAAATTTTATATTGTCATCTTTTTTAAATTTATATTTTAAAATTGATGTGATCTTATTTATATCTGCATATTTAACTTCTCTCTGTACTCTTTGATTGACTTGATATTCCTTGTCCAACTTTATCTTCCACTTAATGAATAATCTTAATACTGTTTTCATTGGATGCATTCCTGTCTTCATCAAAATAAAATGGCCTTTGGGCATGCTCTTTAATTCATCTGTTGTCATAAGAGGTCTTTCTATCATTTGTAAAGACTGTGATGGATCATTTTTCCCTTTACTGACCGATCCACTCATAACAGTCTTTGACCCGAGATTTTCACTCATTACTTTCGCTGTTTCTGAATTAGGTGCAAAACCGCCAAATAGTGTATCCTGACAGTTATCCACAATAATACTTGCTCCTTCTTTTCCATAATTCTTCTCTAACTGTGCCAATGATTGAATAATTGCTACTATGGAAATATTTCTTGATCTAGATGCCGAAAACATCATTTCTGCTGATTCGATTTTGGGAATAGTTCCAATTTCATCGAGATACATAATGACCTTTCTTTTTAATCTTCCACCCTGACTATCAGCACAAGCCAACATTTCACGATAATACTGTTGAATAAAAAGAGAAATCAAAAAGTGTTTTGTATTATCTTCTTCAGGCATTACTAAAAAGATTGCAGATTTTTCACTGCAGAATTTCTCTATATCAACTGTGGTTTCGAAACACAATATCTGTTCGATTTCAGAATCAATAAATGCATTTAAACGAGATAAAACAGTAGAAAGAACAGACATCATTGCCTGTTCTCCTGTATTCAAAGCAGCTCCAGCAAACCACTTTGCTTTATGGTTATCAGGCAAATAATCAAGCAAAATCTGAAACTGTGTTTTCCCTTTTATTCCAGAAGGTTTCAACAGATCCTGAACAAGTTTAAACACACTGACGATATGTCTTTCTCCATCATCACAAAATTCAGAAATAATTAAGATGATACTTGTAAGAAGTCCCTCTGCTGAATCATAAAAGAATGAGTTCTGCCCATAGCTCGATGCACTTTCTCCATCAGAAAAAATAATTGTTTTAGCAATTATTTTGGCATACTTTTCTGTCTTGGCTTTTAAAGACAAATCATTTCTGTTTTGCTTATACTGATCCATATATTTATTGACCATATGAAGCATATTGTTTCCATCTGAAAAAAGAGGGTTTCTTAAGTCAATAACTGAAATATTGTACCCATAATAGTCATGAGCAATTCCACCATAATTACGATACAGATCACCTTTTGTATCTGTTGTTATAAAAGAGACACCACTGGCACAGGCATATTCTAAATTTGGATATAAAAAATGGGCTGTTTTTCCAACACCAGCAGCACCAATCATCAATAAATGAATATCATCACAATCAACATATCCAAATGTTTTTCCAAAGTTTATTTTACTACCTACAACCAATCCCTGTGATTTTGGAAGATCAATACCTTTTCTCCACTTCACACTGTCAAATTCAATATATTTCAAGCTTTGATGAACCTCTTTATCTGTCGCAAATCGAGCTGTTCCATATTGTCCATCACCGACTGTTTTCGATTTGATCTTATTCAGATTATAGTTTCCATTAAAATACATAGCACATCCTATAAAAAGAAAAAATAAAATACCAAACGCTATAAATATTCCTTGTGATTTTGTCATTGTTTTTTCTCACCTTCTTCACCTATTCATTCAAATCCTTTCATTTGAAAAGACTCCTCATAATTTTCAACTGGTTCAACATATTCACTGATAATATTCAAAGCCTCATCATAGCTTTTCGCATTGAAAGTTATTCTTTCAAACATCTCGTTGGCTTTTTCTTCATACCCTGCACTTTTCAATGTTCTTGAGGCAATACCCATAAGATTAAAAATATTTCCATCTTCACCTATCATCTTTGCCTTTGGTCGTTCTTCTTCAAGAAGACCATATGCCTGTTTATTTTCCATAGCTTTATAAATCTCCCTTCTATAATGAACATCCATATAAAAAAGACCTGCAGATAAATTTCTACAAGCCTTTACTAGATTATTTCTGTTATTTTCTTTAACACAGTTTTTATAGTCAGCTACTGACTGACAAACATTTTCAAACATCTTTTTTGTATTGCCATTGTCCCTATAACTTCTATAATCCTGTTTTAAATATGACCAGACTGGTGAATTATCTGATAATGGATGAGAGAATCCTAAAAGAGAATGTTCATAGATCATTGCCATTTTTAAAAGTCTATCCAACTGTGCCTGAAACTTAAAATCATCTCGTGGTTCTTTTCCATTAAAAGAATAATAAAACTTGGCAAAAAGCGAATCAAATTCATCTTCTTGAAATCTGTCTTTTACAATTGTTTTAAAATCACTTTTGATATTTGAAACATATTTCATTGCTTCCTGATATTTAGGACTGTCCGTTGATTTAATAAATTCAACATTATTTTGTTCTTTCAGATCTTCATTAAAATCTTTATTTCTTGCTTGAATACATGAAATAGTGTAACTGCCTTTTTCATTTAGAAAATCACTTATTCTCTCTGCTCCTTCGATACCTGCAATATCATGATCCAGACACAAATAAATTTTATTAATATTTGGGTGAACATCTAAAAAATGATCTAGTCCTATTTTAGAAAGTCCATTCAAAGCAATATAACTGTTTTCTATCCAATTCTCTTTGTTTAAAGAAATATAAGAAAGCATATCAATAGGTGCTTCAAAAACATAAACCTTGTTAGATGATCCCTTATAATGAAATGGATATAGTGGATCAGAGCCTTCTATATTTCCTCTAAATGATTGATTTTTACCATAAGTTGCAGTACCTCTTTTATGTCCATGACGAGCTACACCATTTTCATCCAAACCAACAAATACAGCATTGTGATATTCCTTATCTTCGTAGATCAAACCTTTTCTTACAAATTCATCAATGACTTCCTTATCAAGAAATCTTGTTTTCAAAAGATACCCATAGACCCTGTTTAAAGTTTCATTTTTTTCAGGAAGTTTAAATTCTGCCTTTTCTGTTTTTTCATAAGGAACTGACATTTGAAGATCACCCACATTGGATAGAAGAAATTCCACAGCCTGCTTAAAATTATAGTTAAAATATCTTTGAACAAATGCTATTGGATAACCACCTGCTTCTGCCTTCCAATCATAAAAGCGATTACCTCTTACAGTAATACTTGTATGCCTTGCCCATCTCATATCCTTTCCTGATTTTATGAGTGCTTCACCTTGCATTTGAAGAAAAGATGCAATATCAACTGAATTAGCCATTGCAATCTGTTCTTCACTGAACATTCTTGCCATTACTGATGCCTCCTTGCTTTTTTCTTTTTGTTTTGCTTTTTGCCTTTGATTGACTTTACTTTCATAGACTCATCTTTTTGTATATGCGTAATACTTTTAATTTTATCCTTCATATCTTTCACCTTTTTCTTCAAATTAAAAACGAAGTGAATGATCATCTTCCCTATGACCCGTTGCACTTCGTTTTCTTATTAATTTCTGTTTGAGCTTATGTTCAACACCTGTAAGAATCGTGTTTCTTATTGGCAACTCATTTTCAATGATTCTTCCAATATGACGAAACATTCTTGTTGTCATCATACTTAATGGAACTTCTTTTATATCATCTATATGATCTAAAAAATATTGAGCGTATTCATTTCCATTTTCAGCGGCCAATGTTAATAGCTCTATAGCTCTCTCTTTATCCTTTTCAACATCTTTTCCTAAAAGGTACATTTTACCCAAATAATACTGTGCATATTCATTTCTATATTCACAGGCTTTATTCAAATAATAAATTCCCTGCTCCACATTCTTTTCAGTAACTTCACCTTCAACAAGAATTTTACCAATTTTAAATTGTGCTACTGAAAAATTTTCATCTGCCGACTGATAAAGATAATGAACATACAAATCATTATCTCCTAATTCCCTATAGATATTTGCAAGTCGGTTATAAGCAAATTTGTTATCACCACTTTGTTTATAACACTCTATTGCCTTATCCAAATCACGATCCACATAGAATCCATCATGATAGATTTTACCAAGTATATATTTAGCTAATGGAAGTTCACATTTTTCAAGCCATTCTATACTTTCTGGAATCATTTCAAATTCATTGTTTTTAATTGCTAAATTGATATCACCTATTTTTCTATAGTCCCGCCTTATTTTATATTCTTCCAACAAACTATTTTCTTCATTAAATTCCACACCTAATTCATTAGTCACATCATCCAATTCACTATTGCCGAAATTATGAATATCTTCAAAATCCTGCATGACCATATTTAAAATCATATTCTTGACGCTTTTAAATTCTTTTTGTTCAAGTAGTGGTAAACGTTCAAGGACAGTATCATTATATGTTTCATTGACTTGTTGTTTATACAGGTACCATTGTTCATAGAGCTGTGCTATATTTTCATCCTTTTCCAACTCTCTTAAAATATCGTTGATGATCTGCTTTGATTCCTTTGGAATATAGGCATACATCATTTTTCCATGATAATCTTTCAAGCTCATTTTTAGTTTTAAAAGGTCATTAAAGATCTGCGAACTGTCAAAATGTTCATGATCCATTCCATTTAAAATTTCAACGACTTTTTCTTTACTGTATTTTTTTATTTCATCTCGATTGGCAGTCTGATTTTCATAAATATGTAAAAGATCATTTTTAAAAATACTTCCAGCATACTGTTTTCTGATTGACTCTATTCCTTTTTTAGTTAAATAACCCTCTTTAGGATTCTTTGAATAGACAACCATATGAATATGAGGATGATGACCTTCATTATGAAAAGCAGCAAACCATTTGAGATTGTTCGGATCTATCTTCATTGCCTTTGCCAGATCATTTCTTTTTTCCTGACAAAGTGACATCCAGCTTTGAACTGAATCAAAGCCTAAACGGGTAGCATCCTCTCTTTTTATAGAAATAATATGTGTCCAGACGTTGCCTTCATGTTCTCCTATTTCTTTGACAACATCATTCAGTTCAAATTGAAGACCTGCATCTGAAAACAAACCATGCTCACCAAGTTTTTCTACTCTAGGACGATGTGAAATATAATCTATATAATTTTCCTTTGTTGTAATATCATCAAGATTACTATCAATTACACTCGATATAAATTCACTGGCATTTTCTCTTGTTGGATTTTCTTTGAAATCATTATATTCAAACATTCCTGTTGCAGTTGGATAATCCTTTATAAGCTGTTGAATAAGTTTCTGCTGTTTCTTTGTTGCCTTCATATTTCCATAATCACTTTTAAACTTTTCTACACCTTCTCTAGTAGCGATATAATTCACATAATATTCTTTATGACTTTTACCTTTCATATATCCTGACTTAACAATAATTCTTACCATAATCTTTACCAAATAAAAAAGGAAACCTTTTTAAAGTTTCCTAACATATACTTCCTATCTTCTATTAAAAAATACATCTGCAAGATCATACCCTAAATACAATGCCTCTTTAAAAATAACTATTTCATTTTCAATTTCTATTTCTGATGAACATCCTATCCATTCTTCATTTATTTTGTTTGCTTCTTCCTCACCATATACTTGTATCAATGCCTTCATAATTTTTTTATGAATTTCATCTCTGATTTTATTTAACTCACATTTTTTTGAAGAATCCTTTCTAGTATTTTCATATAATAGATCATCTCCATAATAAAGTTGTTTTATAAATTCATCCTGTTTTGACATGTAGATCATTCCTTTCTAGACGACATACTATCACAACAGTTTTTATATAGCTATTATGAATCAGGAACCTTTTTGATATTTATTTATTTCTTCAAAACTTATCTTGCCATTGGTTGCTTTAACTTCGTTCATACACTTCACTCTTAATTTTTTAAGAGTGTCATTATCAACATCAGCTATTGCTGAAAGAACATTCATAACCATTGAAAGCTCTACTGTATTTTTATAAAGCAATTTTGAAATACGATCTTCACTTGATTTAACAGTTCCTTGAACTGCACTTGAAATAGCAACAGGCAAATACTGATTTTCCAACGTTGAGCGATTGTAACCATCATAAAACTTAATTGCTCTTTCAATAAACTCACTTCGACTTTTGCTGTCATCTGTTTTTGTCATTTCATCCAGTCTGTCCATCACATCTTGACTTAGCCAAATCGTTGTTCTTTTCTTATTCACATTTTATTTTCCTCCAACAAAAAAAGGATACATCTGCATCCGTTTTTCTCTATTATATATAATTTTAAATTTATCAATTTCATTATTCTAATTACAATTTTACATTCATTTTTTCATCAAATATTCTTGAATTTACAAGCAATCATAAATAACCCCATTTGTACCGTAGGTACTTCATAGGTACTGTATAGGTACCAATTCTCAATATCTGGTATATTGACTTTCAGTTTTGTATAAACTATAATGTAGTTGAGAAAAGGAACTGCCAGTAAGCGGTTGTCCTTGGATTTTGTAATTTTGTTAAAATAACTAACTCATACTTTTCCAGAGGGTGAGGTAGTTATTTTTTTTCACTTTTATCAATTATGATAAGAAGTAATTTAATAACAAGCATCATTAAAGACACGACAAGTGTTAAACAAGTTAACACTACCATGACTGTTTCATATGTTGTCATTGCGCATCACCTCCGTTTTTCAGATTTTCCCAAAACTTCTAGGAATGTGAATTTCGAAGGATTGCGTACCTTCGTCATGACGACCAAGGATAACCACCTACCGTATACGGCTGTTCCATCTACGATTATATCATATCGCCTATTTTCAAACTACATTTTTCGTCAAAATTCTGCTTACGCTGTTTTTGACGACCTGTTATCTCCTGCTGTTTCTAGGAGAACATTTAATATACAACGCCACTATTGACGCACTGTCTTCAATAATGACGTTGTTTTTCTTTTGTGAACTTCTTTGAAACAACGGGCATTGCCCGTTGTTGTAAGGTGAAGCGACGTCGCTTCTTTAACCTGCACACGCCACATCGTTAAAAATTACCCTTATTTTTCAATCCAAATTGGACATTCTATCCATCTGTTTTTAAAACCTTTAAAATATGGGCACACGTTTTTAAACAAATAAAATTGGCATACTTATTCCATATTTTTATAAAAATAGCACACGATTAAAATTTACCGCTAAATACCCCTAATTTATTGATTTACGGATGCTCCTCAATGATTGTTCTAGGCTTTTTGCTAACGACAGGTTCATCTCCTTCTAATTCTTCAATGAATTCTCTAACCTCTGGTTTGACATGCTTTTTATATATTTGGTTCAAGCTTTCCATAATTTCTACTTCAAGTGTTGTATTTTTCTTTGCAAGATTTGAGTTGATTGCTCGAACTCTTGCTTCAGGATATTTTATTTTTATCTCTTTTTGTTTAACCACTTTTAAAACCCCCTTATCGTTATTTCAATTTTTTCAAACACTTCTTGCTGCTCGATTTCTTCTAATTCATGAAATCTTTCTTTATATTCATTGACCTGTTCATCGGTTAAAGAAACTAGATCTTCTGATCCATCATCTCCTGCAATAAAAAAAGTGCCAGCGATAACATCTCTGCCAACACGTCTGTTTGCCTGTAAATTCATGAGTTTTCCTTCCTCGTTACAGACAAGAACAGTATTATCATCCAAGTCGATTTCTTCAATTAGACCACCAACAACTCTTTGCATACCATCCAATGTATTTTCTATATATTCAACTTTTGGTTCTTTCATCGGCTCAACAACGAGTACACGTATTTTTTCATCGGCTTCTCGTATTTTCTCCTGATTTTGAACACTTTCAATAACATAGAAGCTGTCTTCACCTACAATAAGACCTAAACTTTGACCATTATCCCACTTCATATGGATTGTTCCAATATCATCAACTGTTTCTACAGTTCCTAATGTTCCAGAGGGTACAGGATGGTGAGGATCGTCCATAGAATTGAGCATGATCCTTGTTCCCTTTGGATATTTCTGTCTGATTTCCTTAATTTTATCTTGATTCATTTTCCTCACCTCCTTACATTTGCAAACTAAAATTTATTTTATTTTCCTGTTCGATATTCAACAGATCAACTTGAAAATTTTCTTTAATAAACTCATTGACTTTGCCTGTTGGATGTCCTATATCACCATCATCAAAATCACTTTGAAGTTGCATCGCAACAGAATTGATAAGTTCCATAAGATAATCTCTGGAATATTCCGTATTAGGAAACACCTTATTGATATAAATACCATTTGTATCAAACAGTACCAAGCCATTGTGCTTTATAGAGATTTCAAGATCACCAAACATCCCTGCATTCTGTACAAAGTTTCCAATTTCTTCATACTGAAGATCTATACATTTTTCATGATCCGTTTTTAAACAGCCAACATATTCTGTATGCAAGTAGTTCTTTATAAATTCATTTTGTTCATTCATTGCTATCGTCCTTCCATCATATTCAGTCTGTAATAACCACTCCAGTAAGACACAGTATTCATGGCAACATTGCTATCGTTACTGTTTTCATGTATCCACACAGCCTCACCTTTTGCATTCTTTCCTGCATAGATTCCCACATGAGTTGTCTTTCCTGATTTGTTAATTAAAAAGGCAAGATCACCCGCTTTGAGATCTTGCTTTGCTATTTTTTTGCACATTTTTATCTGTCCTGATGTATTTGTATTGCCAAGATTATTGTTCATAACTGTCCAATAGACCCAGTCTACAAAATGTGAACAGTCCAGTCCTTTTTTGTTTCTTCCTTTGCTGTCTGGAGCAACAGTTACTCCAAAATCATTACCATCATATCCTGCACACTTGGCAGAACCACCCCAGTAATAAGGTATCTTTCCAACAGCATCCGCAGCCTGCATCACTATTTTCTTTCTGATTTCACTTGTATCTTCAGGCATATTTTTAATCAGTTCATCCATCTGCTCTTTGGAAAGTGTTGTGACTGTTTTTCCGTCATTTCCAATCAATGCACCATAACAGGTTTCCATTGACTTTTTTGTATCTTTCAGCAGTTTTTCATTCAGGTTCTTTTCTAGACTGGCATAGATGACGGCGTTTACAGAAGTAGGGACTTTGACTTCTTCACCCTCTGTAAAACTGTTGACCCATGCCTCTGCCATTTCATCTGAAAATACTTTATGCTGTGAAGAAACCATATAACCAATAAAATACCCTTTGACCTGATAAATATTAAGCGATGATCCATTTGTAAAAGTCTGATTAATTTTGTCAATATGACTGTCAATCAACACAAGTCCATCCTGTATTTCCTGAACATATTGCTTCATTTCATCTGTAAGTTCACTAATTGGATTGCCTTCAAACAGATCCGTTACAAGATTGTGATTGAATGAAATACCATCTGAAAAAATAGCACCAATTAAAACAGTAATAGCAACAAATGGTGAAACAATAACAACAGCTACATTTCTGACAAACTTCCTGCCATCATCACTGCTAAAAAAAGACAGAGCTAACTTTATAAGTTTTGTTTTCATTACTGTCTGACATCTCTATAACCATAAGGATACATTGCTGCTTCTGTTTGATTTAAAACAGTTTCTTTCATTTTTTCAACAGCCTCATCTAAATACTTTTCATCAAGAGAACAGTCCTTATATCCTTGCTTGATTATTTCATAGTATTCCTTACCTGGTACTCCATATTCATAACCATCATTCATCACATAAACCATCGCCTCAGTTGTAATTGTTCCATTAGAAATTCTCAAATTTTTCTTTTCGTAGAGGTGTGGATAACCTTCATAGCGATCAAGGAAATGCTCATCGTTTTCTGAAATTTCCCAAATACCTACAGGTACTTCCATTCCCTTTTTTGGTTCTACAGTCGCAACTGCATTACTTTTATTTCCTCTAAACACCATTTCATAATTTGACAACATACCTGTTCCAACCAGTTTAGCCTCTGGACATCTGTGTGCCATCTGCTCCCTGTTTAAATTACTGCCATAAGCCACATAATATTTCATTCTTTTCTGTTCCTCCTTTACATCTGTTGCATGTGCATTCCAAGTTCTTCTTGAACATCTTCCAATGATTCATTATTTGTTTCCTGTGCACTTTGCAATCTTTCTCTTTGCATAACTGCCTGTTGTGGATCTTTCCATGCAATACATCCATCTAGATTTTTTAAAAGATGATGTCGTGCTGTTTTAAATTCATCGCCAATAAGTCCAAGTCGTAAAAGCCAAGTCCTGAACGTATATTTCTCATTAGACGAATGTGTCTTAACTCTGCTTGCCTTATTTTGAACCAATGCCTGATGAGATATTGCCAAACAAAACTGGATATAGGTCTTGATTTCACCTGCATGAAGTGTTCCATTAAACATCCGAAATTCTATTGTTCCTTTTGAAAAAACACTATGAAAATTTAAGGCATGATACCTCGAATCATCATAGTGTTCGTATTTTCTGCTGGTATTTCCGTCATACCAGAGATTTTCAACTTCCTCAATATCCTTTGGCTTTTTTCGATTGAGCATTTCTAAAAAATCATCATCTATTTTCTTACAGAATCGTACTTCTCTTTGCGGTCTTACCTTTAAAGCTTTAAAGATAAGATCCTCTTTTGAATACATAATATTTGCAATATTTCTTAATGATCTGGCAGTGTGTTTTGAAGCATCCACATGAATGTGAATTCCACAGCTTTCATTGACTTTAGCATGACCATTCCTTCTTAATTCACGAACAATGCTCTGTATCGTTTCAATATCTTCATAATGACAGATAGGCGAAACAACCTCGACTTTATAATCAGGATCATAATCAAATCGATTTCCACATTGCGGTGTAATACTGGCATCTCGCACAATTTTCCATTTTCTTCCGTCTTGATCACAGACAGAATAGGTATCATATACACCACGTTCATGCCTAAAACCTGTATCAAAATGTTTAGCAATAATCAAAGCAGCGCTTCTTCTTGTTAAACCTGTCATTTCTATTTCTATTCCAAAACGCTGACTTTTCATGGATATTCATCATCCTATCTTCCGCCTTTATCACCAAACAGTTTTGATTTATAATCTGGTGCATGAACAATAAGGTTGTATCTTTCACTTCCACATTTATAAAGACAGGCACCTCTTTGTGGATATTTAATAAGTTCATATTCACTTTCTTCAAGCTGTAACGTATCAATATAAAATCTTGCATCCGTATTTCCTGCATTGAATAGGAACGTATGTGTTGGTATTGAAAACAATGGTTTTGTTAGTTCTCTGATTCCTTCAATATTGAAATCTTCCAGATTTTGAGAAGCTAAAATAACAGAACTTTCCTTTTTTCGAACACGCTTCATAAAATTTCTAATGTATTCTACTGCTGTTGTATTTGTTAAAAAAAGATAAAGTTCATCGATTGAAGCTACTGTATACCCTCTTTTCAGCAGCTCATTGGACATATAGGAAAGGATATTAAAAAGCATCGCATCTTTTAAAGACTTATTTGCCTGTAAAAGATCCTTAACACCAAAAGTCACAACCTTTTGTGAATGAATATTGGTATGCCCATTAAAGAAACGACTGTCACTTCCCACACATATTGAATTTAATAAAAGCAATATTTCACGCAGTGATTCTCTTGTATAAATGTTATTTCTGTTTGTGTTGTAATGTTTGTATTCTTCATCAATGTAATCATAGAGATCACTCAATATAGGGTAGTCGTCATGTTCTAGAACACTAAGATCCGTCTTTTCATTAATGTTGAATCTTTGATAGACCTTTACCAACATAATTTCTAACGTATCGATTTGCTCTTCTGTAAACGCCTTATATGTCTTGAAAAAATCCTTTAAAAAGGAAATATGCTGTGCAAGAACTGTTGATTGTTTAAATGCAACAGGGACATCATCTTCACCTGAATCTTCTATATCTTCTGACCATTGTTTTGGTTCAAGAACATTAATGATATATCGTCCTGCCATCATATCAATAAAAACACCGCCAAGATTATAGGTTACTTCTTCATATTCATGTTCAGGATCTAGAGTTATTAAAGACATTCCCTGTTCTCTTAAATTCAACAGTAAAAGTTTTAAAAGATATGATTTTCCCTGTCCTGAATTTCCAAGAATAAGAGCATTGGCATTTGTTCTGTCGTCACTTCTTTCATTGAAATCAACAATAATATTGCTTCCAAATTTATCGTGACCTATATAGATTCCATGCGGATCTGTCTTACCTGAATAGTTAAATGGAAAAAGATTTGCAACACTTGATGCTGGAAGAACACGTTCAAACTGCTCCTTGAATCCATCATATCCCGATGGAATAACCGCTAGAAATCCTTCTTTCTGTCTTAAAAGAAGACGATCAACATTCAACTTGCTTCGCACAAGTTCTGTCATCATTTCAGTCTGAATAAGTTTAAGCTCATCATAGCTGTCAGCAATCAACTCAAAATAAACAGCACAGTGAACAAGTGGTTCTCTGTTTCGATGCATATTGGCAATCAGCTCAATAACATCATTAAGATTGCTTTGAGCAGTTACTGTTTCTTTTAGATCTTGCGTATTGCTTTGTCTGAGCCTGTTTTTATTAGCTGCATTTCCAATAATCTTCTTTTCTTCTGCAGAAGTGACCTGTCTGGCATAAATATGCAAGGTGACTCCGTCTTTTTCACCCATATAACGTAAAAGTGCCTGTTCATCTGTAGAGGTTGGATACTCTCGTAATGCCCAGACACTTCTGTAGCTGTTTCCACAAATAAAATATTCTGTATAGAAACGTATTGTTGAAGGTGCAATCATATCAAGATAATCCTGCACTTTGATTTCTTCTTCATCTTCAACTTCACTCTTTTTGAATTTACCAAATAATTTATTGAATGCCATCATACCACCTCTTTCCGTCATAATCTTCAAACTGACTTGTTGTAACATTCTGTTCAAAATAGACAGCCAACATTCTTTTAATCATTTCCTTGTCTGCTCGTGTTACAGAGATATTTTGCATACGAATGAGTTTTTCAATACGATGGATCAAAGAAAGTACTTCTAACTGATCATCAGGTTTTATACGAACAGCGATCAGGAAAAGTCGTGCTGTTGCTGTCTGTGTTTGAATCTTATCCAAATGATACAGATCTTCTTTAAGAAGCTTGATAACAACTTCTTCTGTTTCTTCCTGAATTCTTTTTTTCAGAAAATATTTGTTTTCTTCAAAATTATCTCGACTGTTCAGACAGATAATTTCAATATCATTTAGTCCTTTTACAACATTTGTAAGTGCAAATATCTTTGCACCTATGTTTTCTTTTGACATAACAGAAAGATTTTGTGGCTGAACAACAAAAAAGACGACTTCCTCTCCATTAAACAGTTTTAAACTGTAATCGGTAATCGTCTTAGTATTGATTAGCATCCTTGTACTGGATACTTTTTTATTTTTCTTTGTTTTCTTTTTCACGGTATCTTTCTTCTCTGTTTTCTTCTTTCTTTTCATCATAGCCTCCATTTCTTTTTCCTGTTTTCTGTATTCAAGGGTGTTTTTATTTCACCTGTAAAATGCCATTTATATAGCTGTTGTGAAAATATAAAGAAGGCAAAGGCATATGATAAAAAATCAAAGATACTGGTATCAGCCATACGGATAGTTAAAAAAGCATAGCACCCTACTAATGCCATTGGCATATAAAAATTGGCATGAGAAATGGCAATCACTCCAATGATTGCCCCCACACCTACGATTCCAATATCTCTTAAATACCATAGCCATAATGTTGCCTTCCCTTTTAAATTATCGGGATACATATACATTTTAGTTCAACCTCATTTCATCATTCATTTTTCTATCGACCTGTATATAGGTCATCCATTTCTTTTCATAATAATGCTGTTCAAGATAGCGATACAATAACAGATTCACCCACTCATCATATTCTGGAACTTCTTCATAAAGAATGATTGGCTTTGAACATTGCTGTACGATTTGAACTTTTTCATCACAAATCGCATCAAAAACACAGTCCTGCCAGACACCCTTTTCTTCTGTTTCTTTTACAAGTTCATCATCAACTAAAATCATTCCACTTAACAAATTTGTATTTAAATTATCAACATCATATGTAAAACAATGCTTTTTCCCAACGATACCTTCATACTTGCATGTTGCAACAAACCATTTATATTTTTTCAGTTCTTCGATAGTCATGCTGTACCTCCTACAACAGAAATACCAAATAAGCAGGAAAAATGCAAGATGATTATTAGCTTCTGTTCATAATTGTTTTTGTAATATTCATAGCTGACTGAGCCGCATAAACAGTAGACATGATATTTGCTTTCATGCTTGTATCAAGTCCAAACTGTCCTGCAATTCGTGGAATTTCACTGGCTGCCAGTATCAAGCCGATTCCTAAAAGACAGTTTTCTTTCATAACACCCAGACCTGCAATTAAAATGACTGCCTGTAAAAATGCAGTAAGACATATACCAATGATCTGCTTGCACCATTGAATAAAACCATCTGTATAGCCACGCACAATTGAAAACATATAAAGCGATCCTACTGCAATCATTACTAAAAGGATACCTCCTCTTTTTAGATTTGCGAAGAACACTTTGATAATGGAATAGCCCATCATAATCAGCAAAAAGATAAGCAATACCGTTCCAAGCGACAGCTTTTGCATATACGACAGTGACTTAATTGCCGAATCACCTACGGACTGACTTCCTACAAGTTTAGCAAGTCCATTGGACATGGTTACCTGTAAAGAAATACAGAATTTATACAATTCTACTGGCAATACAGTAAACAAAGACACAGCCATAAACCCTTTCATAGCATTAAGACAGGCATCTTTGATACTGCCACGACCACTTTGATATTCAACAGCAATTTCAAATACTGTAACGACCATTCCTGAAACAAACAGCGCCCATCCAAAAAGTCTAAACAGTTCAATAATGGCTCTTACAAAGTCATAGTCAAACAGATCTGCTCCCATTGATCCCATCATGCCAAAGAATTCACCTAAAAATTCAAGTAGCTTACTGTAGATCCAGTCAACGATCTGACCCATGACCTTATCTGCGACAAAATCCCATAAAAACATAATCTATTCCTCTATAGGACTTTCCAGATATAGTTTGGTGCAATCAAGGAAAATGTTAAACACGCAAACAGTATTGCTGGTGTTGTCCAATCAAACTGTCCTTGTTTTCTGTAATCAAAATATGCCATTGCAAGTTTAGCAAAGAAAAAGACAGCAAGTATGATATCAATAACAGGAAACACAACATTGTTGACAATGTTTTTAATCTGCGACTCCATTTGTTTCCAAGCCTGCTGGATAACACTTGAAACATCTCCTGCCGCATAAGACTGTTTCATTGTTAATACAAGCATTATTAAGATGATCATCAAACAGATAATGACCTTTACTTTTTTATTCTTTAAAATTTGTACCATTGTTTCCTCCTTTTCTAAACAGCTTCTTCGATTGTCTGTTCATTTAATAAATCTACAAGATCCTTTGCAAATAATCCTAAATCCACATTTTGCTTTAAAAGACAGGTAATCATATCTTTTCCTAAATAGCTCAACACATACTGTGGATTGGTAATGACCATTTGTCCCTGTTCAACAATGATCTGAATACTTTCATAATCCAAATGGCACATATCAAATACCCTTTTGGGAATGCAATAAAAATCTTCATCGAACAGTTCTTTTTCATTTTCTGCAGTTACTTTAAAGCACTTGTCCTTGATTCCATCTTCCTGAATCAAACAGACTGTTTCACCTTTTCTTAACAGCAACTTATTAACTAAACTTTCAGGAAGGGTCACTTTATTCCCTTCCTCAAGTTTCATCTGATACTCATTCATCATTTTCATCACCTCCATCCTGCTCAAATAAATCAAGCTGTTTCTGTATTCCTGAATTCTTCATAGGATTGTAGTTGGAAATCAGCACTTCTGGAAACTGTGAATCCTTATCATAACGAAGAGCCATATTGTTGATTCTTGAAAATCCTTCAATATAAAAATCCTTGTACAGATCTCGTATAAATTCACAGTCATTGTAGGAAAGCAGGAACTTTCCCTGTATTTTCTTTAAGGTATCCCTTAATCGAATGTGATCTTCCTTTGTGAATACGACAGAATAATGTCCTTCAGTTTCATAGTAGGGAGGATCTAAATAAAAAAAGGCATCTGATCGATCATATTGAATAATCAGTGCCTCAAAATCCTTGTTTTCTATAACTGTATTTGCCAATCTGTCGCTGATTTGCCAGACCGTATTAAATGCTTTACGTACATCATAAGGTCGACATCCAAAAGTTTTACACCCTGAACCATAGGAATATCTGACAAGCTTAAAAAATGCAACAGCAAGTTTTACATCCTGTTTTTCAATTCGTTCTTGCTTCATGATTTCCATGATTTCTTCTTGCTGAAGTTCGGTAAAATAAACCTTTACCTTTTCCATTTCTTCCTGTAAAAATTTATCTTCTACTCTTTGCTTGGTTATAATTTCTTTATAAAGATTAAAGATATTTCTCCCGTTTTCAGGAAGATAACCAAGTTCCTGAATAAAAGCTAATGGCTGATCTCTTACAACCGCAAACATATTTGAAAGGTTGTTGTTGAAGTCATTATAGACCTCAAACTTATCTGGCTTTTTTCCAAACAGTACCCACCCTCCTCCACCGAACACTTCAATATATCTTCCATAGCTTTGTGGAAATCTTGCATAGATCAGATCTCTAATAGACTTCTTTCCACCTACCCATGAAATCAAACTGTTCATTTTCATCTTATAGTCATCACCTCCTTCAAAATTATTTTTCTTTGTTACAGACAGATATTCTTAAATGAAAACCATTCAATATCTGCCATCCAGTATTTATAGACAATGTAAAGAAAATAGGTAATGAAAATGACTAACAGCATAAACATTACCTTCTGATTCCTATTCATCTTTACCTCTTTTGATTTTACAGATCACTGCTGCAATTAATAATCCACTGGCAATTAGTAACGCACTCAATGATTTATAGTCTGTATCATCACCAGTTTTTACAACAACAGGTTTTGCTTCATCTTTCATGACCACTTTTTGAACTTCTCCTGTATCAGAGATTGTAAATTCAACATCACTTGCAACATTGTAACCTGCAGGTGCTAAATCTTCATGAAGCACATAAGTTTTTGAAACAGTTAGTCCTTCGATTCGATGTGGTTCTTTTCCAGAAATCCACGATTCAACTACTTCACCTGTTTCCTTGTCTTTTAATGTAAGCTTAGCTCCTTCGATTTCTTTTCCAGTTGTTGCATCTACTTTTGAAATATCTACCTTTGTGATTTCATCTTTCATTTTAACTTTAGTCACACTTCCATCTTCATTTACTGTAAATGTTACATCACTTGCTGTTGCATATCCTAATGGTGCAAGATCTTCATGCAAGATATATTTTTTACCTGATACAAGACCTCTGATAATGTGAACATCTTTTGTTGATGTCCATTCTTCTACAAGGTTTCCATCTTCATCTCTTAATGAAAGTTTTGCACCTTCAAGCTCTTTTTCATTAGTTGCATCTACTTTTGAAATTTCAGTTGCTGTCTTTTTATTAAGAACATCAAGTTCTTTTGAATAGATGATCTTATCTGTGTGATCATAGCTTAAATCAATGTCATAGACCTTATTGTTTTTAACATAGCCTTCTAATTCTTGAACTTCTTTCAACTCATATTTTCCAAGTGGTAATCCTGAAATATGAATTTCACCTAATTCATTAGTCACATAATATCCGTTTTCTGAAATATCCATTGAGACAGCATCGCCTTTTTTATAAAGAAGTGTATTTCTTCCATCAAGTGAATAGATGTCTTCTTTTGCTGTTAATTGGAAAGTAACACCCGAAAGATCTTCTAATGTATCTCTGTCTCTTTTTTGTACATGGATTTCACCATGAGGTGCAATGTTCGTTACATTCTTTGTAATGACATATTCTTTAGTTGTTAGATCTTTTTGTTCAAGATTGATTTGATGTACTTTTTCTGAAAGCACATATCCTTCATTTGTTAAAGTTTCCTTTAATTCATATTTGCCCATGAATAGCGAATCAATGACAAGTTTTCCATTGGCATCTGTTTTTCCTTTGGCAACAGTAGCTCCTTTTGCATAGCGTAAAGTACCATCAACTGCACTGTAGATATTTTCTTTGGCAGTTAATTCATATTCAACATCAGCTAGTGCTTCATTTGTAGCCTTGTCTGTCTTTGTTAAAATGATTTTTCCTTTTGGCTGTGCATTTTTAACTTTGACAGTTAGAATTGGATCTTCATCCTCATCCTTGTCATAATCTCTTGTATTTGTAATTGTGAATTTCACAGGTTGTTCTAGTTGCAAGAAGCCTTTAGGTGTTTCTACTTCTTCGATAGAATAATCTCCTGCATCTAACTGCAAAGGAAGTATTACTGTTCCTTCTTCGCTGTCTTTTACTGTAACAACGTTTTTAGAATTGGTTGTAAATGTGTCATATTTTTTACCGCCAACTTTTTGTACAACATAGTTTCCTTTTGAATCTTTGATTTTAAATGATGCACCATTTAATGTGACTTTCTTTCCTGATTCAGCATCTAATTTAATAATTTTAAGTTGTGATGAAAATGGTCGGTTATTCACATTGACACGTTTTACCTGTTCAACATCTTTATATTCACTGTAATCATCTGTTACTGAAATTGTGAAATCTGGTGCTGTAATATAATCTTTAGGTGTCTTTGTTTCTTTGACGATATATTTCCCATAAGGAAGATATGGTGTATTTGCTTTACCATTTGTATCAGTTGTAATAACTGCGTAAGTTGTCGCATTGTCCCATCCGACATGATTTACTTCACTGTACAATTTGAACGTGAACTCTGCTCCTTGTAATCCTTTTACAAGACCTGAAATACTGTCCTTTTCTCCTGACTTGAAAACTTGGATCTTTTGCATATTCACTCTGTTAGTACCTTTTGCACTTCTTGATACTTTTGAAACTGTTTGTCCTTCATAATCAATTGATACACTGATTTTTGCATCATTGAATACCAATGAATCATTTGTTTTTGATTCTTGAATGTAATATTTCCCTAATGGCAATTCACTCCAAGCAATCTTTCCATTGGCATCTGTTTTCTTGCTTGATACCAATGCACCTTTTTCATAGTAAGTTTTTGTTCCAGCCTGATTTGTAATCTTTTCACTTGCATGTAATTCAAAAGTAACACCTTCAGCAGTAGCATCACCTTTTAGACCATTTGTTTTAGAAGTATCGATTTCTTTTTGAAAATCAATGTTTCCTTTAGGTTCTTCATCTGTAACACTCAATACTGTTGTCTTATCTTTTTCTACTTTGACTGTAAAAGTATCTGTATTTAAAAGATATCCATGAGGTGCTTCTGTTTCCTTGACTTCATAAGTTCCAACCAATAGATCATTCACTTTGATCTTTCCATTTTTTACAACGGTATTTTCATTATAACCGTCATATGAAACAGATTTGATATTGAATTTTGCACCATCAATAAGATCTTGATTTGTATTCTTTTTAGTTAATTCCAAAGAACCAAAATCAAGCCATTCAATATTTAAATATAGACGTGCATCATCAGGATCCATGTTCCAAGTTCCTTGTGCTTGAGTTCCTGCACCTCCATCATGAATAGCTAATGCTGTGAATCGTTCACATCCGTTTCCACATACATTGTCACTCACAAAATTTGATGGTGAATTTTGACATGGCGCTGTAAAATAGAAGCTTTGTCCGCCATAAACTTTTGCAGTCCCACCTGTTTGTGTTGCAGAAGTTCCAGCAATGTGAATTGTCACATTTGAAGCCAATGGGATATTCACTTCAGCAGAAGAAGCACCATTTAACTTCACAGTATTTGTGACTTGTTGCTTATTTGTCTTATCATAGCTTGCTTTAAACAATGCTCTGTTTCCTGATTTGTTGCCTTCCCAAGAAACACCATTACCTGGATCTGGCAATGAAATGATTCGACGATAGATGTTCATGATATTTGTACCATAGTTGCTTCCGAATGTTTGGTTGAACAAGTTTTCATCAAATCCTTTCCATTGTCCTGAATAAGCGCCACTTAAAAAGATATGTGTCAAAAGATATTTGATATCATCATTTGTAAGAGGGTCATCTGGACAGATAGCTGTCTTTAGATCAGCATTCGCCGCAAATTCACCATAGGCTGCTGGACCTCCAAAGCCATAGTAAAGTAGCTTTCTTACGTTTTCATTATTTTCAATGACCTGTGCAGGATATTTACCGCTTGCAGGTGTCTTCTTTTCTGCTTCCAAACAGAAAGCCCATTTGCCATCGTATTTACATGAATATGTTGACCATGAAGCAATAGATGGAATCTTTCTGCCCCACCACTCTGGATACTTGATATTTTTCACTCTTGTAAATTCTTTAGGAACGGATGGATCATAAGCATTTACGACACTCATTCCAAGCGTATTGAAACACATTGAAAATACCATTCCTACTGCTAAAAAAATCTTATATAGTTTAGAAAGTTTATTTTTCATTTTACTTTTTCTCCTGTTATTTATTGTTTGCAATGCAAGTTTTAAACATTGCCCTACTTCTTTTGTTTATTAAATGTAAAAAGGACAATCTTTCGATTGTCCTTTGGCTTGAATACCCATTTGTTTAAATACATATATTCCTCCAACAAAAAAAGACAGATCATATCGACCTGCCTGCTTATAATATCAAATGGATAAAGAATGAGAGATTTTTATAAATTTATTATTTTTCGTATTTGGTAAACTATTTACCATTCTTTATCCGTATTTAATTCTATCATGTTTCTATTTTATTTGCTTCATTGATTTAATTGTAAATCCAATTTTCATTAATACCATATCGATAATGAGCTGCGCTGCATATTTCTTCATTACCTGCACAATGCCCTTCATCTAATAATTGGTTAATTAAAATCTTTACTGAGTAATCGTTGCTATTATAGTAAGACTCATAATCTTTATAATCTATTGAATGTGTCAGTTCTTTTCCACAATCACATTTAACCCAATATGTCACTCTTAAAATCTTTGTTTGTTCTTCCTTTTGAGGTTGTTGTGCATTAGTAGTATTTCCACTTGATGCTGGCTGACTTGGTGTTACAGAAGAAGGCTGATTACTTTCAACAGGCTATATTGGTGTTTGTTTTGTTTCAACTTTCTTTTGTGTTTTATTTTCATTAGTATTTTGATTACTCGTTTTCCCTTGAGTTTCCACATCACTTTTTACAGATTCTTGATCTTCCTGAATCGTATTTTCTTCTGCTATTTGTTTGGATGTATCATTTACACTTTTATCACTTTCATTGGTTTCATCTTTGGATACATCTTTTTTCTTTGATTTCTTTTTTGATGCCTCTTTTTGTGAAATAACTGCTTCTTTTTTGTTTTCTACATGGTTGTTCATTGGTAGTGCATTACAAACAACCAACAGTGTAGATAATGCTAAAACTATAATATTGCTTTTTTTCATATATTCTCATCTCCTCTACTCATTATCATCATTAAATTTGTACAAAGTCTATACTTGTATTTATTGCTTATCAGAGCTACCATTACCTTTATTGACTTGAAAAAAGCACATTGTAGCAATTCCTATAAATGAACCAATTTGCATTGAAACAATAGATATGATTATTTCTTTCATTGTACCACCTTCTTTCGTAAAAAAAAGATAGTAAATCTTTTGATCTACTATCTTATCATTCATATTCGCTTTTAAAATCATTACACTATTTCAATCCAACATAAATAATCGGCAATCTTCACTTTCATCCCATCCAAGATATGTACTC